>Ga0247763_1001902_pt1 | contig 11259 bp, 7 predicted proteins | sample UWRJL141409B4_FD_179926 | JGI IMG/M metagenome (GOLD analysis project Ga0247763, IMG submission 179926) | Plant litter microbial communities from Arlington Agricultural Research Station in Wisconsin, United States - UWRJ-L141-409B-4 | ecosystem: Environmental > Terrestrial > Plant litter >...
GCGACTCCGTCGCCCACTCGCGCCGGCGTGCGCGCCATCAGGGTGGGGAACAGGGGCGCGAGGCTCGCGCCGAGCAACAGCAGTCCCAGGTTGCCGAGCGGGCCTCGCGCCGACACGAACACGCTGACCCCGATCACCGCGCCGACGGTGGCGGCGCGCAGCATGCGATCGGGCCCGACGCGATCGACGACGCTGCCGAGCACGATGCGCCCGACGGTGAGGCTCGCCCAATAGGCCGACGTCCAGCTGCCCGCGGCCTCGATGCCGAGGCCGCGCCGATCGCGCAGCCAGCTAAAGCACCACTGCCCGACGGTGGACTCGACGCCCGTGTACAGGAAGAAGATGAGCACCTGGAGCCACACGCGCCCATTGCGGAGCGCCGCGCCCATGCCCGCGGGCTGCGGCTTCGGCGGTGTGGATGCCGCGCCGGCGCCTTCGTGGCCGCCGGCCGTGTCTTCGGTCGCCGTGTCTCCAGCGGCCGTGTCTTTGCCCACCGCGGCCGCGGGCCGCGCGTCGTCCCAGCGCTGCCGCGTGATCAGGAACAGCAGCGCCATGCCACCGAGCACTGCCCCCAGCAGCGCGTAACCCGCGCGATAGCCGTGGCCCTGCGCGATGACGAACGTCATCAGGGCGGGCCCGATGCTCGCGCCGACGCCCCAAAAGCCGTGCAACCAGTTGACGTGCCGCACCGAGAAGTGGCGCGCGGCGTAGCCGTTGAGCCCCGAGTCTATCGCGCCAGAGCCGAGGCCCATCACGGCGCCGAACGGGAAGAACACCGTCCACGACGGCGCCAGCGCGAAGCCGAAGAGCGCCACGGCCACCAGCGCGCTGCTCAGCGCGAGCACGCCGCCGACGCCGAGCTTCGCCACCGCTCCGCCTGCCCAGAGCCCCGACAGGAAGTAGCCGCTCATGCCAGCCGCCAGCACCGCGCCCATCGCCGAAGGCGAGATGTCGAAGCCCGCCCGCAGCGACGGCCACGCCACGCCGAACACGGTGTCGGGCAGCCCGAGCGACACGAACGCGAGATACGCGAGCAGCAGGATCACGAACGCGGGCTTCGGCATGACCCGCCGCAGTGTAGAATGCCTCGCGAGGGGGCGGCGGGCAGAAAGACTCGGGTCGAGGTGCCGCCTCGCCAGGTCTGGCGTGCATCGCTGCATTCGCGGCGCGGCGGCACCCACGTCGCGGGGGGCTTACCGAGGCGCGCGGCCGCGCCCCGGCTCAGACGGCTTCGGCGATGACGCGCATTGCATCGAACAGGTTGATCGGAATGCCGCCGGGCAGCTGACGCACCCAGTCCGGCGCCCGCCGGCCGGCGAGGCGCAGGCCCTGAAACGCCATCAGCGACAGCGGCACGAGCTTCCAGGGATGCTCGAAGCCGATCAGCCGAAAACCTCTCTGGTGCAACAGCGTCTGCATCGTCGCCCGCGTGAAGAACCAGAGGTGCTGTGGGGGCGTCATCAAGCGCCAGCGTCGCCCGGCGAGGCGCGCGTAGAGCGACCCGAAGTCACCCGTGGTGAGCAGCAGCCGCCCACCGGTGCGCATCATGCGCCGCAGCTCGCCGAGCATCTCACCTGGAGAAGCCAGGTGCTCGATCACATCGAGCAACACCGCGGCATCGAACGGGCCATGCCGCTTGCCCAGCTCGGCCGACAGTTCGCGCTCGACGTCGAGGCCGCGCGCTCGACAGGCCTCGCGTGCGGCGTCGGACACCTCCACGCCGCACACCGAGAAGCGCTCTCGCGCCGTGTCCAGGAAGTAACCATACGCGCAGCCCACCTCGATCAGCGAGCCGCTCTCCTTGCCGTATCGGCGCAACACCGCCAAGGTGCGAGCAAACTCGGCGCGCAACGTCGCCTCGCTCGCCTGGTAGTCCATGTAAGCGTCGGCCTGGCCGCCGTCGAAGTAGCTCGCCGTGTAGATCGATGCCGGGTCGAACCCCGGCGGCAGCTCGGTGCGCGCGAGCCCGCAGCCGCTGCAGGCGACGACGGGGTAGTCGTGCACACGCCACAGGTCGCGCGCCTCGCTCGCGCCGCACGCCGCACAGGCCGTCATCGGCGGGTGCCCTCCCACGAACCCGCGCGGACTGGGCCGGGGCTCCGCGGGCCACCGCTTCGCAGGCCAAACGATCTCGGCCGCGTCCGAGTCGTATCGCCTCGCCGACACCGCGGCGACCGAGCCACGAAAAACCCACGCATCGCCCGAGCCCCATAGCAGAGTGCGCGGGGGTCTCGCTCGCGAAACGCCCGGATCTGCGGCAGGTTTCGCCCTCCGTTCGGAAAATTTGCCGAGGCAAACCCTTGCGCCCGGGCGGTCTTCACCCGAAGACTGGTTGGCAGGGTCGGGCGGTGGTGGCCCGACGATCGGGCAGGCGCGGCGCCGGCCGCAGATATCAAAGCACGACCTCGAAAGCCCAGTTTCGAAAGAGAGTGCCGAGAGGGCAGTGTCGAAAGGACCGTCGGATGCTCAGGGAAAACTACCCATATTATCTGGCCAACCGCGCCGTGGCGGCCAATCGCGACCTCGAGGTCATTGACAAGTTCACCGGCAAGGTCGCGACGGTGGTCGCCCTGGCTGACGAGGCTGCCATCGATCAGGCGATCGCCGCCGCGGTGGTAGCCGCCGAGCCGATGCGCAAGCTCAAGGCGTACGAGCGCCAGGCGGTGCTCATGCACTGCGTGAAGCGCTTCACGGAGCGCGCCGACGAGCTCGCCGAGAGCCTGTGCATCGAAGCCGGCAAGCCGATCAAGGACAGCAAGGGCGAGGTGGGTCGCCTGATCGACACCTTCCGCATCGCGGCGGAAGAGTCGGTGCGCATCATCGGCGAGGTGTTGCCGCTCGACATCTCGGCGCGCGCCCGCGACTACTCGGGGATGTGGAAGCGGGTGCCGATCGGGCCCTGCTCGTTCATTTCGCCCTTCAACTTCCCGCTCAACCTGGCGGCGCACAAGATCGCTCCCGCGCTCGCCGTCGGTTGCCCTTTCGTGCTCAAGCCGGCGAGCCTCACGCCGATCGGCGCGCTGACGATCGGCGAGGTTCTGGCCGAGACGGATCTGCCGAAGGGCGCGTTCTCCATCCTGCCCTGCAAGCGCGACGGCGCGCGCCTTTTCACGGAAGACCCGCGCTTCAAGCTGCTCAGCTTCACCGGCTCGCCCGACGTGGGCTGGGCGCTCAAGGCGCAGGCCGGGCAGAAGAAGGTGGTGCTGGAGCTCGGGGGTAACGCGGCCTGCATCGTGGATGAAGGCACCGACGTCGCCGACGCGGTCGACCGCATCATCACCGGCGCGTTCTATCAGTCTGGCCAGAGCTGTATCAGCGTGCAGCGCATCCTCGTGCACTCGAGCCTGTACGAAGACTTCAAGGGGCGCCTGATCAAGGCTACCCAGGCCCTGAAGATGGGCGATCCGAAGCTGCCCGACACCTTCATCGGCCCGATGATCTCCGAGGCCGAGGCCAAGCGCCTCGACACGTGGATTCAGGAGGCGAAGAAGGGGGGAGCCACCATCCTCTGCGGTGGTAAGCGCGAGGGAACGATGCTCGAGGCCACGCTGCTCGAGGGCGTGCGCAAGGGCCTCAGCCTGCGCGAGCAGGAGGCGTTCGGCCCGGTCGCGATCCTGGAGCGCTTCGACGATTTCGACGCGGCGCTGGCCAGCGTGAACGACAGCCAGTTCGGGCTGCAAGCGGGCGTCTTCACGCGCGACATCTACCGCGCGCAGCGCGCCTGGGACGAGCTCGACGTGGGCGGCGTGGTCGTGGGTGACGTGCCGTCGTGGCGCGTAGACCACATGCCCTACGGCGGCGTGAAGAACTCGGGCCTCGGCCGCGAGGGCGTGCGCTGGGCCATGGAAGACATGAGCGAGCCTCGGCTCCTGGTGTTGCGCACGCCGCCCGACGCCACGGAGAAGCGGAAATGAAGGCCTCCGATCTGCTCGTTCGCGCGCTGGAACACGAGGGTGTCACCACCGTGTTCGGCCTGCCCGGTGAAGAGAACCTCGACCTGGTGGAGTCGCTCAGAAAGTCGTCGGTGCGCCTGGTGGTCACGCGCCACGAGCAGGGCGCGGGCTTCATGGCGGCCACCTACGGGCGCCTCACGGGCAAGACCGGGGTGTGCCTGGCCACGCTCGGCCCGGGGGCGACGAACCTCGTCACGCCCGCCGCCTACGCTCAGCTCGGCGCCATGCCGATGCTGATGATCACCGGCCAGAAGCCGATCAAGAGCAGCAAGCAGGCCCATTTCCAGATCATCAACGTGGTCGAGATGATGCGGCCCGTCACCAAGTATGCGCAGCAGATCATCCACGGCGCGGCGATCCCCGCGAAGATCCGCGAGGCGTTCCGCATCGCCGAGCAGGAGCGCCCGGGGGCGGTGCACCTCGAGCTGCCGGAAGACATCGCGCGCGAGCAGGCCGAGCCCTTTCTCTTCCCGGTAGAGAAGATCCGACGCCCCGCTGCCGATGGCAAGGCCGTGCGTCGCGCCGCCGAGGCGATCGAGGCTGCCCGGCGCCCGCTCTTGCTGATCGGCGCCGGCGCCAACCGCACGATGACCAGCCGCATGCTCTCGCGCTTCATCGACACGCTGAAGATCCCGTTCTTCACCACGCAGATGGGCAAGGGTGTGGTCGACGAGCGGCACCCACTATTCCTCGGCACGGCGGCGCTGTCCGAGAACGACGTGCTGCACGAGGCCGTCGGCAAGAGTGACCTCATCATCAACGTCGGCCACGACGTGGTGGAGAAGCCGCCGTTCTTCATGCATCCGGGCGGCCCCGACGTGCTGCACGTGAACTACTCTCCCGCCGAGGTCGACCCCGTCTACTTCCCCCGGCTCCAGGTGATCGGTGACGTCGCCAACGCCATCTGGCAGCTCGGCGACCAGGTGAAGAGCCAGAGCCACTGGGAGACGGACTGCTTCATCGAGGTCAAGCGCTCGATCGACGAGCGCATGGCCGCGCAGGTGGGCTCGAACAGCTTCCCGATCAAGCCGCAGCGGCTGGTGCGAGACGTGCGTGCTGCCATGCCCGACGACGGCATCGTCGCGCTCGACAACGGCATGTATAAGATCTGGTTCGCGCGCAACTACCCCGCTTATCGCCCCAACACCATCCTGCTCGACAACGCGCTCGCCACCATGGGTGCGGGACTGCCCTCGGCGCTCGCCGCCGCGTTGCTCCACCCCAAGCGCAAGGTCGTGGCCGTTTGCGGCGACGGCGGCTTCATGATGAACTCGCAGGAGATAGAGACGGCGCAGCGCCTCGGCGCAAACCTCACCATCCTCATCCTGCGCGACGACGGCTACGGGATGATCCGGTGGAAGCAGCAGAGCATGGGCTTCAGCGACTTCGGCCTCGACTTCAAGAACCCCGACTTCGTCGCCTACGCGGGCGCCTACGGTGCCAGCGGTGTGCGCATCGAGCGCACCGACGACTTCTTGCCCACGCTGAAGAAGGCGCTCGACACGCCAGGCGTGCATGTCATCGACGTGCCGGTCGACTACTCCGAGAACCGGATCTTCACGAAGGAGCTGGAGCGGGCGGAGGCGTAGCGCTCCGTCGAGGACGGGTACTCTGCCGGCGGGTGCCCGGTACTCTGTCGGCGGGTACCCACTCGACGAGGCGCTGCAGCTCGGTGAGCAATCGAAGAACCCTCGTTCGCCGAGGTAGGCTTCCGCGGCGAAGCCGTCGAAAGAGCCCATCGATCTGACGCGAAGCGCGACGTGGCCCGCGACGAGCGCGAGAGCGGAAGAGCAGGAGTGCGCCAATGCTCCAGCCTCAGCGGTCTGGCATGGCGCCCTCGCCGCGCACCCCATTTTTTTGAGCCGGGCCCGTATGCTCAGGTCACTGCTACGGGTGATGCCCATCGTGAGACAATCCGTGGCTCTGGCGCTGGCCCTCGGCGTCGCATGCTCGGACGGCGACCGGGATGGCGGGGCCGACGACGCTCGGGGCGCCGCCGGGACGGCTCCCGTAGCGAGTGTCGGCGGGAGCGGTGGCGCTGCGAGCGGCGGCGCTGGCGCGGCAGGGGGCGTTGGCTCTGCGCCTTCGAGTGTATCATCCGGGGGCAATGGCCTCTCGGGCGCGGGCTCCGAGGGCGCGGGCTCCGAGGGCGCGGGCTCCGACGGCGGGGCGGCAGCCAGCGAGGGGGCGGGCGGGGGCGCATCAGCCGCCGGCGCTGCCGCCGCGGGAGGCCTGCCCGGCGCCGCGGAAGGCGCAGCGGCCGGGGCATCCCCTGACGCGACGGGCGGCGCAGCGGCAAGCGCGGCAGGTTCGAGCGGCATGGGCGGCGCCGGCGACCCGAGCGCGCGGTGCGCGGCGATCGAGAGCGAATACGCGAGCTCGCTCGCGGAGCAGATCGCCTGCAATCCGGGCCAGGGCGACTCGTGTCAGGATCGTATCGAGGTGGCGGCCGGGTGCGGCTGTCTCGTGTTCATCGAGCCCAAGGAGCCGTTCGCCATCGAGCACCTGACGAACGTCTTCATCGATTATCTCGACGCCGACTGCGAGAACCCGGCGTGCCCGAGCCCATGCCCCAGCGGCACGCGCGGCGCGTGCGGCTCGAACGGGCTCTGCACCGGCGAGCCCTGAGCCGCCTTCATACTCATCGGGTCGGTCCTGTTGCCGTAGCCGCCGGGCCCGCACCTTCCCATGAGAAAGACATTCCTCTATTATGAGGAACATGTCGCACGCCGTCAAAGCCCGCAGCATCGACGACCTCGGTCTCCAGGTCCGCCGCCTCCTCACGCTCGAGCCGGGCCCACCCGGTCGCGATCGGGTCCGATTGCTCCTGCAGGAGGCGCTCGAGGATGTGACGTTCTTGCCCAGCTACCTGGGCGACGAACAGCCTCAGCGTCGCGTCCTCTATCACGACGCGCAGCTCGGGTTCTCGATCCTCGGGCACGTGTTTCATGAAGCGCGCCGCACGCAGCCGCACGATCACGGCGCGACCTGGGCCATCTACGCGCAGGTAGAGGGGACGACGCTCATGGACGAATGGGACGTCATCGAGCCCGCCACCCGCGAACGACCGGGCAAAGTGCGCAAGGCCGCGACGTATCCGCTGACTCCGGGCCATGCTCGCACCTACAACGAGGGGGCAGTGCACTCTCCCTGGCGTGAGGGCCCGGCGAAGTTGATCCGGATCGAAGGCGGCCCGATCGATCGCGAGAGCCAGCGCGAGTACGAAATCGTCTGACGGTCGAGCGAGGCGATGTCCTTCATAATGGACATGCGTCTCGTTTTCTGGTGGCGTCCGGGGCGTCGTGCCTGGCTCTCGGCCTCATCACGACGACCGGGCACTGGCCCGGCGCTCAGACCCAAGGACCTGTTGCACCATGCATCGAAACCCTCGCCGGCCGTTGCGCGGCCGATCGCTCTCCGCTCGCCAGCACCTCCTCAGACCTCGCTGGATGGCGCTGGCGCTGCTTTCACCCCTGGCCTCGGCGTACGCGCAGGAGCCTCCCCGAGCTGAACCGGCGCCGCCGCCCACGGCGCCTCAGCCTCCAGCACCGTCAGCACCGCCGCCTCCGCCGCCGGTGACTGGCAACCCGCCGCCTGCGTCGCCTGAGCCCATTCCGGCGCTGGCGCCCGCGCCCGAAGCCAGCGCTCCCGTGCTGACCGAGCCCGGCGCGGCTCCGGCGCCCGAGTCCCTTGCCGCTCCCGCGCCGGAGGCCGGCACCGCCGCCGAGTCGGGTGACGTCCTGAAGGCCGTCGTGGTCACGGCGCAGCGCCGCGAAGAGAGCGCCCAGAGCGTGCCGACGCCGGTCGCCGTGCTCGGCGGGGAGAATCTGCTGGACTCGGGCATCGGCCGCTCCGCGAAGGAGATCCTCGACTACGTACCGAACGCCTCCGCCATCACTCAGTTCCACGGCCGCCCGCGGTGGTGGATCCGCGGCGTCGGCACGGGGCAGCAGCAGCTCGATTTCTCGAACCCCATCGGCTTCTACCTGGACGAGGTATACATCGGCAACGCCACCGCCACGGGGTTTCCTCTGTTCGACCTGGATCGCGTCGAGGTGCTGCGCGGCCCTCAGGGCACGCTCTGGGGCAAGAACACCACCGGCGGCGCGATCAGCATCGTCTCGCGCAAGCCGGAGTTCGAGTCTGACGGCTACCTCAAGGCCGACTTCGGCTCGTTCAACAACCTGGTGCTGGAAGGCGCCCACGGCGGCGCCGTCTGGGAAGACCTCGCCGCCCGTGCCTCCTTCCACTACGAGAGCCACGGCGGCCGCTTCGAGAACCTGTACACCGGTCGCAGCGAAGGGCAGCTCGAGGAGGCGGCGGCCCGGCTGCAGCTGCTCGGCAGGCTCCCCGGCGTGCGAGCGCTCGCCAACGTGCACGCGCGGAAGTACTCGGTCAACGGCAACCTGACCACGGTGAACAGCAACGCCGCCAGCCGCGAGTACGTGGCAGGCTACGTGCCGAGCACCGACGTCAACGACATCAGCTCCAACGCCCCGTCGAGCGACAGCATCCTGCAGCTGGGCTCGTTGCTCAACGTCGAGGCCGAGATCGACCGCTACACGCTGACCTCCATCTCGGCGTACGAGGATTTTCGCTCGACGACGTTCGGCGACGGCGACAACACGCCGCTCGAGATCAACCGAACGTGGGCCAACGCCGAGTCCTACCAGCTGTCGGAAGAGATCCGCCTGGCGTCGCCGCGCGAAGACGCCTTCAACTGGATCGTCGGCGCCTACGCTCTGTACGAGAGCATCGACCGCGAGTCGTCTGCGGCGCGGCTGCCCGACGTCGCGATCGGCGCTCCGCCGCCGCCTCCTCCGAACTACAACTTCACCGAGTTCGTTCACGACACCGCGAGCCTGGCCGCGTTCGCCAGCGCCACCTGGGAGGTGAGCGACGCCTTCGGCTTGACGGGCGGCCTGCGCTGGACGGTCGAGCGGCGGGAGCTCGACATCGTGCGGCTCGCCGCGGAGACGCCGGCGTCGTTCTCGAACATCGGGTTATGGTGGGAGCCGCTCGCCGTCGCGAGCCCGCTCGCGCCCGTCTATGATGGGCAGCTGCAGAAGACCTGGAACAACTGGACGTACGACATCACGCCCGAGTACCGGTTCACGAAAGACGTGCTCGGCTACCTGCGCTACGCCCACGGCGTGAAATCGGGCGGCTTCAACACCGCAGCCACCACCCCGGAGGCTCTGAACGTCGTGGATCCAGAGACGCTCGACGACTTCGAGGTCGGCCTCAAGAGCTCGCTGTTCGACCGCCGGCTGATCCTGAATCTGAGCGCCTTCTATTACATCTACGAAGACATCCAGGTGAACGTGGTGGGCCCGCTGCCGCCCACGAACGTCGCGGTCTCTTACCTGCAGAACGTCCAGGAAGGCCGGGCCTACGGCGCGGAGCTCGAGTTCGATGCGCTCCCCGTCCGCGACCTGCACCTCGGTGGCAGCGTGGGGCTCCTGGAGACGGAGTTCACGGATTTCACCGTCTTGAACACCACCAACGACTACAGCGGCAACAGCTTCGTTCGCTCGCCGCTCTTGACGGTCGTCCTGCGCGGCAGCTACCGCGTTCCCCTGGGGGCAGGTCCCAGTTTGCTGCTCGGGGCAGACTACCGCGGCCTCACCCGCCAGGTTCACTTCACGACCAACCAGGACAACCCCCTGCTCGGGACCTCGCCGTTCAGCGTGGTCAATGCCCGGGTGTCGCTGCAGAGCGACGACGAGAAGCTGCTCTTGACGGCCTACGTCAATAACCTGCTCAACGTGAAGTACCGCGCCCACACCTTGCCCGGGGCGCAGGGCGCCACCGGGTCTTCGGTGCAGTGGTCTGAGCCGACGACCGTCGGCGCGTCGCTCACGGTGCGCTGGTACTGAGCTGCTCTTTGCGGACGGGCTCGCTCGCCAGCGCCTTGCGGGCGAGCTCGAGGGGCCGCGGGTCGATCCAGCGGCGGACGTCGAAGTCGCCGGGGATGAACTTCCAGGCGAGCAAGAAGTCCTTGAAGTCGCTCAGGGCCTCGATGGATGACTCGAGCAGATCCGTGCGCAGGTGCTCGCCGACGTTCTTGCCGTAGGCGCGCTCGACGGCACTCTCGCTAGAGTACGTCTCCCGCGCGACGTAGCGCACCGCTTCGGCGGGGTTGTCGGCCGCCCATTGCCCGGCGCGCAGCACCTGCTGCGTCAGGCGCACGGCCAGGTCGAGATCGGTGTCGAGCAGCTTCTGGTCGACCGTCAGGGTGCGCGGCGAGCCGTTGTTGACGCGCACCTTCGGGTCGGGGTGGTGCCCCACGTCGAACACGATTTCGGCGCCGATGGCGTCGGCGATCTCGAGCGCACGCGAGCCCTTGTGGAAGATCACGTCGACCTTGCCCTCGAGCAGCGCGGCCACCTCGGGCGAGGCCGCGTAGTTCTTGTCGTTGCGCCAGGAGCTCGGCGACTGGGCCTCGGAGCGGGCCAGATCGACCCACTCGATGGCCTCTGTCTTGATTCCAGCGAGCGCGAGCGACGCCGTGTAGGCGCGCAGCGTGGTCGCCCGCCAGAAGTCGATCGAGGCGTGCGGGTTCACCAGCACGCCGAGCCGCTTGCCCCGCAGGTCATCGAGGGAGCGGATGCCGCGCTTGGGCAGCGCCAGAATGACCTGCGCCTCGTCCGTCCAGGTGAGGCCGATCACACGCGTCGGGCGACCCGACCCGCGCGCCCAGAGCGCGGGGATGTTGCCGCCCTGGCGAAAGGAGTAGTCGAGGCGGTGGTCGAAGTGCGACTCGCGCAGCGACGGATCGGTGACGTCTTGCAGCGTCTTCACGCTGATGCCGTCGCGCTTGAACTCGGCCTCGACCCACCCGCGCTGGGCCGCGATGCCGAGCGGCGTGGGGACGGGGCAGCGAGTGTACCAGAGAGTGTCGATCTTGCTCATGGTGTCGTCTCTCCGCTTCAGTTGGAGGGCGGCTGCAGGAAGCCCAGCTTCACGGCTTCCTCGGTCAACCCGCTCATCTTGAACTGCTGAGCCAGCACGCCCGGGCCATACTCGCGCGAGCCGCCGACCGCCTCGGCGAGCAGCTGCAGCTTCGCGCCCTCTTCCAGGATCAGGATGAACTCGGCTGTCTTGCGCAGGCCCTCGCGCCCCCACACGGTCGCGCCGCCGTTCGCTTCCAGGATGGCGGGCGTGTGCCGGTCGATGCGCAGCTGGTCGAGGATGAAGTCTTGCTCGGGTTGGCGCCGGTCGATGTAGATCGGGATTTCCCGCAGCAGCAGGTAGCGCTGCACCGGCACGTAACGGATCGGCAGCGGGCGGTGCGCCTGCGCCC
>Ga0247763_1001903_pt1 | contig 11256 bp, 11 predicted proteins | sample UWRJL141409B4_FD_179926 | JGI IMG/M metagenome (GOLD analysis project Ga0247763, IMG submission 179926) | Plant litter microbial communities from Arlington Agricultural Research Station in Wisconsin, United States - UWRJ-L141-409B-4 | ecosystem: Environmental > Terrestrial > Plant litter >...
GTGTGAAGGGGGGGGGGGGGGTGTGGGGGGGGGGGGGGGGGGGGGGGGGGGGGGTGGGGGGGGTGGGGGGGGGGGGGGGCGTGGGATTGGAAAACTGAGACGAGTTTGGGAAGGATATGGTTGATACGGGCGTCATATTTGGTTTGTCGGATCTGGTGAATTATCAGTGGATGTTCTCTGGCGAGCGCGAAAGTGAAGGTGTGGGGGGTGGTAGTCACCTGGACGAAGAAACGCTGAAAGTCGATAATAGTGGCACCGCTGGTGTTTTCGGAGAAAATTCCCCTGTGTCTGTCAGTCCCATCCATGAATAGACCGGTGTGGGCATTCTTACGTGTTAAAGTCGGATGGATAGTTACCCAGCCAAATAATGCAGTCGGCTGACTCGACGATAGGATTGACGCTTGGCGGCCACGATCCAGCGCCGCCATAGGAACCCTGGTAATAGGGACTGTCTTCGTTCGCAATACCCTTGCCGACCATGGTGTGGAAGAATGGAATCTTCAGCGCTTCAATTAGGGGATTGACATATTCTGCCCAGTCGTGTCTGGCAGCTCCACCGTCAACCATGAGAATGGGGGCCTTGGCTGACTCAATGGTCTTGATGATCTCAACCAGGGCCTTGGCTTCGGATTCAGGGGCACTGTTGCCAAGAGTGCGGACGAGGGGGATGTTGAGGTACTCGTCCGACACCTTGGAGTAGGCAACATCCTCGGAGATGCCGATGTAGGCGGGCTTGGAGTGATACAACATGGCTGGATTGTCTCAGCATTCGGACGAAAGATAGAATCGAACAATATCTTACCGTTTAGAACACGGTCGATTTCGGAGACAGCGGTAGCAGTGTCATCGAGGACTGTTGTAGCGCACGAGATCTCACTTGACATTCTGACGTAGTGACTGATGCATGTCAGTGAGGCCGCGAGCGAGGCACACATGGATACAACATACTCATAGCTCCCATCACCAAGTGTGTGGTGAAGAATCTTTCCCGACTTTTGGGCCGGGAGAGGCGGGTAGCCGACAATGTGGACAACTGGAATATTCTCGGTGTAAGAGCCACCAATTCCACAAAGAGCACTCAGCTCCCCCGGGCCGAAGGTGGTGACAAGGGCAGCAGCTCCCTTGATACGAGCATACCCATCAGCGGCATAGGCACCGACAAGCTCATTGGGTGTGCCGATCCAGGAGATGCCTTGGGGTTCGACCTGATCGAGAAGGGCGAGTTCAAAATCTGGAGGCAGTGTTAATATGTTGTTCTGACTAAAGTCAGTAACTACTTGCCACCAGGAACACCAAAGATGGTGTCGATGCCGATCTGCTTGAGACGGCGGAAGAGGTACTCTCCAATCACAATTTCAGGCATGGCTGGAGATGGAAGACGTGTGGTTACACAGTGTCTTGAGAGGGGGCTGATCTTGATAAGGCTGAGCAAGTTTCAAGTATGCTGTTGATATTGGATGATATGGAGTGATGATGAGTATGAAAGCATCAGATTGGGGTGTGAAAGAGTGCAGTATTTGTAGCTCAGATCTAGAGGCCTTCTTTGCCCAACTCTGTCTTCCATTTCTTGAAGACACTTGTCGCATAGATGCCATAGACGGAGTGTCCGTGATCCTTCCCGCGGTTGAGTCCCATTATCCATCAGGAGCCAGCATGCCATATCTGGAGCTGAGTAAGACATTCGCGGCATTGTGATGAATGGATGAATGGGCGGTTGTCGAAGTTGACGCGCAAGCGGGTCAAAAACCACGGGCCGCGGTCGGGAGTTGATCATCGGTGGAACCTCGGGTTCCATGCCAAGGCCGCCAAATTTGGTGCCAAAACGGCCGCTAGCCATTGGCTGTGACGTCACTTCGTCCGGGTGCAAAAAGCTTGGCGCCTACCCCAGCAGCTTTCCCGCCGAGCTCTCTCCAGCTTCGCCGAGCTTAGGCCTCACTACCGGAAGCCCAACCCTCATGAGCATTGCAACGAGTCACGCGTTTTTAGCACCACTTCTGCGCTTTGTTGATGTGCATGAGCTGTTCCATTCCAGCATCGACTTGTTCCTGCAATGTGGTTGCGGTGCGCTTTGCGATTGATGCTGCAACTTCTGCCCAATTAATTGCAACCTCGGCGCCGAACCCCCCACCCCACCCTCTCAATCATCCTCCAATCATCCCAACCATCTACGTAGGAGGCGCTCGGGAAGACCAGTTCGCGCGCTCCGATCTCTCGGCGATACCCACACAAGCTACATCAAAGCCCGGAGACAATCTTCCGGGACCCTAACCTCTCATGTCGTCGCAGGCGCGGACCGGGCCCTACGGCTTACCCAACAGCCTACCCAACGGCAACATAGCTCCAACCCTCAACGGGGGGAACCCCGCCGACCGACCGAGCAATGATAGTCCGCGACAACCACCCAATACCCCAAACGTACCCTTTAAGAACTGGGAGCGTGTCAATGAGCCTACAAGCAACGGCGACGGAGGTTTAAATGGCTTTGTCAACCATGAGGAGCCGGCAGTCAATGGTAACCAGGGTTCTGTCGTTAACGGCTATTCCCAAGAGTCGACAGCGAACGGTGCAGAACAGGAGTTTACAATTAGTGGAGATGACCAAGAACAAGAACGCGTAGTGAATGGCAACTACCAAACCCAGGCGACCATCAATGGTGGATATGAAACACTGAGGGTCAACGGTGCCAGTCCGGATCCCGCCATTAACGGTGGTCATGCACATCCAGCACTCAACGGCAGCCAGGGGGGTTCTATATATAACAATTCTCAACAAGAGGCTACCATCAGTGTCGCTACCACCAACAGTCCAGAGCCAGTCGGCAACAGCCATGCGCATGTTCAAGTCAACGGCGGCGGTCCAGAGCCCATGATGGACAACAATGGGCAGCGCCATGCTAACAATGACCACGACGAGCCGATGACCAATGGTTGTCATCAAGGCCATGCTGTCAATGGCCATGAAGATTCCGGAGACAGCGTCAGCAGCCCGGAACCTGTCATCAATAGTAGTGAGCAACCTCATGTCAATGGCGTCAATGGCATCAATGGCAACCACGGGGATCCTATGGACCTCGACACCAACTCCCCGTCATCCTCGAGCAACCGCACCAGCCAGCAAGGGCAGCAACAGCTCAACGACCACAATGGGGATGGGCGTGCCCAGTCGCCACGGATCAATGGCTTTGACGGGCCATCCTCGTCGCCTCCAAGTGTCGACGGCCAGAATAACACACACACGGCATCCAGGAGCGATCCTCGGGGCGCAAGGGATCCTCCAGTCGATCCCCCTCGGCATACTGCAACCACGGATCTCAGGGGGCTATTTGTGGCTGAAAAGAAGAAGTTAACCGAAAAGAAGGACAAGATCAAGGGGAAAAATCCACCTGGCGGTTACGATCCTACCCCACTTCCCGACGCTCCCCAAGGGTACACTCTCATGTTCACATTCCACAAGGCATATAACCTTCCCATTGCGGATCTGAAAACATACGCCGCAGACCCCTTCTTGCATACCACACTCACAGCTGCAGTCCCGAAGAGACACAAGGAGGATCCGCCTTTGACTCGTCGCACTCCGACGATCAGAAAGTCCACAGAACCCGTCTGGGAAGATGAATGGACCGTCGCAAACATCCCGTCGACTGGCTTCACTCTCAAATGTCGTCTTTACGACGAGGATTGGCCTGATCATGACGACCGCCTCGGCAATGTCACCATCAAAATCCCTCAGGTCGATGAGAACTGGGAGGGCTTCGACGGCCAGGTATTCGAGGTCAGGAAACGCTCCGGCAGCAAACGTGCCTATTTCTTCAGAGCCGTATCCAAGCTTTTCTGCCATACAGATTCCATGACACCGCGGTTACACATCAGTATCCAAGTCATCGGTAAATCCGATCCTCCACATGCGCAGATGTACACCGTGGGACCCGCCACCTGGGTCAAGCACTTCAGTCCCATGATTGGTAGATTGGCAGGAACTAAGGTTAACAAAAACGATGATGATGATGCCGGTTCGGTTGCCGAAGGGTCGACTGATCGTCAGGCTAATGATCGTCAGACCAAGAAATACGAGTAAGTGCCTCCCACCTCTCTTCTGGGATGCCCAAAGTGCTGACCTGCTTGACATTAGCTTCCAAGCCAACGAGATCCAGCTCTCTGGGCCAGTACCACCGAATCTCTATCACCGCTATGTCGAGTTTCGCCCAATGATTGGCCGCATGTTTTCCTCCCGTGGTCTACGAGGTCGAATCCTCAATAAGGCCCTTCACAAACAGCATGCCCGTGTTTACAACTACGACTCAACCACCGAGCACGGCGCCTACAAGCCTTGCAGTGAAGAGGCCTCATTGCAGTTCTTAAAGATGGCTCACTTCGATGAAGGTGGCCGTATTTTCACCTATGTTATCACACTAGATGGCATGATGCGGTTTACCGAAACAGGCAAGGAGTTCGGTGTCGACCTGCTGAGCAAGCACACAATGCACTCAGACGTTGCCACCTATATAGCTTGCGCCGGCGAATTCTTCATAAGACGTCTTGCGCATGCGGATGCTTCCGACTCACCTCATCCCCATGAGGCCACCCATCCTCCGGACGATGAGATCACGAGCGGGCCGCCTAAATTGCCCCCTCCCCACAACCCGCGTCACTACCAGCTCATCATCGACAACGACTCTGGCACCTACCGACCTGACCAGTCGGTCTTACCAGACCTGAAGAAGTTTCTCGAGAAGAACTTTGAAGGCCTCGGTATTGTGGTGATGCATTGCGCGGATGACGAGTTGACGGCAATGAAGAAAGAGCAAGTGGAAGAGAAGAAGAAGGGGGGTAATGCCCGAGTCAGAATGGTGCTCAACCGCAGTCCCAGCGCGAGCAACTTCAGCTCGGACGACGAAAGCCGGTTAGGGGAGATTGAGAGGGCCGGAGATTTGCCCTTCAGAAGCAAGAAAGAGACGGTGTTTGACATTATCCAGAACCCATCTCGCTGGAGAGAGTACTTTGGGAGAGGAAAGCCCTCAACGGGCGAGTCAAGCAGCGCCGGCGGAGGGGTTCTCGCCGCCTCGGACGCCACCACGGTTGGCGATGAGGCAAACACCGTCATGGCGGACGGTGCGAACGCGGGCGAGAGTAAAGCTAGCCTAGGCACGGAAGACCGGGGTGGGGACAGCGCTTCCGGCGCGGCTGCCTAGGCTACTGCCTAAAGGCTGGAAAGCATTGGTGAGGCGATAATGTTTGATGTATTACCCTGGTGGCAGAGGTTTCTTGAGTGTCTTTAAGTGTTTGGGTGTTTCTTCCGGTCTGTAGGGTCTCATTCTAGAAGAGGATTTGGGAACAGCGGCTTGGATGACATGACTTGATGACCTTCTCGATAGAGCTCATACTTTGTTGAAGGGTTTGATGTACTGATTATAGCGTAGCTGAGATGACAATATGCCCGAATAAATCAAGAATTCATGAATCAAGATGCTATGAGGCGGGTGTCATGAAATGGGCCCAGCCATGCCACAGTGGTTTATGTTGTAGGACATTGTGATGAGGTGGACAGGCTTTTCCTTACCCCAAGGAATTTCATCGGATGACATTGGTACCTAGGCATATAGGGCACCCTAAGCAATCCAGTTTCCAACCGGGGGTCAGTCCGAATAGCTTGGTACATTAGGCTGGGGCCTGCCTTCAATGGCCAAGTGAGTAGTTCTACGGTTCCTTACTTTCCTCTCTCCTGGGGGGGGAAAGTTGGTGCTTGCAACCCGTTCGATTCCTGTTCAAATTTTTTTTTAACCATCCTTTTTTTTTTTTTTTGCTTTCAGTGAATGCATTCACTCATTGTCGTTCCCTTCACTTTCGCAGCATGGAATTCCTTTTTCGTTTGTTTATTTTTCCCTACCCTACCTTCCATTGCATCTGCGAATCTTTTTGATGCGCACTGCACTTGATCCCCTTCACCACCATGACGCAATTCCTTCCTTCCCTCATGCCACGCGCGAAGCTATTCGCAACACGACACCACTGGCCACAATCACAATACTTTGCAAAGCTGGAAATTGCTCAATTGGTCGCCGCATACAGACAAGAAGACGCTTTTTCTGACCGACTGTTCCCACCATCTCTGGCCTGCTTGCAGGGTTTGGGGTTTTTGTCTCCGTCAAGGCGAGGTCAGGAGTGTTTACTGGCGCGAGGAAACGGGGAGAACATCATCGCGGTATGCATACTCAAGACGAAAAATGTCCTTCAATTGCACTATAAGGCCCTTTATTATAGGTACATCTACTTGTCCCTCTAAAAGAAGAACGATATTTGGTTTGCAATCATCACGAGCTTGGCGCTTAGGAAGATCATGTCCTCCCGTCGGTCGGCCCGGGACATGAGCAAGACAAAGGCAACTCATGGTTTTTCTGACCTACCTAGGCAAGTCACATTTATAGCAAGTGCATCGGGAGCAGAATTGCTGCTGGTAGTGGTCAGCTTCGGCGGCCTTGATATGGCGCCATAAAAGGACGCCCGAGTCAGGACTGGCGTCGCGGGAGTTCCCGCCCCAGAACGCTAGCAGTTTGGTTGGTAGCAAACGAAATCCATGATAAAAACCCGCCAGCTAGGCCCAGTAAAATGGAGAGCATATGATGTGTTGGACTGCGGCAGGAACCTTCGCAGTGGACCTGAGATGAGGCGATGGCGATCAGGAACCCGGATGAAGTGCGGTCTGGAAAGATCCGTTGCAGACACATGCAGGGTTGTCCCAGACCACCTAACATCAAACAGACTGAAGATCCGGAGCAAAAGCTTGGCTGCCGGGTTTAATATCCTTGTGTAGCCATTGACCCGCTGTGTCGCGTCGGGTAGGAAATTCTGGGACGATTTTTTTTTCCTTTCTTCGAATTCGGTCGAGAATTTCTGTCAAGTGTCCGTCTAGGTTTCGTGATACCGAAACATCAAACTTGAAAGGAGAAGCAAATGCGGACTGGCCCGCGCTTGCACAAGCCACGATCACGAAACCTTGACCAGCTTCCAACGGCACCCCCACTTTGTGGGTCCCATGATATGAACGGGTCGTGCATCTCCACCCTGCGCTAACAATTTCGAGATATCCCGGCCTGAAGCGAATCCACAACCACTTTGCGCCACAGCTCCCAGCTGCGTCCATGAGCACGTTGTTACTGTCGCCTTGGTTTGTCGTATAATACGTATGTATTGCGCGATATCTTGGGCAACCACCAGATCGCGCAACTAGTCCCGGTTCCGATTCGATCAAGGCCGTTTGCCGCTCGTGGCTGGCGCTCAATCCCGTCACGGATCCAACCACAGTCGTCGGGCTGTCCAATCTGCGCCGCTCCCCATCCGACGACGTGCGCCCTCTCCCATTTTCCTGTTACCCCGCCGATGCTGCCGCTGCATTAGCCACATCATCTCGTCACCACATCGCGAACGAGAACAGCCTTGGCTTTTGAGCGTGGGCCTCTGCTACAAACCCGGCGCCCCTTGGTCGACGGATGAGGACCGGGTCCCCCCCGGCGCCGCGGAGGGATGCAGACGGCGAGAGAGAAGGCCGAGGCGCTTACACGGAAGGCTAAAGTTTGTTTGCCCTCTACTCTTGCTCACCGTTTGCTGGGTTACTGACCGAGTGTGCAACCCTCCAGCTCGCCCAATCCTACCAAGAGCTCCTTGAGTATGCCCCCCCTACCAACCCCCGAGCTTTCCAACACCACGCTGACCATTGCTTCCCTACCAGCGAGTTCGCAAATAAAGACCTTAAGTCGGTCGGCAACTATACTCTCGGCAGGTTAATTGGAAAGGGGTCTTTCGGAAAAGTGTACTTGGCGACTCACAAGCTCACCAATGGCTCCAAGGCAAGATGGCTCTTCAGGATTCTGCGGGATTTCCTTTCTGACTCCGTCCACCACAGGTCGTTCTCAAGTCAGCCAACAAGGATGATTCGAACCTTGCGCGCGAGATTCACCACCATCGCCAATTCGTCCACCCCCACATTGCCCGGTTGTACGAGGTAATCGTGACCGAGACCTTGGTCTGGCTGGTCTTGGAATATTGTCCAGGTATGGCAAACGCGACTTTCCCCAGGTACACAAAGGGGGAGGGAGGAAGGCTGACTGATGCAGGCGACGAGCTGTACAACTATCTCCTGAAGCATGGCAAACTGCCAGTCGACAAGGTGCAAAAGACCTTCACCCAACTCGTGGGTGCCGTTTGCTACGTGCACCAACAATCCTGCGTCCACCGCGATCTCAAACTCGAAAATATTCTGCTCGACAAAAACGAAAATGTCAAGCTTTGTGATTTCGGTTTCACGCGCGAGTATGAGGGCAAGTCCAACTACCTACAAACATTCTGCGGCACTATCTGTTACTCGGCCCCCGAGATGCTCAAGGGAGAGAAGTATGCTGGCGAAAAGGTAGACGTTTGGAGTCTAGGCGTCATTCTATATGCTCTTCTCTGCGGGGAGCTGCCCTTTGACGATGACGATGACACAGTCACAAGGCAAAAAATCCTCTCCGAAGAACCAGTGTACCCCGACCACCTCCCCGCCGATGCGCTATCACTGCTCAAACCGTTGTTATCCAAACGGCCGTTCCGTCGACCATCTTTACCCGAAATCCTTGCTCACCCATTTCTCGCTGAACATGCGCCACAACAGCAGGAGATCCTCAACATCCAACGCCCTTCCCCGTTCTCGACACCTCTGGAGAAGGAAACACTCCAACGAATGCGGAGCGCCGGAGTTGACATTGATGCTGTTATAGAGAGCGTTTTGTCTCAAAGGTGTGATGCTCTGAGTGGCTGGTGGACCCTCTTGATCGAGAAGGAGGAGCGCAAACAACGGAGGCGCGAGAGGAAGCGGAAGGAGAAAGAGGCGGAAAATAGGAATTCACGCCGATTCTCACAGGCTTCGAGCCGCCTTCATGCGCTAGCGACTGTTGAGGAGACATATCGGTCATCTGAGTCGATGCCGAGAACACGGGGCCGAACTGAGAGAAGGAGTGGCCACTATCCAAATCTGGCGATACCCGACTTTCCTGGTCTGGCTGACTTTGCCAAGGTCGCAAATGGAAATCTTAGTCCGGATAGTGAGATTGCACCGCCTCCCATCGATAAGGACTCAATCAGGTCTGTCAGTTCTTCGAGACAACGACGGCCGATCCCGCCACCGAAGGAGGGTGTTTTACGGAGCGCACGATCCAGGGGCTCGACACTCCACCTGGTCACGACAAGCGACGCCTTGGCATTAAACGGTGCTCAGCAGGGCGAACAAGAGAAAAAGGTCAAGCGGCGACCTTCACAGGCCATCATAGCTCACTGGAAGAATTGGACGCACTGGCTGTTTGAGAACACGAGGCGGCATAGGCACTCCAACAAGGCTGGTAGTCAGTCTGCGCCTAATCTACTGGACAAGCCCACAAGCGGCGGAGGCAAGGAGAGCAAGTCTAAAGACAGCAGCCCACGACCTCAGACCAGTAAATACCCCGCTTCAAGCTCTGGGTCGGCTGTGAATACTGCTAGCCTCCCTAAGGGAGTGGTTGCGAACGGCTTCGCGGCTAAGACGACGCCAACGCCAGGAGGTGCCGGGCAGTCAACCATCTCGCCGACCCTCTCAAGCCCCTCTCACTCCGGATACGTCCCGCGCCCTCGTACGACATCGTACAAGAGACAGTCGCTGTCTCCGCCCCCCTTGACGCCGCGGTCGACAATACGGCGAGCCTCGGGTCAAAGCGGGTTGAGGGGGAGGAAGTCTACCTCATCATCGGTCTCGTCTGTCCGTTCGATGCATCGGGCTCATCACCACAGCCATAGCAAGGCGAGCTCGACGTCTTCTAACGGTTCAGTTTCCACGTCGGTCTCCAAGACGCCAATGCAGACACGAAGTCCACATCACTCGGTTAAGGTGCTGCCGGCGACTCCGACCACGGGCGGCTTCCCCAGCAATATTCGCCTTGTACGGGACAGGTCAGGGCCGCCATTGAGCATCTTTAATGAAGGGCTCCCGACATATGGCGACCGCATGGCTTCGGCAGGGTTGTCAATACAACCACCAGGCAGTCCCAACCCGTTCTCATCAGTTACTAGCTCACCCACGGTTGGTGGGTCGGGTATCATGTTTGCCAAGCGCAAGAGAAACATATTCAAGGGGCCCATGCTCAGCCTTAGTGGAGGTCGGGACACTAGGAGTACCGGTACCGGCTCAGCAAGTCACTCTAGGAGTGCCAGCGCTAGTGGGCTTGGGCGGCGGAGTGGCGAGGTGACGATCGAGGAGGTGGATGAAGATGCGGCAGAGGGCGAGGTTTTTGGCGAGGGGGATGAAGAAGTGGAAGAGGTGGACTCGTTCAGCCCCATCATCAAGGGTCCGGGCGAGGTAGTAGAGGAGAAAATTTACGAGGATGGCGAAGAGGAGACGGCCCAGGCTAAGCCGCCCGAGTCGAAACTCAAAACTGGGGTTGCCGAGGTAGTGGTGACGCCATCGCCGAGTTAAGCGAGGCTTTTGGTGTGTGTAGGACTGGGTGAAATCTTTTGCAAAAAGGGATCTATCTATCTGGGTTGTCGGGTTCACACGGGATACCAAACTGACATGACAGGAAAGATGCATTGGTTCGGACGTTATGCAGGGGAACGGGGCGGTTGGGCTGAGGCTGAACATGAGCTTGACTTGAGAGGTGATGACAATTTGTATGTCTTGGGGTGGGTGTATCACTTTGTATGAGCCGGGTTGTAGTTTTATGCCTTTTTTTTTTCTCTACTTGGGAGGGGGATGTCTTGGTTGAGTCGTGATGATTCTGAAGAGATTCCGTTTTACCGTACATGTACATTCTTCTAGGTTTCAGTTGGTCTTTTCGCAGTCACGGGAGAAAGCATAAATGATAAGGATGAGTAAGGTATGCTAGAAGAAGAGTAACTTGAAGACTCCGTCCCGTCCGGTGCAATGGTAGAGACCAGTGGTAGAGACAAGTCCAGTCCATCGGCCCAGAGCAGTGCATCTGGTCTAGACCAAGCCGTCCGTCTATGGAGAAGCAACGCAAAAGAAACCAGGGTAATCCCGGTTTTTATCAACCTTCAGACTCTACGGTGGTTGCAACATGACTTGCCGTCTATCTAGACACGCAGGTCACGTTTGTGATGTTGTATTTCTTCCCCTTATTGTCTTAGTCCCAATCATGCGCAGCGTCCGAGCCACGGCAGTGCAAAGTTTGCGGGAGGTAGGCTCGGTAGATGCGGTAGATGGGGAGGGTAGTTTTTTTTTTTTTTTTTTTTCTGGGGG
>Ga0247763_1001906_pt1 | contig 11252 bp, 6 predicted proteins | sample UWRJL141409B4_FD_179926 | JGI IMG/M metagenome (GOLD analysis project Ga0247763, IMG submission 179926) | Plant litter microbial communities from Arlington Agricultural Research Station in Wisconsin, United States - UWRJ-L141-409B-4 | ecosystem: Environmental > Terrestrial > Plant litter >...
GACCCGGCAGCTGCGGCAGCAGTTGATCCAGGAGACTAGGGACCAACCGCACGAAGACGAGGTTGGGAAGACCAACCATTCGCGACTCGGTCCGCACGGCTGAGACCGCACGGAGGCCGAGCCGGAATGTCATGTCCTTGTCTGCCTGTCAGTACTGCAAGAGAGCCTTGGATTCAGTGAAAATGGACTCTACTTACCCCTCGGGGTCGCTGGGTTGCCTCGGGCCGGGCCTCGACCGCCGCCACCCGTCTGACCTGCCGAGGCCGTGACCAGGCAGCGGCGAGGTCGAGCCACCACAGGTTCCAGGTCGGCGTAGGCATCTTGGCGCTGGTCAGTCCCTCCATCGGGTAGATAGTGGAGGAATCGGATAAGGGTGAAGGTGAAAGGACAAAATGGGCTGGGGAAGAATTCGCCTTGCGAGGGCAGAGTTGCCAGGGTAAAGGGCCTACCTTGTCAACTGGGGATCTGGCAGATGGTCTTGGGTTGTCTGGAAGGGAAAAGGAGAAAGTATCTCAAGAGTTAAAACGCAGTTTTTGGCTTGTCGGCGCCAAAGATTTGTTGGTCGGTTGATTTTTGGTCTGGCGGATTCTTGTTCGAGATGCGCTGTTCGAAAAAAAAAAAGGGAGAGAGAGAGAGGTGCTGCGCGTAGGGAGAAAATATTTGTTTACAGCGGGGGCCAGTCAGGGCAGGAGCACCAAGGAGGAAGGCACGAGGTCTTGAGAAAAAAGAGACCGAGTCTGATAGACTTCCGCACTCAGCTAGCTGAGACGGGATTTGAGATCTAATACACTTGGTACTTTTTCTTTCTTTCGTCAACATCTTTTCTCCTCCTGGCCTCGTGCTGCGCCATTGGTGTCTACATCTTGACTGGAGTGTTTTCCGTGTGGGCTACGTGGACCTCTGATTTATTGAAGATAGCAACGTCTTACACTGTCATTCAGCTCCTCTTTTCCGCGTCGCTAGGTAGGTACGCACACATCATCCTGTTCCAGCCCAAGTGATGGCTCCGACAACTTTTTGCGTCGCTGGTATTGTTCTGGGTCGCTGGCTGATAGTAGGGGTCCTTTTCCAAGCCTTATGGTGTGAAACCCGGGTAGCATCAATACAGCAGTTTGAACACGGCCACTGAGATTCTCTCCCGATTTTGCCATCGATACGTCAGACCACGTCCACGAGGCACGCCATCACCAGTATAAGTTGACAACGCGTTTCGCTCGTCAAGAAAGTTTCGCCATGGCAACCTACGTAGGCCTAGTATCGGCCATACTTGACATGGCATTGGCGATTCCCCTGGCAACCCGACACCAATAACTATGAGCCAACGAAGCAAACCAGATAACATCTCCTATCACCTTTGAATACGTTGCCCAGGAACTAAAATGACGCCTGGCGCTACAGATTATGGTTATCCCTAGGCAACTCGGGTGTATCCAACTCAGGTGCCGTACCTATCTGTTTCCCTACACCGGATGCGTACCTATGCGATCTTGGCTGACCACTCATCTCCGCAGATGATCAGACTTAGGCGTAGAAGTCTTGTTGTAATATCGAACCAGATACATAGCCTCAGTTTCGACCCCTGAATCCAAAAGACAACAGCTTCAGGCTTCCCACAAAGCCCACTTTCGGAAGTCGCAGACTCGCAGAGATACCCGAGGGATAGCGGCGATCACAACCCTGCAGGAGACGTCTTGCTTAGGTAGATATATATACTCGAGGCACGGCAGGGAGGCACAAACAAACCGAGTAGACCGAGTCGCAACGACAACAATACCTCCCTGTTTATGCAGGGGAGCCAATAAAGTTGGTCCTTGGATCAACAAGGTGAGTCAGGTAGGTTATGGATGATGGACAACAACTATAGAACAGACTCCCGGGTTGACTATCTCTACATAGCCGACCCATACTCGGATTGTTTGGCACCGATCTGTCGGATTCAGGAAAGGACAAATACGTCTCCCTGCGCCAGTTGTACTACCTCTACACAGGGAAAACGTCAAGATCAGCTCAGACTGACATGCCATGCAGTGTCTTGGCACATGTGCGGTACAGTAAGCCCATGTTAGTTGGGCCTCAGAGAGTTGACTTGCAGAAACAGCTCTTTACCCGACAATGACACCTTTCGGCTCTTCCAGGAGAGAATCAGTTCCTCGGCAGAGTCGGCATACACGTTGGGACTCGGGAGTTTACTTGACCGACCATTTGGAGTCCGGCAACAAGCGACGACTAAGGCCAAGGGATCTGGGGACTAGATTAAAAAAAAGGATTGGCATCGGGACAATGTATATATCTCGGTTCGTTTCTTGCCGGGAACACGAATGATAGCACGGGAAAAGAAAAGAAGAGAAAAAAGCAAAGTATGACCAAGACATGGCAATCTGGGCAATCTGGGTACAAAAACCACCTTCACACCGAAACTGCAAGGAACAGGAACAGGAGGCGCTTCGTGCCACCCTCATCACCCGGCGAGAGCGGTGTGCAACGGGAACGGGAACACGCCCGCCCTCGCTTGATGAGACGCGAGAGAAAAGGCCATGCTGGGGATTCAAATTCCCCGCAATCAATTTGACATGGTGTATGTGTGTGTGTTGTGTGTGGTGGCACATAATTCTCCGCGCCGTCAAGTGCCACATGCAGGACCAGACAGACACAGTGCCGCTCCCGCCGTCTTCTTGATTGCACATTTAAAAAAGGCATGTATGCGCATATAGCAAACAGAAAAGAAGAAAAAAGCAGGCTGAATGTTACTACACTAAAATGTCCAGCATGGCAACGCATGGGGTGCATGGTGATCGACATTGGGGAGGGAGGCGGTCTTGGTTCTTTGGTTTTGTGGCAAGTTGCCTTTTTGGACAAGGAAGGAAAATCGTTGGGAATATCAGTGTTTCAAGTTTCGACCCTGCCATTCTGGCTGCCATTTTGGGGTGGGTGGGTTGCCACCCTCCAAGAACCCCCCGGGCTCTTCGGTTGGTGCTGTGCATGGCATGGATCGTCAAAACCAAGACTGCCGGATTTGCGATTTCCTGCCCTTCTCTCTCCCGCTGCAGCGGGTCAACTTTTTGAAAAGAGAGAGAGAGAGAGAGAGAGAGTTTCTCCCTCTTTTTGGCAAAGAAAAGGGAATCCTTGGCTCGACGCAGGACCGACTTTTTGCAGCTCGGATGCATGGGGGGAATTGGCCGGCCCCAGCCATCATGACCAGCGTGTACTTCGCACACCGAGACGAGAGAGAGGCGGTTGGGTGTCATCACGTCAGTGGTCCATGACAACTGGAGGCGCATGCAGAAACAAGGTGCAGACAAGCTGAGAGATGCTGACCATCAGCCCTCGGGACTGCGGACTGCGGGGGCAATGCTGCGCGGACGGGTGCTTGTGTCCGATTGATTCGACGGTTCAACGAGGCCGGATGCGTGGTCAGCCCCTCCCTCGCTCCCCACTCCCGCTTGCATTAGTACTATAGAGGGGGCGGGCATTGCGGTGCTGGCTTAATGCGGGAGGCGGCGTCATCGTGGAATAGATGCACAGGAAGAAAAGGCCCTGACCCGCGTGTGAGGGAGAGATACATAGGTAGATGGAGAGTGAGAGAGAGAGAGCCTTGTGTTCCCCTCCTTCCTTCACCCGCACCGTTGCCATTTAAAGAAAAAGTCAATTCGTCCGATTTTTTTTCTTTCCCTCTCTCTCTCTCTCTTTTGCGTCCGTTGTCTCGTTCCCTGTTCCTTCTGGTCCCTCGGTCTAGACTGGCCCAAACCCGCGACAAGCTTCGTCGCCAGTTCTGCACCTCTCAAACCAAGCCCTGTAGCCACCCAACTACCGCCTTTGGTCACTCACACAACCGACTTGGTCAACGTGGCTGGGCCGATCTACCAAAACGGCGGGAGGGCGAGTTTGAGGTGACCGCCGTGTCCAAGGCCCGTTGGGGGTTTTGAAACTCGCCAGAAGCCGGGAGGAACAGATCTACCGTCTGCTTTCCTGGTCTGGCCAATTCTTGGCGGACATCTCTTGCGAATCTCAACCTCAAGGTATGATCACCTTTTGGATTCGCCCCACGCGCAAAAAAGGCCCACCGAAACACCCCTCCCCTCCCCCGTTTGCACCTCCCTCCAATTAGCTTTAGCAAGGGGAGGCGCAGCGTTCTGTTTGAAGATTTCACAGTTGGCCCATCCGGATCAATCCCCGTCCATCCCGTCACAATCTCCTTGAAGATTTCAACTTTTCGTTGTCTCGGTCTCAATCTTGTTTTTTTTTTCTCTTTCCTTCTCAACACTCATTTTCCTTTGTTTAAAGTCCAACGTTTTCTGCATTTCCTCCCCGAAGCTTTGACGACGATTTACACGCCCGCATCTGGAACGGATCGAGGGGGGAGAGGCTGCTAACTCTGTTTTTATTTAACCTTGTTCAAGCTTATTTCGGACGGTACGGTACTTTGTTACTTTTGACGGTGCTCCCCGTCCTCCTTCGCCAAGGTCGAAATAAGCGGCGGCCACCATGCTCACTTTTCGGCGTGCTCTCGCGGCTGCGGCCTTTATCCTGACGGTGCTCTTTCTAACTTCACGATCGTCGTCGCCGGCCGCAGCGCTCGAAACGTTTCCTCAGACCCAGGTGCCGGATTCGTCGAGACAAGCCTCCACAACGGCGCCCTCGGGTCAAAAGGGGTCGGACGGCAACCCCATGCACGGTGCCCCCCCGAGCCGCCACCGACCGTCCAAGGCGGGGCAGCAGACGATTCAGGACCTCTCCAAGCTGAGCCTGCACGACAAGCTAGCCTACCAGTTCCCCTACGATGTCGAGACCAAGTTCCCCGCCTACATCTGGCAGACGTGGAAGTGGACCCCCGCCCACGGCGAGTTTGATTTCCGCGAGCAGGAGGCCACCTGGACAGAGCAGCATCCCGGCTTCGTGCACGAGGTCATCACCGACGAGGTCTCGGTCCACCTCCTCCGGCTCCTCTACGGCTCCGTTCCCGAAGTCCTCGAAGCCTACGAGGCACTGCCGCTGCCCGTTCTGAAAGCCGACTTTTTCCGCTACCTCATCCTGCTGGCAAGAGGGGGGATCTACTCGGACATCGACACGTATGCCATCCGCAGCGCCCTCGAATGGATCCCCGAGTCGGTGCCCCGGGATGCCGTCGGACTGGTCATTGGCATCGAAGCAGACCCCGACAGGCCCGATTGGAAGGAGTGGTACTCGCGGAGGATCCAGTTCTGCCAATGGACCATCCAGAGCAAGCCGGGCCATCCCATTCTCCGCGAGATCGTTGCACGCATCACCAAGGAGACGCTGAGGCGCAAGCGGGCTGGATCACTCAGCGATATTAACAATAAGAGCGTGATCGAGTTCACCGGGCCGGCGCTGTGGACCGACATCATCTTCGAGTACTTCAACGACGACCGTTACTTTGACATGACCAACTCGCCCGGACCCATCGACTACCAGAACTTTACCGGCATGGATGTGGCCAAGCGAGTAGGAGATGTTGTCGTGCTTCCTATTACGAGCTTCTCGCCGGGAGTACAGCAGATGGGGGCCAAGGACTACGATGACCCCATGGCGTTTGTCAGGCACGACTTTGAGGGTGAGTACCTATTCTTCAAGTTGATTCCCGCCAAACTGTCAAGACATGAACTAATTCTGTATACAGGCACCTGGAAGCCCGAGAGCGAGCGGCATATTGGGGAGAACAACAACAATAAAAACCACTAAAGACGGGATCTTGTGGCCGAATACTTTTTCTCTTCTTTTTCTTTCTCCGCCGTGTGCCTGGTAGCGGGTCCTTTGCTCACTGGCAAATAAGTTTTGCCCCATCTAGATTATTTATTACAACGGGTTGCATGGGCGGCGTTTTTTTGGGAGGGACCTTAATTGGTGAATGATTTGGTCGGTTATACAAGGACCTGGAGGCATAGAGTGTACAGAAAACTGGACGGAGATTTTGTACATATATAAATAACAACATGAGGACGATTTGTCGGTCTGTCAAGGCTGCAGGCTGCATGTCAATGGGCTATTCGTGAATCAGGTATATGGCCATGTTTGACCCCGAGGTACTTTGTAGTGTGTATGTATACCCACCTAGGTAGGTACATGTATGCATGTGCAAGATACGTGTGCCGTGATCAGATGCACTGCTTGGCGCTTTGGGGAGTGAGCATGATGAAATGGATTATTTTTGACTACAAAGGGAGAACATTTGCTGGTGAGCACAACGTGCCTCACTATTTGTAAAGTTGGGCCATGCCAGTAATGCGGTAGTTGTAGACGTTGTTAAAGGCGGAGACCAGTCTACACGTCGCCGAGACCAAAGTGTAGTAACTGGTAAGTGTAGTACTAGTGTTTATTGCCTAGATAGGAAACATCGCCGAGCATTCTGTCTAGGTAGGGTAGTTGTCTAGTTACCTATGTATGGGATGTAGTATATAGACATGGCCGAGACGAGTCCTTTGCGCTCTGCAAGAACATAACATACTCCTGTCTAGGTACCTACCTATGTTGATGTTGCCAAGGTAGGTGAGGTGGGCAATCTAGTCGTCCCATTGCATGTACCCGGATTCTTGATTTGGTTGGCATCGACCAACAGGGAGGTAGGTGTATATACTGTACTATAACACATCAAGACTGCATCTGTGGTGTTTGTCTTTCCGTCGTGGCAAGGAACCGCTCGCCAAGCCCGAGGGCACATATAAGTGTGCTCTGTCCTCTCGTCGCTTGCGACTGCGGGATCGGAACAGGCAAAGAGAGCTCTTGGGTTCATGGAGGGGGGGGGGGTTGTGTCTTGTTACTCTCGGAGTGTATGGAGACGGATAGGGAGAGGGCAGGACCAGAGGCAGGGGAGACTTGTCCGGGTGCTGTTTTGGCGTAAGAAACCTACTATCTGGTTGTGGTGTGTTATTCTTCGTTCTCTTGTTGTTGTTTGGGATAGGGGATGCTGATACCAAGCACAGTATATCCGAATCACTTACACTGACTGTTTGGGGGCTAAGTTTGGGGACGTGTCTCGAGATGGGGAGTGGGCACGTATGTAATGTGGTCCGAGGCATCGTATAAGCGGTACGAATCTACTAGGTCTGATCTCTATCCAGTCATCTTGGTTGCCGTCGGTCGAGATCAGATCTGGCCAGGTTGGGTCTCGTACTTGGTCGGTCGTGTCGATATGCTGACCACGACGTCAAGGCTCCGCAGCGTTTCCCCGCGTTGACCCCGCAGAGCGGGTGCAGGTGTGCGGGAGAGTACTGCAAGGCAGCTAGGATGATGATGACTGAGGTTTTCGAAGGCTAGAGATGGTTGAAAAGAAGAGGAAAAAAAGGGATAGAGAAGTGAATAACCACGCAGCTAGGTACCTACCATTCATGTTCCTACCTACCTTCCCAAGTCTTCTGAAAAGCATCAACCAGATGACAACCAAGGGAAATAAGACGCTGTGGACAATGTGGTTGTGGAGAGGTGGAGGAATTGGAGTGCCAATGCTTCCGCTGAATGCTGAGTGACAGGGAGATCTGCGGGGAAGCGCCACCACCGAGACACCCTAATGCGACGCCCCTAGCAAAACTCTCAGCGCTGCTGTTGACCACCCGACCAACTACCCCGCAGCCCTGTTCGCGTGCCTCGGATACCGACCGGGATGGAGAGACCCTGGGCTGTTGGGGAACTTTTTCCCCTCCTTTTAACAATTGCCTGCCGACAATTGTTTCTTGCTCAACTCCATGTCGTGACACACATAGGAACTTGATCGCGAGAATCGCAGACACAATGCGACCCCGGCTGCGACTCGCCAAGGTCTGGTGCTCCCCGCGAACATGGGAGAGGAGTCGCAGTCGCGCGGTAGGAGGAGGGATGCAAACAGTGAGGCGGTTTGGCGATTTGACAACCAGTCTTTCTGAAGGACCAAAATTTGTGAGTGTGTTTCTCTCTCTGGTGAATGTTAATGGACCGCTAGATTGGCAGATGTTGAATTTTTTTTTCCCCAGCCGCCTTTGCTTCAGCAGACAATTCCCAAGCATTTCAACTCCATCGTGGCGGAATTCGGGGATCACATGGCGGTTGTAGCCCGCGGGCCATCAATTGGCTGGCATGATCACCGGGAGACGCTCCTCACGTACGAGGCGTTGGATATGGCTTCCAACTCGTTGGCCCACTCGCTGCGTTCTCTGGGAGTCAAGAAAGGGGACCGCGTCGCCGTCAGCTTGGGCAATTCGGCCGAGTACGCCGCCCTTACCTATGCCATATTCAAGCTTGGCGCCATCCTAGTGCCCCTAAATCCCGGATTCAACGCGAAGCAAGTCGCGGCCGCCCTCAACCACCTCGGCGTGCGCATCTTGATCATGGGCGCAGTGACCGATCTAGCGTACAAGCCAAGCCGCGGCCGGAGCAACCTGCCACTGCTCCAGGAACTCATCGCGGACCCCGACTCCGAAAAGATACAGAGTGAGCAGATCCCGACGCTCGAGCAAGTCGTCATAGTCGACAACTCGTCCGAACACCCAGAGTGCGCATTCCCGCCGTTGCACGTCCTCCGTTGCTTCACTCGCTTCGGGGAACTGTTGCCTTCGTTCAACCTCAAGAGATCGTCACCATCGGTATGGCCAGTAGTACCAGACGAGCCCCTTTCTGCCGATGAAACCATCAACATCCAGTTCACCTCGGGAACCACGTCGCATCCCAAGGCTGCCATGCTCTCGCATACCTCGATCCTCAACAACGGACACTTGATCGCCCACCGGATGGGCATGACGAGAGACGACGCCATTGTGTGTCCGCCGCCCCTGTTTCACTGCTTTGGTTCCGTGCTGGGTTTCATGGCCACGGCCACGACGGGTGCCGCCATTTTGTTCCCATCGCCGGCTTTTGACCCCCTAGCATCTCTACGCATGGTGGCCGATTACCAAGCGACGGGCCTCTACGGCGTGACTACCATGTTCATTGCCATGCTCGAGCTGCTTGCATCGGAAGAAACCGCCGAGTATATTTCTCCCATCGCCCTCAGTATGTTCCCTTCACATCTACGCAAGGGTATCGCAGCAGGCAGCTCGGTGCCCGAGTCGCTGATGAGACGACTCTACGAGACTCTTGGGCTCAGGGAGCTGGTTATATGCTACGGCATGACCGAGACGAGTCCTGTCAGCTGCATGACGACGCCCAAAGATCCCTTTCTGGAGCGCACCAGAAGTGTTGGTCAGGCCATGCCGCACACCCGTGTCAAGGTGGTGGACCCATCGGACCGCTCCCGTGTTGTGGCCGTGGGCGAGCGCGGCGAGCTTGCAGCGGCGGGATATCTGGTTATGCAAGGTTACTATGGCGACGAAGAGCGCACCCGCGAGGTCCGCGTTCCCGACGAGGACGGCACCGTGTGGATGTATTCGGGCGACGAAGCGACCATGGACGCTGAAGGCTACGTCCAGATTACTGGCCGCATCAAGGACCTCATCATCCGCGGCGGCGAGAATATTCACCCGCTCGAGATTGAAAACTGGTTGCTGCAACACCCCCTCATTTCCGATGCTAGCGTCGTGGGTGTTCCAGACGAGAAACTAGGCGAGTCGATTGGTGCTTTTATCATCCCTCATAAAGGTGTGAAGATACTTGGCGACAAGGAGAAGGCGGGCCTGAATTCCCTCAACAAGCATGTTATCGGGGACTGGGTTCGCACCCATCTCTCGGCGCACTTAGTGCCCAAACATGTATTTTGGGTTGACGAATATCCCAAGACGGCGAGCGGCAAGATTCAGAAATTCAAGCTGCGTGAAATGGCAAAGGAGTTGATTGCCCTGGCTCCTCCACCCATGGAGACCAAAGCTCCTCCGCCTACGAAGACTCAAGCTCCTCTGCCTACGGAGACCAGAGCTCCTCCCTCCACGAAAACCAAAGCTCCTCCCTCCACGAAAACCAAAGCTCCTCCACCCGAGAAGACCAAAGCTCCTCCGCCCACGGAGACCCAAGCTCCTTTACCCACGAAGACCAAAAAGGGGAAGAAACCCCCCCAAAAATCGAACAGGAGAATTAAAGATAATGCCAGGGAGAACAATGGCTCGAGGACAATTCTTCGGCGAGATTAAGAGTCTTGTGACAGAGATGTGGTGTAATTACAGAGAGACAGTGTTTAAAAAGTCTCCATTCCAAGAATGGAGGCGCTGTTCCAGGTCAGGTCAGAGAGAGCGATTGAGCCATTTGTGTGTGTTTCTTGCTTTTTCATTACCACGAAAAAATAAGGCTGTATGTATTATCTGGTATCTGGTACCTTCCATATGCCGTGAGTGAGTGGGTGAGCGCCAGACTCGTGAGACAGACAGACAGACAGACAGACAGACAGACAGACAGACAGACGGAATAACACGGCTGGCATGGCATGGAACTAGAAGCAAACCAGACTTTCGAGACATCCACATCCCAACCTTGGTATTCAAGTTCCCCGCCTCCAGTCTTTCTATCAAATCTGAGACCAAACCCGCCAACGCCAAAACATCTCTCTCTCTCTCTCTCTATGAACGGGGACGCGCCATTCCTCGCTCACCCTCTCTGTCAGCATCAGAAACACCACATGCATGCCTTTCTACCTTAGGTACTCAAACGTGTAGTAGAGATGACAATGAGACTTCCCAGTAGGTATGCAAGACGACGACGACAAACTCCCCAATTCATGTATAAAACACTCCCCTCCATCCTACCTCATCAAGCACTTCTTTTTTTTTTCCCCTCATCAACCTCCATCTTCACACACTCCCTTAAGCACCTTTCTACCAATACACTGCACTACAGTACAAGTACAACAGTACACTTCGATTATTCAAAATGAAGTTCCTCTCCGTCGTCGCTCTCGCCGGTCTCGCTTCGGCCCAGTTCGGCTGCAAGCCCGGCACCTACGCCTGCACGCCCAATGCGCGCGGCTGGATGGTGTGCAACACTTCGGGTATCTGGGTTGTAAGTTCTCCACCCCCCTTGTCCCCCTTCCTACCTGCCTACCTACCTAGGTACCTAAGGTAGGCATACAAAGCTGATAAGATGCTGATTTGACCAAAAGTATGCTGGAGCTTGCGCTAGAGACCAAGTCTGCAAGTACTACCCGCCTAGCCATAGCCCGGTAAGATTTTTTTTTCTCTCTCTTTTCCTTTCTCCGTGACCTGTCGAGGTGAGTGGAAGTAAAAAAAAAAACTAATGAATGAGCAGTACTGCGTCCCTTGGTGGTACAACTTCACCAAGTAAATCACCTCGCTCCTGAGGGGATAGGGGCGAACGGGGGATGGGATACACACCGGGGGGGATCAATA
>Ga0247763_1001908_pt1 | contig 11247 bp, 10 predicted proteins | sample UWRJL141409B4_FD_179926 | JGI IMG/M metagenome (GOLD analysis project Ga0247763, IMG submission 179926) | Plant litter microbial communities from Arlington Agricultural Research Station in Wisconsin, United States - UWRJ-L141-409B-4 | ecosystem: Environmental > Terrestrial > Plant litter >...
TTACCTACCTACCCACCTTGTGCGAGCATGAACAATCTGGAAGGTAGATGAGAATACTTATCTGAGCAGCTTCATGAAGCACACCTGCCCCGGCTGGCATACAGCGCATCCACATAGCCGCGCCAAGCAAGAGACAAGCCGAGTCCCGGAAAGCCATGAAAATCATCATCATCGGTGCGGAGTTCTCAGGTGTCGCAACCTACCTCCTTCTGCGCCGGATGTGTCCCCCACCAGAGCACACCATCCTCCTGTGCGATGCCCACGACCCGCGCGAGGTGAGGCAGCGGCCTGACCGGGGAGCAGACTCACTCTTTCACCAGACGGAAAGCGTCCGGGACTCGGCGGCTGTTGTCGGAAACATCATATCTCTAGAACCCCCCGCGGTGCGTCTCATCCGGTTTATCGACCCCAAGCTGTGCGAGACGTTCAAGGCGCGCAGCTACGCCACACGCACTACATCCTGCGCTCCGCCCGCGGCCATACTCTGGCCGTCGTGCCCACGGCGGACGGCAATCTTCCCGTCGAATACACCCTGTCGTGCCCGCGCTTCGACTCGTGGCAGTGGCTGCACGAGTACGTCGGCTACAAGTCGATTTGCTATCGTCGAGTTGTTGAGGTGAACCTCGATGGGGAACGTCCCGTAGTCTACTTTGCCGATAGTGGTCGGGAGGATGCCGATCTGGTTGTTGGTGCCGACGGAGTGCGCAGTGTAGCCAAAAAGGCCTTATTTAGCCACGAAAATCGGTCCAAGTATGAAGCTCGATTTAAGTAAGTCGGCTTTCTCCCAAAGAAAACCTACCGAGGCCGGGGAGGTGAGAAATCAAGGAGAAAAATCCAACGAGACTTTCTAACAATACCCCACCGGCTTCAGGGGCTTCCTAGGCGTCGGCGGCTTCCTCGATATGGATCTCCCGAAATCCGCCACCGAGCTCGGGAGCATGGTGTTCACCTTTGGACCAGCGGGGTCGTTTGGCTACTGCTCAGCCGCGCCGCCGGAGCAGCGGAGGCTTTCCTGGTGGTCCAACTGGGGAAATCCCGATCCGCCGCTGGGGAATGCCGCACTGGATGCCGAAACCATCAAGCGGCATCTGCTGGAGCGGCATAGCAACTGGCAAGACTCCTCCATCCACACCATCATTGACCGCTCCAGCACGGACCGCATGTATCCGGTGTGGACGACCCCGGACCTGCCCCATTGGGGTCAGCGAGGAGCCGTCTTGCTGGGCGACGCAGCCCACACCCTCCAGGCGACGAGCGGCTCTGGGGCAAACCAGGCGCTGGAAGATGCCGTGGTCTTTAGTCTGCTGTTGTCAAACTTCCTGCGGACCACAACTCAGGGCTGCCACCTGGATCGCTTTTCAAACACGTATTTCGTTCCTTGGTGGGTTCTCTCCCCTCGTTCAATTACCACTGGATGAATAACTCCTGATTTCCCTCTACCGGTTGCTGTTGACTGCTGCTGCTGACATGGCCTTGGTGTCCTCCAGCCGAGACCGTCTTTGGCTATGGGTTTCGTACAAAAAAGTCATCTCAGAGTCTGAACGCCGAGGAGCTAGTGCGCCTATACTTGCAGAAAACTCGTCCCTGACTCGTGATGGGGGACGATCGGGCGTCAACAAACCGATTCCACTTGAAAAATGAGGGAGATAAGGTCTTCAGAGTACTACGACACCGAGGATGATGAAATCCCTTTTGTGACGGCCGCGCTGAGAGCGGGCCGAGAAAACCCCCGCAGATTGGTAGTGCGAGGATGACAGTGTGGGGGACGCCATACAGTTAAGGCCCCAGAACCTATCAAAGGTTGCTCTGTGCTCTGTTAAAAGAAGGTGTAGAGGACCTCCTCCATTCACTAGCCTCTCCCATTCACTAAAAGAGGTCCAGGCTGTGCCTAGACCACTACTACCTACCTACCTTAGGTAACTGAAGCGTACTGCACTTGAGAGCGGCGGCATGGACGTCCACTCGTACATCAACAAGTTTATCTGGCTAGTACTCGATAACGCTACTGCTGGGACATTGCTGCATTAAAATTTTCAATTTTGCATAAAAAAAACTTAGGGTCCACTAATATTCGTTCCGGGCCATCTAATACTACCAGCTATGCGGTTTCTTTAATAAGGGTGTTGGGCCTGTGGTAGGTATGATGGAAGAAGGATGATGTGATCACAACCCCGCCTACCAGTATTTAAGCCACCAAACTAGCCACCTAGAACCCAACCCAATTCATCACCTTTGACCATCACATATGACAGCATCACAAGGGGGATTATTAACACGTCACGTGACCCCCAACAGCTCAAGGAAAGGAGAGTTCAAGTAATGTAGGCAATTAACTAAGCCGCAGCAGCCTGGGAAATGAAAAAGTAAAGCGCAAATATTCGATTAAAGAAGATGGAAATTAAGATGTACGGAATGAAAAGCAAAAAGAGAAAAAAAATAAAAGAAAAAATATACAACACCAGGGATTCGCTGGTCGTCACCGACCCAACTACTGGTCTGGTCTTTACAAAGGTTGTCTGTTTGATATCTGGGTTTAGAAAATTGACGGGCTGGAATCTGGAATTGGAAGCCTCTGATCCAAGCGGCCAGAAATACAGCCATCCGTTTTGAACTGGATACCTCCGTTATGATTAACATTACCAATTGAGACGCGTATCCCAACAGCGTTTTATTAGTCAGTATAAAAAACTCCTGGGATTAATCGAACTGTTAACCGTATAACTAACACCTCCGACTTACAACGAAAAACCCGCGGCCTTGCTTCGAAACAGGCAGAGTGATTTGGTTTGCTGCTTTCGATTTTGTATGCTATCTGACAAACCGATACAGTGTCAGGCCTTTTTCCAGGTCGGAGTAAAGGGGTGATAGCAGTGCAAACTAGGCTCACAGTAAAGGTAGGAGCAGTAGTTGGGGTGGGTGGGCTGCAGGATTGAGCTCTGGACTACTCAAGATATAGGACTTTTCCCTCCCTTCTTATCCTTCTTCCTCCCTTAAAACCCCTTTGTGACCTGGTTTGCTCTTACTTTCTGCGTGAGCTATCACGCACTTACGCATCAACCCTGTCCTTGTGAGCTGAAAGCTTTACAAGCCTGTTTTATAATCGTCTTTTATCCCCACCGCGTTAGCCACATGTGCATCCCCAACAACCCCTATCCGATCGCCGTAATCCTACTTCCATCGGACAGGGTCGATTGGCCGACCTGGTATGCAGAAGCGCCTTTCAACATGGATTTGAACTAGAACACCGAATAGGTAGTAACCGCAGCATCGTACATGGGTGGGAGTGCACGCCTAGTTTTCTCCAGTGTCTTCCGACCCGCTCTCATCCTCGTCGCTGACTTCGTCCTCGTCTTCGTCACTCTCAAATTCCATATCCGGCGTCTCTATCCGGGCCAGCCACTTCGGATGCTCTTGCTCCTCAAAAAAAAAAAAAAACCATTTCTCGGTCCTGCGAGACCAGGGGGGTAGTTGTTAGTTTGTTGCTGACGTGTATATGTGGGATATCATAAACGGGCAGGATTTTAAGCTTCTCGGCGGGGAAGAGATGAAAGAGGAGGCTTTCACGGTATTATATGCGGAGATGGTGAGTTTTGTGTGTTTTTTAAATTCTCAGGTGTATACCTGTATTCAAACCGCCTCTGCGCCTTTGCTCCCTACCTACCGATGAAACGAAATAGACGACACCGCAAGCAGACCCAGGCTAAAATATGTGATGAATCTGCCGGAAAAGGGAGATTGGGGTTTGGTGAGGGCGGAGTGGCATGCCAGTACGAAGAACCGGGCATCAATTGCGGTGTCGAGAAGGTCGGCGTTTGAGTGGACTGGGGTAGTGAGGTATGGAAGCTTCTCAAAGGGTGTTATGGACAGGGGAAGGTCGAGAATGGGGAGGATGGAGAGCTTGGTGACGGATAAGGGGGTATGGAGAGGGTTGGGGGTTCGGTGGGGATACTCAGACTGGGGGGGGGAGCGAGCAATGCACTTGGGGGAGAGCCATCAACTTGTCTCTCGTAGGCTGGGGCATTATCTGGTAAGGGCTCTCGAGTTCAACAGGCATTCGATTCTTTCTCGCAATCCCGGCCTTGGATTTTTCATTTTTGAATTGCATTTGGGAGCCACCACGGTCATGACGCGGCTGAGCCGTTCCTGGCGCCTCTCCTCGGACGAGTGCTCCTCCGAGGCCATCCACACCGCCATGGCGGACCACAGGCACGTGCTCTCCACCGCATAACGCGGCTCCTCGCCCCGCTTCACGACCGGATGCTGCATCTCCAACGGCATGGGCGAGTCGTCGACGATGCGACGCGTGATCTCATCGGCAAAGGCAAAATGCACGAAATTACTCGGACAGTGTCACATAAAAACCAAACTACAAAATCATGACCGTACGCTTCCATGCTGTGGTCTTCTACATACGACGGCAGCCGAAATCGTCCTCAAAGCGCCACTCAAAGCAACCGACGCGTCTGAGCACCTGAAAATCACCGTTTTCCAATAAACTAACCCAAACTCATGAGTGCCCCCTGTAGTCCGACAACGAGTATTTTGTTTGCATCAACCATATCTGTGTCTTTGTCGCGAGAATCCCAGGGTTAGCCGCGTCAAGCCGCTCTGGTATTCCTATGGATTTCCCATTTCTCGGAGACGTCCCAGGTGGTCGCAGCCTCGACTACAGCTAGTTCCGGTGATCGTTTAATCTGACAGAGTATCTAACACAGCACGAATCTTGCCATCGATAGACGCCCATGACCAAGAAGGCGCCCTCTAGGACGTGGGCCGTGGCTGACGATCGTCCGCGACATTGTCCACAGCAGTCTCATGACGAGATCCTGGCGCCAATAGGCCAGCTAGGTAGTAGCCTTCAGTCTGTGCATCATCGAGATCATGCGCCATGTCCACTGCAACGGCTGAAACGGCGAACGAGCTGATCCAACGGGATGGTGAGCTGGCGTGACGTCTATCGCTCAACTACCCCATTCCAGCGGCCGAGGAGCATGATTGATGCGCATGTCGCGCTTCCAGGGAACCATTATCCAGAGCCCAGCCACCAAGTCGAACAAAGACGCCGCATTGAACAGCCAGCTCTACAGCCAGCTTTTGTCTACGGCTAGTGTCTCGTCGTGCGCCGAGGTGCACGCCTTTGACGCCCGCCCAGCCGGCGAAAATCAGCGGCCTTTTTATTCCCAACTATCTCGTAAAATGCTGGCCAGCGGTCGCGTTAACAGCAAGATCTCAGTCAGAGCCGCGCATAATCTTAACGAAAGCCTCCTTTTTACCAACCCTTGACCGAGCCTGGGTTGTTGTTCCGGACAGAGGTATTTTGTATGGGGAATTCCGTTTTTCCGTCATGGAGACAGTGTTCGTCCGTCTGACAGCACAGGCTAAAAGCGGGATAGAAGCTTCGCAGTCCTGACAGTCAGGCCCAGTCACCTTTATGCCACCCACTAGCACCTGTCCACGTGTCACCTTTGGCTTGCTCGTACTTTTACTTTGAACACTCACATCTTCTCGCCCCATCTCTGTCCTATCATGCCACTCTCAAACTTCTTCCTTGCGCCGAAGTCTGGACGGCAAATACAGGTGGCTTGGCCTCGCAATCGTCGAACCCAGGCTTATAAAATAACCCCACACCGCTGCTCTTACCTCCATTCTCTTTTCAGGACTGTCTGCAACTAGGCTGCGCCGGAGATTCCTTCACCGAGCTCACCCGTCTGCTAAAGTGGACGGCATACTCCTAACGAAAACTGGGCAACCTTCCTCAGGACAACCTCTCCACACTTCCAAGATGCCTGCCAGAACCGAGTAAGTCCTCCTCCTCTCCCCGTGTACCATTACTTCAAGCGTTGGTAACCTAGCCCCGTAGCTTCCCTCCCGTCAGAGCCTGTCTTTTCGACCTGGACGGGCTTCTCCTGGACTCTGAGGATATCTACACCATCTGTGTGAACCTCATCCTCGAGAAGTACCAGCGCCCGAAACTCCCCTGGACCATCAAAGCCAAGCTCCAAGGCCGCCCGGGTCCTGCCTCCAACGCTCTCTTTTCCGACTGGGCCAAGCTCCCCATAAGCCTCGAAGAATACGCCAAAGAGCTCTACGCTCTCCAATGTCAGCACTTCCCCAGCACTCAACCTCTGCCCGGCATTGTCAAGCTCCTCAGTGACCTCAGCCGTACCCGCTACTGGGACATACAGAAGTCTAAGAAGGCCCAACACGCCGACGGCAACTCCTCCTCGAACGGCAATTCTTCTAATGAAAATAGCCCCTCCCTCATCCCTTCCCGCGTGCACATGGCCCTCGCCACGTCCTCTCACGAAGCCACCTTCCGCCTCAAAACCTCCCATCTAACCGAGCTCTTCTCCGTCTTTGACTCGCACCGCCGCGTCCTCGGCGACGACAAACGCATCCCCCCCGGGCGTGGCAAACCCCTCCCGGACATGTTCCTTCTCGCCCTGCACACCATAAACGAATCCCTCACGGCCTCTGAAGCGCCCATCACCCCCGAAGAGTGCCTCGTTTTCGAGGACAGCGTCCCGGGCGTCGAAGCCGGTCGTCGCGCTGGAATGCGCGTGGTGTGGTGTCCGCATCCAATGCTAAAGGAGCTGTATTCGGGACGTGAGGCAGAGGTGTTAGCGGGCAGGACTGGAGAGGCGGGGGATGTGGATCTGCACCAGGTGGGGGAGCTTGATGATGGTTATGCGGATTATTTCCCGATGTTGGTGGATTTCCCTTATGAGAAGTATGGGATTGTTGTTCCGCCAGTTGGGGTGGATGAGGAGGGGAGCATGATGAACCAGGCTGAATATTGAGGATGAGGAGGAGATGCAAGCTGTGAAGGGTCCAAAGGAGGAAGTTTGAAGTAAGGGGGGATGGGAGTCGGTCGACTTGGCGACGGGTACAAGTGCTTTTTCAAAGAGGCACTCGGGGATAATCATGACAGCACAGTCGAATTTCTGCTATCTCAAAGTCGTTATTTTGTGGACAAAACTTGTTTAGCTGAAGGCGATAAAAGCCGGACGCGACGTGGAATTCGAAAACTAGCCCAGGTACCTAGCTAGCCTGGAGTCGAACAGCAGGTCCTCCGGCAATACATCTCGGAGATCGCCCCTCGGCTGGGTAGCACTTTGAGGAGCCCAGCATCAACCTCGAGACTATGACATTCCAGTGGTTCCTCCCAGTCTTCGATTTGCCTCTCAGCGGAGAGCCGTCTTGCGCATCTGGGATATGGTACTCTCTGCACGCACAATGACAGTACCTTTCCTCTTCCAGGTGGGCGCTCGCACTGCTAAAGCTGAACGAGTGCCACCTGGAAGACCTCATCGTTGAGGGGCTAATCAACTGTCTTTTCAGAACATCAGCTATAATTTACTCTCGGGTGCTAAAATCCTACCAAGCAAAATTTAGTTATTACTGTATAAGGAAGTCGGGGTTGGATATCCACAAGCTTTAGGGGCCTCGTTTGTTGAGCAGCCACTCCCTGACCTAGCACCACGTTTCATTAGTAGCCACACATTATAGGGCCACCGTGTGTACACCTCTTGTAACCACTTTCTCAGCAAAAGGGCCAACCCAATCTTGCGAGCAAGAAAAAGAATTCGATATAAAACGTAAACTACCTATTTAAAATTTCAAGTCGGCCAGGTTGCGAATGACGTCTGGGAAATCATCCCTCGGAGGAGGCAGTCCCGCGCGGCTTGGATTCTCCCACTGGCGGTGAGCCAAGTTGGTCCAGTGCAGCTCGCTTGGAAGGTTGTTGGCATCGCCACCGCCGCCGATGCCATCGTCATCTCCTGGTAGGCGAATTCCTTGGGGCACATGGAAGTAGTCAAGTGGGTCCCATTTCTTCTTCACCTCCTGCAGCTTGGGGTAGTTGGGTCCGTAGTAGGCTGCCGCATAGTCGGTCATGGCCACGTCGGTGAAGTTGACATAGGCCGCGCGATGGTCAATGGACGAGGGCCGCAGGCTGGCCTTGAAGGCGTCCATGAACCGCTGCACCCGGCCGGCTAGCCATTTGTCATCCCAGCGAACCATGATGTAGACAAAATAGGTGCCGGTCCGCCAAGGGAAGGCCGTGTCTCCGCTCCCCATGTCCGAAACTGCGCCCCCGGCGTGCACAAAGGTAACCTCGAGGCTGGCCGTATCCTGGATGAACTCGCGCTGGAAGGCGTCGACGTGGGCCTTGACAGTGTCGGTGGCAGCATCTGTGACTTCTTCGCGCTTCTCCAAGACGAACGAGGTGTAGACGCTGTAGGACTTGTTGGTCGGTAGCGCCCGAAGTGTCTCCTCCCACCACTGCAGGACCAGCGACTCGTGGAGAAGCAACGTCGAAGGCTCCGGGAGGCTTCGTTCCTTGATTAGGTGTGCCAAGTCAGGGTTATTGTTGTTGTTGTTGTTATGATCCCCAGCGGGCACTCCTTGAGCCAGGCCAGGTCCTTCCTCTCCTAGGCCGAGATTGGCTTGGTCCTCTTGGTAGTGCTGGTTGCCGTGGTGGCGGCCTTGACGATTCGTTGGTTGGCCAATGGCATGGTCGACTAATCTATCAAACTCGGGCTTGGTTCCGTCAAAGTAGACGACAAAGCGGACCGACGAGACGGGGTTGTTCGGCTTGACGTCGCACTGCCAGTGCGTGTCGATGGTGGCTGTGCGGGGCCAGTCGAAGCGGTAAATCTTCTTCATGGTGTCGACAAGCGTCTTGTTCAGCTTCCCGTAGTAGGTGAAGCGCCCGGTCACAACATGTTGCTGCACGCGCTGCACCTTCGCCTTGAGCCCTACGACAATCCCGAAGCTCCCGCAGCCGCCACCACGCAGGGCCCAAAAGAGCTTGCCCTTGTCCGAGTCCTTGTCGTCGTCTTCCCCGACCGTGACGAGTTTTCCATCCGCCGTGACGATGGTCACCTCCGTCAGGACGTCACATCCCATGCCGAGCTCGCGCGTAAAGGGGCCGAGCCCGCCTCCCAAGACGAAGCCGCTGACTCCCACCGTCGGGCACCGGCCCCCATTGACCATGTACCCGTCGTAGCGCCCGGCAACCAATGCCTTGTACGCGTGGCCCCACTGCGCGCCACCGGCGAGTGTAACGGCCTCGGGTGTGCTCGTTGTGGGGTGCAGGTGGAGGTGCACGTCTTGCATACGCGAGAGGTCGAGGAGAATGCCGCGGTCGGTCGACGAGAAGCCGGCGAAAGAGTGGCCGCCGTTCTTGACCGTGATTCGAAGCCCGCGCGACACGGCCATCTGGACCACCCTCTGCACGTGCGCCGGGTTCTCGGGCTGCACGACAAAGTACGGACGCGAGAAGCGGTACAGGAGGTTCGATGTGGCCACCGCCTTTTCGTACTCTTGGCCCCCGGGCACAAATGACAGGATGGGCGAGATAAATTCCTTGACCATTTCATCGGCCTGCTTCATTTCGGCCTCGATCGGAGCCGTCCGACCGGTCGTGTCGTGCGCCATGGTGTAAAAGTCGAGTGGCAAAATCGGGAATTCAGGGTGTTTTTTTTTCTTTTTTTTTCGGAGTCCTCGCCAGGTACGGGCGAGTCGCAGGGATGTCGGCCTCGGAGGTCTGATGTGTTCTTAGGTTTCAATGATAGCCTGGGAAGGGGAAAGGTACAGGTTAAGACGTCCGCCGACTCAATGCCCTCTGCAGAGGCTTTCCGAGCAGGCCGGACAACCAAGGTGGAAAACAAAAATTTGCAGTTGACTCATTCGAGGGTGGCCACGCAGCGTTTCTGGTACGTCAGACAATCGGCGCATTTTACGACATTCGTGTGGTGTGGGTTGACGTGGAAAAGCGAGGCAGATGTTGGTTGTGGTGTGGTTGGGCGCCCCTCGATGGAACCGAATTCTTGGTGCTGCTGCCCGAACGTCCTGCCACATAATAACACTGAGCACATCCCTGCAGCCACATTGATGCGCTGCTGCCCAACCCCAGATACCCCTTGGAGAATCCAGGTTGCCTCGCCTTGGGCCAGGTGGCTGGGGGGCCACTCAGCGCGTTTTTCCAACAAGCTGCTGGTCAAAACCGGGGTTGTCTCCCCCCGTTCACCGACCGGCCGTCTTGCCCGAGATACAGTAGTACCGGTTATCGAACACGGCCTAATCAGAAAAATGCAGCACTTGCTCTCCTTATTCGTTCTCTTCATGGCCGAAGTCATGGCTTCCAATTCGTCAACTGCGTTGGTGGAAATTTACCGACCCTTCCTTGCTAACGTTCCAAAAGACCCTTCCAGGTTCAACCCGTACCTCGGTGGACAGAACTTTGGCACCTGCTGCCTACTCGCCGTTAGCGAGAGCATTTTTATCGACAATGACACGCTGCGCATCCGGCCGGGCCAGACTTTTTTCCGAGGCGACATGGCCACACTCGAGAGGTTTCCGTCCTTCCCGTGTGCTGCCACCTTTAACGGCACCATGGAGGGACCACCCCAGGACTTTTGGACACCCTACTCGTGGTGCCGCCGCCGCTGCCCTGGGTGGTCCGCTACCTCGCCCGAGACTTTTGGATACTGGCTGAAGCCCTTGGGTGCCTTCATCCTGCCCTCCCTCATCTTTTGTCTCAGCATTCCCCGGAGACGCCGTCTCAAAATGCACACGGCTTTTGCTCCCTCGAACCTCTCGTCGGACCGGGCCTTGTTCGTGCTCCTCCTCTATGCCGTCAAGATGCTCGTATCCTTTGTTGTCTCGACCATCGACATCCTCATCTGGCTCTCGGTCGTGTTCGCCATCGCGGGCCCAATTTTGGTCTCGTCCATATACGAGGCCCTGCTCGACGCCAGAATCCTCCGGTTCTTGCAGAGACGTCTTCGTTCCAACTCCCTATCCATCCGCAGCCGTGCCCACCTGCTGCTGGTTATTCTACTCGGCAACCTGGACTTTGACCCCGCCTGGCATCACAGCAACCTGCTTGTCCAGAGCCTCCCTAGAGACGCCTTCCTGTCACCTATGGCCTCTAACCCCCCAACGCCGGGATCAATTCCTTGGGCCGCGAATTCAGCCGCCTTATCGGATCTCGTGTCCGTAAAATCCCGACTTCACGCCATGTTGGACTCCCAGCCTAGTTTTGGTGGCACAGTAGGGGCGCCTGTTTTGTTTTACATTGCTGCCTTCATATGGAGCGTCTACGAAATCGAGGCTTCATATGGCACATAGTGAGTTCAATGTCTTTCTTCCTCTGTCTCTCCCCCCCTTTTTTTTTCCTTTTTTTTTTTTTGCTTTTTTCAAATTAACCCATTTCTCAGCCAGTCACCCCATCAAATCTTA
>Ga0247763_1001910_pt1 | contig 11237 bp, 22 predicted proteins | sample UWRJL141409B4_FD_179926 | JGI IMG/M metagenome (GOLD analysis project Ga0247763, IMG submission 179926) | Plant litter microbial communities from Arlington Agricultural Research Station in Wisconsin, United States - UWRJ-L141-409B-4 | ecosystem: Environmental > Terrestrial > Plant litter >...
TACTCGCCGCAATCTCTGCTTCAGCCCGTCGCCATCCACGCCCCGACCTTCGCTCGAGGCGCGGGCGTCGTCACTACGGGGCAGCGCGAGGAGTTACGTACGACCAATGCTTGGACGATCCGGAATGCGTCACTGGCTCGATGTGCTTGTGCCCGGACATACCCTGACCCCGTCGTTCGGCCATTTGCAGAGTTCGCCCGCGTTCCTGCTGCCGCTCAAGTTCAGTTCGGCAACGTAAATGGAACGCCGACCTGGATGCCGGATCTGTCGTCACGGTGACGACCGAAGCGACCATCGAAATCCTCGCGTGTGCCTAACGACTGGCGTTCAGCTGCAAGGCCCCGAAGGAGCGCAGCGACTGAGGGCCTTGTACAGCTGCAACGTCCGAGTTCGGCAGCAGCCGTCTCGCCAAGACCATCACGGGCAGTGCCACGTCGCGTCCGGGTCGAAGGCGCTCAAGGAGCACGGATCCGCGAGCCGCCGTCAGCAGCGCGGCAGCACGACGGTCTCCGACGTCGAGTCTTGTCGATAGGTCCCTTCGATGCCCTCGGCAGGATCATTGCTGGCGACTATGTTCACGCAGCGCTCTGCGGCTGTGGGGTAGAATAATGACAGCGTTCCTAGGTCCTTCGTACCTCCTCGCCCAGCCCCCCGCGATATCCAGACCTCGAACTCGCACCCGACCACACTCGATAATGACCTCCTGCGTCGCCGTGGCGTCCGCCACGACCTTCACCGGCAACAGCTGGGCATGATCACGTGCTGCCGCCTGCCAGTATTGCAACGTGTGGGAACTCATCCCCAGCTACGCCGCCACCTTCGCTCCACTCGTCCCTCGATGCCTCGCCCGGCTTGCGTACTCGACCACCGCCCTTCTGAGATCGAGCGGGTACCGGCCGCGCCCGCTCGACCGTACTCGCCGCAATCTCTGCTCCAGCCCGTCGCCATCCACGCCCCGACCTTCGCTCGAGGCGCGGGCGCCGTCACTACGGGGCAGCGCGAGGAGTTACGGTCCTTCCGCGAGCCGGGGCTGTTGAGTCGCATGACTGGCTGTTGTCTAGTTTTTCCAGCGCCGCGGCTATCGATCGCCGCCGTAACGCTCCCATGTTCCGCCGAGGGTTGTGCGCCGGCGACACCATTCGCCCTTGGAATATCGCTCGCCGCCGATCCGACCCGGAGCAAGGGTCCGCTAACTCGTCCGTGCCGGAGAGTCGGCTTCTCCGGCGTTGACGGTCCTGATACACTGTAACCGTGGGCGTCCGTGATTGGGAAGAGCGAGCTGCCTCGGGGAACGTCGTTGCACAAAGCGTGCTGGGATGCACCCTCGTCGTGGGTGGCGAGCTCGACGGCGAGAGGCTCGAGCCGGATTACGTCCGTGCGATGGGCTACCTCGAGAAGGCCGCAGACGCTGGCGCTTCGCGAGCCATATGCTTTCTCGGTATGCTCTACGAGCATGGTTTCGGAGTACCTGAGGATCTTCCACGAGCAATTGGTCTCTTTGAAAGAGCTGCAGATGCGGACGAGTACGATGCCGTCCTGCATGCTGCCCGCCTGTATGCTGACGGCCGGCTTGGATACAGGGATCTTGAGCTCGCCCGCTTCTGGTATGGGCGGGTGTTAGAGCTTGCAGACGATGACGACATCGACGTCGATGGCGAGGAAATTGATGAGGCCAAGATGTTCCTAGCGACGGGTGCACTTCCGTCCGCAAAGAGAGCTCGGGGCTGGCCATAGGAGCTACGCACCCGAGCCTGCGAGCTCCAACGCAAGCACGCGACGAGCCTGATGTGACCGTTTGTCTTCGCAACGCAAACGGCCCGCCTCCTGAGACGCAGTTCCCGTCAAGTCGTCAATCTGTCTGCCGAACGCCTGGCTGCAACGGCCGAGTTCGGCAGCATTCCGTTCGATCATTGCATCACGCTTCGATGACCGGCTTCGGCAAGAATGATGCGATCACGCCGAGCGTCAGCGCGCCAGCGATTGCCAAGATGGGCCGCACAGGGAAGCTGAATGTTCCAAACCAGGGTCCCATCATCTGAATCATAGCGAGCGTCCAGAGTAGGCCGAGCATCGCCCCTAGCGCCGCAGCGAGAGATCCGCGCACTGCGCGACGTTCTGGACGGTTCCACCTTCGCAGGGCCACACCCGCCAGCGCGACAAGGACGCCGAACGGAAGACTCCAGATTGCCAAAGCGTACAAGTCGCCCATCCCAAAGCCATCGTGGAGCACGACCCAGCAAGCCGCCTCTGCCAGGGCCACAACCACGACCGCCGTCGTCGCGCCAAGGACCCACTGGATAGCCTTCGCGATACGCGATACGCTCACGAGGCGCTGCCGCCTTCGTGCAGTGTGATCCTTCTTGCAAGCGGAGCGAAGCTGGGCCCGCCAGCCGTGATACGCTGCACAAACCGCCCACTCCCCGGATCGTACAACTCGTAGCCTTCGACTCGCGTGCTGGCGCCACCGGGAAGATCCATCACGGTGTTACCCTTCGGTGGACGCCTCGTGAAGATCTCGACACCGGCGCCGTCGTTGATCGTCGCGTAGGCTTCGAATGCTGAAACGAATCGATGATGGCTGTGAACCGAAGGCTCTTGCCCTCGAGATCAATCAGGAACGTCGCCTGCATGTCGATCTCGCCGCCAACAGAAGACGATGGAGAACACGGGTTCCATGCGTGGGCCTTCAGCCAAAGTTCGACTTTGCCCTTGGTGCTTGGCCGAAGGGTATACTTCATGCCCCTGTTCCACCCTTCTGCTTGCACTCTTTCGTCGCCATCCTCGCAATCGCACTCGGTCGTCCAATCGCAATTTTGATACTCAGTCATGGTTGGCACGGAACCACGAAGATCAATCCGCGCTTCACAGTGCATTCGCGACTTCGCGTTCACCGCAGACGAGAAGTCTCGCTGATCCGTCAGGAAGCAGTCCGACGTTGGAAACGGCCCAGGAATCATGGTCAAATCCTTGTGCGCGCCCCTTGGAACGACTCGGGAGTAGCCTGGTACGTTCGCTGGAATGAAGGCGTTCATCCATACCTTGACTGAGCCCCACGGTGCCGGCATTCGATCGACCTAGGCCGTCCCTCAGGGAATGTCAAACAGCTGCAAAAAGCCGCCTCGTTCCACCGCGTAGAAACAGACGAGTGCGACCGCCTCGTCGTCGCTGGCGCTGGGCCAGGTGGGCTTCGCGACACGGGCAAGACGTGGCATTCGAGAACGTCCCGCATGTCTGCCGAACGTCTGGCTGCAACGTCCGAGTTGGGCAGCTGCTTTCGTAACGTCAGGTTGCGTCGCAATCGTGACGCGAATTCCGACGAACAGCCGATGGTCGCCTACCCAGCGAACGCTTGGTGATAGCGAACAACACCGGTCACGTTCACTAGCGCACCCTTCACCAACTCTAGTGCCATGAAAACAGGATCGGGAACGGGTTCTGGATATAACAGACCGAGCCGCGACGCGGGCACGAAACCGAACCGAGGGTAATAGTGCGGGTGGCCCAGCACAACCACGTAAGAGTAGCCGAGTAGACGCGCCCGACGCAATGCAGCTCTGACGAGCTGGGTGCCGACACCGTTGCGTTGATTGGTGGGTGCTACCGCCAGTGGCCCCAGGCCGAGTCCTCGCAGCTCGGAAAAGCCGTCAATCCTCACCGAACTGAGCGCGATGTGACCGACGACCCGCCACGGTGCTCGTTCGCGATCTTCAGGTGGAACTTGAGCGACCAACGAGACCACGACGGCTTGCACCTCGCGAAGCGCTGCGACAATCCTCGCCTCGTCGGGCCGTCCAAACGCCGATTCGATAACCGCTGCGACCTGCGGCTCGTGCTCTGGCCGATCGTCCCACACGCCGAACGAATCGCTCGGCACTCGAGAGTCGCGGAACTTTGCGAACCAAGCGTCATCCTGCAACGACACCAGTAGTCTCGGATGCCCCTTGAGCTCGTTGCACAGCTGAGAAGCAGCATCATCCGTAGCAAGAAAGCATCGCCCCAGATACATTCCGTCTCGAGCCACCGTTCCGTACTTCACGTAGAAGCAGTCCTCGCGTAGCGAGAGCCCATACAAAAGGTCGACGAGAAATCCAGCGTCCGTAGCGACCAGACAAACCTTCTTGCTGGAATGCACGCCATCGCGCCCCATCAAGCCGTACCGCTCCCGAAATTTTCCCGATGGTGTAGAGGTGAACCTGGGGTCTTCCGGCGGCTTCGACATCTCCGTAAGTCTAATCGAAACTTGTCGAGTGTACACGTACCCGATGCGCCTTTGCGGGCTACCGCCTGTACGACTCGCAGCCGAGTCGGTTGCTCGCGATGGCTGAAATACCTACCTGCCTAGCCGACGCAGGCGGGCGTAACGGCCGTCGCCCGTGGAGACGACGGTTCAATCGGGACCGGACATGCTGCGTTCCCAGTCGGCCCAACGACTGGCGTTCAGCTGCGTGGCCACGTCAGCTGCAACGGCCGAGTTATGCAGCTTTTCGTCTCGGCCCGCTCGTTCCGTCTCGGAGTCTCCTGGACCTTCCCGGTCGGGATGGGCCGCCAACCCGCGCTCCCAAGAAGCTCGGTGGGGAGCCTCCCGGACTGGTGCCGGACTGGGTTCCGGACAACGCCGAGGCATTCATCACCCGGGGCGCTCCCGCTTCGCGACCACGTCACGCTCACCCCACAGCTGCCTTGCGCGCAGCGAACAAGGCAGCGATGCTCGTGCGTCCAGGTCTGCATCCGGAGGAGTTCCGGGAGAAGCTCTGACGCCTTGGCACCACCGACAACCCCGGACACCAGCGAAGTATTCATCACCCAGGGCGCTCCCGCACGCGACGTCGCTCGCGCGCCCCACAGCTGCCTTGCGCGCAGCGAACAAGGCAGCGATGCCCGAGCGTCCAAGTCTGCATCCGGAGGAGCTCCAGGCGAACCGAGACGTCTTGGCGCCGCCGACGGTCCCGGACACCAGCGAAGCACATCCATCACGCAGGCGCTCCGCACGCGACGTCGCTCGAACACCCCACAGCTGCCTTGCGCGCAGCGAACAAGGCAGCGATGTTCGAGCGTCCAGCTCGGCATCCGGAAGAGCTCCGGGCGAACCCAGACGGCTTGGCACCGCCGACGTCCCGGACGCCAGCGCAGTATTCACCACCCGGGCGCTCCTGCCAGCGACGTCGCTCGACACCCCACAGCTGCCTTGCGCGCAGCGAACAAGGCAGCGATGCCCGAGCGTCCAGCTCGGCATCCGAAGGAGCTCCGGGCGAACCCAGACATCTTGGCACCGCCGACGGTCCCGGACACCAGCGAAGTATTCATCTCTCGGGCGCTCCCGCCAGCGACGTCGCTCGAACATCCTACGGCTGGAATCGCCCGGTCTGCCTCCGGAGAACGTGCCCTGGAGCAGCCCGCTCGCATGTTGGTGAGGATCAGGTGACCGGATGACCAACACACCCTCTAACGAGTTCGACGTTCCCACAGCGATCCGGCAGCTCGTCCAGTCCTCGATCGCACGCCCTGGTGAGCATCAATGTCTGCATAACGACTGGAGTTAAGCTGCGGGGTCCTGAGGGAGCGCAGCGACCGAGGGCCACGTCAGCTTCAACGTCCGAGTTAGCTAGCCTCGGTCACGACCGCTCAATCAAAGCGCAAATACCCCAATTCGCGAGAAGGGTGCCGCCAAACGACGAATGTCGTCCGGATCGCCGGTGGCAATGACTGCAGTGTCAAACTGGAGCGCGATGGCCACGACGAACGCATCTATTGCATGCGCTGACGACAGCTTTAGCCTCGCCAGCATCTGACCGGCTTGCTGCGCAGCCACACGGTCTAGCTCAGCAACACGAACACCGGGATTGCTCAAGAGATGGTTTATGGCAGCGTCGTGCCGGATACTGCGACAGACTTCCGCCAACACCGGCGCCGGCACCCGAATGAGTGCACGCTTTTGATGAGCGATTCGCAGGACAGCGCCAGCCCGTTCAGCGAGAACCCGCCTCTCCGTTGGCTGAGCCAATGCGTTGACCGCCTCGGAGTCGAGGATCAGCGCTTCGGCCATACTTTGCGAGCGCGAGCCAGGTCCGCTTTCGACGGCGGTCCGAGGTGCTCCTCGAGTTCCACCAGAAGCGCACCAACGCCTTCCCGCTCGAGTTCGTGCGCTAAGGCTCGAGCAACGAAACCAGACAGGCCTTTAGCACCTACACGCTTGCGAACCGCGTCCGCCAACTCTCCGGGAACGCTGACGGACAGTTTAGCCGCTGGCTGACCCATGGCCTATTCTTACCAGGGTAGGAATCGATGCGCAAGTCGCAGACCGGCCCCGTCGCCCCCCCTCGTGCGGCGACCACCTGAATCGTACCATCGGTACGCGCCCCCTTGGGTGGTGCGACCGTTCAGCACGAAGCGGCCTGCCCGTTCGGTCATTGAACGCACAGAGGTCACGCCGCGTCCATACCAGTACCGTGATAGGCGCGATGTCAGCGACGTATCCGTGTCGAACCGAACCTTCCAGCGGCGATCCTGAGGGAGGCGCCAGAGCCGTCGGCAGGATTGTGCACAACCCCGATGGACCAATTGCACAACGTCCGCACGCCACCGGTCGAGACGCCTGGTTCAGACTCGCTGACATGAGGCGACCGCCGCCAGGCCCCCCAGCATCCTACATCGCATGCCAAACCGAAGCAGTCCAGTTTGATTGGTCAGCAGGGTTGTCACAGGAAAGGTGTCACCGAACCGTGCCTTCGTTCGGGCAGCGGCAGAAGGCGCCGCGAGACAGCAGGATCCGTGGTCTGGCTAACGACTGGCGTTCAGCTGCGAGTCCCGAGGGCCTCGTCAGCTGCAACGTCCGAGTTCGGCAGCGTCGGCTCTGTCATTCGTAGCAGTCATCGGTGCTGATTGCATCCCGTTCGCCGTCAAGTACCTGACTCGAACAGCTTCGATCGCGCCCTGCTGCCAGAACCCCGGCGGCTCAATCCGAACCCCGCGAGCAGGCCGAGCAGGGCACCCCAGGCGCCGTCTGATGAGACGGATGCGCCCACGACAGCCAGAGTGCAGCCGGGTTCGTCGGGCTCGCCGATGTCCTGCGGCTGCTGGCGATATTCTTCACAGGTCGTCGAGGTGGCGTCGCCGGAGAGCGCGACGCGGTCACATCGGGTGCGCACAGTTCGACCGCTTCGGAGCGATTGCCGAGCGCGTCACGTCGCCAGATTTCGAGGCAAGCCTCGGGAACGAATGCGTTGCCGTAAGCTCCAGTTAGGATCCCCGGCGTCCGCTCCGACACGTTGTTAAACGAATTTGCGCCAAACAGGGCCGAATGGCGGTTACCCGGCTCGAGACACAGGCGCTCGTTGGGACAGGGCGACTCGGCGCCGTCCAACACCACAGCTCCCGCCAGCTCAGGCGGTGGCAGCAGTTCTGGCACCGCGGGGCCGCCACCGGTCTCGAACTCGACACTCGTGCTGACTGGCCCGGCCGCTAACAACGAAAAGCCTGGGTGATGCAACACGTAGCGCTGGTTCGGGTCGAGTTCGATGACTGGAGTTATGTCAAAACCGGTCGGCAGCACGCCGCTGACGGTGACCGGAACGCGGACACCCGCCGCCGTCTCTAGGTAGAGGCCTTCCGCGTCAACATGGTCACCGGCGGCATACAGGACCACGTTCGTGGGCACGTCCGTTGCCCCAGGCGCGGGATACGAGGACTCGATGACTCGCTCGAGCTGGCTGCAGGCGCGAGCGGGCGACGCAAGGAAGGACGTGCTCAGTCCAGGGACCAGAACGCACGATACTCTCCAAGCACGAGACCACGGCCGCTGCACGATGAACGGAGTATACGTGCAATGGCGCAGCCGGCAACATGGGGCCAGTTCCCCCCCAGACGATCGCGCGCGCAGGGCAGCCATTGCGCGAGCCGCGCCAATCGCGTGCCGACTGTGCCACCGCTTCGCGGCGTGAATGAACTCAGGGGTCACAATACGAGTGCAGTGAGGTCGCAGCTACGTGCATGGCCACCGAGTGCCTCTTGCTGTCGATCGGCCTTCCGCAGGATGGCGACATCGAGGTGTCCACCACTTTGGTGGCCGCCTCGCGTTGAAGGGACGTCTGCCGAACGACTGGCGTTCAGCTGCGTGGACCCGAAGGAGCGCAGCGACTGACGGCCACGTCAGCTGCAACGGCCGAGTTCGGCAGCAGTCCGCACGGCTGCTCAACGTGAGCGAACATGGCTATCAGCTTCAGGCGAGTTGAGGTCATGGCTATGGATCCTACAGGGTTGGCGGTCCGGCGAAACAGCATGCGGCGTGGACGAGGACGAGAGGTCCCCTTTGGTGCCTATCGAGAGTCCGCCATGACACAGCCGCCGATCTTCTCGTGCAGCCGCGGCACTTGGAGGAGGCCGAGCTCGGGCCGCGTGCCCTGACCGCCTTGGTGAACCCCGTTCCGCGCCCCCAAAGCGCGCCTGCGCCCGTCGGGCCACGTGGCCGCCCCAAAGTGGTGCACCTGCCTACCCGGAGGATGCGGACCGCGGTATCCTGGACGACATGAGTTCTGTGGCCATCGATATCCCGGAGGCAACGCTCGTCGCGCTCAAGCTTGACGCAGCAAAAGCCGCCGTCGAGCTTCGAATGGCCGCCGCAATGAAGCTGTTTGAACTCGGGCGGCTATCGTCGGGTGCAGCAGCCGAGCTCGCTGGCGTCCCTCGCGTTGCGTTTCTCGCGAAGCTCAATGAGTTTGGCGTCGAGACCTTCCAGCAGACGCACTCGGACCTCGCTAGCGATCTCGCCAATGCGTGAAGTCGTCAGCAACACCTCACCGTTGCTGTATCTGCACCAGCTCGGCAGCATCGATCTGCTGCCCGCGCTGTACTCACAGGTGCTCGTTCCAGTCAGCGTAGTCGAGGAACTCGACGCTGGGCGCGCTGCAGGACACGACGTCCCCAATGTTGCCACTCTTCCTTGGGCACGAGTTGTCTCGTCGCCTACGTTGGCATTGCTGGCGTTGGCCACCGATCTCGGAAAGGGCGAAGCTGAGGCGATCGCCATCGCCCACGAGCGCAGCGCCCTGCTCATCCTCGATGATGGCCTCGCTCGTCGTCACGCCCACGTCGTTGGTGTCAGGCTCACCGGTACACTCGGCGTCCCGGTCAAGGCCAAGACGGCTGGACACATACCGACGGTGGCACCCGTGGTCTTGCGGCTAACGGAACTCGGCTTTCGACTCTCGGAACAAACTCGCGACGCGATTCTGAAGTTGGCTAACGAAGCTTAAAGGCTGCGTCGCGGCACCGACGCTGTCTGCCTAACGACTGGAGTTAAGCTGCGTGGTCCCGAGCGCAGCGAGGGCCACGTCAGCTTCAACTTCCGAGTTAGGCAGCTTCCGTCTCGGATGGCACGTCCTTCCTCGGAGTCTTCCGAACGTTCTGTGAGCGTTTCCCGTGACGCTACGATCAGCTACCGGTGAGCCCGTTCGTGCCATCGGCGCATGCCGAAGGTGTATCGACCTTCCCGCTGAAAACGTGCGCCGCCATGACAGCGGAGATAAAGAAGCGGCCGGTGCGCAAATGCTGCGGCCCGTGTTGCGCATCCCAATTGGCTCGCCGGGCAGCTTCGTGGAGTATCTCGACTATCCGCTCAAGGCTGACGGGTTCAAGGCATTGCGACAAAGCCGGTCACCCGTTTAGGTGGAAGTCGAACGACCTCGTGTCCGCTCGTCTGCTGGCGAGTTCTTGCAGCGTCGACGATCTTGGCCAAGTCGTTGTGGCTAGCCTCGGCGAGCGTTTCCCGGATGTTGTGAAGTTCCTCAACGATTGAATTCGGTGGACACATGGAAACTCGCATGCGCCCAGCCTCAAGTCGGCTCAACCGGTCGCGCCAAGGCGACGGACCGCGACAACGTCGTTGTCGGTTGCAGTTCGGACGTCGTCCTCCCGCAGCGTAACGACGGCGCGTGTCTTGCCCGCGGCGGTAAAGAACTCCACTTCAAGTCCACCCTTCGGATAGACATGGACGACCGTTCCGATGTCGCCTGCCCGAAGGCTGTGCTCCAGAACGTCACGGGAGAGAATCACTTCGTCGTGCAGTTGAGTGGTCATCAGTCTGGGTATGCAGTGACAAGGCGAGGATAGTCTTCGCCCGCGTCGATGATCCAAACCGTCCGAATGACAGCTTGGCGACCTATAGGTCCGACAATCGTACCATGAATCTCGTACTTCGTTCCGAACTCGCTGACCTGACCAGGCGTCGCAAGACCGTTCTGAGCCATTTCCAGGAGCGCCGACTGTAAGACCCCCCATTCGTCGAGACTAAACCCAAGTGCCTGAAAGAACGCCGCTTTTCCTTGGCTCGCGGGTTCACCGGAGAGAGCAAATACTCGCGCACCTTGTCGGGCGACACGATGGCACGCTCTGCTCCGGGTAGCTTCATTGGAAGGTCTGGGCGAACAGTACTCGAGATCGCACAGACCAATCAAGCTATCGAGGCACCGTGCCTCTGGGCGCGGCCCGCCGCCGAGAACAAATCGCCGGCCACGCTCTGGTGCTCCCACGACACAGCAACTCGCGCTGCGGCCGAAGACGCTTCACCGTGGGCGGTTCAGTCCGACGATGTGGATCCACGCAACATCGGCAATGCCGCATGCCTGACTAACGACTGGCGTTAAGCTGCAAGGCCCCGCAGGAGCGCAGCGACTGAGGGCCTTGTCAGCTGCAACGTCCGAGTTATACCGCTTCCGTGTTCGCCCTGCCGACCACAGCTCTGGGGCAGTCTCGTAGCGTTAACCGCCGCCACGGGAGTATAGTTCATTCTTTCCACTGATGGACCGGTTTTCACGCTGCGGGTCAGCAGTGCGGGCTCTTCGGGGTGGAGATGGCCCAGACGACGCAGGCTGCTGATGAGTTCGGAGGCGACTGGGCGCGCCAAGGACTGGTGCGTGACGATCGCTGCCTTGGGCGCAGCCAACAAGGCAGCGCTGCAAGATCTTCCAGGTCTCGATCCGAAGATGCTCCCGCGAGCACGCCCGTTCGGTTCGCCCTCGGTCAACGCCAGGCTGTCCAAGCCGCCTGATGTGCTCGGACAGCGACCGAGTCCGCTCAGGACTGGGGGCGTGACGACCGCTGCCTTGGGCGCAGCCAACGTAACTCCTCGCGCTGCCCCGTAGTGACGACGCCCGCGCCTCGAGCGAAGGTCGGGGCGTGGATGGCGACGGGCTGAAGCAGAGATTGCGGCGAGTACGGTCGAGCGGGCGCGGCCGGTACCCGCT
>Ga0247763_1001911_pt1 | contig 11233 bp, 7 predicted proteins | sample UWRJL141409B4_FD_179926 | JGI IMG/M metagenome (GOLD analysis project Ga0247763, IMG submission 179926) | Plant litter microbial communities from Arlington Agricultural Research Station in Wisconsin, United States - UWRJ-L141-409B-4 | ecosystem: Environmental > Terrestrial > Plant litter >...
TTTGGGAAACCTTGCATCCGTCACGTGCTGTGGAACTCAACCCCGCGATGTGATGCAGGCAGCCAGTGGCAGTTGGGTTGACAGCTAAAATGCAAAAGACGTCACGATGCTTCCCCTTGGTCTCTGACAAGTTCCAATCAAGGATTAGTCAATTCTGACGTTTTATTTACTGGCTCAAGATTTGTTGGCGGGGTGGCTAACGAGTGGCTGCTAAGGTACCGTACCCGCCGCTGTGAGAAGATCTGTCGGATAACGTTTGCCCTGGCAGATATTTGGTTGGAGTTCGTGAGGTACCGGGCCAACTAGGTAAACGTGTGTTGGCTTGGTATCCAACGCCGTCCATTGTTTATCTTGCCTCGTCGTGCTGTTAGTGTTGTTCGCTTCGCTCGGAGAATTCGCTGCTGGCCCGTCTGGGCAGAGAATTCTCCGACAATATGGCCAAGGGCGGAAGCTGGTGACGACAAGCAGAAGAAAGCTGGACAATACAACTTTTCGCATTTGTAGCGAATTACACGATATACCCCCGAATCTGCTGGGTTATCTGCCTGTGGACGCCAAAACTCCTAGCAATGATGTCTGAATGATCCCCCGGCTGTTGCTGACCTACATCTCAACTGCCTTCTTGGCAGCGGCCTTTTGCTTCTTCAACTTCGCCTTGCGTTCAGTAATCTCCTTGTCCATCTTGTCGTCGTTACTCTCCGGGAGTGCCTTCTTGGCCTTCTTTTTGGGTCGCTCCTCCTTCGGCGTGGCCTCCTTCGGTTCGTCCTCAGCCGGCTCTGGTTCTGCGTCCAGTGACTTGCGCTTCTTGCCAATGTTGGCCTTTTCGGTCTTCTTCTTGTGCGGGCCGGGCAGGGCGCTTGGCGGCGCCTGACCATCGGGGACCACCTTCGACTCGTCTAGCCAAAGCTCATCCGTCTGGTAAATGGGCAGCGCCGCAGTGTCGGGACCCTTGACGTACAGGTTGCGTACGTTCTTCCACTTTTGTGGCACAAATCTCTCCACCAGCTCGTCCACCACCTTATTGATGTTCTCCGACAGCTGCTTAGAAGTCCAGCTGCCGTAGCCTACCTTCACAGCCGTGTTTGTTGACGGGCTCAGGTGGACCAGTGCGGCACCAATGGCCTTCCGAATCTCGGAGGCAATCTCAGGAATGGGTCTAGCGTTGGGATTTTCAACGGGATCCCGCTTCTCCTTCTTGCCGCCCTTGGCTTTGGGTACCCGTTTGCCGTCAACCTTCTCACGCTGCGCCATCAGCACGACAGGGATAGGCCGCTTTGTGGTTGTCTTATAAAAGGTCTTCCCCAGAGCCTTGGGGAGACGGTTGATAATACGGTCGTCTGCCAGGAAGATGTCGTGTTCGCTGGAAAGCTTGCGCTGCGCTTCGTAGACCTTAAACTTGGCCCTCAGGTGTGAAATGTCAATGACGCGCGTGATGCGTTTGCGTAAATCTTCGGGGAACTCTTCCGAGGCAACCGCATTTTTGTACCACCGCTGGGGGTCGGCCGTGATCAGGCAGATGGTGGATTCTTCATCGGTATTGAGGGGATGCGGTAGGACGATCTTGCCGGGCTGAAGACGGTGCGATTCGTGAATGTGTGTCTTTGTCGTGAGCGTGAGCCAGATTGGTACATCAGCTGTTTTGTTTTCTTCATCCTCGAGCAAGTTCAGCTTGCCCGACTTGGGGGCAGCAGCCGCCTTCTTGATGTGCGCGAGCAGTGCTTTGGAAGCTTTCAGCGTCTGTGCTGGGGTTAGCGGAGTCAACCGATCGGCGAAATCAAAAGTACAGACCTGCTCACGATCGACAGAAGCAATCGAGGTATCAGTGGCCTTTGCAATGGTCGAGGATTTCGACATCTTGGGCGATGTTTAAAGACGTCGCAGCGGGGGTTGACTCGGCGTGCAAATTGGTCCCTGGATTTTTTTCTGATTGCCCAAAATTTTGCAGAAGGTTGGGTTTTCCAAGACTTGCGATAAGCGATAAGAACTTGATGCGCCTTGCCTATCGTGGTAAGCGTTCGGCGGGTCTTGGTGGGGTAGTGGGGGACATTCCTGCATGGTGAGGTGGGCAGAAAGCTTTGATGTCGAGAGCTTCTTCCAAACTGTTGCGTGAGACTCATAGAGCGTTCCGGTCCGTATAAATGGATCATGGCTTTAATCCATTTACTAGTACATTGGAAAATGATACCATACACCTTATTGAGGATGACTATCCCCATTCACGGGCGGATTGGTAACATCGAGCTCACAGCTTGTTGAATACCCGGCCAATACATCCGTGAAGGCGTGCTGGAAAAGGGTGAATATTTATTCTGCTATTTACGAACTGCTCGATTGTGACTATCGAGCACCACATGATGTCCTCGACTTAATCAAGAGACCTAGATCTAACTTGTCTCCCCAAACCACGAATCAATCATTTCGCTCGCTACCCACGAATACTCAAACAGCTTTTGTTCACGCAATATTCCCCCACAAGATGATTCGACCCAGCGCGTCCTTGGGTTAACCAGACCAAGGCATGCACCAGGCATTGACCGCCAAAGATTACAGACAGGAAAATGACGCCTTGCGCTATGCAAATTCTGAGCCAAGCAAACGTGCAACATGGAGCGCCGACTCCATGTGTCGGAGTATCATGTACAGAAGAGGAAAAGGGCTTGGGATGGAGGGGTATGAGTTCCCAAGCGCGAACGCGAACAAATAAAGAAACCAGAATATCCTCCCTGATCCTGAATGCTCAATAGACAAGCAAAGTCAATGAGCCAAAACTCCGAAAACGTACACAGACAGATACTGGCTGATGGGTGTGCGAACATTAAGGTGTCTTGGGTCGTTTCCAAAAATATTGCTAGGACAGTGTTAGTCGAGGCCCGATAAAGGTATCGAGTCAAGCGGGAACGAACCTTGTGCACTTTTCTGCAAGCCCGCAGACTAGGTTTCCGAAGTCCATCGGTCACAGCAAGCCGACGCTGCTCATCGGTGTCCACCTCGGGAACGTAATAGTACTCGCTTTCCAGGGGTTTACCAGCAGCATCCTTGCCCTGTCTTCTGATGATACCAATGCAAATAGTAGACTCAATAATGGAACGCAACTGGTCCTTGGACAGGTCCTTTTTATCGTCGGTAGGGAGCTTGCTCATAATAGTCGACAGCGGGGTCGACGACAAGCGCGAATACGCAAGTTGGTTGACGACATGGTTTGTGATGGCTGACGTCTGCGCGGCGCTCAATGGGTTCTCCACCACTGGAGACATCTTGATTACACTGGCCGCCTTCGGGCTGGTATTAGGGGATTGCTCGCTCAAAGGCCCGAGCGCGTTGACAGCACGCGACACGCTACCCGCGGGGTACCGAGGAACCCGCGGTATCTTGGGGCTGAAGGTCGAAAATGAAGCGAAGTGATTGGAGAGATTAGCTCCGAACGGACCAAATGAGTGGACGATGGGATCATTCTCCTCGTCGGGGTCGTTCTCGTTATCTGACAGGGGGTCGCTGAGCTCACTCGAGAAGCTCTCGGCAACCTCGGTTACAAAGCTCTGGTCAACTGGGTTGGCCAGCTTGGGAAGCTCTTGTTCATCGGAGCTTGCATCTTCGTAAATCTGGACCTCGTCGCCCTGGTCAGCACTGCTGGGCATGAGATCATCTAGGCTGGCATTCGACGTGGACACGTTGGCAGGAGAAGGTGACTCGGGGCTGCTGATTCTGGTTGTCCGGCGGAGGGGACTACCGTGTAACAGCTCCGACAACGCACCGCCGGCCCTACCGACGGTGCGTGGTGAATCATCCCACGATGAGTCGGTCAAGTTGCCGGGTGTGTCTCGACTGATCTCTCGCCTAGGCCACTGGATCAATACCCGGGCATCCTGAACGTCAATCATGATTTCGGCGCCTTCGGTCTCGGAGACGAACGAGTCCTCCTTGGCCAGGTCCCACGTCTGCCCCTGGCAGTGCAGCTTCAACCCGTTCCATCCTTCGCAGATAATCTCGATCTTGTTGGGCTCCAAGTCCTCAATGGCAGCGATATATCGTGCCTTGACATGGATTCTGCTGATCAGGCGGTTGGCCGAGAGCTGATAGTGCGACGAGTTGCTCGATCTGCCCATGAGGAGGATCTCTCCATTCTCGTTGAGCATTACAGACCGGACATCGGAGAGCGGAGCGCGTTCGGAGACGGATGACTGCGTTCGTTGGAGCGAGGGACGCGGTCCGACGCGTGGGGGGCTGGACGAGAGAATTCCGGTACTCGAGGTTGGCACTGGCGTAGGATACTTGAGAAAGGCACTGGAGGTAGCCTGGCGCTTTGCGGGTCGTGGGAGTCCCGGGGATGAAGAGAGAGGCTCAAACGCGGGCAGCAGCGAGGGAGCTGGCCTTTTGACGCCCGCAGTTGAAGGCAGCGTGGGCTCAAGCACAGCTTTGCTGGCTGCTGCCGAGGGCGACGAATCCATGCTTTGGCTTTGTTTCCCCCTTACGCCGTGATCATGACAGTTCGCGGCCGGAAAATTCACTGCAAAACCTCACGGATGGAGGGCAGTTACTGCTGAATGGTGAGCCTCGCGAACACGTCGAGGCGCGTCTGAAGCGGTTGATACCGCTTGGCGAATCCGCCAACCAATTTAGGAATCTTTCACTTGTTAGTGAGATAAGAAGGCAGATGCACAAGTGCAGTGGTCGGGCAACTGGGTGGCTGCAGAAAAAAGTGTCGAGAGGTCGGTGAAGGTCTCGAATTTCGAATTGCAGATATGGCCGGGTTGGAAGAGGCCCAAAAGTGGTGGTGGTGGGGATTTGGGATTTTAAGAGGCAGGCCCGTGGCAGCGGCCGTGACGCGATTTCGCTAAAGCGGAGGTGTGCGGTCGCGTCTGGCGTGCCCCCCTGGCGTTTTCTTCCGGAGCCTCCTCTTAAAGTCGCGCGTGTTGCGTGCTTCCCAGCGCAGATCCCGGGCCATACAGCGCCTCTAGCACACCTTACCACCCTCTCACAGGGCCCCCATTTAGCGCTGGTACGCGGTATCGGCTCTGAATTGACGTGCCGCACGGAACAAACAGCTTGCCCATAGGTCTGCCCGTCTCAAGATGTTGCTCGTCTTTCACATTTCCCTCTGTATTCTGGTCCTTTTGCTCGTGCTCGGCTTGTAGAAGCGCCGAGGATCCCTACGTCGTTCCATGCAGCCAATGCAAGAAATTCTTTCGCGTGCAGTAGGTTCCTCTTTGCCAACCTCCCCGTCCCCGCAGGCGCGTTTTTGCCCTTGCTGCGGACGCAGGAATCGCGGGACGACCCCACCACGATTGCGAGGCCGACTCCAATGAACGTAATGGGAACGCTGCCACACAGGGGCACCGCGCGTCTGGTAATTTATCCGTAGGCGCCCTTGGGGCTCCAAGTTCCAACTTGCATTTATTGCCTGGATCTCTTTTACAAAACTTTGACAATACCGAACCCACAGCGCGTTTTGGTCCAGATGAAGAGAATTCCCAACCTCATGGGTGAGTGGGCCGTTGTTCGGAACCCCTCTCGGTCGGAACTGAGGTCGGGTACATGCTGGCGGGATGTTAACAAGGAAGTACATATCCGCTGTAGGCATCCGTATCCACGATGCGACCCATAACGGGTCGCCTGCGGTTTGCACCAGAGCCTCCCTGCTGAATTCGTGGATTTACAGTACGGCAGAGTCAAACTAACTATGGTATTGTGTGCAAACTTGATCATTGTTTTCCTTGTCGCTATCACTTTACAAGAACACGAACGGTATTTACGCCATACGCCTGGAAAACAAACATTCTCCAATGTAGAATCACAAATCGCCATCGCCGTGTGTCTCTGGCTGCTTGCTAGCTTTCTTCCACGGCCCAAAGAATTCGGTGAAAGCATCACTCAAGACCTTGTCGTTGAGCCTCATATGTTCGCCGGGCGTCGTCCGGAACTTGAGACCGCCCTTCCGGTCGAGCTCCCGAAGGCCGAGCCAGTCTTCAGAGTAAAGTTTACGAGCCCTCAGCGGTGTGATTTCGGTACCGTTGACCTCCTCAAACCAAGCCGTCTCTTTCGGGATTGCAGTTGTGTCATCTTCGAACATGTACATGACCAGGTTGTCCAGCCGACTGATGTTCTCTTTATACTTGGGGTTCTTGATTGGCCGCTCGTTGTTGATGTCGGCCAGGAAGTTGGAATGCTCCAGATACTTGTCGTACTGTTCTGGATCGCGGAAGTACTGCGCCGGCACAAGTCTGGATTGCACAAAATCACTCCACGTATTACCCTTCAGAAGGGCCATGGCACCACGGCACACCCAATCAGTGTTACTGCATTCCCGGAATGCAGTGATGCCATTGTGTTGGGACCCGAAGGTAAGTAGGTTCCGGACAGGCGGGTTATTGCATCGCTCGACGTAAGCTCGGAGGAACTGACCACCTTGGCTGAACCCGATGGCGTCGATGGCTGGGGCTGTGGAGAGAATCTGGTGCGAGGAAAGGTCATCGCAGACCTTTGCAATGTGATCTGTGAGGTTTCCGAAGAAAGTAGCCGACCGGTCGCTAGAGGGGTCCTCGCCGATGCGAACAAAGTGGACGAATGTGCCGGGGTTGGCTTCCTCGATCAACTCGCCGACGCGGCGAAGGCCTTCCGCTGCATAGTTATCGCCGAGACCTAGTAGAAATGTCGTCAGGATATGCTGATGACATATGTCGCAATAGTTTCTTACCATGCCAAATCACCACAGGGAGAGGAGTATCGTCGTCGTCGTCATCATCGTCGTGCAGGCGTTTCACCAATGGATTCGCGAATGTCGCCGCCAAGAGAGACCCTGCTGTGAATAGCAGCTTAAACTGACTGGAAATCGCCATGTTTGTAGTCTTATTCCGAGAAACAATCAGAAAGAATCCAAATCTGTATTCGTTGATAGTTGTGTTAGTGATTGGAACGTGAGAACATGAGTGTCGCAAGCTGCTGCGCCTCAAGCTCAGGCTGGCGCGTTCCCCCTATCTTATCGTGGCCTGGAGCATTACCTAAGGGCTTTCAGCGCCGCTGATTCGCCAAGTTCAGTTGGCCAGAGCTCCGTCTTAGCTCCCGCAGTGGGCTGACCGGTCAGACATTTTGCCGTGTGCCGAACCCACAAAGCAAACCAGCTCACGCTTGACTCGATTTCCCTCCTCGAGTTCATTGTTTTCCAAGAGTCGAGAACACGGCAATTCGATCTCAAAACCCCATTGATGCTACGTGGCAGACCACAAACGACAAGCAATCTCTTGAAAGTCTCATGCTGGGATTTCTCGACATTTCCAGCACGTCATGCAACGCGATCTCAGAAAACGCGTCATTGGTGAGCAAACCCAGTCCACCTTCCCACCACACAAAGGCACATGATGATAGCAACACAAAATTATGTTTCAAGACGGGAATGAGATTCATTCTATGATTCTAACCACCGTGCTGAGGCCTCTCACCTTTTCCACTTCTCGCCAGCCAACCAGTGGATTATGGAAAGCTGACCTGGTCCCAGATTTTTTCACTGTGGAGCTTTGAGCATGGATCAGGCTGTGTTCCACACCCGCATCTCTGCTGATGCTTTCACCTAATGCTTGATCCATTCTACGACAGGCAGTTGCTCCAGCGACTTGAGGCTCAAACCCTTTCCGCCGGCTGCTCGAGTGAGCAAGCGCCCACGACGGTCCTTGCCACTTAAGAAGTGGAGAGACGTGAAGTTTCCGAGAGCAGCCAAGTTCATCTTCGCTTCAAACGCTTTCGACGAGGTGGCAGTTTGTCCTGATTCGATCCATGGACCCACTTTTGACTGTTGATGATGGAACGTTTGTCACTTCAAACTATGATGGTGGACATCTGAACCCGTGCCTCCCAATCAGCCACCGCGCATATTCGAACAGTCTTCTAAGGAAACAACGTTTCATCTGCCCCAGATTTGTCCCTTGATTGGATTTGGTCGATCCTGGCTCTAGGAAGAAAAATTCTCATTCCCGGTGTTCCTACACAAGGCGGGCGCGGAAGATTTTGGGAGAGTGGCACACGTCGTCACCGGACTGTGATTGGCTATGAGGCTGAAACTCCTCGGCACAAGTCAAAATTTCCCAGCGGCAGAACAGACCATCATGCGCGGCCACTTGCCGGACCCTCGGTTCAGCCGATATAGATCTTCACCTATTGCATGCCAAGTTGCAATCTCCCCCGTTCCCTCTACAAATCCCCGCAGGAAACGTGCCATGGAAAGAATGCAGGTCCTTGGGACGGAACGAACCAGTCCCTATTCGTTCGTCACTCGTCATCAAGCAATATACGGCCGGCTTCCTACCCGCTAAGTCCAAGATAGCTGTCCAGCTCTGGCGGAAGCAGGTCATATTTGTAGTTCTATCCGGCCCTGTCCGGGCAGGCGAAGCTTAAGCTTGCACCTTTGTTCCCGGATAGCTCGCGAACGCAGACGCCAAGATGCTGCCTCGCGCCACACGCCTGGTTTTGACGCTCGGGGCATTATGCCTCGCCGATGCCAGGACCATTCAACGTCGGGGCAAATTGAACATGATCCCCAAGTACCCCTACGACCCAGACACGATCAAGACTTGCGTTTGGTGGCTCGACAATGACGGGACGTGGACCTGTCCCGAGATCCAGGAGACCTTTGGGCTCTCGATGGTTGACTTTGGGCGATGGGTAAAGCCGTGATTCGGGGTTATACGATGACGCGGTTAGACTAACATCATTTGGTAGAATCCCACGGTAGCCATGCCCTGTGACCTGCTCGCAAGTGAGAGATCGTTCTGCATCGCAGCGACGGATGCTCGACAGGCGATCCAAACCGTGACACTCGAGGTCCCAGCGACCAATGTCACTACGGTGACGGTAACTGCTGGCCCATTATGGAGAAATACCACAGCGGTATCGACTGTGACTGTCGAAGTCACTGCGAGTAACGCCACAGCCGTTACCATTCCGGTTACGGTCCCAGTAACGGTTCCGGTCACGGTGCCGATACCTGTGACAGTACCCGTTCCAGTGACCTCGATTCGGGTGACGACATCGGTTGAAGTGTCGACGACAACAGTCACGACCACGGTCTTGTCGGTGCCGACACCGCAACGCGGAGACAATGGGTTGACGACGCCAGTTCCGTACCAGCCGGGCATGGTCCATAACTGCAAGACGTTTTACTTTGTACAGGAAGGGGAGACTTGTGATAAGATTGCGGCCAAGTTCCGGATTGAAGAGCAGCAGATTGTGGAGTGGAATCCCGAAGCTAATGTGGACTGTACGCATCTGCTAGCAAATAGCTATTGCTGCGTGGGAATTTTGTGATAGAACACTAGTATCTCCACTAGTGGACTTTAATACAGGGCGCAAGCTGATACCCACTGTTTTTCCAATTATACAAACGTGAGGGGACTAGGCGGACGAATATTTGTCCTGCGATGGCGCATTGCAGTCTCCCGAATTTTCTTTTCCGGCGTATCTTGATTCAAGCTCTTGATGATCATGTTTGGTCCAGTTCTGTCTGGCCTCCTCAGTTGTTACATGGATACGATGGACTTGGAATTAAGAATACAGAATATATAGGGTAGGTAGATAGGTAGGTATGGAGTCCGAAGCCGTCCAGTACAGTTTTGCTGAATATAGATTCCCGAAAGACAGCCGAGATTTGATGGGTGGAATGACGCCCCAGGAGATCAAAGGTCGAGTCTAGTCTGGCTTGACTGCTGCCTAAGGTAATTATTCTTGATTAATAAAAAGGGTTAGGCAAGGCAAGGTAAGGTACTCTGTAGATAGATAGATGGGTACCGTACCGTACCGTACCGTACCTTGTAGTTTCTAAGCAGAAGACTGATCCCGCTCCGCTTTCAATTTCTTGTAATAATCCACCAGGTCCTTGTACGCCTTTTTTTTCCTCCCGTCGTCCTAAATCGTAGGTAGGTTAGTATCACACACAACACATACAACACATAGCTTTCCCCTTTGTCTTTTTTTTCCTTTTTTTTTTTTTTTTGTTTCTCCTAGGTGGCTTTCTCTTTTTCTTTTTTTCGAAACAGTTTGCGGTATTTTGGTTTCCGGCAGGCAAGGGGAAGACAAGTGAAGGCAAAGGGAAGACAAAATAAGACAACGGTAGAGGAGAAAAAAAGAAAGAAAAAGAAAAGAAAGGAGAATACTGACGTCCGGAACATCAGGGTGCTCCATCAGAAACATCGTGCTCCTGATCAGAGGCTTCATGTTGCTGTCTCCGTAGTACATGATGTGCATCTCATAGCCACTGCGGTCAAAAGAATTCCCCCACAGCTCCTCCCTGGTGAAGAGTTTTCTGACTAGCCGGGCCCAGCGGGGTGGACGCCTATACGGGGCCCGTAGGCGCGCCATGCTGGGGGTGTGTGTGTGGTAGAATTGAGTTTGGTTGGGAGAGGTTTTGGTTGGTGATGTGGACCAGACTCGGTTTGTTGGATTACACACAGGGGGTCTGGTTTTGGTGATATTAATTGTTGAGCACACGCACAGAACAAAGGAGAGAAGGAGAGTAAAGAGACCGGTGGGTGAGTGATGATTACATTGGCTTTTTTTCTCAAAGAGTATAGCCCCCCCTCGACAATGTCAAGTATCGGCGATTAAACGATCCGGTGACGGGGTGGGTGTTTCTGGGCTATTTGTAAACTTAGTTACAGCCCAGATCCACATTAGACATACCTTACACCGTTGAGGCAAGAGGAAATACGGGGCTAGGTGTAGAATACGAGAATGTGGCTCAACACCAAAATGTTAGTTAGCATGATTATGACGGGTGGGCTTGAAATTGCTGGTGACCTAGCCTGTCACTAGCTCCATCACATGAAGAGGGTGATACGGAGGTGAAGTCATTGAAGGGAGTAGCGCCAGATCTTGTAGTTCCTGCTGGCCCTCTCAGGAATGGGCCGCCCAATTTAAAACAGACAGATCAAATGCTGAGGTGAAACGGGTCATGGTCTGTTGTTCATAAGATGAAAGGTGGTTGAGTTGAGGAGGATGTAGGGATAAACACAGAGCTGGCGCATATTCAGAAATATCGACGCAAAGAACAGAGAACGTATCAGCGAATAGGAGGTAAAACTGTCTACCTGGAGGCACGGATTTGAAGATTTGATGCTTGTGACTGACGGCTACGGGCGCGAGAGAGAAACACAAGACAACGGCAAACAAATCATTCGGAGCCCTACTTTTTGCTTACGAATGTCACAAATCTTTTTTTTAACTTTTTTTTTTTTTCTTTTTCAATAGGCAA
>Ga0247763_1001912_pt1 | contig 11231 bp, 12 predicted proteins | sample UWRJL141409B4_FD_179926 | JGI IMG/M metagenome (GOLD analysis project Ga0247763, IMG submission 179926) | Plant litter microbial communities from Arlington Agricultural Research Station in Wisconsin, United States - UWRJ-L141-409B-4 | ecosystem: Environmental > Terrestrial > Plant litter >...
GGGTTTCAATGTCAATAGCGGGCCTCACTCACCAATTAGGACCGCACCCGCCCACCCTCGAGCGGTTGTCGCGACAGGCCCGAGGGATCGGGAATTTTTGACTGGACAGCATTGGATTGGGTCCAGGGCGAAAAAGCTGTGGTGGGACCCCTCCATTTCCCGTCGCGGACTGCCCTGCACGTTCCGATTGGCTGAACCCAGCGCCTACTGATTCTCGTTTAAAAAGCATTTTGCGACCCAAAAATGGACAGCGGAAAGCGACATGACTTCAAAACCATCTCGTTCCAATCATGCATCTTCAACAAGGTCTGACAAAGGCGCTAACCTTTGTCGCCGCGCTTGTTTTGAACAAGGTGAGCAAAAGCACGACCCACTGACCGTCTCATCTTGATGGCCGGTGCGGGCCCTGGTGCTGGTGATGCAATGTCTCAGGTAAGATATTTGGGTATTTAGAGCTGCTGACCTTCAAAGTTTGAACGACCTCGAGGTTCACATCACTCCAGTCTCTCCTCCACGTCCTTTTTTCCTTTGGTCTTTTCCTTGGGTCTCTTTTTCCTTGTTTCCTTGGTCCGACTCTATTTTTCTTCTTAGGGTTTCTTTGGGTCTCTGGTTATTCCCTTGCCACGAATTTCCTTGCTCGTTGTCCGGTTCAACAATCTCGAGTCTTCATATCCGACTTCACACCTTTCGGTGTGATTCAGTTGCCCATCATAGCTTCCAACCCTTCCTTCCCACCTCCGCCAACCGCACCTTACCCGAAGCCGCGTTTTCCCTTGACGACAGCCCACAAGAGACGCCCCTCGCTCGAGCTTGACACGGGATCTGTTTCCAAAATGCGGTTCCAAGCACCACAGCTCGGCGCCCTGGGCGTGACTTATACGGTCATGCGGGCTTGCCAATTCGCTGCTCTGATCGCCATCATTGGGCTGACTGCCAATTTCATCAATGAGATCGCCACCGCCGAACGCGAGTCTCCAGCCGAACTAGTTGGAGCTCTCACAGTGGTATGTTGACTTCTTCTGTTTTAAAACACCGGTGCATTCCTAACTTGTAGCTAGTCGGTGACTGCTGTCATCTACGTTGTCATCACTTATATCCTCTACTACGACAGCATGCTTCCACTTCTCTTCACCGCCATCCTCGACGGAATTCTGCTCATCGCCTCCATTGTTGTTGCCGCGCTCATCGGGAAGCCCCTGTCCATGCTCAACTGCGCAGCTCTCCCTGCACAAGCAGACCCAACCTTTAGCACGTACTCCACCGCCCTGCCATTTCCCACGAGGGCCGTCAATATCACCAAGACCCTGTCCTATTTCTCCTTTGTCGCGGTTGATCAACCTACCTGCTACAAGATCAAGGCTGTCTGGGGTCTCGCCATCTCCCTCTGTGTGCTTTTCTCCTTCTCGCTCCTGGTGTGCGTCGGTCTCTGGCAGCGAATCCGCAAGGAGAATGGCACGGACACCGCTGCTGCTACCAGCAACAAGGACATTGAAGGCTAGGGACGCGCGGGTGCCTTTGGGTTGGGGGGATCTAGCAGCGTGAAGCAGCCCTGGGAATCAGACGTGTCTCTCGGCACCAAGAGTCTCTCTGACGCTTCTGCACCTAAATTTCCCCCTCCCCCATTGGCACCCATCCGGGCTCACCACCACCGCCGCCAACCATCTCAAGACAGCATTCCTCCTATTCCGGCAATCCGACCACGTTCTACTCTCCCGCAAAACCGCAGCGTTACCCCGGCAGCGTCCCGTTTCAGCAGTGATTCGGATGCATCTTCGGTCAGTTCCTTTGGTGCTCGAAGTGCCGGCGCCGGTGCAGGTGTACATGCAGGGGGTTTGCGTCCTCCTCCGCCGCTTCGTCGGTCTTTTCGTGGAAGCATGGCCATGGCACCGATTCCAGGGTCTCCAATTGACGAGATCGATAAAGAGTCAGCCATTTCACCAATCTCGTCTGGTACTGGCGGTGCATTAGGGATTCATATGCCACCGCCCCCGCCAAAACCCCCAGCCTCAGTCCCAGCGTCCAAGGCTACGCCGTCCTCCCCCTCGCCACGTTCACCGAGTGACGAGATCATTCCCGATGAACATAGACGTGTACCGGGATTGATTCCCCGGTCGCCCTTGTCACCACGTGAAATCAGCAGAACTATAAGCTTACATGTTGGATTCATGGCCAAGCGAGCGGTGCGGAGACCCGTCCCGGAACCGATTGTCGTGCAGATGCCGTCGCGAGCGAAATTCGATATGGCTACCCCCACTCGCACTCCCACTCCTTTGGAAAATATCCCCTTGGCAAGTCCTGCAGTCCAAGTTGGAGTGGAGCAAAAGAAACCTGGGGGGAGGAAAACAATGTGGGGGTTTGTAGAGGGCTGGTGGGATCTCGGATTGATTGATAGGATGGGCACCGTGAGGAAAAAGAAGCCGGTGCAGGTTTAGGTGTCAATTTTGCCTAACTGGCCGAAAGGTTTGGAGAGGATTGGGAAAAAAAAAACTGGGGATACAATGTTTTGGTTTGGTTTGGAACAGACAATGTTTGAGTTGGAACGGAATGGAAAAATGGTACTGATCGGATCGGATCGGATCGAGCAGAGACTCGGCTCCTTAAGAAACTGCCTTGATGGCTGGGGATAATTGCTACTTGGGTTGGATGATCCATAGCATCAGGATAGACAGCTAGCTTGTTCCGGTAATGAGTAATGATTTTCACTCTACTTTGCCCATCCCAGGGGAGGGCTGAACTTGGTATTTCAGTGAGAACCTAGATTTTATACTTCCCATCTACTTACTTACCTAGATAGCTATGTAAGGTAGGCAAGGTAGGTACAGAGTAAAGTAAGAACTAATTACACCTCCCCCGTCAAAGCCTCCACCGCCTTCAACAAACCCAAATGCCGTTCCGGATGTGCACACCTCCGCAACACTTCTTCAAAAACATCCTCCCCCAATCTCTTGATAAAAAGTAATATCCCAACCCAAATCAAATCCACCTGCGCGAGATCTTTTCCTTCAAAAAACGGTCCGGAGACATCCTCACCCAATTGCTCTGTAATTCTCCCCAGGGGTTCTGTCAGGGCTGTATATGCTACTTCGCCACCTCGTTGGGTTTCTAAATCTTCAAGGGACATGCCGACCTCCGCTTCTCTAGTCGTACGAAAATATTCTTGACTAGCGGGATTGAGAATCTCTTTTGCGACTCTCGGTAAGAATATCGCTTCAAGGGCATCCATAAAGGAGATTAGGTTCGGCCACAGCCGAGCGAGCTGGGGGGATTCGTATGCGACGTGTGGAGTGGAGGGGTAGAGCTCGTTAAGGCGCAAAAGAATAGCGCGGCTGTGCATGATGTACTCTCCTGACGGAAGAAGGATGGCAGGGAGCGTGTAGTGAGGGGGAGAGTCGGAGGGGGTGACACTTTGCGTGGGTTATGTTAGTTAATGTGCCTTATATCAAATAGGTTCGATTGGGAGAAGGGAGGAAAAGGGAAGAGAAAGGGAGAGAGGGAGACATACTGCCCTTCAAGACGCGTTCGGATTTCAGGATATTCAAGCTACGAAGACGAGATTTTAGCTAGGTCTAAGTGATTAAGCTCGGCAGGTGGCCATGTTTGAGGAGGAGGTACCCATTCCGTCCTGTACTCCAATCCCTTGTAATGCAGCAACATTCGCGCTACACATCAACGATTAATCCTGACCGAGCAGTGGTGACGTGACGGAGACTAACTCCTCCAAGTGTTGAATGACCACGCTGTGCCTTTCTCGCTCGGAATGTCAAAGAGGGTGATTTTGCCGTCAGATGTCATGGTGTTTGAATATTGTTGTCGTGATACGAGGGTTGTCTTGTTTCCTTTATTTTCGCTTCTTTCAATGTCAGCGATCGGTGATATGGAGGATTGTTTGAAAAATGTCAAGAGGAAAGCCGTCCCCCGCTGTCAGAAAGATTCTTAAGAATAGTAAAAACCGAGACGAAACCGAGGTCAGGTGATAGCGCTGAACAGAATACCACCCTGACCGGGAGACCGGACTTTTATTTGGAACAAGGGGGTCGATCAGTGACTGCTGTGGGGTTCGGGGGTTGTGGGGGTGTGTGGTGTGGAGCTGTGGAGTTGGACGGCACAGAAAGGACTTGATGTAACGGATACAAGTCAGGATATCTATCGGTCCGGTGGATGTAACATCCGATTCCTTCACGGTTCTAGACGTTGCAAACTTCAGTTTTCACGTTTGAACAAGATAACAATTGAATGTCTCTGTTCAGAAGTGTCACCAAACAGAGACTAGGATTCAACTATATCGGACATGCATTCCCAGCTCAGTTCAGTTTTAGTCTACCATACATCATTCGTCCCTACGAGACTACCTAAGGTACCTACCTACCTACCTGCCTTCCTGCCTATGGTACCTAGGTAGGTAGGTACTCTTTTCGAGACTCCCCAGTCCACACTGAATATCCAACCCTGTCAAGTGAAATTTTATAAACAACAAGGTCATCATCCCACGGTGCGCCTCGTCATCAAATTCCACGCTCTAAAAAAAAAAAAAAAAAAAAAAAAAAGAGGCAATGCCACACTGCGATATTTCATGTTTGCGCCCCGCGCCTCAACTCACAGAGATAGATAGACAAATAGCCCCGAGCACCGACCGACAAAAAAGGACCCCACACTACTACAACTGCGGTTAAAAAGGCTTGCTTGCTTGCTTACCACTGGGCAGTTTGGAAAGTAGAAGCGGCCTGGTGATGAGATTAGGGCTGAGGGAAAACCCGTCAATGACAGAAAGGGGCCTAATGAGGAATATTTCTGCCCAATATTTCTTTTCTTTTTTTTTTCTTCCCTTCCCCCATTTTTTCCCCTCGTTCTTTGCCGGCTGATTCAATAGCACGCACGACTATCTTTTGGGCAGAGGGGAAATCTCAAGTTATCTATCTGTCTGTATCTCTATCTCCCCTGTTTGTCTTCCAAAGGTACCTATCTAGTTAGTCTCTGGGAGAGAAGTTAGACTGTAAATTCAGTCCCCAGCCACTTGCTCGCCACAAGACCGGATACGTGCATCAGCGCACTCCTCTTCACCATTTGAACAAGTAACATTGACGATAGACAAAAAAGGAGCAGCAGGTAGATCGAGAGGGTTTGGTGCTAGAGAGGCTGCATAAAAGCATACCTGTAGGAAAACTGTTGTACGTTAATGTCAGAAGAGACTCGGAAACAGTGCACAGATAACAAGTCTACGTCAAACGCCCGCTCATTTGTTCGCAGAGCTATGTATGGTCTCAAAGCCTCATGCTGCTAATAAACACATCCGCTGATTCCAACCCCGCCGTCACTCCTCCCCATAAAAGACATCATCCGACAACCCTGCTCCAAGCAGACCCTCAAAGCATCCTGTCAAGTTTATAGCCATAAGTTGTCGTGCGCCGACCGTTCACAGCGGCATGCCTTGCGGCCCTATCAGCTACCTCATTCCATTTTCTTGGAATCCGCCAAAAGCTGATTTCGCACCCGGCATTGGCAGCGTAGCCCATTTTCTTACTCAACTGCTCCCACAGGTCCCGATTCTGCACTCTGGTGCCTCCAGAGGTACGCCAATCCCTCGCCGCCCAAGTCTTTATCCAAGCCGTTGCCCCATCCACCACATAATCCGAGTCCGTCGCAATGACAACACGCTCCCAGCCTCGACCCCACCAGGCAATATACTCCAGTGCCGCCGCAGCAGCGCGCAGGTCAGCCCTGCTCTTTGTTGCTGGGTATACCAAGCCGTCGGGGCCCTTCTTCTCTAGAGCTCCCCAGATAGTTCCTTTATTCTCTCTATTCCACACGAATGCCCAACCTCCGCGAGCGTCCGAGTAGCTCTCGTCGACACACGCTCCATCAGTAAAGACAAGCATGGTCTTGAGGGGACCGATGTGGGGAACGTGGCGGCGTCGGAGCATGAACTGGTCGTTGAGGACCCCTGGAAAAGTGCTGTTGATTTTGCGATGGGCGAATAGTGCTTCCGGCCCGTCCAAAGCATCTTTGTCTTCACCTTCTCCATCTGAGGGTCCTATGAAACTGGTGCCAACCCAGACCTTATTGTCGCCATTTCTCATAGCAGTTTTTGCCCGCTCGACACTGATAGGGTTCGGGACGGGACGAATTGACATGTAGCCCCCAAAAGGGATTTTTTCTCCATTCTCGTCTTTATCCAAGGCCCGGAAGTCGCCGAGCTTGAAGACCAACTTCTCGTGTGTATTGCCATCAGCACTCAGCCCGTTGGTCGGGACTGTGAAATCGCCGTTCACGGTATCGAGGATCCTGCGCGGCATGTCCTCAAATTCCGAATCGGAATGCCAGCCCTCATCCGAGTTGTCCTGCGACATGGTGGTTACGTTGGTGTGGGAAACCGCAGATACGGCACGTTGGAGTGGAGATTGAGGAGACAGTTGGTCTCGGTTCCCAGTAGCAAATTGAATGTAATTGTGTGGTTGGAAAAGTATGGATGGGCGTTTAATTGGAAAAGGATGAATGGCCGTCGAATTGGAAAACGATGAATGGGTGATGAATTGGGAAAAAAAATTTGGCTGCTTGAGATCTCTCCTTAAATATCCCCCAGCGGGGATCAGATAGCTTAATCGTCCTCAACAGGTGTCTTCCCAGCACCTTCCAAGATACGCGGACGAGGAATGCAATTAGGGAAGTCGCTCTCAGGTCAGCGCACAACCCCAAGCCCTACTGTCCACTAGGCCTGCCGACCTGTTCAATCACTCGACGCTACCTGCACAGCCCAGTTCCTGCATGTGCCATTCCACTTGCACAGCCTCCCCCCCCCTTGCAGGCTGTTTTTCCTTTCCTAGGTTTCCGAGCCCCGACTCCCCATGTGACAAGCACCATCAGCTTCATGAAATCCAACCCCAAAATTTGTGGTCCTTACCATCTGTTGGATATTGTTCGGTTCTGGCCGAAACTTGGTAACGACGACCGTGACCTCCGCGTTGGTAGTATTCATTACGGCACATGGGTGGTAAATCAACGTCGTCGACACACTGGTGGCTCTCAATCAACATCCCAAAAACGGTTGAGCTACAACTAAATCCCCAAATGGGGAAAACCGAGAGTGAGAACCGTCAATGTCCATGCCCGTGTCCATGCTCCTTAGGACGCTCCTCAAGCATTCCCGTATTGACATCATCGCCTCCCAACCTCACATGAGCCGTGGTGATGACCGCATCCAGTGGATCCCTCGCCATAAACACCTGCTAACAATGTGCAACATGACTCTCATCCGAGTAGCGACGCTCAATGCGCAAACCTCGCCGTACTCTCCGCCTATCAGGCGTTGTGATGTTAGCACCACGGGCCGGCACAGCAAGGTTGAGATGGAGGTTGTGAATATTGGCGTCTCGGGGTGCTTGATGCCTAGGAAGACGCCGGGAGACCATAACTGTATACGCCTCCTCGGCTAGATCACGGGACTGCGAGATGCACCAAGGAACGTCAAGTTATCGTGGACGTGGGCTGGCACAGCAAGGCTGATCGTGTTGAACGCATCGATGATCGTCGAGGATGTCGTCGACCAAGCATACAGCACTGCCAGGTCAATTCTATAGCGCCAAGACGGAATGGGAAAAACCCCAGGAGGTGATTTGGATGTCGGGGGTAATCAATGTGTGGGGCACAAATTGACTTGATGTTTCGTGGCGTGCCACCGCTGCGTGTCGAGGCGAGGTTTTCCTCGTGGCATCGTGGCACCGTGGCGGCTACCAATCTGCTGGTGCCCTCGTAAAAACATGCAAAACCTGTGCTAGATGGGGAAGATTGACCAAGCCGGCAGCAGTGCAGCCGAGCCGCAGGGTAATGCAAAAGTCGATGCGGAGGTGAATTCCGTCACAGGTGAGGCTGACACCGAACTCGTGGGCGGTGCCAACTTCCATGCCGAGAATTGGAAGTTGATTCATCCAGATGTGGCATCCCATGGTGGCACTCTCACCCCTCCTGCCTTGGGTCTTTCTCGCAGATTGCTCTTGCTCAGGTGCTTTTTCCAAGTTGCTCTTCCCACATTGTTCTTTCCAAGTTGTTCTTCCCAACCTCGTCCTTGCTCTTCCAAAAATTTCCCCACGCTAATCACGACAATGGACCTTCGCACCTTCCTCCACAGCGGCAAGCCAAAATATTCACGAATCGATCATGTCTCATTATTGGGTGCATGTGGGGCCCCATTTCGAAAGGAGCGGCCTTAGAGAACTGCATTTTCGATTCTCCTCATCATATGGCATATCACTCTCCTCGATGGCAGCCTCTACGGCATCCGTTCTCTTCTCGCGGGCCCGGCTCAAATGCGCTCTGTCTCCTGCCACTGTGGGTCCTCAATCTCGGAGGCTCTTTCTCTGGAATGTCAATTTGACACGGTCAGTGCATCGTGGCTGCCCGCGCAGTGCCGCGATGACGAACTCGCGGCAGAATTCGACAGAGCCGGCCCTGGCGGAAAGTGGGAGTATTGGGCTGACATGGCCATGACGCGGCAACTCAAGCCAGAACAAGTGGGCGCGCTTGTAGATAAGCTAGAAGACGAAGCTTACGTCTGGGTGTCGTGGGGCTGGCATGTTAGTCACTGCTCTTTTTACTGGCGCAAGCAGGTGCGCATGGCGGAGCGACCGAGACAGCACGCCACAACGGTAGGATTTCAGTTTTTACGAGGTCGAGATGGAGATGATCCAGATGGATACTTAAAGGAGCTCTTGTCATCAACTGGATCATCTCATCTCATCTCATCTCATCTCATCATCATCTTCACATCTCATCTTCACATCTTCACATCTCAATATCTGGTCTTCGCTCATCTGTTCCCACTCACCATACAAACATTCAAGCAACACCATCCACCATAGCAATGAAGCTGTTCAATCTTCTCAGCCTTGCTCTGGCTGTCTCGGCCATCCCTCTTCCACTAGAGGAGCGTGAACCCGAGGAGCCAGTCGACACCATCGAACGCCGCGGTCGAAAAGGTGGCGCCGGTGGTTATCCCGACAAGTGGAATGCCAGCGCTAAGAGCGTCCCGACTACCAAGCCCAAGGTAGCCGAGACGGAGGAGTAAGTCAAAGATGGTGAGGGTCTCTGCCTTCATGGCCCGCCCTGGGCCTTCAACTATGACATCGCTGTGAAGAATTGGGAATACATGTATTCTTTTGATGGGACCTTGGTGTGGAACTATTTTCTTGTGTATGTGTAACTGGAAGATAGAGGTATTTAGACTAGATTAACCCTTTTTTTTTGTTTAAGATTTTTTTTGACATCGAGGTTGCACCTATAATGATTAGGACCAGGGTTGGTTAACTGTCCTCCAGTGAGTTGTTGCAACAGAGACTTGATGTCGGATTTCCTTGTAACTGAATTCTCAACCCTTTCGAAAACCACAGCATTTTCACTGCAGTTTTTCCATTCCCGCAGGTTTTGTCCCTCCGAGTCTTCGAGTACACCACTTGTAATCACCTACCTAATGTTTGCACCCCATTTTGATCTCTTCTTTTTCGCTTTTCCTTGACGCTCATTGTGAGTGTGTACTATAATTCTCTGGGGCTGCCCTCATCTCTGCGTTGCCCTGCATTCATCCAGAACTAAACGGGTACCTTCGCCATGAACCCAACAGTGCCGCACAGCCCACATCCACATGCATGCCCGGGGACTTACAATCTAGAAACGCATAAACCTCGGTGCCTCCAACCCGACACTACGGAGTCGAAACAAAAACCACTAGCTCAGCCGGAACACTACAGATGAAAAATCGCCGTGTGCGGCGAGGGCGGCACCACTGGCACCTTGAACCCCAGCCAAGCCCTACCAAGCGATACCAAGTGTCATTGCCGCTTTCACCTCTGCCGCGTGGCTCTCTTCCAGTCACTGTGCCGCCAGCCTCGTAAAGGAAGGCACCTAAAACCTTATTTTCACCTCAAAATATCTGCTCGGGGGACGAATCTGGGCACACCAAGTTTCCCATTTTTGTACCTTGTTTACGTGATTATGATCACCCTGCCTCAGGCCCGGCTCAGGATTTTGCTCAGGCTTGCTCACCTTTGCTCAGGCTACGTGCCATTTTTGGCACGCTGCGCCGCAGCATGCTGATTGCTTCAACTCTAGCCAAGTGGGCCCAGAAATAGTCCCCCATGTATAAAAGATGACCAAATCGGTCCCCATTTTGAAATTAAACCCACCCTCCTCTGGTAAACACTTATAATCATCAGTGACGGCTAGGTAGCTGGCCAAGCGAGCAAAGCAGCTTAAAGTGTTCGCCACAGCATACCCAAGTTTATCTGGCAAATTCTTCTTTCCTTTGTGCCAGGTGATATTCTGCGCCTCCACGCATCATATTCGTCCATAGGCTTCGAAGCCATCCACAACAAGACATAATACCATTCCACAGAAAATATGTCAGCGTGACTGCAAACTTTTAGCAACCGGGTCAACAAGAGGTTACCAAAAAAGCAGCTCAGGAAGTGCACCGTGTCGCTCTCCATACATCCGACATTGTTTTCGGCTGGTGGCACTCGGCGAGAGATCACAACGGCCGGTACCGAGATAGGAGTAAAAAGAAGCTCATAGTTACCAGCCTCGCAGGGACAGAGCCCTCGTTGTAGCATCTAGCAAACTCGGTGACACTGCGGATCGGGATCCCGAGGTTACGATAGGACAACGGGTACACAACAACCCTGCACGCTTCTGGGTCTATCGTTGACGCTTTTGAGTGGGCAACTCATATGAAGAAATATCGGTTTATCATTTCGGGCTACATTAGTCTGCGCGCGTCTGTTCAACTCGCCGACATTTGGGAATCTCACTTTCACCCTCAGTAATGGTCAAGGTTTCGGATCCCAAACAGCCAGTGTGCCTGAGAACCTTTGTCGAAATTGCTAGGAACGGGGTCCAGGGTCGTCGTCGCCAAGTCTCGATGGGAGCTTTGGATGATATGGCCTAGCAGATCAACCTGCAACTTTTGGGCCGATACTGCCTGACCGCCGCTTATCTCATGATTGACCATGAACCCAAGTCATTCACCATGTGGCATGCCAATCCTTCCACAAGTGGCATGTTAGTTCCAATTCCAGCAAGGGCAACAGGAGATTGCGTAGAGGTCGACGGGTCCAGCACCGGCTCTGACTCTGGATCAGGATCATCTATCTGCCAGCGCCTCGTCATCCATCCCCAGTCGGTACTGACGCCATCGCTGGGGGGTGTTGTTGGCGGCGGCGAGCCGGGGGAAGGGGGGGGGGGGGGGG
>Ga0247763_1001913_pt1 | contig 11225 bp, 17 predicted proteins | sample UWRJL141409B4_FD_179926 | JGI IMG/M metagenome (GOLD analysis project Ga0247763, IMG submission 179926) | Plant litter microbial communities from Arlington Agricultural Research Station in Wisconsin, United States - UWRJ-L141-409B-4 | ecosystem: Environmental > Terrestrial > Plant litter >...
TTTTTTTTTTTTTTTTTTTTTTTCATTTTTGCTGTATGCTATGCATGCATGCAGCAGGCTGGACTGAGGAAGAGTGCGCGTGCATGACCCGGTCCTGTCCAGTTGAAATTGAAAGAAAACGGTGCAAAACTTCTCTAGGTAAGCTACCTACCCTCCAGGTGCCAATGACCAACGGATTCGAAGTCGGTGTGGTGGGGCGTGTGGTGTGTGTGGGTGGCGGGGGAGGGGGAAAATAATAATGTTGGCACTCGTCAGGCTCCCGTGCCGTGATCGAAAAGCTAGATGGGACTTTGGACGGGTTGGTTTGGAAATAATATATGCACATCATTCGCTGAAAAAATCACCAGAAGATTTTCGAGAAGAGAAACCAGCGAATAGACAGAGAGAGCTTGTGTCACCCGATCCTGCTGCCACACTGGGACGAGAGACCGATGCAATATTTTTTTTTTTTTTGGGGGGGGGGTTAACCAGCGTTCATGGCTTTGGAAGGATCAGGTAGCTACAGGGATGGTTTCTCAGTCGGGGGATCCCATTCCTGCTGATGATCGACTAGACTGCAATGTAGGGATGCGATCAGTCGACTCAGCGGGAATAGCATTCAGCACTGGACGGCACGACAACACCATTGAAATTTAAACTGTCGAATATCTCAAAGCAGACAGTCCAACGGGATTTACAGGGCACATGCGAGAGGATCTGACTGTGTTGCTCTCGGTTCCGTGGGTGGGAATCGGGGGATGCCGTCAGACGGAGATGCACAATGGGAGGATAGGCATCCAATTACAAGGGGGGTGGGTTGGTACCTGGACGCTGCCAATGATGCGACAACGAATGAAATTTAGCATATTGGGGACACACCCGGGTGTGCCGTGGCGGGAACCAGGAAGTTGAACACAGGGTCACTTACGGATACATTTGTCGCGCAGCCCGTCCGGAACGAACATTACAATCCAATCCTTGAAAGATTTGTTCGCACGGCTCTTGGAGCATGAGTCCCCCCGGCCAAATCTTTAAATCCCGGATTTTATCACCAAAAATGTGATTTCAACACAGAAAATTTGATAGAGTAGATAAAAAGCTAATGCGTATATCTGATAGAGCTCAAAATCTTTGGGAAAACCTGCGTTTTATGGCGGGAAAAATGCTGAAGTTTGAGAATGCCAAACCTTGGCGGTTCCGCACGAACAATCTTTCAGGCGTTCAATGGATGATGGGGAGTTCGCCCCCGGTGACATCTGCGGTGTGACAGAGATGGTGTAGTGGGACGCAGAATGGTTGGTCAAAGCAAGAGAAATAAAAGGACATGATTCGCTGAAAAAGCTACACAGGAGCGGCAGGGCAGGTTTTGAAGCCAATAGAAAAAGAAAGATTTTGTAATTGGCCGCCGCTGAGGGAGAGAGAGAATGCGAGAGAGAAGTGTTGCTTTTGGAGAATCCCTCCCTGCTGAAGATCACATTAGCTAGACGGGGCACTTGGAGTTGACAAACTTGCCGAGATGGAAGCATGCCCTCACCAGCGGTATATAGATGTCTGAACTATCTGATCACAAGCAAGATACAAAGTCTTTTTATAGTTTTACCCCTTTGCCTCCGATGATCCCAACGAGCCTGTCAGTTTCCTTCTCCAAAGCCTTCAGTCTGTCCCGTAACCCGGCTTGGTCCTTAGGGAGGAAGGAGATCCGCGCAATGACATTTTCATGGCCATATTCCTGCGTGCGAACCGTCTTGAGGAACGCAGCATCATTGGTGAGGGATGGGTTTCTTTGAGGATAAGTAGGGGTTGTTAGGGCAAGGAAGCACAGAGGCACGAGTGGGAATAAAGCAAACATACTGGGGTTGGTGGTTCATAGTGATGGTGGGAGCTTGAGAGTGTAAAGCAAGTGATGCTGGGTTTGCCGGGCATGGGGTTCAAACCAAGTACTTCGTATTGACTGGGAGACAGGTATCAATGTGAGGAGAGACAGATGGAAGGAGTGAAGGTAGGAAAAGAAATGCCCAGCTTAAATAGTTCAGCATTCAGGTTGAGGAAAGAGCAAATGATACGATACGGGCTGGCTGGCCGTGTTCGCAACCCACACGTCCCTCCAAGCTGAGCCAACCCCCTCCCCGGTTTCCTACAACGTGTGCACTCCTCTAAGACACCCACACACCCTTGCCCTGTGGGCAGAACCCATCGCTGCGTCCGGAACACAACAGCTGCATGAAGTTCCCTAGCTCGCCGCTAGTTTAACTAGGGCGTGGGGCTCATGGCCTACCGTAAGACGGTTCTTTCTCGTGATTTGTTCCTTGCATCTCCAGATCCCACTCACTCTCGCTCGTGTGCCACTTCGCTTCACGCGCCAGGGCGGGGTGCTCTTGGGGATCGGACCAGTCAGGGGTAAGGCAGCCTGCTCAAGCGATTTACCAGCAACATGGCCATTGATCATGTCCGCGAAACAACACTACTGCAACATGTCTTGAGGTCTGGTCCCTGCAACAAAAACTGCGATTTGCTCACTTCGTCGTTGCTTTGTTAATGTTAATGTGCTCCAGAACTCTCACCGAGTAAATGCCTACACCTATGTAGCTTAAACTCTGCACATGCGCGGATATGCTGGCAAGAGTGCCTTTGTGAGATTTGAACGAATCGAGACCATTGACGTCTTTTGGTGAGTGCGAAAGCGCATTGCTCAACTTTAGGATATCAGAGCGACACCCATGCCCCGGAGGAGAGCGGCCCAAGGTCACGCCGGTCAGTTACCTTATGTAGTTAACTGGTGGCCGCCATTCGGCTGTTGGGGATCCCTGCTGCAGGAGCTGCCTTGCAGAAATGTGTGAACAACGGCCTGGATCTCGAACAACAAGGTCCCGACCCTAAGACGCAAACTGAAAAAAAAAAATAAAAAAATAAGAAAAAACCGTGCTTGATCTATTGCGTATACATTCACAAGATATTTTCGAATTGTAATATTCGGACAAGCAGTGAGTGAGTGTATAGAGATTGCAGTGCATCCTTGTTGCCGCGAAGAGAGGGGGGAAAAAAGGTAACGGACCCTGTCTTGCATCAGGGCTGATGACGTGGATCGGGGTGCGGGAGGGGCGACTATAACGGTGTCCTGCGTCCTGCGTCCCCCGTCCCGCAACCCCGTGCCCCGTGCCCCGTGTTCCCCAACATGACGGTAGGTATATGGTGGACGATGGAGAACTCCAAAGAGAGTGCAAAGTGATTGAGAACGGATTATAATACGGATGACGCTTATTGCAGTACGAAGAGACGCGTTCGCAAATACACGAAGCGAGAACTTCATTTTTGGCATCCACGCGCACCGGCGCTATCAAATGAGAGGAGAAATCGAACTCTAAAGGTTGAAATTTAAGCACTGCGGCTCGCCCCAGCCAATTAGGATCAGTGCCAGGTGTTGTTGTTCCGACATGATGGCTGTCCGGAACTTCAAGCGGTGTGGCAAGATCACGACTGACATGCGCGGTGAACCATGCCATGGAAGCGTAAAAAAGCAGCCGCAGCCTTGTCGGAAGCGAGTCCCCCCCACCGTTTTGCACCGAGTCGTTTGATGTGACAGGTTTCCTGATCTGGGCCCCTTGCGTGTGTTTGACATATGTGGGACACAAAGTCCCTTCCAGCACCCCCGCTAGGCGTCTTCGGGATAGCGCCATCGCTGTCGGAAAGTCATGTTCTGGGTCGCGGGCTGGACCGGAGGGCGACCGGACAGGGCTAAGGCAGCCTGCTGGCCCTTTGATTTTTACCCAACTCACCATTTTGCCATTTTGCCATTTTGCGACGGGGTTGCCAGTGATCCTACAAAACCTGTCTTTGAGGTCTGGCCCCTACTACCTACTAAGTTTATGATCGTGCACTTCGCCGTTGCTTTGTCAATATGCTCGAGAACTCACAGGAATAACTATGTGCAGCTCTATTCGTACTCTGTGCGCTGATTGTGGGGTGTGTTGGCAAAGTGCGCTTGGTGGGAACTGATTGAATCTAGACGATCAATGTCTTCTAATGATACGGGAGTGGGTGTAAAAGCGCATATCTCAACTTCAGGGAGCCAGGGTGATACCCATGCTGACGGACGAGTACATTGTAGAAGCAAGGTAGCTTATTGCATAGTAGTTGGTGGCCGCCACCGGGCTGCTCATGGAACTCGGGATCCCTATTGCAGGGGCTGCCTTACAGAAACGCAACAACAGAACGGCTCTCGGGTTTTTAAACGTAATAAGGTTCCGTTTTTAAAGCGCAAACTGAAAAAAGAAAAAGAAAAAAAGAAAAAAAGTTTTTGGCGGGTGCGGGGAAAGATTTCTGGAAACCGGAGTACGGAGGGCGTTCAGGGGGGTACATTGACTTACCCCAGGTGTAAGTCTATTAACGTTCCCAAACGACAACCTAGCTTGGCTGTTCTGACCTCGAGCTCGAGCTCGCAGACGCTTCTGCAAGTGGTTAAGCCCCTGTCCCAGTGATAATCTTCACTAACTATTCGCAGGTGGATGAGATAATCAACATTCCAGTCTGGAGTCCTCCAGTTCCCACAAACGGTCATACTTTATGACAGCCCATACCTCTCTTCGAGCTTGGTTTTGATAAATACTAGATAGACTACAAGATGGGTTGATCTGGTCCAACCCAACCCCCTAAAAGATTATTCACGCTGTACTTTTTGGTTTGATTGCAGTAGCCTATGGGCTAAACCTCCCCTTGGTATTCTTCTCTATTTTCAAGGGATTGATAATGGAAACCTAAGGCCTTGATGGAAAAGTTTAAGGCCTTGACGAGTAAATTTTGAGGTATATTCGCACGCACTGCTAAATCTCACACATCCACCACATGCAAGCTGTCAACATTTGGCGGTCTCGCGGCAATCCACCCAAAGAAGAGCAGCACAACACCAAAGACAACCCAGATCACACCCACGGTGACCGGTCGCAGTCCAAGAAAGCAAAAGGCAATAACAACGGCGTGGGCCATGGCGGACAGCCACAGGACGATGTCGAAGCATACCCGGTTCTGTTTTTTTAGTGTGTATGTCATGTCAGCACATCTATCCAGTACTTGTACTCAACTTGCATCTCCAACTCTAGAGAGAGAGAGAGAGAGAGAGAGAGAAAACTCACCCATTTAATCCCCACCACGACCCTCGTCCCCACCGCCCTCCCTAGAAATGCCAAACCTAGGGACACAAAATACAGATTCGCCAAACCCAAGAAAATGCCAATGACAATGCTCGCCACGCTATTCCCAAAGCTGAACCTCATGATATTAAACACCGACATGGCGAACCGAAAGATAAAATTCACCCAAATCGCATTACGCCGTAACGCTGTTGCCCCGCCGGCGCGATAGTGAGACGTCATGGCCCGCCAGGTGAATTTGAAGCACGTTTTCGGAACGGAAGCATGGCGAAATGCGCGAGGGATTTCGGGAGGAAAGGATGGAGAAAGGGAGGGTTCGAGAGGGCTGAGGGTGGCCATAACTCAATCTCGATCAAGGCAAAAATGGTTATGAAGAATGGTAAGCCTGGCGGTGGTGGCGGCGGCGGTGATGGACCTTTGCCTTTGCTGGAAAAGCGATGGGAGCTGAATTATCCGAGTCAAAATCGCTTTGGTAAGTGGTTTGGTTCTTGATATTATTATAGGACGGAGAGCGGATGAGAGAGAGGATAATAATGATGAGGAGAATCATCTCGATAGTGCCATACGTGCGCGGACAATGAGATGCAAGAAAAGAGGACACGATTGAGCAGAGTAGGGCCGGGGAGACAGTCTTTTAAACAATGGAAAACAACCTCGAGCGTACGACGGTGCAGAAACAGTTGGACGTCTCCTTGTGGCGGGTTTCACTCTAAAGTTCGTGCACCTCAGTGCTCAATTTATGGCCTGTTTCTCGCTGTCAACGCATCTTGTGCGTCTTGGTGGGACCTCTCCTGGGAACACCGCGATTTCATGTACGAACTTGAAGTTCCTCGGCGTTCAGTGACAAGCGCCGGTCATACCGACAATGACACCTCGCTGTGTACCTTGTGGATGTTCCAGGACCGAAAAACCACCCCGGCCAACTTCGACATCTGGCGTCTTACTTCTGCACCAGACCAAATTCCTCTCACAGCTTTGATCGAGCGAAGCGAGGAGCTCCCTTCAGGGGCCCCGCTGGAGGCGCCGCCGGAGGCAAAACAAGCTAAACAAACAAATCTTTAACACAACGAGGGTATCTACTCTATCCTATTCCAACTCCGCCGCTTGGACCGGCCCGCTTTGGGCTTCCAGCTCAAACACGGCATCTGCCGTTTCCTTGACCTTGTATACACCAACCCCACCACTGGCATCACCCACCAACAGTCCCTTGCCGTCAACAGTAAACTCAAACACCGTCACGCTCGCCAGACATTCAAACTGTCCAAATGACGCAACGCCGCTCTCCTTCGACACATCAGGCCACCTCCACACCTCATTTCCTCCCCTAGCTACATCTAACACCACAAACCGACCTGCCAGAGCATCGCAATATGCCACCCACTTACAGTCTGGCGACACTGCTGCCTGCACATTGGGGATGGTAAATACTTCTGTCTTTCCACTGGATACATCCCACACCAACACGGCCCTCTCCGCCGCCGGTTTTCCCTGCTCTGTCCCTGCCGGAATCCAAACCGACACCGCCCTTGACCCGCAAGCCCCTAGCGCCGCCGGCAGCGCCGTTTTGAGCACCTCATCCTCGGGCAGTGACACCCTCACCGGAATGATACTCCCAGGTAGCCACGCCGCGAGTAGAATCGGGTTCGGTCTCGGTGGATCCCCAGGCCGGGGCCCCGCCGCTGCTACCAACAAGGGACCGTCAATCGCAAACGCGAGCTCTGGGAACTTGGGAACATACGGCAGATTCGCGGCCGCAAGGTTGATCTCGCGACTGGGATCTGCCTTTAGAGGTTTCTTCGAGGGTTCAAGGACAAAATGGTCGATCCGATCAGTCTTGGGTCGGTAAACGGCTATCCCAATGTCAGGCAGGCGGGAGATGGCCCAGCGGTGAGCGTCGTCAAGAGACTGTACACGCCGAGGAGAGGATGGCTTGGCAATACTGTAGATCTCGAGGGTAAAGCCAAAGTGAGTGGACACGGCGATGAAGCCGGCAGCTTCGGAGAGGATGGCGTGGCTTCGCACAAAATATTCGCGTGATCGAGTACGGGGCGGGACATACGAGGTAGTTTTGATGATGGAGGTGACGACATTGCGGGTCATGGACCAGACTTTGAGCTGTTTGCTGGTGTGGCGCGTTGCACCGAGGGTTCCCGTGGGGGAGATGTCAATGTGAGTTATGTCTTGGTTCTTGCCCTTGTTCGTGAGGTGCTTGGCAGGAGTAATTTCAAGACGATGGGAGGGCAACCGGGGCTTTAGGGGGTTGGTTACGAGCGAACCCGTGGTCGTTAGGGCTTTTGGCGTAGTGATGCCCAGCGACTCAAACATAGGGGAAACGGTTGATGGTGTGGCTATTGGGGTGAAGCCGTGTGGGTATGGAGTCAGGGCTGAGGGGAGATAGTGGCTGGATGAGTTGTCAGAACGCGCGACGGATAGTTGGCTGATGTTCGGTGTCTGGCTCGGAGATGAGCTGTTACTACGAGCGTTTGCGCTTCGAAGACTTGTTGCTTGCCGAAAGACAGAACTGAAAGATGGACGGGAGCGAGTGCTGGATGAAGTTGAAGGCTTTCGATCCACATGAGTCGCGGTGGTCTCTGACCACCTCCCCGGTTTGAGGACGGGCGACTCGATGGGCTTTGAGGGGAAGGGTTCTGATCTCGCCGAGGGAGACCCACGGAACTTTTCCCAGAGTGGATGGGTCATCGGCAACGTGTGGGCATGGATTGGCGTTGGGCGAGGTGAGGGAGAGGGCGCGGGCGCGATTTTTACTGATTGATCCAAACTGGGTCGTTGGATCTCTTCATTAGTGATGGGTCGGAGGTTGGTGCCCTCCGACTCTTGCTGGTCGCTGGGCACCTGGTCGCCGGCCAAGCCCACATTGACATCCTCTAGCTGCAGTCGGACATCCTGGTCGCTGGCCTGCCGTACATTAACATCGTCCAGTGATGGCGGGTCGGATTCGGTGTAAAATGGCAGTGGGACCTTGCGGGAAGGGTACCAAGGGCCAGCTGTCTCGAAATGACCAAATTCGCCCTTTTTCGGTGGAGGCTCCGGGCTTAGTGGTGTCTCTGGGACTATCTCCGGGACCTGGTTGCCGTGCACATGGTCGGTAATGGCATTGATGTATGCTGCGACGACAGCTCGAAACCCAGCATCCTCTATCTCAACGGACGTCTCCTTGATAGTTGCCACCTCTGTGTCTATGTAGTTTTTTGTGGCCGTTTCGTCATCATTGCAATTATCTCTGGTTCGCGTCAGGGTTATCATTCCGTTGCCGCACGGGAGGGACTTACAGTGTTACAACCTCGAGCACCAGCGCTAGCGCCTTGTGGAAGACACCAACTTTGGCCTGTTGCCGTAGCACATCGTCTCTGCAATCCGCTGAAGTCCAGTCGGCTACCCCTGGATATTGCGCGAGCAAGACATCAATCCTGACCAAGGTCTCGCCGCAAGTATCCAAGAGGACTAACCCCTGAAGTTGAATGGGGGATGGAATGCCCCGCTCATCGCGTAACAGCTCGAGGATCAATCGCAAATCTGAGAGAGCGCGGGCAACCGACGATAAATCGGCATGGGCCGATCGGACCGACCGGACGAAGCGCGCGATTGCAGACGACGTTGTCGAGATGTATGAGAGCGTGTTTTCGATCAGCTCGGAAAAGCGCTCCATGTTGGCAAACGGCGGGAGCAAGGTGTCGCGACAACTGTCAGGCGGCCCCCCCTTGATTAAATCTGTCCTGTGATTCGAGACAAAGGTCATGCCCACAAAGGAACACGACGGGTCCCGGCAGGCGATGCAGTGTTATGTCGGGTGCGATGCGAGCCGGAAAACTTGCTACGAGCCATTCGGATCTGGTTGCCGTAAAACTACGCGACAGGTCCCCTGTCACAACAGATGCTGGTCATTTTGAAATCCCTGATGCCATTCCGAGTGCGGAGCGACATGTAGGGTCCGCACACCACGTGTCTGACAAAGAGGGGCTGGTCGTACCTGCCATAGGCAATTGTGAAGGGTCCGTCAAAGGCGTTCTGTGCGCCCATGATGACCCTGATGATCATTGCTAAGGCGATGATTACAAACGGGCACCGCAGCATCATGATACCGCAGCACGGCTTTGTGTTGGTCTGGTTACGAGGGGATCCCTTCGGCCGAGCATTCACCTTTGTTTTGCCTGCGAAGTCGCACAGTGTGGATAACATCCATCACTCACCGGGAGAACCCTGCCTGAGCTATCCAGAGGTCGAAATAGAGTTGCCAAGAGTTTGATGTCTAGGGGTGGATGAGCCGTTTTGCAGTCCCGTGGGTCGACGACCTATGATCATTCGACCCTGGTCGAGTGGAGAGTCTTTGCTCCACCAGTCAAAACACAAGAGTCAAGACCGTGTTGCGGGCGGCAGAACTGCACCTCAATGGAGGACATATAATGAAGAATATGTCCTAGTCGGTGGATGCCTAACAAGAAATCTCACTGGATGCATGTAGACATCTCAGTCCCCATCCATTTGCACCCAGCTAGAGCTTTGGTTCAGATCAAGCTTGTTACCCAGCCACCAGCACCACGGGTCTGGCAGCTGGCGAGTGGATTAAGGCGCTAGGGCTCAGAAATCTCCACAACCCCATCCCACGCACTCCCCCTTCATAAATCCATTTTGTCACCCCAATTTCCACAATCGGGTATGGTGTAGCGGTAACATCGCTGACTCTCATCTTGAGATTCTCAGCAGCCCGGGGTTCGACTCCCCGTATCCGAGAAACTTTCGAGTCCTCATTCTACGGCAGGTGCCTTAACACCTGCAAATCTTCCGTAGTATAGTGGTCAGTATGTGAGCTTGTCAAGCACTCGCTCGAGACCCGGGTTCAATTCCCGGCGGGAGAGATGACAGAGACACGGTCTCGAAGGTATATTTTTGCTCTACCGGAATCGGGCGACTAAATTCCTTCTTGCACCATGACGAGCCTTGCTTTTTGCAATGCAGGGCCTACCTAACTCTCCGTTCAACACCGCGAGCTGCATTGCCACCTACAACTCTACCAATACCCCCGTATCCGGTCCATACTCTTGCTTCACCAACCCATCCCACCCCTTCTCCACGCCCTCCATCCCCTTTAGCCAAACCATCTGTAGTCCACGCACCGCCCCATCAGCCTTAAACTTCTCCCAGGCTGCATCCAAATCCTTGAAATACTCCTCCTCTCCGAGTTTCGCAAAGGCGGCTTCCCGAATGCCCCCCGCGTTCATCTGCTCCACATCGCTTGTCGGGTCGTACGCACTCTTACCCAGTTCGCCCCCAATCGCATCCCCCTCCGGATCCTTCCCGACCAGAATGACTTGGAACACCTTGCTCTTCTCGCGCAGCACCTTCGCCCACCTCTCCGCAAAGTCCCCCCTCGCCCCGAAATTCACCATCACCACCTTCTTCGCGTCCTCCACCCCCGGAAGCGGCCCATCCAGATCCTCGTACCCCCAAACCTCATCAAACAGTCCCGTCCCCACGCTGAAGTCTCTCGATGCCGCTGACCCCACCGCAACCACCTTCGATGGCTTCCCCTCCCGCTGCCGCAGCTGATGCGCAAACGAAATCCCCGTCTTCCCCGATGGCGCAAGCAACACCATCAGCGCCCCACCGATGTTGGCTTTTTCTGGTGTCCACTCCCCGTGCCCTAGCGGGTGTACAATCTGGTCTTCCACCTCGCTAAAGACGAGCCGGTTCAGCGAATGCGACGAACCGAAAAGAAAATACATTAGCGCATCCCACCCGTGACTCGTCCTCGCGGCGTCACCCGCCTCCCAGGGAACCACGCGGTAGCGGTTATAAACCCCAATCAGGCCCTTCCGACGGTCGGATGTCTCCGCCCAATGACCTGCCACAGCGGTTGGACTGAGATGAAGGATCTCAGAGGCGGTGCCGATGGGCTGGTAGCCTATGAGATGAGTACCCACGGGGAGGGAGGGGATGGTGCTTTCAGTTACTTCGGAGAAGCCCCAGGCGGAGATGCGGCAGTGGGTAGAGGCTACATCGGTGGGGACGGGCCAGACATCCCACCAGGCAAGGCCGGGGATGTTGAAGGCGCCTATCTTGGCGTAGGTGAAGTTGTTGGTGGTG
>Ga0247763_1001915_pt1 | contig 11211 bp, 6 predicted proteins | sample UWRJL141409B4_FD_179926 | JGI IMG/M metagenome (GOLD analysis project Ga0247763, IMG submission 179926) | Plant litter microbial communities from Arlington Agricultural Research Station in Wisconsin, United States - UWRJ-L141-409B-4 | ecosystem: Environmental > Terrestrial > Plant litter >...
CTTCTCGGCCTGGACGAAGAACTCCTCGCTCCCCGCCTTGTCCTCGAAGCGGATCTCGTTGAAGTTCGAGAGGCCGCCGCCCGGGATGCTGTGCGAGCGAATGCCGCTCTGTGTGGGGCTCGTGTACGGCGGCACGTTGAGCGAGTTGTGCACGCGCCCGACGATGATCGGGCGGTCGGGGTCTCCCTCCAGAAAGTCGACGATCACCTCTTGCCCGATGCGAGGATGGAACACCGCGCCGAAGCTCGGCCCCGCCCACAGCTGAGAGACGCGCACCCAGCAGCTGTTCTTGCCGGTCGTCTCCCGATCGGTCGAGCCCTCCACCAAGGCCCGGTCCCAGTGGAACCGAATCTTCACCTCGCCGAAGTCGTTCGGGCCCAGGTCTACATCCTCCTTCTCGCCCACCACTGTCGCCGTCTGGACGCCCGTCATCCTGGGTTTCGGGGTGCGCAGGGGCGGATGGAACGGGCGGCTCGCCTCGAGCGCGACGAGGCTCGCCCGCATCACGTCGCCGTGTGCGCCGATCGCGCCCTCGCTCTGCCGCGCGTGCGACACGATGCGAAACTGCACCGCGTGAACGAAGTACTCGATGTCGAGCTCGCTCTGGGGGTGCTCCTTCAACGCGAACACTTGCCCCGCCGTCACCCCGCGCGCATTGGTGGTGCCCTCGAAGCGCGCGCCCGACACCTGCAACGTCTCCAGCCGCCGCTTGGCGAGCTTCTCGCCCGTGCCCGTTGCCGTGTAGCTACCCGGATACTCGAACACCTCGAGCTCCGTGATCAGCTGCTTGGGCGCCGAGAGCGCGCGCGCCTCGAGATCCACGTTGGCCTCCAGAAAGTGGAAATCCTGGGTCGCCCACTTGCCCGCGGTGAACTCGTAGTGCGCCTGCCAGTCCTCGATGCTCTCGATGGTCTGCTCGGCGTTGACGTCCGGCGGGTGGTAAGTCATCTCCTCGAATCCGGGCACCTTCAGCCGTTCCGAGTCCGTGATCACCAGGGTGTGCAGCGCCGCCTCGTGCGTGAAGTAGAAGTAGAGGCCGTCGCGCTCCAGCACCCGCATCACAAAGTTCAGGTCGGTCTCCATGTACTGCACCACGTACTCGTGGCTCGGCAGCGCATCGTCGCCCGTCACGACCTTGACCGCCTGCAGCCCTTCGTAGTCGGCGAACACCGCGCGCGCGATGTCGATCGCAGTCCCCTTGAAGATGCGCGCGTTCACGCGATGGCTCAGCAAAGAGAACCAAGGCCGCAGCGTGACGACATAGATCACATCGTCGCCGATCATTCCGCGCGGCGAGAACCCCGTCACATACCCATGAAACGGGCGGAGCTCGCCGTCGCGCCGCGTGAGCAGCACCGTCAGCGTCGAGCCGAGCCACTGCTCGGCGCCGAAGCGCTTTCCTTCCAGGCTCAGTACCTCGACTTCGTAGCGAAAGGGCTGGCTGACCTCCTCGGCTCCATTCATTGACAGAAACTCGAAAGCCGAGCCCCCGATGCTGGACGATACGGTGACGGGTCCTACGCTCTGGGTCATCTTTCCTGCTCGATTCCTGGCCGAGTTCCCGCTCTGTCGAGGCTTTGACGGAAGCAGCGCAGGCCCCCATCCGCCCCGAGAAGCGCCCGACGATAGCAGAGCCATCGGCTCGATCGAGGCAGCCGATGCTGGGGAAAAGCATCCGAACTGCGAATCGTAGCCGCTCGCTGCCTTGGCCAAACGTTCGGTGTCCGGTTGCTCCAACGGCGACGCGGACCTCGGCGGCCGTCGCGCCCGCGAGCCACGCCGGGGTCCAATCGGTCCGAACCTCGATCACATTGCGCGCAAACGCGTTCAGCGCGGACCGAGCTAAGGGGCGCGGCGAACGCCGCCCAATCCAACAACGAGGACATCATCATGACTCATGCACGCATGCTCGCATCCATCATTGCCTTCGCCGCGTCCGCGCTCGTCGCCTGCGGCAGCACCGACACTGCCTCGAGCGAAACCTTCTCGCAGCTCGAGCAGCCCATCATCGGCGGCACGCTCGACACCGAGCACCCCGAGGTCATGCTGCTCGCCAACCGCGCCGGCTTCATCTGCACCGGCACCGTCATCCACGTCGAAGGGCAGACCGGCTACCTGCTCACGGCCGCCCATTGCGTCACCGAGGAAGACGACGAGAGCGAGACCGTTCCGCTGCGCGCCGCAGACTTCATCGTCATCCCCGGTGACGACTTCGCCGAGAGTACGACGGCCTTCTCCGTCAACCAAGTCAGCGTCGAGCCCCGCTACGACGGCGGCCTCGCCGAGCACGATATCGCCATCGTCCGCTTCGTCTTCGGTGGCGCTCCAGCGCCCAGCGCCATCCCACCGCTGCTTGCCAGCGAAGACACGCTCGACGTCGACTCCTCGCTCCTCTTCGTCGGCTTCGGCCAAACCGAGACCGACGACGCCAACACCCAGCGCCGCCGCGTCGAGCGCCGCGTCGAAGCGCTCGACGGAGAGCTTCTCGCCTACACCCAAGCCGACGCCCGCGGCACCTGCTTCGGCGACAGCGGCGGCCCCGGCCTCGTCGAGGTCGACGGCGAAGAGCGCGTCGCGGCCGTCATCTCTGGCGGCGTCGACAACGACGACTCGTGCGCGGGCGGGTTTGGAGTGTCGACCCGGGTGTCTGCTTACGAAGAGTTCATCGCCACAGTCGTGCCCGCGTTCCCTGCGAACTGAGGGCCCGCGCGCGCCCGTGGGGATCCACGGCGCTGCTTGGACGAAGCCACAGAAGTGCCACCGCGCCGGTTCTGTGGCCTGGGGAGGTCGCTCAGTCGTCCCGGATTTTGAGTTCCGGAGGCCTTGGCCGCTTAGTGCGTGATCTTGCGATGTGGCCCTGCGGAACGCCATATTCTCCAGCCGGGCGGGCGGCGCTTGCCGCCCAACCGGCAAGAGATGCGCTAACCGGGTCAAGGGCGAGCGACGACGCGTTTACTAGCTTTCGAGGCCCACCCTCCCTCAGCGGGAGCCTTGGGGCGATGCATTGCTGGCCCTAGCCGGCTGCGCCATCGGGCCCTCACCCAACGCCCCGTTCGTTCCTATGAAGCCTTTCGAACTTGCGGTCATGCTTAGATTGGCATGTAGCTCAGCACATTCGTGATGTTGCATCATAAGCGGCTATAGTGCGTCGTCGACGGCTGTACTTTGCTGCCGGGCAAAGCCGACTCGAAGGCAACAGAACCCGTTCGAAGGCACCGCCGCCATCCGCGCTCGGTGGGGCGCGGCGACGCAAGTGTGCCTCGTCCAGATGCCCGGTCCATGTGAGCCAAACGGCGTCCAGCGAATTTCGAAGTGCGGCAGGGTGCAAGGTTCGGGATGGCGCCCTGGTGTTTGGTCCGCGATTGACCTTGTTCTGGTTCTCGGGGCGTCAACGATCCCTCCACCATCGCGTAATGTTGTCCCTCAGGGTCGGCCTGATGGCGCGCATGGCAGATGCAGCGATGAAGCTCTCCGCAGGTTGCGTGGCCAGCAGGCCTCGACGGCACGTCCACGCCTTGTCGCATGCATTTCGACTTCCCGATGTGCGTTAGAACTTAAGGTGGACGCGTGCACAAGCAATCCAATGGGTAGCTGGCTAGAGGGTCTCTGTTCAAGCATACGGCTGTATGCGCGTCGCCGGCTACGAATGGCGTGTGGAACCTCTTTGGGCGCGAAGACAGCTGGTATCTGGCGCAACGGTCCCCATCGTTTGCAGCAGAGAACGAACTGCTAGGAATCACCGCCGCATGCCGTCGAGGCCACTCGTCGCTGTCGAGGTCTCAGGTGGCTTGCCAACCGCACGACATGCTGTGGTGCTGCACGATGCTGGAGTGTCGAACAAAACACCCATTTGCCGTGATTGGCACATCTGTTACGGTCGTCTTCGATGCCGGCGAGGGCGGCGTCATGGAGGAGCACGTGTCGAGTTCGTGGTGTAAGTGGAGTTTGGTCGTCATTCTCACTGGCGCCCTGATGGGGTGCGCTGGGAAGAAGCGCGATTTCGCGGATGGTCCTATCGTCACTGATGACGTCCGCGAGTTCGCCCCGGGACGCGCTGACCAACCCGGTGACAGTGATGCGAGCGCGACCGTTGGAGCTGTACCTGCAACCGCAAACCCGTGTCTGCCCAACCCGTGCTTGAACAATGGGGTATGTCAAGGTGAAGGAGCCTGTCAGTGCCCTCCCGAGTTCTCCGGTGCATTGTGCCAAATCAACGAAAACGCCTGCCTCGACGACCAGTGCTTGAACGGCTCTGCGTGTGTCGATCAAGCCGTTGGCTTTCGGTGTGAGTGTCTGGCTGGATACGAAGGCGAGGCCTGCCAGATCAACACTGACGACTGTGCCGCCGCTCCTTGCCAGAACGGCGGAACATGTGTCGATGGTTTGAGTACATACACTTGTCAATGTCCGTACGGCTCCTCGGGCGTTGACTGCGAGCGCGTCGTTGCGAGTTGCGATGATACGCCGTGCGTGAACAACGCGGCGTGTTCCGAGGTAGATGGAACATACTCTTGCGCTTGCGCCGATGGCTTCGCCGGTCTTCACTGTGAGACGAACATCGACGATTGTGCTGCGGGGCCGTGCGCGAACAACAGCGCTTGCCTAGATCTAGTCAACAGCTTCGAGTGCAAGTGCAAGGCTGGTTTCGCAGGGACACTCTGTGCAGAAAACGTCGATGATTGTGCGATCAATCCGTGTGCAAATGGGGGGGGCTGCAGAGACGGGATTGATGCGGCCGTGTGCGATTGTCCATCGGGCTTCAGCGGTGAGCGCTGTGAAGTAAATACGGACGAATGCACGGTCAACCCCTGTCAGAACGGGGGGCGATGTCTCGATGATGTGGCTTCGTACAGGTGCGAGTGCCTGCCGGGTTTTTCCGGCCTCCTCTGTGAGAACAACGTCGACGACTGCCTGAGCAATCCGTGTCTCAATGGCGGAATGTGCGCCGATACGACAAACGGGTTCGTTTGCAGTTGTTCCAGCGGATACGCGGGTCCGACCTGTGCGATCAATGCGAACGACTGTGCCAGCGCACCTTGTCAGAACGGCGGCACCTGCACTGACGCCATTGGTGGTTTCACGTGCGCGTGTGCAGCGGGTTATTCAGGGACGCTATGTGAGCGCAACGTCGATGATTGTCTCCCAAACCCGTGCCTCAACGGAGGGACTTGTGCGGATGGGATCAACGCTTTCGCGTGCGCCTGCCAGCAAGGCTTTGGCGGCGCTCGTTGTGAGACAAACATCAACGATTGCGGAAGCAACTCTTGCTTGAATGGGGGTAGGTGCCAGGACGGTGTCAGTTCCGTCACCTGCGACTGCGCCGACACCGGATTTGGCGGTGCTCGCTGTCAAAACAACATCAATGACTGCACTGCCGCGTCCTGTTTTAATGGTGGTTTGTGTCAAGACGCGATCAACGGGTTCGCGTGCGACTGCACAGGAACCGGGTTCAACGGGCAACGTTGCGAGAACAACATAAACGATTGCACCAACAGTTCGTGCCTCAACGGTGGTCGTTGCGTAGATGGCGTGAGAGGGGTGACCTGCAATTGCGCGGGGACGGGTTTCCAAGGCTTTCAGTGCGAGAACAACGTTAACGATTGCTCGAGTTCCTCATGCCTGAATGGCGGCCGCTGTGTTGATCAGGTCAACGACGTAGCGTGTGACTGCACAAGCACGGGCTTTGAGGGCGACATTTGCCAGAATAACATCAATGCGTGCGTGGGGCGCATCTGTAACGCTGGCATATGTATCGATGGCAACGCACCGGGAGCGCTGACGTGTGATTGTCGTGGTACGGGATTCAGCGGTAGTCGCTGTGAAAACAACATCAATACTTGTACGGCAACATCATGCCGAAATGGCGGTCGTTGCATAGATGGAACGGAGGAGGGCGCGTTTAGCTGTGATTGCAGCGGGACTGGTTTTGCCGGTCCAGTTTGCGAGACGCCAAGCTTGAGAGGTAATGGCCAGAGTTGCGACTCGGGCAACCAGTGTCAGAGCGGTAACTGCATTCTGGCAGAGACCGCTCCCCATGGCGGTATCTGCTGCATTGAGAACTGCGTTGATGGGCAGTTCTGCCGAGTCAGTAGCGTGAACACTCACCAGTGTGTCGATTGCGTTGTCGATCAGAGCGAATGCCCGACGGGGTGCGGGCGCAATGGGTTTTGCAATCCAACACTCGCGGATGGCGCCGCTTGCACGGAAGACGAACAGTGCAGCGTCGGGTCGCTGTGTGTGTTGCATTACCTGGATGATGACAACGACGAGTTTGCTGTCGTCGGAGCAGAGACAGCATTCTTCTGCGCAGTTAGCGGGTCCAATCGAAAGGAGGGGTATACGGCCCGGCCGCCCGCTGCGGGCTCAACAGATTGCCTCGAGAGGAACATCGATGTTCGTCCTGGTCAAACTCGGGAGTTCACGACCCAGGCGGCGGGTAAACAAACGCTTGCCTTTGACTACAATTGCGACGGCGTCCAGGATTCCGCCACTGCGCCGCTCAACTTTCTTCAGAATTGCTCGAATGCCGCGTTCGGGGAGTGCACTGCTCGGGGATCATGGGTGAGCGGGGATGTTGTTCCGGGCGCGCCGGGAGTGCCAGCTTGCGGCGCCGAGGGGTATTTTTCGCCGTGTATCGTCTCGCAGCCGAGCGGAGTTTGCGTTAGCTTCTCTGGCGGCCCACGTATCCGCCCGTGTCACTAGCGCCAGCCCGTCTGGTCTACCGCTGGGTACGGGGAGGGCCGAGTAACCTCGTCGCCGTGACCGAGGGTCCTTCTCGAACGCCGCCACCTCGGCAGCTGCTGCAGGATCGTAACCGATTCACCGACCCCATGTAGGCACGGGCCGACGGTGCTGCCAGAAGCATCTGCATGGGCAGACGCTACAAGGTGAAAGAGCGGGAGCGGCTGGTCGAGGCGGTTCGCGCATCGGGGGAGCCAATCAAAGTGGTCGCGAAGCGGCTGGGGGTGAAGGAGTCAACGGCGTACTACTGGATGAAGCGGGCGAGAAAGACCAAGACGCCGAAGTTCGCCAGGGTGATTCCGGCGGCGCTGGCGTCGAAGGGGTCGGTGAGCATCGGCGTCGGAGGGGTGACCATCCACTTGGAGGAAGGTTTCGATGCGGCGTTGCTACGCGAGGTCGTCGCGGCGTTGCAGGGGGCGGGGTCATGATCGCTCACGGTCTGCCGGTGTATGTGGCGCTGGAGCCCGTCGACATGCGGTTCGGGTACGAGCGGCTCGGAGGAATCGTTCGCGAGCGAATGCAGTCGGAGCCTCGGTCTCGAGCGCTGTTCGTGTTCGTCGGCAAACGCGGCCACACGATGAAGGTGCTGACCTGGGACGGCACGGGCGCCATCGTCGTTCACAAGAAGCTCGACGCCGGGAAATTCGAGCTGCCCAAGCCCACACGCCACGGCGATCAGCACGTCATCGTCAGTGATGCCATCTTCGAGGTGATCTACAAAGGCGTCCCCATCGCGCCGAAGCCGCCGCGGCGGCGCATCCACTGATTGACCGATCTGTACGCTCGAGGGAGATGACGGCTTTCCCGCCTTGAGCGTCGTCATCGCGCTCGTGTATATGTGAGTCGTGCCCAGGACGGGAGCCGACGAAGCGAGCGCCACGATGTCCATGGTGGACCTCGCTGCAGCGGTCTCGGCCCTCCAGGTGGAGCTGGTAGGCGTCAAGTCGCGCATGCATGAGCGCGAGATTGAGGCCGATTCGCTGCGCGAGACCATCGTCAATCTGACACACGAGAATCAGCTCCTCAAACGCCGTATCTACGGCAACAAGACGGAGCGCAGCCAAACGAGCGAGCTGCAGCTATCGCTCGGAGACCTGCTCGAAGCGGAGAAGCAGCTGCAGAAGCAGCTCGATCAGGCTGTCGCCCAGGTGAAGGCGCAGACCAGTGACGGCCCCCCGCAGGAGCAGCAGCAGCCCAAGGCCAAACCGTCAAGGACCGGGCGCAGAGACTGGCTGCTGAGCAACCTACCGCGGACCGCTTTCGAAGTTCTCGACCCGGACCTCGAGAAGACCGCGAAGCGGATCGGGTTCGAGGAAGCGCTGCATCTGATTCACCGGCGTGGCGGCTGGTCGGTGCTCGTCAAGCGTACCGCCAAGTACGAGGTCGCCGGCAAAGACGGTCCGACGGTGCTCGGTGTCGAAGCCCCCAAGACCCTCTTCCCGCGCGGAATGCTGCACTCGTCCGTCGTAGCTCACATCCTGGTGCAGAAGTTTGCGCTGGGCGTGCCGTGCTACCGACTCGAGCAGCACCTCGAAGACCAAGGGGTCGAGCTCAGTCGCGTCACGATGAGCCGCTATGTCGAGGAAGCAGGCAATGCTCTCGGGGCGACCATCGTTCACGCCATGTGGCGCGACGCTATCGCCAACGGCTCGGTCATCTCGACGGACGCAACCTCGGCGCTGATTCAGCCCGAGAAGGGCGTCGAGGGGCAACGGCAATCCTGCAAGAAGGCCCACTTCTTCACGGCGGTGGTCGATACCGACTACGTGCTCTTCGCGTATGCCGAGCGCCACACCCAGGACTTCGTCAAGAAGCTCTTCGGAGGCTTCAATGGCTTCCTCCAGTGCGACGCCCACAGCGTCTACGACATTCTGGAGCGCGGGCCTCCGAAGGACGGCGAAGACGGCATCACGCTCGTCGGATGTTGGGCGCATTGCCGGCGCCGGTTCTTCGAAGCCGCCATCTGCAAGTACCCGGAAGGTGTGCAGGGGCTGATGCGCATCCGCGCCATCTACGCTGCCGATGAGGCATTCCGTGGTCTGCCGCCCGTCAAGCGAAAGCTGATGCGCGCCCAGCATCTGCGGCCTTTACTCGAGGGCTTTTTCGACTGGGTCAGTCAGGTCCGGGCGACCGTCGTCGGACGCAATCTGATCACCAGCGCGCTCACATACGCTTCCAACCAGGAAAGGGAGCTGCTGCGCGTGCTCGACGACGGGCGGCTACCGCTCGATAACACGCGGTCGGAGCGTTCACTGCGAAAGATCGTCGTAGGGAGAAAAGCCTGGATGTTCTACGGCAGCGACGTGCACGCTCAAGCCGCCGCAGCTCTCTTCTCGCTCGTGGCGTCCTGTCGGCTCCACTCACTCGACCCGGAACAGTACTTCGAGGAAGTGATGCGCGTCCTGCCGTGCTGGCCCGACTCGCGCTACCTGGAGCTTGCCCCGAACAACTGGGCCGTCACGCGCGCCAAGCTCCTCCCCGCCGAGCTCGAGGCTCCGTTCGGCTCCTTCACCGTCCCGGCGGCGTGAGCCCGAGCCGCGTCGGCCCGCACAGGCCGGCGCTGGCCGCCAGGTGGGTTCGGTGAATCGCTTACGAAGTGCTGACCAGAGCAGCGCTTCTGATGACGTTTGGTGATGACGCAGGTGGTGCGCGCGGGCTTCGAGCTCGAGCTGGCGCTTGGCGGACTGACGATGGTGATAGGATGACGACATGGGCCTCCTCCGCGACCGGCAGCTGGCCGGACTCGCCCGTCGCCGCGCAGGATCTGTGACGCGCCGCGGGTGGGGGAGGGCGCGCACTGCCTTGCGTTGATCGGAGGCGACGAGTGGTCGGGCTCGACGAAGCGGCGCGGCGCAGAGCGTGCGCGCTCTTTGCGAGGTCCGGCCAGCTGCCGGTCGTGGAGGGGGTCGTCATCGGCGTGCCGTCAATCGAGGCGTCGAGCCTTTTCGTGGCGGTCAGTCCATTGACTGCGTTGCGTGATTAACGACTGGCGTTAAGCTGCGTGGTCGCGAAGGAGCGCAGCGACTGAGGGCCACGTCAGCTTCAACGGCCGAGTTAGCCAGCGACCTCGTGGGCGAACCCACAAGCAATCAGCAACGCGGTGCGGACTTCTTGCCAACGCCCCTGTGGAAGCGTGCAGATGACGGGGCCAAGACGGTCGCGTTGAGCAAGAGCGACGTGATCGAGATTCAGCGCTGAGGCAACCGGCATGCCGTCTTCTGGCAAGAGGACTACCTCAGTACCCAGACCGCGAATCGTCCGCGTAACTGGAACGACGATTACCTCATTGAGCTGGTCAACGACTTCGTCCCGGGTGAGGAGCAAGACTGGGCGACGCTTGTCGGGGAGTTTAAAAGTGTACCAGCGAATCTCGCCTCGTTTCACTTCACGTCCTCCCAGCCATCAGCATCCCACGCGAGTATGTCCTCATCGCTGGAAAACTCGCCCTGAGCAGGAGGCACCGCCCGATATGCCTCAACGTCGCTTCCGACCTTCTGAATGAGGAGGAACAGCTTTCGCCGCTCCGCGGAGCTCAGCTTCACAATTAGCGGAAGAAGGTCGTCAGCTGTGAGCGGTTGGCTCATACGACTGAATCGTACCAGAGAATCGAACGACCAGCCAACTGGGGCGCCGTGTGGCGGTCGAGTTAGAGTCCCCGCCCTTACCGCGCGGGGCGGTCAACGGCGTCGACCGCCGTCATCGGGCCGAAAACCTACCGCAAGCGCATCCCCGGCCCAGTGCCACAAAGTTCGGAAGGCCTTCGTGATGAAGTCGATTCCAGACGTTCAAGGGCGCGCAGAGACGCTTAGACATTTCGCGTCGCTGCCGGAGGGCGTGCACCGCTACTCTTCCGCAGTCCAGCATCTATCGCCAGGAAGCGACTTGAACCGACCCAGGCTTCAACACGTCCGTAAGACGCGGTATCAGCAGTCGCGGATGGCGCACGATCCCCAGGCGGTCTCGGCGCCGCCGATACCTCCCATGGCTACGCAAAACGGGCGCAGTCCTACGCGCTCGCCAAGGTCATCGAGCTCAACGATGCCGACCAGCTCGGGTTGCTTCACCATCGCCGCTCCCCAACAGCAGTACGTGCTCGCGTTGGGTGAATGATGGTGCGGCAGCGTCGCGCGCTCGAGGTTTGCAGTCATCGCCATCACCGACTTTCCGTCGTGAGCTCAGCCCGTGCAGACCAGGGTTACAAAGTCCTACCAACGGGCGAGCGCATGCTCCGTCCGGGAGCGACATCGCCCGCCGGTCAGACGCGGTCTGTCTTGAAGGCCCGGTATGCGGGGACTCGTCTGGCTAACGACTTGCGTTAAGCTTCGTCAGCTTCAACGTCCGAATTATACCGCGGTCTGCTCACGCAGCAGATTCGAGATTCTCCCTGATAATGCGAGGATGCTTTGCCGCAATCCTGAGGAGGGCCAATGCTGGCCCCTCCGGAGTACGTCGCCCTTGCTCCCAGTTTCG
>Ga0247763_1001916_pt1 | contig 11211 bp, 5 predicted proteins | sample UWRJL141409B4_FD_179926 | JGI IMG/M metagenome (GOLD analysis project Ga0247763, IMG submission 179926) | Plant litter microbial communities from Arlington Agricultural Research Station in Wisconsin, United States - UWRJ-L141-409B-4 | ecosystem: Environmental > Terrestrial > Plant litter >...
GCATTTCTGGTAAACCCAGTCCTAGTTTGGAGCCAAGTGCCAAGAACATCAGCGATTGGCTAGATAAGTGGGCCTAAGCCATTGATTCAGTTCCAACCGCTGTGGTTGCATCGCCTCGTGACCGCATCTCAGCACTAACATCTAAGATAGTGCAAATTGAGGAAATGCAACCACGCACACCGTATCCACCTAAATTTCTCTCAGGGGCAGTAAGGGCCACGGAGAGGGGGAAGGCCTGACGCGGTGGGTAGGGGGTCAAATCTTAGCCACCGCGTCGCCCTCCCGGCACTCTACCGGGTCTCTTTAGTTTTGTTTTTTTAGCTGAATTTCTTCACCCAGTACACATTTTAACAGAGGAATTTTCCTTTATCTCTTTAGTAAGGGCACCACAATAGCCAAACCACCAGCTAAGACCCACAACCAATAAGAGCAGGCGGGCCACAGGGCCCCGCATAACTAGGGCACAGCTCTTAGCGAACAAGCCACTGCCCCTCAGATCAGAGCTAAGGCGAGTAGCATAACGTAGCAACTAGGCCACCCCCCTGTAGCGCACAACGCGTGGTTTGCTTTCTAGGGCAAACACAGAAAGTGTACATAGGACCCAACTTAGCACGTCCCAACAGGTCGCCAGGCCTATATAGTAGGCAGGCAGCCGCTATCGCGGCGCCCCCCCGGACGCTAAATGGTAACAAACAAGCAAACATCCACCTAAATTTCTCACACCGCCGTAGCTAGTGCGTGGGCGGTCCCTAGAACTCACTGAATGTTGAAACCAACAGCCGCATTAGCGGGTCCCCTGCCAAAGTGAAGCGCATATAATGGTTGTCTTGCGGACTGGAACCCGCCGGGGTCCATTCAAGCCGTCGCTGAATGAATGACCTCTATTTTCGAGTCCTGAATGTTTTTTTTCCAACGCCATGAACAGTTCCATCAGCCATGGAAACGGCCAAGTTGCCGGGTGGGTATCAGGCCCCAACTCGAGAGGCACGATTGGCATAATCTGGTCATCCTTCATCACCATCTTCCTCTGCACATGGACGGCCATCTGCCTCAACATCCCCCACACGGATGACACCCAACTCAAGATTCTCTACCGGAAAGCAAAATGGATGTTTTGGGCCATTGTCGGCCCGGAGCTTGTCCTCGCCGTCGCCATCGGCCAGTTCGCCTCAGCAAGACGCTCCGTCAAACGGTTCCACAACCTTGGCATACACAACTGGACACTCCGCCACGGCTTCTTCGCCGACATGGGCGGCATACTGCTTCAGACCAAGGACTTCGCCCCCTTCCTTGTCAACAGCCGGCAGCTCGCCTACCTTGTTGAGAAGAAATACCTCGAGTGCCCCAAGATCACAGAGGACGAGATCTGGGACAAGTCCAAGGCCGACACCGTGTCCAAGATCCTGACCCTGTTGCAGGCTAGCTGGCTCATGATTAGCCTCCTCGGCCGCGCCGTCCTAAAGCTTCCAACGTCAACCCTGGAACTCTCGGCGGGTGCTATCGTCCTCTGCACCATTGGCACCTCGCTCTGTTGGCTGCGCAAGCCCTGCGACGTGAAGAAGGGGATCCTGATCGCGACCGAGGCCACAGCCGCTCAGATCCTGATCGACGCCGGTGCCGAGGCCGCCAACCCGTATCGCGACACACCGCTCGACTTTGTCGCCAAAGAGTCCATGACGTTTGGGTGCGATGTCATGGGTTTCTTCGGCTTGCGCAGCGACAACCCGGAGCGGCCCCTCCGGCAGCTCCCCAACGACCGGTTCCCCGATATCAGTACGTTTGAAAAGTTTTCTCTCTTCTGCATCACCTCGGCCTTTGGGGGCTTCCATCTGATCGGGTGGAACTTTATCTTTCCCACCCGATCGGAGCTGCTTCTCTGGCGCATATCGAGCTCTATAGTGACGGGCGTGACTGTGTTCTTCTGGCTGGTTGAGACGATTGCTGCGCGCCACCGCTTTGGCAGGTGGGACAAGTACCTAGTATGGCTGCGTCTGAAAACACCACTCCCAGAGCAGGCGCTCACTTCGGTTGATTCAGCTTCAGATCTTGAGGGTGGCGTAAATCGGAGACACACCATACGCCGGATGGACGAATTTGAGAAGTTGCAAAAGAAAGCAAAGCCAATCTTGATATGGGAGGTTGGGTTAATTATCCCAATAGTAATGCTGTATGCAGTTGCTCGGGCTTATATGGTATTTGAAGCGTTTGCAAGCTTGCGAAAGCTGCCCGTCGGGGTCTTTCAAACAGTTGGTATTGTTGATTCCATCCCGCACTGGGGATAAAACTGGAATAAATTAGGCAAGTATCAAAACAAGCAACCCCCGTCTAAGCCCAAGGTGCACAATTGTACGAAAAGGCCTCGCCATCAGGTGGGCGGCGTGTTGTTTACTAAGAGAGGAAGGGCACGCATACCTCGCACCAAATGAGAAGGGACACCTGACGCGACTCCAGCTCCAGGGGCGTGACTTCTCCATGCGGTTAGATCACAAATGGGCTCCTCGCTCCGGATACTACTGCTTACTTGGTATATAGTGGTCGAGACTTGCGGAACCGAGGGACCGAAACACTCTCCTCGGTCCTTCGGTACTGGGTTACGTGCTCACTGGGCCGAGGGACCGAACGGCTCTTCGGTCCCCCGAGCCACGTGACTGTAGGGTCATAACAGGAGGGTCACTTTGCGGGTATGCGTCGTGCGAGGCAACACCAAGCTGGCTAATGGTCTTGAAGGCAAACCGAACTTCGTGGCGTGAGATAGTACGCGATATCCTAGTTTAATCTGTAGTATAGTATATAGTATCCTGGCTCTAAAACTGGGGACGGTATTTAATATACCAAATTACTTTACGGTTATAACGGACCTAATTAAATGTGATACTTTATTAGATAGCTTCCTTATAGCGCTTATTAGCATCGCGGGTTATATTTGTTATACGTTTCTTTTCTATTGCCATGGTACGGTGATGCTGCCTGCCTGTGGCTACGCAGCTAGATGTAGAAGGACTACGGTGCAGTGCCCTGACTGTACAACGTTCCACTTTTTGTGGTGTTTACGCATTGCGTCCTTTGGTGCCGTGACATCTATCGATTTTTTTTCGGGTTTTTAGATATTATAACCTTGGTAGGTAGAGGGGTTTAAGCTTTAGATTATTACGGTAGTTGGAATTTAATTACTTACACAAGATTATTCCGTATTATAGTCACGGTAGGTGCCCTAGATGCCCTACAGCCGTGGTATGATTAGTCATCCCTTAGGCTGACCCACTGGTTGAGGTGCTGTTGTTGCCAGCGCTGTGCCCTGGGCCCCACTGGGCCCTACCTACGCAGATAGATCTTTGGCATCGCTGCTCCGCAGCGATTCCTCTCCTTCTTTCTTCTTCACCTTGTAATTTTATATGATGATTTGCCACGTCTTCGATCCTACGATCGTTTTGGTGCCATCGCCGTGACAATGGACTAATAAACACTCCTAAGCAGAGGGAGAGATAAATTGTCCATAAAGTTCTGGGTGGTGGCTATTACGGATCAAATGTCCCACTTCTAGGCCCCTGCCCACACACAGGGACCATTTTTGGGCTCCTCGGTTCAAACTGCCTTTTTACCAGGCTGTGCTGTTCAATGGGCAGATATTAGCCGAAGCTGAGCCGGGGCTGATCTAGACTGATCTAGACTGATCAGTGATCACACGTGACAATGCGGATGAGTGACCTTCGATTTTAGGGTGGTATAACACCTAGGTTGCAAAACCTAGAAGCGCAGCTGCTGTTGCGGCAATACCCGTAAGGACGGCGAGTACCGGGAATGAGAGCACAGCCGGGAGAAAGAACTTGGGCTTTGCTCCGTTTCAATCCGCATGCGTGGGCTGCGCGGCCAGGCTTGGCGAGTCTGGGTAGGAAGCCCAGGCCGACAAGAATAGAAACTATTTACCGCGACAAAAGAGTGGCAAAAAGCTAAGCCCAAGCCATATCTTGTTGACTGTTGAAAAGCGGGGGAATGCCGCGTACCTATAGTGGATTGTGGGATTGTTGAAGACACTGTTGGGATCTCGACAGCGGGCGGCGTAGAGATTGGTGTTGGCGACAGAACAGGTAGCATTTATGTTCGGGGCTTCCTCGGGGTCACCCATGGGTTCCACTTTCAGGGTGTAGCTGGGTGAGCCGGGTGAGCCACAGAAGTCATGGTAAAAAAGGAGCTCCACTTAATCTGCCACCGAGGTATATGTCAGAAACGCTGCACCACTGTTGTGATCACTACTAGAGCGATCAAAAGATGAGGTTGTAATTTCTGTTCTCCGGCTCCCGTCTCTGGCGAAGCCAGAGAGAGCTATCTTTTGTGTTTCTACGTGCATAAACTAGATCGCCACGCTTACTAGCCAGGGCTACGATTCACTGCGTGGATCGTATCCCCCTTTTTGCCATGTATTACCTGGGAACATGTTTAAGTTTGAGTCGATCCTTTTGGGATCCCATCCTTTTTTACGGGACCTACGCTGTAAATGAAAAAAGGAATCTGGGACGTGAAAGGGGGATAACCCCTACCTAGGCACCCCATTGCCAGCTGCCAAGCCAGTAGACAAGCCCCAACGCCAGCCGCCGGCCGCAAGAAGCCACCCCAAGTTTCCACGGTCGCCAAAGAAGCCATCTTCATCTAGCATCGGAAATCCAAGGGGATCAATGCTTAAATAAGGGGCAATAGGATAGTTGAATGTTCTCGGTGTATGCTCAATATTAAACATTCTGATACCTCCACTACAGGTCAAGCTTGATCTCAGCCCCCCAACTTCCTTGTACGTTTGGTGGCCTCGTGTACCTCCTTCTTGTGGCGCTTCACACCATCCTTGCGAGCGAAGGTCTGGAGGCACATGTCGCACTGGGCACTGATAGCGGGGTACAGGGTACTCTTAGCCCATACTTTGTGCTCGGACCAAACGTGACGGTCCTTCTCCTTCTGATCCTTAGCATCAGCCCAATCACAGTCCTCTTTGGGACAGCATCGGTGAGTGGCGGCATGTTTCCTGAGAGAGAGAGAGAGAAGTTGAGCAACATCGGTCACTAGGTAGCCGGACAAGTAAGTAGGTAAGCAATGAAACTCACCTCATCTCGTCAGCATCGGGTTCTTGATAGTCACAATCCTTCCACGTGCACCGTACGCGAGCTTTAGATTTTCTTCCGAGCGAGGCGAGTCCTGGAACTGCCGCTCTTCCGCACCCACCACTGTTACGAACCGTGTGTTCGGCAGTCTCAATGGGGTCAGGTGTGTCTGAGAGGGGCAATGGCAACATGTCAGCACCTCAAGGTTGCTGCATGGGCGCGCCGTCGACCGAAAGGGCGCTGGGGTCGCAAGGTTGGGTAAGCAGCGCTGGGTTGATGGTTGTTGGGTTGGTCTCCCAGCCGCCACCAGCACTTGTGTCTGTCGACGAAATCGAAATAGACATGATTGGGTCTGAATAAGAGATGAAGCATCCTTCAGAGGAGCTGATCTCGGCGGGAGTCTCGTCATTGTTGTCAAAAACCCAACTCGGAGAACAAGCCATGGCCAAAAACGGTGGTGGGCTGCTGGAGGCTCCCGCGAGTTGCGAAGGAGGGGGGGGGGGAACTGCGGATGGGAATGTAAGTAGGTAGAGTGAAGAACTTACTGCGAAGAGAGAACCATGCCTCAAATACGTCGAGAGGCAGCGTGACGGAGATGGGGGGCCTTGCTGCATGGAGAGTGGATGCAACTCGCATGCTGCGGTGCATGCCATACGACGCAAAAAAAGGGATGCGCCTTTGCTTCGCTACGTGGCCCAATCAGATGTGTGCGGCCACCCGGACGCGATACAGAATCGAGCGGTTCATCGTCTCTTCGCAGCACGACACTGGTTTCTAACTCTCAGTCAGTTAACACAGGGCCCCCCACTTGTGTCAGCGAAAATCGACTCTCAGGGTCAACCTCAAAATGGGCGCGCCCCCAAAAATGGCATCACTGACTGAGATTGGCAAAAAGGACCTTAAACGCTTCGTTGTGCAGTCTGCATTACTTTGGCTGATCGACCCTGTTCGAGGGGAACCGACGAGAACCTTGCTCGACGAGAACCCCGAGGGTGACACTTCAAGCGGGCCGAGGCTCAAGCAAAAGTTCCTCGACTCATTCGCTCTTATCTGCTCAACGTCGAGCTCGGGAGCGGAAACAGCCTCGGCCGTCTGCTTGGAACAAGACGTCCCAGCCGGAGCCATCTTGCGTGTGGCACGCAACCGCGGCTTGGCGCCCAAGGACCGGACTGGACTTGAATCGGTATTGCAGATACTTCAAGAAACTGCCAGAAATAGTGTGTACCCTGAGAAGCTTTAATTTTCCCCCGATATCCTCAGAGTTTTTGCTCTGACGCTGCTTGCTTGCGATGCAGAAATTTTAGGGTCGCGAGCCGAGTCCCAGATTCTTAGCCTGGTTGTTGAACTCGACAGAGGCCGGATCTTGTCGATTTCCGCCAAGATGGAGAAGCACGGTATCAGAGACTTTCTACGAGAGGCGCACTCTAGGCTTCTTGCCCGCCAAGTGAAGCTCGAGCCATGGACAATCCGGGAGCTGAGCCTTTGGCTGGATAGTTACCCCTTAAAGGCCGCATCTCGGCAGACGTGCTGGAGCCCCGAGACCATGACCAAGCTCATTGACTGGGCGTCGCAAGCCAGGTGGATCTACCAAAAGCAGCTAAAATTGCTCTTGGACCTTGCTGATACGGAAAGGCCGCGCTGGGTAGACAGTCTGCACAAGATGGCTCGCTACCGCTCTGCCGTCAAGTCCATGGTAAAGCTCGCAGCGAAGCAGCCCGACGTCTTTGCAGGCATACGCATCCAAGAGGTCCAGGCTCCCAGTTCTCGCCCATTCTCTGTCTCCAACGATAAAGCTCCCCTTCTAACAACTATCGAGAACCTCCTTGGGAGGGAGGGCTCGGACGTGACAATGGAGCAGCTGAAAAAGCACTTGGGCAGCCAGGATGTGGAAAAGCAGCTGCGCAAGGCATGCCACTTGAGCCTGACGTTACACGCAGAAATGCAGCTTGTCGTTTTCTACGAAGGCAATGCGAGTTTGGCTCCCCGAATGCGGTTCATGGGGACGAGCAAGAAGGCTTGCTTTCACTGCCACGAGTATCTGCTCCAGCATCCACTCGGGCTTCAAGTTTCGGCTTGTCACCAAAAGATTTACCCGTCATGGATGCCGCCGCCGTACTACGCAATCCATGGAAAATTCCAGAAAAACCCCCCATTTGTCAAAGTCAGCAAAAAGCTCGAGCAGTTGACGAAGCAGGAGCTCAAGACGGCGCTGACCGCTCCCCGGCGGCCTAAGAATCAAGATTCGACTGCCGGCCCCTCCTTGACTAGAACGGCAACGGCACCGACGGAACTGGGATCATGAAAGCTGGCGCAAAACACGGCTCAACCTGCAATAGGTGCCCCATTAACAGTACGTAGAATGTTGATTAGTCACTTGTACATCAATGTCGGGGGCCTCGCTGCATGCTTGTAGCCTCGATCTCATTTGTGAATTTGCTGCATGTTGAGGCCGACACGGGTCAGAGGCGCCGCAATGTTGGTGTCTTCACGCTGCGGGAGGCCTTGCACATGTGGGTGGCCGTGTACATCTTTCATGGCGGGTGCCTCTTCGGCAATCATCAATACCTGGCGAGGTAGTGCGACATTGGTATTTATTTATTGCCCTGTAAACCGCTTCTCGCCTTCCAGCCATCGCCACAAGCCATCGTCACAAGCCATCGCCACAAGCCATCGTCACAAGCCATCGTCACAAGCCATAGTCATATTACTTATTGGCCTACATATTACATGTAACATACGGCAGAGAGAGGCAACAATGACGGACGCAAACATGGCCATGGGAGAGCACCGGGACCTCCTGGACATCATCGACAGTCTCCGCTCGCAGGGAGTCAGCCACTATGTCGACCTCCCTGAAATCATCGTCTGCGGAGACCAGTCTGCGGGCAAGAGTTCGGTCCTCGAGGCTATCTCCCGCATGCCGTTCCCCACTAAGGACGGTCTCTGCACCCGTTTCGCCACCGAGCTAGTTCTTCGCCGGGGCCCCCACGCAACCACCTCAGTGTCTATCACCCCGGGCGAGAGCCGATTTGGAGAGAGCAAGGAACACCTCGAGAGCTGGCAACCCAAGGCGAGTATCGACACAGAAGGCCTGGGCGCGGTGACGAAGGAGGCCGAGCTCGTCATGGCCGACCCGACCGCCGCCGCCGCCGCCGCCGCCGTCGCCAGCCCAGTAGCCGAGTTCTTCGACGACATCCTCCGCATCGAGCTCACCGGGCCGGAGCTGCCGCACCTCACCATGGTGGATCTCCCCGGCCTCTTCCGGACGGGAAACAAGGAGCAGTCCGACGCCGACGTCGATATCGTCCGTGGCATGGTGGAGAAGTACATGGCGAGGCCGCGGAGCATCATCCTCACCGTGGTGTCGGCCAAGTATGAGTACGTCCTGCAGGACGTCACCAGGATGGCCAAGCATGCCGACCCGCAAGGGCTGCGCACCATGGGCCTCATCACCAAGCCCGACACGCTGGATGTCGGCTCGGGCTCCGAGAGCTACTTTGTTCGTCTGGCTCAGAACACCGAGCAGGAGCTTCGTCTCGGCTGGCACGTCCTGAAAAACCGAAATTTCGAGGAGCGTCACGTCAGCTCGGCCGAGCGCGACGCCATCGAGAGCGAATTCTTCTCCAAGGGCTTGTGGGGTTCCATTGACTCCTCCCACTGCGGAGTGGCGGCGTTGAGGACCAGGCTCAGCGCCGTCCTAAAGGACCAGATTCTCGCCCAGCTCCCGAGCCTTGTCCAGGATGTGCAGGATTGCATTCGCGACTGCGATGTCAGGCTGAAACAGCTCGGCCCGGTGCGAGAAACCCGGCAGCAGCAGATGAAATATCTGCTCGACGTCAGCGAGGATTACACGTCCCTGGCGACGCAAGCGGTGGAGGGCACATATAGCTCGCACCGTTTTTTCGGCAACCGGAAGGAGATCGACAAGTTCTGTAGAAGGTTGAGGGCCGTCGTGCAGAACCGACTCGGCGAATTCGCCCATGAGATGTGGCTCAACGGTCAGAGTGAGTACATTGTCGATTCGGAGAGTGAGGATCACGACGACGGCGGCCGCAAAATCCGAGACTCGCCTCGCATCTCCCGGTCAGAATATGTAGAGCACGTTGCGAGTCGCCTCAAGTTCAGCAAGGGTCGAGAGCTCCCAGGCCTCTTCAACCCGCTCATTGTCAACGACCTCTTCGTCGGGCAGAGCGAGCCTTGGGGGAAGATGACGAGGCTCCTCGTCGAGGACCTCCTGGAAGCCGCGCATCAGACAACCCACGAGATTGTCGAGCACATCACGGCGAGGGACGTTGCCGAAGGGGTTTTTGCGATTGTTCGCCAGGGGGTCGAGGGACTGAAGGCCGAGCTGGACGCTCAGGTCGACCAGCTGCTTGAATCTGTTGTGAAGCATACCATCACGTACAATCCCCAGCTTACCGAGAACGTTCAGCGGATACAGCAAGACCGGTACAAGCACAATTTCAGAAAACTGATCCGCAAAACGTTTGGGCTGCGTACTTTTGATGATCCGGACAGAAAGATCAGCTTAAATCCACTCGAACTCCTAGACCTAGCAGGAGAAGGATTCGAGACCGACATGGAGCGGTTCGGAAGCGCATTAGCGGTGGACTACATGGAAGCTTACTACAAGGTAAGTTAGTATCATTTCATTTCATTTATTTTCCTTCAAGTCCAAGGTTGTCGACTGAGTAATACCTACCTACCTACCTACCTACCTAGCTAGCTAGCTAGGTGGCTACATGGCGCTGACAGATTCACCCCTCGCCGTTCAATATAGGTAGCGCTGAGCAGGTTCATCGATGACGTGAGCGTCCTGGCGATTGAAAACTGCCTCATTAGCAAACTCCCGACGCTTTTTAGAGCGAGCAATTTTCCCGAGATGAGCGACCAGGCCTTGGCCCACCTCGCAGGAGAAACCTCGGAATCGTCGCTGGAGAGAAGACGTCTCGAAGCGAAACGGGAGACGCTCAAGACGGGGCTACAGAGCTTGCACAAGCGCAGAAATCTCGTCAACCTCCCCAAGCAAGATTGGGAGTTGGGGGAAGAAGAGTCAGAAAACATGTCCGTCACGTCCTTCACGTCCGCCGTGACACAGAGCGTGTATGGAAGTATCGGTAGCCGCTGAAGAGCGCCAAAGGCAGCTCGCTCCTTCAACCATGATTCCTGGACGAGCCCTCTCTCATTCTTCATGCAGGGATATCTGATACTACCACAAGTTGATGAATACCTACCTGCCTTGGTCGCCTCAAGCTGAATTTTCACGGAGATGCGGACAACAGCCGGGCACCCTTGTGTGTACCTCCCTAGGTATCTAGCAGGAGATTTGATTTTTTTTTTTTTTCCCCCTTTTTTCCCCGTGGTAACCAGGTAAAATTGCAACATGGATTTACACAATTTCGAACTTTGTATTTCACTCGTGTTAGTGGGGTAGAATCCTCTGTGGTTATGTTGGCTTGCATCATGATCTACACTTGCGATCCGTTGGTTGCAGTCGGTGATATCTCAGGCAATGGTCATTGCACCCCCTGTTTAACCTCTACTTCGATTTCCATCACCCCATCCTCCCGTCAGTCACAAAAATTAGGTATCTACCCAACCGAGTCAAGGAAGAGCCGCTTCTCGGTTTAGCCGGTTACAGAAAATGATAATGACACGCAAAACTCAGCAGCCTCCCTAAAAACAAAGCTGGCAAAACAAACCACTAAAATTCTTCACCTTAAAATCGAGGCTTACAAAAAAAAAGGCTCGATGGCTAAGCGTATTCCCCTACGTTCAAGGAGCTCTTAATTACCTAGGTGGTAGCCATATTGATTACGTACCTAGATGAGGCGGCAGTTTCAGTCCCGCCCTACTGGAGATACTTCAATGCCGTGAATGCAAACGTAGTGTTATTATCGTTACTGCCGTAAAGAAGGAAACTATCTGTAGAGCCGGGCCCTAACCGACGTATATATATATATCTATGTCACCCCGATTTCCCGACTGCCCGGGACCTCGGGGAGCTTGCATGTTGTCCCGACTTCCCTGTGCTCCGGGACTGTCCTGACTGGTAGGTCGCCCGTCCCGAGCCCTTCTTCCTTCGGGACCCTCCTGATTGGTCCCCTTTTTTTGCCCCCCCCCC
>Ga0247763_1001917_pt1 | contig 11207 bp, 8 predicted proteins | sample UWRJL141409B4_FD_179926 | JGI IMG/M metagenome (GOLD analysis project Ga0247763, IMG submission 179926) | Plant litter microbial communities from Arlington Agricultural Research Station in Wisconsin, United States - UWRJ-L141-409B-4 | ecosystem: Environmental > Terrestrial > Plant litter >...
CCTCTTTTTTTTTAATTATCTCTTTTTCTTATACCCCTTAACCCAAAACCAGACGCTAATCCAAAATTTCAACACGAACAGCGAACCGAAGGGCTCTACCTTCAAAGCTTCAGAGAGATTGCCTTTAGCGCGCGCGAGCTCCACAAAAAGTGCCTAACCTATAAGGCGGATCCAATAGGGGGGTCCAGTGACTGGGTCTCGGGGCAGGTCTTCTTCGAGGGCGCCTGGAACGTCATTGTACGGCGCGATAGTTACTGAACGTAGTAATGGGCATAGTCCAATTACCGTACCGGTCGGTACCTGGACTATCTACAGGGGGGAACAAGTATCACTCGTGTACATAACAGGGCGATACCCCCAGTACTCTTCAGGTCTTCTATCTCCTCAATCAAGCTAAGTCTACCTATCCTTAACAATACTGACAGTTGTTAGTAACTAGCACTTAACCCTCCAGGGAAAAGGGGGTTGGGCTATACGTGGGACCGAAGGGTACGCGTAACCAGGTAGCAATCGAGGGATCCTATTCCGTTCCTAATTCTCATCGAGTACGATACTGGAAAAGCTATCTCTTCTAGATTTTGTACATCCTAGTCTAAGCGCTCCGCGTCTTAACATAGTCCTCGAGCACCTTACGCAGATCCTCAGACTGGAGACCCAGCAGGCCATTCGCCGTCTCGCTATCGGGGACCGCATTGTTTCCGCCCGCTATGAAATTCCACGCCAGGAGCGCATCTATGAAGGCGCCGCCGTAGTCGCCCTTTGCGAGCTTATCATCGGCCGACCGCGCGAGATCCGCGCCCTTAATGTAAGTACGCTGGAACGACTGGCCCGTAAGCTCCTCGAGGAGGCCCACGATCTGGTTCTGCGACACGGTAAACTCGACCACGTCGACTACCTTATTCCTGACAGCCTCGTCCTCACGCCCGAGGACCGCGGCGACCGACCGGCCCACAAACGCCAGCGTAGACGCGCTAACGGGCTCGTCGCCGGAATCGATGATACGCACGGTGCGGTCGCGCAGGGCCACGCCGAACACGCCGTTGTCCAGCCCCCAGTCGAAGAAGGGGGAGGTGGCGACGCCGGTCCACGAGAAGGACGGGTTCTTCTCGGACAGAGTGGTCAGGTAGGCGGCCGTCTGGGCCTTATCGGCGAGCAAGATGGCCAGCGGCCCCGAGAGCCGGGCCGTGTTGTGGCCAAACTCGGACGGGACGAAGCGCCGCACGCCCGCCGCGACGGCCGCGTCGGCGAGCACATTTTGGTTGCCGACCTCGGACGTCGCGATGGTCACCACCACGGCGTCGTGGCCGGCGAACGCGGCGGTGACGGACGAGACCGAGGACAGGTCGGCTCGTCGCACCTGCACGGCGGGCGAAAAGGTCGACTTGGAGTTCTCGCGCGTGATGGCCGTCACGGAGAAGCCGGCGTCGAGGAGGGCCTGCACGACGGGGGTGCCGACGTTGCCCGAGGCCTGATTACAAAAGTCAGTACGGGTTATCGTGAAGGAAGATAGAAACTTACACCAACAACGGCGACAGTCTTGACAGTCATGATGATGATTTGTTATGATCAGGGGCTGGATGAGATTTGGGGGATTCGATAGATTCGGTGTGATGCAGAGATGCAGAACTGGAGAGCAGACGAAAGAAGCGTGCACACCTGACGGGCTTTATAGACGAAACTCAATTTCTAACCAAGCCTGTCGTGTTGCCCAACTTAGCATGTTGTATAGCGCCTTCGTCGTCATCGAAAGGGATCTAGGACGTTGTGATTGGTCAGCTGGGGTTCGGCCGAAGCCATCGAGACATATAACTAATAGGGGGTGCATCAGCCAAGCGGGAGCCCGACTGCCTGACAAAGCCGTTTAGTCCGACGGACGAAAACTGCCAAAGAAGATCAGGATGGATCCACAATGGACCGCAATCTCCAGACCAGACAAGAGCCAGACAAAGGACAGATGCTACGTTCATAATGGAATAGAGTACAGGCAACAGAATCAAGGGGGTATCAATTACAAGGACCAGACACGATGTAGATTCAATTTTGTTTGATGTGAATTCATATTACAATACGCTAGATTATCAGATTTTCGCACCGGTCGTCTAGTCGTAATAGTCGACCAGCTCGGCAATCATCCCGAGCTCGTCAGGTCCCGCCAGGTGGACAATTTGGTCCTCGGGCAAGGCAATGACCACCTCCCAGTCGGCATCGCCCTTGGTGCCTCCGCTGCGGGGCATGAAGCGCACGACGCCGGCGTGGGGGGTCCACGGCCTGCGCGAAAAGGTCGGCTTGCCGCCGCTGGCCTGGGTGCCGGGGATGTGGTAGTCGAGGTCGGCGACGAAGTTGGCGCCCACGGAGCAGTCGAGGCCGGCGAGGCCGCGATCCGTGCACCGACGGACCGCGCTGTCGATCATGCTCGGCATCAACACGGCCTCGGATGCGACGGCGAAGTGCGCCGCGAGCTTGGCCGGGTCGTCGAGTGTCTGGATCGCCCTGCGGATCCGCAGCGCCGCGTCGGCCATGGTGGGCGCGAGCGCGTAAAGGCCTTTCCTGCTGTCATGCCGAGGCGCCAGCTCCTTGACCGAAGCGTGCGCCAACACCCGGATGAACATGTTGCCCACGTAATCAGCTGCCTCGTTGTTCTTGAGGACCCTGCTGCGCACGTCGACCGCCATCGCAAAGGCCGAGCCGACGTAGTCATGGAGCTGATAGCGGCGCGCGCGCGTCACAAACACCCATATGAAGCCGCAGATGACGTCGACGGCGCTGATGAACACATCGGGGCCGTGTTTGGGCCGGAGTTCGTCGAGGAACATGTCCCGGATCGAGTCCACGACGCCAGCGTCGAAAATAAAGAGCCCCTGTGCCGGATGAGGGTTGGGCATGGGCTCCGGGGGCGCCATCCCGGCAAAGTTGTACGTGTCGTTTGTTGATATGAACCTCGCGTCCGAGACGGGCCCGAGAGCCTCGATTCTCTTCGTGACCTGCTTCTTCGTCCGGAGCAGCGTGGCGAGCGAGGCCTCGTCGGCTTCGTCGTCGATCTCGTGCTCGCCCGAGGAGCCGGCGAAGCACTCGAGCACCTGCATGAGGCCGCCGCCATCCACGATGCCGTGATGGGCCAGGAACCCCAGGACCAGCCCCCCCTTGATGAACGTGGCCCGCAGCGTCAGCGGGTACACCGACTTGCCAGGGCCGGGCGTCTCGTCGGGGACGTTGCAGAAAGTCTTCTGCGTAAGAGTGCGCGGCGGCGCCCGAGTGGCCTTGAAGTCGTCATAGGTCCATCCCTTGTCGCTTCTGTCTCTCCAGTCAAATACCTGCTTTGAAATGAAGTCAACGTTTGCGCCGCCGCGCTTGGGGTATTTAAGCGTACCACGCCCGCCATTGACGCCGTGCGTGTAGAGGCCGCCGAAGAAGGGCCACTTGGAGAGCACTCGCTCGAGGCCTTCCTTCAGGTGCTGAGCAGCGTTAAGGCGAACGTCGTCGTCACCCTCAAAGGGGAAGATTAGGATGTGCCCAACATATCCCTGGGGTTCTGTATGGTCCAGGGGACCCAGAGGCAGGGTCTCGGTGAGATGGGTGATCCAATCTTCACGGTTAACCATCGCGATGGTATCTTGAAGGCTGGGGGGCGAGTTTCCGATGCTGAAAGCTGAATATCTTTTCCGTGCTAGGCGAGAGTGTTCTGGGCTGCTCGATCGGAATGGCTGGCGATGGTGAGAAGAAGAAGAACACATGGTTATCAGACCAGAAACGTCTTTTAATCTCGTGCTTTCATGGAAACGACGCCGGCGTTCTTGAAAAACAATTCACTATCTACTCGGATACGGACCTTGTCGACCATCTAGAATATTGCCGTTGACTTCTTTGTGTCGGCCAACAAAGGTCAGCGTGGCGGGTAGAACAATGCCAAAGATGTTCAAATAATTCTATTCACGAACATTCTAACGCCAACCGAGTCCATCTAGGCCGGCTCCCTTCCTCCGCCAGCCTCCCGATCCCTCCCCGATTCACCCAGCGAGGCCATCTCGACGGTCTCGCCTCCACCTGCAGCGTCAGGTTCCGCAGCCTCCTCTTCGTCCGCGAACCTGCTTCTCGACGAGAACACCGGAGGCCTACCGATGACGTAGCCGAGCTCGCGGATCCTGGCCAGTCGCAAGCCGACCTTGAAGCAAACATAGCTGACAATCATCCCCAGCAAGAAGGCCAGCCACGCAAAGGCGGTCGCAGCCGGTCCGGCCGCTGCGACAACGTCTCCTCCGGACAAAAAGGCCACCAGGCCTGCGGCGGTCGACGCGACCGTGTGTTGCCACAGAGCCGCGAGAAGGCCTAGTGGTACACCGAGCGACGAGCCGAGCACCAGACATTTCTCCAACCACATATCTCTGCGCCACAGGGTGTAGGTCTCGCCGGGGACCAAGGGATAGGGCGTGGGAAATAGGGACATGACCACCATCAGCACCAGGGTCGCAACCATTGCCATGATGCTGGGCAGCCTGGTTAGCCAAGGCCAGTGCTTGGATCAGTCAAGCATAGGTATAATACATACAGGAGCGAGGATGAAACCGCCTCATCTCTCAGGTCGAAAGCCGTCTTGACGAGATTCCAGGGCTCGGAAACCTCGCGCAACCGTTCCTCGCAACTTGAGCGGTCGCCGCACGACCAGTCGGCATCCCTTTCCGTCCTAACGCATTGGTAAAAGTACCCGATCCGAATGTCGAGGACCGAAAACCCGGCCGTCTTGTCCGTTGCCGCGAGAGAAAACCGGACAATGTAGATGCTGGCCAACATGTTGGGAAAGGCGCAGCTGGCCAAGAGGAGACACTGAAACACAATGATAACGCAACTTATCAATTGCACCGGCTTGCGGAGGGACGCTGGAGGGGCTGATAAGCAAAGCAGGTTCGATCAGGCACAGGGTTGTTGTACGCACCGATCCTCCGCAACCCAGATCTCCATAATGTTGTATCCTTCCAACCCGTCGCCATGGCGTTTGGCGAATTCGTGACAAACTTTTTGATCGAGACAAACGAGATGAGTTTTTAGGGGGGGGGTTAGGCTACACAGCCTTCCCCAACCCCTCCGGTTCGGATCTCCAGCCACCGAATTATCCCCGTGCAACCTCGCGACTGTGCGAAACTCCTAGGCTTTTCCCAGGTGCCAGAGTGGATTGAAAACTACCAGCATCAAAACGGCTCGTCGCATGCGATGGCATCCATGGCGACCGAGCCACCGGAAACATCGCAACCGGTTCAAGCCGAGAGATCTAGCGCTGACATCGCCAATCCTCCGCCGCGGCGCGATGACGACAATCAGAAAGGAAAGTCCAAAGAACAGATCGACGAGGCCGACGACAATGCAAATGACCATGATCAAAATGACGGCGGTAGACCACCGGTTTGGAGGCCTTGGACGCCTCGTATTGCTGCCGATGGGTACATCTCGTCTTTCCGGCCGTGGCTGCACCTGATGCCTCACTGGCGAAACGTGCTAGCCTCGCCGCGGCTGGGGAACAGCGGTGAAATCTCGATCCTCTCCTTCAGCAGCGATGCGGCGGCAAGACCTGTCCTCCAGTCTAGGCAGCTACTGGACTCGGCCCAGCTCGATCCAGAATCCCTGGCGGCGTCGCTGGAGCCAGGCGGCAACGCCGAAACCGATGCAGTGTCGCATGCTGTGTTCGTCAGCGACCTCTCGCCATGGTTCATCGATGCGCTCGGCCCGACCCTGAACCTGAGCCCGGAAGTTTTCGAGGAGCACCTGGTCCAGTCCGGCTACACCGGCACATCGTACGATGACCCAGACCCGAGAACCACCTGGCCGACCCGTTTCCTCCTTCCGCAGCATGTGTCCTTACGCTGGCACAGTTTGGTTAAGCGTAGGGACACGGAGCCCCGTGATATGTCGTCGCGGAAACTCCTCATCGACGACCGTCTGGAATGGCTACGCGAGAGCCGAGGCCGTGACAGGAGGGTGGTTTGGCGCCACCACGCTCTCTTTGCCCAGACCAACATCTTTCGTAGGGAGTGGCCGCTTTCCGCTCTGTACCGCCCGCCCAACCCGAGATTGGTTTGGAGACCGGACCCGTTGTCGGCGGTTAATGAGCTGGTGCTCATCGATATCAGCGAAGACGCCGACGGCGAGGAAGGGAAGGAAAATGCTGCCCAAGACCCAGACATTGTCGCCTGGGAAGAGCGGGTGACCTTTTCCTGGGGGTGTTCGGCGACTGGAAAGATAATTCGTAAGTTCTTATGGGCCGGACATCATGATACCGTTCTTGCTAATTGGCGCTTAGCCGTCTTTCTCTTCGACCCTTTGCCGGGCATTTCCGGCTCGCGACTCGGCGGCGCAGACGCAGGAGCCTATCAGCCATTCTCGACTCGGTTGGCGCCCCGGCAGCCTCCGCCAGTGAGACAGCTCAATGGCGATACCAGCATCCTCGACGCGGTCAGCGCCTACATGTTCTCGGCCAACGGCGCGTGCTCGGATGCTTCCGAATGGATCCGCTACCTCTCGCAAAACGGCTCGCTCCAAGACACCAACTCATGCGTCGACCTGCCGCTGCTCGCCGTCTTCCAGATGGTCCGCCAGGACACGGTCACGCTGCTGGGCCACATCCACCACGTGCTCGACCGGATCGGCAGCGGGTCCATGGACGAGCGGATGATGCAGGAGCAGCTCGGGCACTGGCGGTCCGTCCTGGGCCGGCTCCAGGCCGACTTACCCGCGCTCGAGGAGTCCATGGGCCGATTCTTCGCGTTCCCATACAGCAGCGACCCGGAAGCTGGACCTCGCGCTCCGCCGCCTCCGCTAACCGAGGCACTGCAGAAGCTCCGGGCCGACATATCCGCCATGACGGACCGCTGCCACAAGGCGCAAGAGTCGCTGCGGGCCGAGATGTCGCTGCTCGAGAGCAAGCGCGGCATCCAGGAAGCCGAGAGCGTAGCGCGGCTGACGGAGCTGGCCTTCCTCTTCATCCCCATGACCTTCGCGGCCAGCCTATTCAGCATGCAGGTGCGGGAGCTGGCAGACAGCCCTCCGCCCGTGTACGCCTTCATCGTCGCGGCGCTCGTCGCCGTACTCCTCTCGTACGGGCTCCGGCTCGTGCAGCGCAGCGCCGTCGTAGGCGAGACGCTGCGCGCGATCGACAGCCAGATCCGCTCCGACAGGCAGGTCACCGGCAGGGTGCTGCCGGTCCGGACCGTCGTGGCGTGGCTGGCAAGCAAGCTGTACCTCAAGGCCGTCGTCGCCGTCCTCGGCGGTGGTTCCGTCGCCATGATCATCGCCACGTTCTGGACCAGTTCGGCCATGGACGTGGGCTTCAGGGGGGCCGTGGGTGGATTCGCGCTGTTGTGTGCACTTGCTACTATTGCCCTCGCCCTCATCTCCACGTCTTCTTCCCCGACTGCCGTGCGTCGCGAAGAATTCGAGAGCGTGTTTGGTTTCGGCCGAATCTGGCTCGAACGCAATGGTCAGCACGGTTCACAAGGCTCGGATGACGTTGTTAGGACCTCCGAACGGGAAGAGCCGGGCCCAGGTGATCAGGTATAGCTGCCAGAAGTGCAGGCCCACCAATGGATAGCTCTTGCTCTGGTTCTTCAAAGTCGACAGGTGGTACTAAGGGGACACTCCAACTTGGCGTCAGCATTGACACCAGCACATCGGCACTCCGAAAGCAGCCACTCCATCGGGAAGGACATCCTGGGTAGTTCTCTTTACTTCAAACAGGCTACTTCAGACGCGTAATTTTCATGACAAGCACAAGGCAACCCTCAGCCTATAATAGAGTGGCCTCATATGCCGCAGAAGTCAAGACCTCCAACCTGCTATCGATATTGTTGCTGCACGTGGAGGCATGCAGGAGCCTGAAAACACCACTGTGGCCATTCCTGGCAGCCCAATCCCATGGCGTGTAGCCAGAACCATCTGCCGAATTGTCGGCACCCCTATCCAGCAGGAATTGTACGATAGCTTCTTGACCTCCCTCCGCAGCCTTTGACAGCGGAGTGCGGCCGTATATATCTGTATTGTTGACGTTGACGCCCATGTCAACAAGTCGTTTGACAATTCCCGCGGAGCCTTTCTCCGCGCCCCAATGGATCAACGATCGTTCATCTGCAAGATACCGATCATCGGCGCCGCGGTCAAGCAGCAATTCAACAATGCCCACATGGCCGTTCTCGGCAGCCGAGAGTAGTGGTGTAAGGCGTGTTGCATCTTCCAAGTTGACACGGGCACCTTTGTCCAATAACAACTTCACAACAGCATCATGACCTCGTGCGACAGCTCTGAACAAGGGCGTACGATTATATGTATCCTTCGCTTCAATGTTGGCGCCTGAATCAAGTAGTAATCGGACAACAGCCTCGTGGCCCGTCGCGGCCGCCATAGTCAGGGGTGTAGAGCCATCCGTAATATCACACGCTTCGATATTGGCGCCACTGTCCAGGAGGGCCTTGACAGCGGGCCCTTCGCCGTACAGCGCTGCCATGTGTAGAAATATCGCCATGTCCTCGGGTGTCGAGTTCGCGACTGAGCCATTTGCCCATAACCGAAATACGAGACGCCGCACTGCGTCTTGGTTCCAATCAACGGATCTGATATGCCGTGCGACGTATTGTTTCGCATACGACACGAAATGATACTGCTCAACAGGCCGCGGAGCAAATCGTACGTGCGCTTCCGCAAGGACCTGTCCCACGTTGAACTCAGGTTTTTTCCTCGATTGTAAAAGGTGGAGTGCCAAGCGGCGAGCATAGCTCGAAGAACGAACGGAGGAAATGACCCTCTCAGGTGCCGTCTGCGCTAGGTGCTGAAGTTGTGGTACAGCAACGGATGAAAGCTGGGTGTCAAAAACGCCGTAATTGAGATAGGTAATAACAATCTCGCCCATGATGATGTTCGCCTCCTTCTCGGTAAGACGTGGGGTTGTAGCTGATGAGTCCTCGGATTGTCCGAGAAGAAAGCGCTTGAGGCTGTGGTGTACCATTCTGACCGTGTCGTCTTCCTCGTCAACTGTAATGAGGCAACCACAACAAGCCAATGCGGAGTAGACGTTGTTGAGTAGCCGTGCTGGGTCCCAGCTGGCATCTCCTGGAATGACACTGAGGGCTTCCCGAAGCTCATTTGTTGTCAGGGGTCGATGAGCTGCCATGACAAGCGCCAATGTTCGGGTCTGATAGTCCTCTCCTAGTTCCCCAGCCTTTTCTAAGATTCGAGAGAAAGTCTGCGAGAGGCCCTTTGGGAGGTCGAACAGAGCCTGGCGGATAGCCTCGTCTGTCTTTGCGGTGCAAAGGGACTCAAGCTGAAGCGCTACCTAGAGGAACATGCCCTCAGAACCTCGCAAAAGCGCGTCTTCAATCTCCAGGATCAGAGCTGGGTCCCCGATGCTGAGTTTTCCAGACTCGAGAAGTCCGATTAGGCCCTTATTGATGAAATCGCCAATATCAGGGTTGTCTTCGGGGAGTGCCACAGTAGTCGGTGCAGCAAGCAGTTTCAGGTCCAACCGCAAGATGTTATCGGCTTCCAGCCTGGATGAGATGCAGATCGAGAGCGTGAGTAAGTCCTGGACCTGCCGGAGCTGTGCGATGGATTTCGCGACTTCAACACTGTCACACTCATCCAGTCCGTCAAAAACGAAGTACGCTTTGGAGGAGCGAGGTAACGTAAGCCGAAAAATCTCGATAGCTAGTTCGGTGTCCTTCGTAGAGGCGGCTTGGTCGATGATCTCTTCGACTGTAGTAAGGTCGGGAAGGGACTGCAGGAGCTGTTGTAAGAGGGACCATATAATTGTACCTGCCTTCAGACTCTCGGATATATCGTGCCTACAGAAGAAGTAGGCCACGGGGCATCTGGGGCTGGTATTATCCAGGTTCAGGTCGTCGACGATATTCGCCAGGAGGACCGACTTTCCCAACCCCAGCTTGCCGGCACACACAAGGGTGCAAGACTGGTCTCGGGCCTTCCAGTCTTGATATTGCTGCGTTTGGCCGAGTAAAGTCGAATTGCCTAGCTTCCTGATCTGCCTCCAGGTGGTTTGGTAGTCGTATGTGGAGCAAGCCTCGAGGACGCGAACGCGGGCTTGTTGCTTCCGGCGGTGCGATTCGTGCTTGGAAAGCTGAAAGAGTGATCTCAAGGTGCTGCCCTGCTTCTCAATGCTTTGGCCCATCAAAAGATTCACTTCATCCCTTATCGCATGGGCATGATGGTCGAGTTCTGACTGGTAGACCTAACAATAGTCCACGCGGAACTCTACTAGAGTTCCTTTCTTTTGCCCCACTTTTTCTAGGAAATGGGGGGTAGAGTTCCTTTCTGTATAGGGGGTAGAGTTTATTTTGTTTCCAAAGGTGTATAGTTATTAAAGCGGTACTGTTCGAATCGTAAGAAGAAAACTAAAACTTCTGTTTTTTCAGATTTCCTGTATAATATTTAGTTGTTGAGATATAAGGGTAAGAAGATATTAAGGGTAAAAGGTCCGAAATTGTTATACGATTAGTATAATATATATTCAGCTACTTAATTAAAATAAATAAAATTAATATATATCAAATCGCTAGTTTTTAGCGATTAAAACGTACGTTTTTAATTTACTATATAATATGTAATACTGGATAAAGGTTTAATTTAATTTGGTATAATTTTATATAGATGTAAGGGTGTTTTAAGGTTTAAGGTCCTTTATATAAATAAGCTTTTTTACCCTTATAAAGTTAATTAAAAAACCCTTATAAAGATCCAACCATAAAAATGTGTTAATTTGTGTGGCCTGACTAGTCTCAGTGAGGTCCAGTACAGGAGGTTACAGGGGGTGAGTCCCCTGTAACGGGCGTAGCGGAAAGCTTTAAGGGTACGATAACTGCCCAGGACGGGGTTAAAGGAAGCTAAGATCAGCAGACCAACCTGCTGTAATAAGTAGAGATACAGGGGTCTATGCCCTATAATAGGGTGACTATAGTAGGCTTTACATAAAGATTACGAAGGTCAAAAGGTTGCCCTAAGGCTATATATAAATTATTTTGCTTAAGGTAGAAAAAAGGGAAAGAATTAGATACTAGAAATATAAAAGGGGAGATGGTTTTTTATAGGGCCCTAACTATAGTCCACGCGGCAGTCTACTAGACTCGGTTTCTTTTGCCCCACTTTTTCTAGGAAACAGGGGGTAGACTCGATTACTGTACAGGGGGTAGACGCGAGTTTGTTCCCAAAGGTGTATAGTT
>Ga0247763_1001920_pt1 | contig 11199 bp, 8 predicted proteins | sample UWRJL141409B4_FD_179926 | JGI IMG/M metagenome (GOLD analysis project Ga0247763, IMG submission 179926) | Plant litter microbial communities from Arlington Agricultural Research Station in Wisconsin, United States - UWRJ-L141-409B-4 | ecosystem: Environmental > Terrestrial > Plant litter >...
TGAATTACCGCCATACCCCGGAACATAAATACCCCGTTGCCTGGAACGATGCCGAAGATGCCTTCGCCTGGGTACATGACAATATCTCCCTTCTTTGGGGAGATCCCACGCGGGTTCTGGTCGGGGGGATCTCCGCGGGGGCGTGTCTAACCGCATCGCTGGCTTTACGAAAACATCTCGGCCTGGTTCTGCAGGAATATCCGCCGATTGCAGGATTGGTGTTGATGGTCCCCTCACTGGTGCACATGGATTGCTATGGCCCACAACTGGCGCAGATTGCCTCGCTAAACGTGTCGTCTTTCGAATCCTGCAAAGACGCACCGATTTTGTCGCGCGATACCTGTCGCATGTTCATGGATTTACTGGGAGTCACATCCCCGGATCCGATCAATTTGCAGATGAATCCGGGAAATGCCTCAGCCGAACATGTCAAGGGGTTGCCGCCCACAGTATTTGGGATTGCGGGACTCGACCCGCTAAGGGATGAGGGACTTTTGTTTGCAAAGAAACTCGCCGAAGCAGGGGTGCCCACGGATATCAATGTCTTTAAGGGGCTGCCGCATGGGTTTAGGCGGTTTGGGGAGAGTTTGTCAGAATGTAAGCGGTGGGATCGGGTCATGGAAAGTGGCATTGTCTGGGCGTTGGCAGAGCCCGAGGCGGATGGGTTCGTCATTAAGGAGTGACGTATTCAGTATGATCTTGTTGTTTTGTGTGACGAATCTGGGCACGCAAAATTTCCTTTTTCGTATCTCGACCACGTGATGTTGCTCACCCCGGCTCAGGCTCGGCCCAGTCCCTGCTCAGGATTCACTCAGACTGGCTCACCATTGCTCACCCGAATTGCTATTTTCGGCAGGTTGCGGTGCGGCCTGTTGAATCGCTTCAGCTCTAGCAGAGGGGGCCCAGAACTGGTCCCATATATAAAGATGACCAAAACGTGTCCCATTTTGAAACTAGCAGTGCTTATGATTCTCATTACTTTACCTAAGCGCTGGAGCTTTCTGTTCTCGAAGTCTGGCACTTACACCTCCTATGAATACTCCTCTTGATTTGGGCGTCTCGAAGTGGTTGCTGTTATCTACTAGTGTTATTTTTACCACTACTAATCTATACGGTTTTCGCTCGTTTAACCGTTGCAGTCATTCATTCCGTCTTAATTAACTACTATCAAATATCTGGGTTGGAAAAGCCTGTCTTAACGCGCCATAAACGGGTTATTCCTGTTCCCAACCACATAATCAGGGCCTGGTCCTACGATCCGCCCGCGCAGTTCTACCGCCGGGTACAGAACGGCGTCATGCGGTTCACCAACGCCTTAGGCGTATACGCAACCGAGTTCTGTAGGCCCTCGAGCGACCTAATCGTCGGCTGCTACAACGCATAACCGGCTAAATCAGGTAGTCAGTCATTATAGTAAAGAGAAGGGGGGAAGGGGGTTTACACTCCCATTATAACAGACATTTGCCTCATCCACTGTAGGCTCGGGGATTTAACGCGAACTAGGTATAGGAGTAGCGGTGCAGGCGACCAATCCCACATAACACTGCACCGATACTCCTCCCCGGCGCCCTCTAACTCACGCGGCAGTTTCCGCAATCCATGTAGAGGGGCGCAATCGATGCGGAGTACGCTGTTCTGTACCGTGACGAAAGTTTGGTGTTTAGGTTGCCTGTGCCGTGCTGTGCCGGGAAACCAGGGGGCCCTCTTATCTCTTATCGCCGCGTCGGGTCAAACCTTACCGTGCTTATGTGATTATAAGAAGCAAAACCACTCCAGACGGCTGCCCAGCGCCGGTCCCCTTTAGAGCCGCGCGTAGCCACCTCTACCACGATGAAAGCCCTTTCACCGTCAGACGGCATCGTCGTTATAGTTACCTTTATCCTGCCCCAAGCCAACCGTCCCCGCTCTAGAAAAGCCATCAAAAGCTGTCCCTTGTTAGCCAAAGACTCGTCGCCAGTGGTTATATACGTCAAACGCGCCGATAAGCTACTAAGACTGGGAAATAACGGTAATCTAAGATGGCGTCGGTAAAGGTGTGCAAGACGCGATCTAGGAGAAGCAGCTCCTTCCCTCCAAGTCGACTTGCTAAATACGAGGCGATGCTTAAGTGTCATGAAAGTTAAAGCGCATCCCCCCTCTCTCAGCTACATGCGGTGACTAATACCATCACTTTACAGCGTGAGCCGTTCACCTGAAGGGATGCGAGAACGACGGGCCATCAGGCATACTGCGACTGGGCGAATAAAAACACTAACCGCCTCATCATCGCGCCCGCCATCTTCGGTATCGTCGTCATCGCCACTTTGATTGGATTACACGTCCTGGTGTGGGTTCGGGCATGGTCTGACAGCACGAAACGATAGCTGCGGACCCCTGTCTGGTTAATATCGACGGCGCCGTAGCCGCGAGCATGTCCGCCCCTTGGCAAGCTGCACTGTGCAAAGGCCTGAATCCACCTACAGACCATCCCCTCCGTGAAATAAGACATTTATGAAATGCACACACGGCTCCTGTACACACAATAAGGCTTTAATTATATTATAAAAAGCATCGATCATACTATATACATTCCCCTGCTTTCTCAGGTACGAAATAAACTGCTTCCAGCGATATCAATAAAGCGAAAGAAACCTGCTGAGAGAGATAACGGTGGCGGAGCAGCTACCGGCTTGCTTCAATACTCCTCGGCCGCTCCGGCAGAACCTGCGGAAATATCTGGATAACCTTCCTTGCACCTTGGCTCGACTGACTTGGAGAGAACGGAGGCTTTGGTAGGGTTCGCTCAAGGCCGCAATGTATAGCAGCGAACCCGGACTTCTTTGAGTTATCGACAAGGCAGCCGAGGCAGCAACCGTCCGTCTTAAGAACACATTTACTGGAGGACAGTCCAATGGCAACGTTTTGCTTCAATGTTGAGTCCGCAACCAAGGCAATATTAGCGTGGAAGTCCCCTGCTGGCCAACGTCTTGGCCAAAACCTAATAATATCCTTGATACTCCACACATACGCCTCTGTGGTCTCATCTTCGTCATGAGGGCAAGTAGGTCTCTTGGCGAGCATATACCCTGAATAGATATCGAAAGGAGACAGAATTCGGGCACCTCTGCCAGCTTGGGCCGATGTTGCATGTCGGTATATGAAGTCATCGACTCGCCAGACGTGGGCCTGGATGTCGATGTGGTCGTCGTGGTCGATGTAACCGAAAGTGACGGAAAGTATATCAGGGGAAAAAGGGCCGGCACTCCGGCTGGTTGGCTGCGCTTGGACAAGGGCTACTTCGTCGATGACACCGCGGACACTCCCGGCTAGTGTTTTCACTCCCCAAGAGTGTCTGAGATCAACCTCCCGATCGAGATCAAACCATGTTGGCACAACCGTCATTGAGCCGGAAACGACAAACATGGGCATTTCTCCGGAAAGATTTTGTGTGTCCCAGCGATACCTCTTGGCCCAGATATCTTGGTGCAGACCCGTAATAGCAGACGCAGCCAGGCGAAACCAAAGAACCCAATCAATGTAGCCATCGACGGCGATGGTACCGAGGAGTTCCATCGTGGCATTTATTAAGCCCTTGGCTGAGGAAGTGCCATGCACATTCGACACATCTTCAGCGCCAGCCGCCTCCGCGAGAGCATGTGAGATATAGAGGAGAACCTGCGCTGCCATGAGGGTTTGCCGACAGCCATCGGCATTATCGTCCACATCGCTAGACAGTAATGTTGTTCTGCAACCACATTGACAGCGCTGCCTCGCCATAGCCATTGCATCCAATATCTCTGGATACAGTTTGCAAATCGCTGAAAGCCTGTAGTAGCCCCGCGCTCGCATCTCGGCTTGCTTTTGGACAGATGGTATTTTGTGCGGATTCATTCCTTTCAACTCGAATTTCTCCTCAAAAGGTCTTCCCGGCCAGTAAATGCGGCGAATAGAAGCGTCCTCGGGCAGCAAGTTATCCTGCTGGAGCAGAGACGGTGCACAAACAGCCCACCACTGAAAGGTACGTGAGTCTTTGACGGGCGGCGATTCTATCCGGAGGGTCATGTCGGAGCCCGGCGCCACATAAAGGGCCATGATCGACCGCACTACCTCTAAGGCTGTCGTTTGAGCCTTGACGTCTTCTTTCTGGCTGATGGTGAGGTAGTATTTAACATATGGGTTCCGATCGGCTATTTCGTATAATTTGGACCGCCCAGCAGATGTATTTGGCAAGTGCGCTTGACTGATGCCATCCGTCTTGAATGACGGGTCGAACGGCGCGCCGTTGGAAGTCGGATTGTGAGTTGTGCCAATGGATATACTGCCTTGACTGTGATTGACGTCGTGGCATCGTTTCGCGGTGCAGCCCTTGTCAATGAAGACTGTCAAGACCCTCTTAGCTGTGTGAGTTGCATGCATCAGATCTTCATCGTATACCTTCTCGTTGTTGCTCACAACGAGAAGGCGACCACTCCAATGGTGATAAATCCAATTCATCAGATCAGTAGCGCAATATTGCATATGAATAGAGATATCGTCGGATGTGATCTTTCGGGTGGCTGAAATGGCGCCAAAAAGGGCATTTGCCGTCATCACGTGGTGTCCAAGCCTTTGCAGCTCCTTTGGGAGCTCGGCGAGGTTAGGAGCCGAATTGGTCGTATGGAGGGCGATGCTGTGAACGGCTTCCTGTATGATCGGTTGGACGAGAGCAGTCATGAGGGGAAGGTCTTTCTGCTCGTCCGTGGCGTCGATGAGCAGGTCGCAGAGAGCCTGCGTAGCATACTTCAGGTCGTGATACCGAAGAATGACAGCTTCTGTGGTCGCCATCCAGCGGAGTTCGGGGTCTTGGAGAACAGCGCGTCCAAATGCACCGGCAGTAACTAGGTTAACGCCTCTGAGATCTCTGAGATAGCCGGCTGTGTGGTCAAGTCCACAAAGGACCTGTATTCCGTGGAGGTTGGGGTAGGCGATACCCTTGCCGACCGTCATCACCCGAGTAAATGACGTGTCGCTGATGCTATTGCGGCCTAACCATCGGATGACTTCCTTCCCGATAGCAGCGGTTATTCCGGCCGGATTCATCACGACTCCGACTAGGTCTACCACTCTAGCGGCGACGTCCATCGACTTAGCAGGGTCACTTGCCATCTCTGCCGTCTCGCTTGTTAGCAGGTTGAGGAAATATGTGGTCTGTAATAGGAACGTAAAGTGAGCAAAAACAGTACGTGTATTGGATGAAACTATTGGGAGGGGTTGTTGGACATCTTCGGGGTTTCTTTGGACCGCGGAATTTTTGTGGGGTGCAGTCCTTGGCGCCGATGTCGCTTTGTACGGTAGTGGGAAATTCTGACTGGTGGGATTCACATATGCGGCGTCAACTGAATTTCAGAATCCTTCGGAGGTAATCGAAACCACTGTGGTAATCGAATCCTAAAATGAGGGCTTCTGATTAGCCGGTTCAGCGGAGGGTCCACAATTTCCAGATGGGGTATATGCCCGTATTTACAGCGTACCGCTGTAGCGAAGAGATCGCACCTACCGTATCTGCAATGGGCCCAATTAATAGCGATGGGCTTTAATGGGTCTAATCGATTGCAATGGGCCTAATTGCAGTAACGACAAAGTCCAAACGTACCTGCCCTTTACCCACCAACACGCCTTCTACCCTTGATAAACGCGTGTAACTTCCTGGTTGGTATAGATTTGAACTGTTCGTGACGTATTTGACTGTATCTTGCCCTTGAATTTCGCCCTCATGATTGCCCGTGTTTGATTCTTTACCCAAGGTTCGACCCACCTCCATGGATTCTGCCAACCGCACCCGCCTTCGGGTGGGTCCAGGCCTGCAGTGGGGCAAAAGGTGCAACCCGCTGCGGCCCTTCCTCTTCTTTTCTTTTCTCCTTACCTTGCAATTCTACGTAATTGCCACAACTGCTGCGCAAGCCTTGTCTCGTGTTCTGTTTGGTTGCCGTGACATTCTTCGTGATTGTTTTTCCATCTTGCTAATGCAATTCCAACCCCCTGTAGGCCCTGGATTCCAGGGGATCTACAGGGCGTTGGGCGGGTCGGTTTTTTTTTTGCTGGCCTGGAAGGGTCGGCCTCTGATTGGCTGAAGTGCACGGGCTACCCTGGATTCGATTACCACAGTGGTTTCGGTTACCACCATACCTACCGTAAATTCAGGGGTTACCGTAACCCGGCTACGCAGTTTCCCCAGTTCGGTACGTGGTCCTAGGTAGGGCCAGGAGGACTTACTCTGCGGGGCCCCGCAATCGGGACTCCAGTGCGAGCTAAGCCAATCAAGACAATCCCAAGGGGCTTTCCTCGGGACACAGGGAATTACCTATCAATGCTATCCTAGGAAACAGACCTTCGGGACACGCGTGATGTCCCGATGACGAACACGTTCGGGACAGGAAGGTAGCTAGAGGTTAAAACAGTTGCAATAGGGAAACATGTGGACCAAGCAGTTTAAGGACCACTAGTATATAAAATAGCTACCCCCGCCCGGACTGCGTGAAGAACTCTTGTTCTTCACGCAAGTAACTACACCGTTCATTGCGCCTCACTTCACAGCTTGCTCTGTGTCTACTGAGGCAGCGGCTTTCAGTAATAAATATACCCTATCTGAGAGGACTTGCTTCGACAATTAGTCTCTTAATCATCGCTAGCCCTAGGCGTCCTGCCTTACGACTGTGACAACCTACGTGACCCGAACCATAGTGGCAGAGTTCCTGACTGTAGGTAGTACCGAAGAGAGGTACGTACACACTAGAAGTTGTGCAACGGAATGACAAGAGGTAGATCACGGAGACCTCAAGCAGTCAGAAGATGCTTCAATGCAACAAATGCAATGCAGTGTTATTATCGTTACTGTCGTAACAAAGAAAACTATCTGTAGTCCGGGCCTAATCGGCGTATATATCCGGCCACTGGGGCGCCGGGTCCCTGGGTCCTGTCTGATTGGTAACCTTCCTCCGCTTTATGCCTGCGGCCTTTCAGGTGGTCTCTTCTTAGGTCGTAACACTGACCTGCAATCCAGAGCCAGGCCTGTAGATTGATCCCTTTCCTTTCTTCACCAAGAGTCGTGTGTATAGCAATAGACCTATTGTAGCTTCGACTCTCTAGCTATTACTTGGCCGTGACAGTCACACCCTTATGGAAAATCCCCAGTTCCAACGATCTCTATCGTTATAGCCAGATTATCGCTAAGCTTATAATCGCTATGTATAAGGTAGACTTTACCAGTTCCAAATATTATATACCATCCAAGAATATGTGCTGGCATGCTCCAAAACATCCCATTATATGCTAGATTTATCATATACCATCTTAAACTCTAAGCTAGGATACTATATACCTTCCCAAAATATAAGCTAGGATATCGTATACTATCCCAAGGCATACACTGGCATATTCTAAAAAGGAAATTAGTAGCCTAAAAATAGGTATCAACAGCCTAGAGGTGGGCTAAGTGGCTCAAAATTGGGATAAGTGGCCAAAAAGTAGGCTTAGGGCCTAGAAGTAACCTAACTTACACCCGCTCAAGTTAATTCAGGGTTAGATTGTTTCTTCTTTTATCGCGATGTAACCCAAGGGCGTTGTGGGTATGGGGGTGGAGGAGTGATCTCAGTCAAGGTGGTCAGTGTAAGGTTAGGTAGGGGTTATTTGATCAATTGGAACGTGGCCTCCCTCTGATCGGAGGGCGGCCACCGGCCTTCTTATACTAGATTACAGGCTCCGGATCCGGCAGCTTCCATTCCGTCAAGTACGACAACGTTCGGGATCCGGATTCCGGATCCGGCCGCAACCTGCATCCGGCCACATCCTGCATCCTGACAATGTTCCGGATCCGGCATCCCGCTTCCGGCCGCAACCTGTATCCGGCCCGACCTGCGATTGGGCCTGCGGCGCTCTGTATTCGGCAACGACTTCTAACCGTACTAATCAGAGGGAGGACTTGTTGCCGTGGGGGCCTTGTTACACGCGATATTGTTATCGTTTCTTTATCAACTTGTATTTCGGTTTCGGATCAACTTCTTGTTTTAGTTTCGTCAACTTGTTAGTGTAGGTAGCATCAAGAACTCAACGGTCCGGTTTATGTCAGCAAACCCATCAACCACACCTCACATGCAACTCATGATTGCTGTGTCAAAATTTTATTGGGACGCTAAATCGAGTAAATCTCGAGAGGTCTGAACCTAGAGCGCCCGACTGTCCCAATCTTTGCCGTCCACCTGCCATGGGTGCCGAGGGGAAGAGGTTGTGCGACAAGTTGGACTGGAATGTTTGAGGAAGGGGCGGTTTTGTGGGAAACTGGAAGTCGAGTTTCTTCCAAGTTGGAAAGGAAGGAGCGACATGTGGTAAATGAAGCAATTGCACCCCACATCAAAAAGGGCACCTCAATGGCCATTCGGCAAGATCAAGGCAGGTGCTAGTTTGTGCCCCCGAATTTCCGGGTCTTCAGCCACAAAAATCGAAGCCGTGTTGGGCGTGTTTAGAAGGAACTCTGAAAACAACCACAGCCCCACCAACCCCACCATGACCAGTATTTAAACCAGCAGACTGGCAGCTAAATTCTGGAGCAGTCATCACCGCTTACCACATTACCACAGCATCTTGACAGTACCTCAGCAGCCAGAATTTCTTTCCAGCCGGATACCACCAAATTCCTGATCTCGCCCATACGCGCAATGACGCGGACGACACTTGGCGAGGACCGCGGTTTGACTTCGGGTCTGTGGTCGCGTACCGACACGGACGACATGTTGCTCGAGGAGGAATACAGGCCGCTTATTTGCAAGGCAGCTGGTCCCAGCCTTTTCCCCAGGGTTTCCCCAGCGCTGACCATTTGGATATAGTTCCGCAAACACGTGGACTTGCTTTTGAAGCAGAAGGGATTGTGGGCCAACCTCGATAAATCACAGGCCATGACTTTGATGGCACGCGTGTTGCTCAACCTCGCCACGTCGTCGGATTCGTGGGATGGCCGCGACGGGGATCGTCTGCCAGTCGAAGGAATGTGGAACATGGACGACATGGATGTCGACAGGGAGGCACCCCAAGTGCCCGGCATGACTCTCAAAATTAGCAATGACTATACCAGCAAAGATCTCGAGGAACTCCGCCAGAAAACTTGTGATTATCTTAGCGGCAAACGCATCCTGCCGCCAGAAGGGAGCACGCTCCCGCCACCACACACAATAACTGCAAAAGAGGCGTCGGTGATCACAACCGAGTTCTTCAAGCAGATGGTGGACCCGGTTCACGGCCGCGTTCTTGACATTGTTCTGGCTGCTCAGAGAGTCAGCGCTACATCTAAACTTGGCAGCAGCGATGGTGTGCCTGAAGACTTGGCTAAATTTTCCCGTGAGCTTCATGGCCTGCTCATGCTCGACGCCAGTTCCCGCTCGGCACGCATCTGGCGTGGCCTTGGCCAGGCGCTAGTCCTTAAGAGGTGGAACTCGGTCGAGAGTATAGTCAGGACCGACAGCCCGGAACGCCGAGCGATGCTCCAAAGCCTCCTGGGCAAGGAGATAGATTTCGAAGCCGAAGGCCGTGCCAAGCAGGCGATACGTGACACGCTGGAAATGGACTCTGACGCCTTCGAGAACCTGATTTGGGCATGCGAAGTCCCGGACGCCGTTGTCTCCGCGTTTGGCGACGGCGGCACCTTCTTTTGCCTAGGGAACGGTTTCCGCGGCCATCTCGATGCCCGATACTCGTCAGATGCAAAACGGCAGATTTTCCAGTGGATTCACAACGCGGACAAGAAACACGGTGGCAGCATTCTCGATAGATTATGTCGGAACCTCAACAATGTATTGATGAAACCCCTGGTCCCGAAGACGAGAACGGATAGAGCGCCTCCGATACTTGAGTGGGAAAACGACATTCTCCGGAAAGTAAGAGACAGGGACATGTCGCTCATGGAGGTCTTGGAAATCCCTGAAGCAAATCTGATAGTCAAGTCGACAGAAACTGGAACACCACGTGGGACGATGAGAGGGAAAATACGGAGAAACGAACATGAATAGAGGGTGGGGAAGAGTTTCATAGAACATGATTAAAAGACTCTATCAATTGCGCTGTTGGTTTGTGATTTTATCTCCGTGTTACTTTGATATTCGGTATTTTCATTCTTTCAGAGCCGACAAGTGCTCAGATACTGCTCGTTAGCACCAGGTAATAAGCAACTCTCTGAGCAGCCGCTCTCTGGCATGTCTCGGTTGTGTGATGTGGAACTTGCTGGGCTTGTTGTCAGTCTGGAGTTTTCGTCACAGCAGCCATTCGGAAGTCAGAGCTAGTTGGCATTTGTCAAGGGCAGCCTTCGGGCTCTTGAAGCAGTCACGAGGCGAAGAAAATTTTCTGGCTGCTGTCGGCGACAGCACACCATCAATCCCTTTCGTCATAATCCGAGCATCCAATCAGTCTGCCCCATCCATCCGAAAGACGCCCAATGGCACGGCTAGGGAAAAAAACGTGGTGATGACGGACAGGAGCGGTACATGTAGGAGGGGTAAAGCACGACAACCACACCGACGGTATTGCTTCTCGATGGTCTCGTCGCCTGCCCCGCACCTGAAACATCGGAATTGGGGGGATACCAAACGCCCACTGAGATTGGGAGCTGCCTGGCCTCCATGGCTGGACCTGTATTGGTCATGACTGTGTCATCAAGAAGCCCGCTTCCCTACCTAACCTACCTCCCTGCCCGATGACTATCGCTGTAGAATTCCATGTCTACCTACCTATTCTTCGGGCTCAGCGTGCAGCCCGTCGCAAAGTCTCACTCGGGATTTGATGTACACGCAGGATGTCCCCGGGATGGAAACTCCTCTGCCTCGCGAATCACCTTGAGTGGGGCTATATAGTAGTTGCCTGACAGTTCCCATGGTTGGGGGGAGGGAGAGAGTTGGCCGGGAAGTGGAAACCAGCAGGTCTCCAAGGCCCGGTGTCATGGTTCAACGACGTCCAGGAACGATAAGACACAGCGAAGAGGTGTTGGAGTTACTGTTGGGGACCTTTGGAACCTTGCAGCGGCGGAGGGGTCACTCACAAGGTGAAGCACATTTCACATGTTTGGCCGAGTAAGTGGTTTGCTAGCTGCAGAGTGTCTTCAGTTATTCGTACGCAGTAACGCCTCCACCCGTATGCCCCAACAAAATCAAGTATGCCGTTTCTACGACGACCGCCGGGGGGGGGGGGGGGGGGGCGCGCAAA
>Ga0247763_1001921_pt1 | contig 11198 bp, 8 predicted proteins | sample UWRJL141409B4_FD_179926 | JGI IMG/M metagenome (GOLD analysis project Ga0247763, IMG submission 179926) | Plant litter microbial communities from Arlington Agricultural Research Station in Wisconsin, United States - UWRJ-L141-409B-4 | ecosystem: Environmental > Terrestrial > Plant litter >...
TTTTTTTTTTTAGTTTTTTTTTTCGTGAAATTTTCTGAGCATCTTGTGAAAAGCATTGAGTTTCTTGTGAAAAGCTCTGAATCATCGTTTGTCAAGCTCACGCATCTCAGTCTTTTGTGAATCTCTGAATCATCCTCTATAGAATTCATGCATCTCGGCCGTATTCCAAAGTATTGGAGAAGAAAAGAAGAAAAAACGTCGAAATCAGAGGCAGAGGTCAACTGGCCCCCTCCCCTCTCCCGCAACGTCGCCCACCTCCCGGAGACTCGGAGAGCAAGTCCGCTTTTTGGGACTAGACTAGATGGATTTGGTTTAAACGGTTCTTGTCTTGTCTTTATTAAGCTAACGCTAGTACATGTATGTACATACGCGTAGACTCGCACCAGTCAAAAACTGGGCTTAACGCCGGTCGGTTGTGGTGCTAAAACAGACAGGGATTTGATTCGACTAGACTGGAAACCCACCCGTCCTGTCCTGTCCTGTCTGTCGGACAACTCTACTTGGTAAGGATTCACACAAATACCAATACTCCGCAATGGCGGTTCCGAGACTCCCCGCTTTGCGTCTACTGTCGATGACCATTTCTCAAGACCGCGTGCGAGCTGGGTGCGAGGGATTTTGATCCTGTCCATAGAACATTGTAGCATGTCGGCCAGTTGAATGGAATACTTGACTAAAGACAGGTAAGGTACATGTACAGCCTTCGTACCAACAAAGCATCCTCATCTCCATGGACAGGGGAGTAGGGTAGCAAAATGCAATGCTCGGATCTGAGTGAGTACGAATTCCGAGGGCAAACAAACAATACATTTGATAGGAATACCTTACATAGATGGATACATGGATACATGGACCCACGGATTTGTGGTCGTGGATATGTTGAATGCGAAAGAGTTTGTCCCATATTCATTCGTTCGTTCGTTCGCCACTGCAAGCAAGCACATGTACATGTCGATAGATCTACTCTAGCTCGAGCTAGTTAAGCATTCTAGTGAGGGGTTAAAAACCTGCGCGGCCAATCAATAATCTCTCTCTTGGCGCCTCAGTGGGCACGCACGCACGCACGCACGCACCACGCACCACGCACGTTCGCATGCACACCACTCCGAGTGCTCGGTCGGCGAAAAGCGAACCAACTCCATGCACGAGGGGAAGGGAGGAAGGAAGGAATTGAAGGAAGGAAGGCAAGCTCTGCTGTGCTGTGTCTAGTTTTGCGTCAAATCTTTTCAGAATCGTAAAAGGGTTGGGATGTGATGGGATGGCATGGGATTGGATGGGGTTGGATTGGGATTGGATTGGATTTTGGTCATGGAGGTCATGCGATGCAAATGCGGTGCATGCCGGTGCTGGCCGTGCCGCGCCGCGCTTGCGTGAACCAGACCGCCTAGACCAGCATCCACATCAAGAGCGAGCAACTGTCCAAAAACAGCTATACGCTGCGACAAGGAATGACGAGGGCACGACTCAACTTGAATAGGTAAGGTACCTCTTATTAGCACTAGTCCTAGTACTAGTACTAGTATCTACTAGTATCCCCAATTCCAGCCATCTTCACTGCCATCAACCGTCGACATTGACCCCTCCCTCCAACGTCATCGACCTCAACTCGCCAGAACACTATACAGAAAAAAAAACATGCTGACGGGATTCGGAGTATTAGCACTGCTCGGCCTGCTTCTAGCAGGCTGGGTGGTCTGGTCAATACAGTCCTGGCTTCGACTTCGACATATCCCCGGACCTCCTCTGGCCCAATTTTCTGCACTCTGGATGTTTCGCAAGATCCGAGCCGGGCGATTCAACGAAGAGCTGCTTTGGGCTTCGGAAAAGTATGGCCCCCTCGTCCGGATAGGACCAAACGACGTGCTCTGTACGGATCCCGATACCATTCGACGCATGTCCAGCGCAAGGTCCGCGTATGTGAAAGGGGATTTCTACGAGACGGGGCGAGTGGTGCCGGGACTCGACAATATCGTGTCGGAGCGTGATGTGGCAAAACACAAAGCCCTTCGTTCTGCTCTCGGCAGCGGCTACGTAGGGCGAGATACTGGTGGAAAAGTCGCCATCGAAGAGAGTCTGAATCGACAGCTCAAAAGCTTCCTCAACCTGCTCGAGTCCAAATACATTTCTACGGGGGACAGCTTGAAGCCGCTGGACCTGTCGACGCGATCGAATTTTTTCGCTCTCGACGTCATTAGCGATGTATCCTTTGGCAAGCCCTTTGGGTTTCTGGTCGAAGACAAGGACCTGTATAATTATATCGAGATCACGGACAGTGCGGTTCCCATGTTGAGCTTGTTGCAGGCTTTTCCGAGGATCACCAATGTTCTCTATAGCTGGCCATTGCGTCTGGCTCTGCCAAGCACGGGGGACCAAGTTGGCTTTGGGAGGTTGATGGGGTAAGTCACTGCACGAACTCAACATGCAACGAGAGGTCTCTGGCCTTGCACTGACCATTATTCTCTAGAATGGCAAAGCTACATATCGATCAGAGGCTCGGTCCCAACCCGAAACCCGGCAATGACATGCTCCAAGCCTTTATCGATTCGGGGCTGTCGTATGACCAATTGGTGCAGCACATGTTTGTCCAGATGTAAGTCTTCTTTCCCCCCCTGATACGCGTATGGAGGTGGGCTCACTGTGATTTAGCGTCGCTGGCTCCATCACCACTGCCGCGGCCATTCGCCACACGATTCTCGGCTTGGTTTCCAACCCCACCGCCTACAGCGCCTTACAGCAGGAAATTGATGACGCTGCCGCATCCGGTGCGATCAGCTCACCTATCACGGAAGCCGAGGCGCAACGTCTCCCTTACCTCCAGGCCGTGATTCGCGAGAGTATACGCCTCTGGCCACCCGCCAACGGCCTCGGTTCCAAACAAGTTCCGGCCGGGGGGGATGTCATCTGCGGATACCATGTTCCGGCAGGGACGCAAGTGGGCCATAACTTTTCGGGAATCATGCAGCTGAAAAGCCTCTGGGGAAACGACGCCGAGGCGTTTCGACCCGAGCGCTGGATCGAAGCTGCTGCGGGAGACCAAGAGAAAGACAAAGCCATGAACGCGGTTGTGGAGCTGGCGTTTGGGAGCGGCAAGTATCAGTGTCTGGGCAAAACCATTGCGAGGATGGAGCTGAACAAGGTTTTTGTCGAGGTGAGTTCCCACTATCTCTATCAGAGCAGTCCGGAACTCGGTCCAAGTTTTTAGATGATTGACTGGCAAGAATCGATTCGAACTGGCACTAACAAAATTGATGGCAGCTCTTTCGCAGATACGATTTCGGTCTAATCAATCCCCAAAGACCCATGACGGCCTGGGCAGGGACATTTTGGGTCGGAAGCGACATGTGGGTGCGAGTGACGAGAAGAAAAGCGAGGGAATGAGGGGGCTGTAACTACGGACCTTACCTACCTCGGGTACCTAGGTGATCAGTTGTTGCTACCTGTCAAAATGGCGCAAGGAAACAAAAAATTTCAAAAATATAATCTGCGCCTCACCGCCCCGTCGCATGCACGCTGTAGGAATGTGAGGTGCGCCACGTCAGGCTCGGAATTTGGCTGGCACGGTGTTGGTTTGGGGGCGTGGCTGTGGATGGACAGGCAACGCTTGAGTGGAATTGAACAGCCTGGAATTGGCCGCCAAGCTTTACGCAGTGGAAACTGATGATCTGGCTGAGCAACCAAGCTGGACAGACATGCATTACCTAGATTCCCCCCCCCAAAGAAAGGTGGCAGAAGGAAAACTCTTTTTGAATTTTACCAAACGTTACCAAGAGATCAAGTGCTGCTGCCGCCAACATGAAGCATGGCGATGGCGGACGAGAACGGGGACCAACAGCAACAACAGCAACATGTGCACTCTTCCTCGCCGGCGCCTGCAGCACTTGCAACCCATGCAGTGCATGCAGGGGGCGAAAGCAAAAGAACACGCAACGACAACGACAGCGACAACACGATTGCTAGTACTACTACTGGTAGCAGTGCTAGTACTAGACAAAGCCCGAGCATCCCCGTATTGTCACCTCCTTACCCACAAATGTTTCCAGGTCCAATAGTCTATGTTCCCGGGGTATTGAGAGCCGGACCGGGGAATCGGCCGGTATTTGTGCCTTCGTCGGTGCCATCACTACCACCACAGGCAGTTCCGCAATCACCATTATCATCATCAACATCACCGACGGGGAGCTTTTTGCCGGTTTATTATCATGGACAGCACGTGCATGGACAGCAACAACAGTACCACTATCGATATCAACATCAGCAGACACAGCAACAGCAACATAATCAGCAGACACGAAGTCCTCTCTCCGCAGCATCGTCGACATCAACGGGGTCGCAGTCGACGGTTTCACCAATGGTGGTGTCGCCGCTATCTCCGCCGGAACTACAGCAGTCACATACGCAGTCTCAATCACAGTCACAGTCGCAGTCACGGTCACAGTTGCAGGGCGACACACGATTACGAACACATGCCGATGCCGGACATGGACAGAGAAGAGGGCATGAAGCGAAGTCAAGATCCGGGCTGGGGCAGCGACAGGGGCAGGAGTCGGAGTCAAGATCAGGACCACAGTCGGGGTTGGGATCTGCGTCGGGATCCAGGTCAGGACCAGCATCAGTATCAGGGTCGGAAACACAACAAAACCAAGAAATGAACAAAACGAAAGGTCAGCCACCTGTATCGTCCCCATCACCGCCCCCAACATCACCCCGTCCCCGCCGGCAAAAATCCTGGAGGCCGAAATGGTTACAGCGCTGGGTGCTATGCGCGTTCGCACTCTGGTTTATAATCCTTCTGGGTATTATCGAAGCGTTATCGAGCGTGTCGAGCCGCGATGGAAGTCTATCGGTCGATCCGGATTCTGCGGTGTCATATCTTTGGATTGTGGGGTTTACAGCCCGTGAGTTTCCTCTCTCTCTCTCTCTCTCTCTCTTCTTTTTTCTCTCTCATGTCCCTGAGAGATGAACTTGATATCCACTGATGGACGCTTACTTTTTTGATGGGAAAGTCTTCGCCATAACCTCGGCCCTGTGGGATCGCGTAACCTACCAAGCCATGCGGTTCATGCCGTGGATACAAATAGCGCGCGAGCCGTCCGACGCCGAAACGAGTCTCGCACTCGATTACCATTCCCACCGGTTTTTGGTCTCGGCCATGGCGGCGGCGGTGAGAAATCGCCATTTTTTAGTGGCGAGCACCGGGGCTGTCACTTTATTTCTTCGAGTCCTAACCGTTCTCGCCGCGGGACTGGTCTTTCTCAACGGTGCGAGGGTCACATCATCGGTGGCTGTCTCAGTAGTGGATGTTTTTTCCCCAGAGGGAATCTTGACGAATCCTAGTCCGAACCAGGTCCACAACACGGCTTATAAGCTGCTGGAGACAATGGTCAACGAGAATGCCACGGCACCTTTTGGCTATAACCTAGGGATAAATGTCGGGTCCATGTCGACTGCATTTCAGACGTTCACTCGACCCGCAGGAAGGGATGATGTTCTCAACGTTACCGTGGATGCCTTTTGGGCTGATATGGAATGCGTTCCCGCCACGATTGATACCAAATTCGTCGTTTCCGAAGAAGACGAAGAGACAGTGTTCCTTAACATTACCACCAAGTCTAGATTCTGCGAACAAGGCGATACGGAAACACAGGTTCTACCGACAGGGGGAACAGGACAGGGTATTATTCCCCGTGAGCGGCTGGTATACTTTGGCGCTCAAGGCGGGACTTGGTGTGGACCTGGAGGTGAAGGGATGTTTTCCCTGGGTTACTACACGGTTAGCGAAATGGGACTTGATCGGGGTATCGGTGTTCATTGTAGACCGCGGTATCATCTCGGAAAGGTAAACGTTACCGCAACAGGAGACAAGATCGACATGAAGCGGGTAGACTCGAATACCGTTGACTGGGCTCTGACACGAACCGTGGACGGAATGTGGGCGATGAGTCTACCCAACAGCAACCGAACCATTGTCACGTCTACCGTGGCTCATCTTGGAAGCGATGCCTACGTCCGCGATGCGACCAATGTGATCAAGGTCCCCGACCCGATTCGCATGGGATTACACTTGGAAGGAGGAGGAGAAGGAAACAAAATTCCAGAGAGGATGGAAGAGCTAGACTCGGAAACACTAGCTCGCGCAGTTGGCGGGTTCTACCGACATCTCTCACCGCTTGTCGCCCACACGGAGTTGAGGAAAAAAGTTGCGTCAACAACAATCGAAGGCGAGGCGCTGACCACGAAATTACGACTGGAAGTCCACTCTATCGTTTCCCACATTATGGCGGCAATTCTCGCCGTGGCAGCCGTGCTTGCCGTCTTCTCGGCGGCTGTTTTCCTCCGGGATGCGGCATACATGTACCCGCCCAACAGTCCGGAAACCATTCTCGGCATGGCGCTCAATCTCATCAACAGCTCCAAGCTCTTGCACAAACTTTCTGGAACGGGACATTTATCCATGGCGCAGACTACCAACATCGCCTATGGGACTTATCGGGCTGTGCAAAAACATGGCAATATCGACGAAGAGTCATCATCATCGACGTTTAGTATTTCCTGCTCATCCGAATCTTCTGAACCACCGAGTCCGGCGCCGGATATCGAGCCCGAATCCGGAAACTCGGAAGGTTCTCATCGGCCGCTCTATCTGCAATTGCTTCCGCGGGTGGTCATGCTGGTTTTTCTTGCTGCTGTTATCACGGCACTTGTTCTTCTCCTTGTCCTTCCCCTCCACCTTCGTGTATCAGAGAATAACCTCCCAGGGAAAGGAACACGGGGTATTGTGGAGTTGGATTTCGACGCAGCGACATATGCCCATCTCCTGTGGACGTCGCTACCTACCTTGTTTGCCGTGGTGATTGGCACGTATTTTTCCGCCGTCGATGTCAACGTGCGTGCGCTTTTGGGGATTTCCCACCTTGCTTCCACTTCGGCTGCGGCTAGCAACAGCAATATCAATATCAACGACAATACGAGACACGGTGACGGAGACAATACAGCGACAGCAACGACGACGGGAACCGCAACGGCAACAGCAACAGCGACAGCGAAACAACTACAGACCCGCCTCGCCGACCGCACTGCATTCTCCGCATTACTGACAGCCATCCGCACCAGAGCCGGATCTGAGGCGGGGGCGGGGGCGGGGATGGCGGCGCATGCGGCGGTGGTTTCGGCGGGAACGGCGCTGTTGGCGGGGTGTATCACGATTGCTTCGGGGGCGATTTTTACTTTTGCTTTGGACCCCGCCTCATCTGGGAGGAGGGTTGGGGGCGCAAAGGTCGTAGTAAACACCCCCGCGGTGATTCTCGTGATTGTCTTGCTATCCTTGCTACTAATATCCTCGGCAATATCGTCGTTTCTCCTCTTCTCTAAAAGGCGACGCATTACAAATCTCCCCAAGGCGCCGGGAACGGGAAGTATTCTGGCCATGGCAAGCTTGTTGGCAGATTCGAATGTTTTTGGAGAATTACGTTGGTGTCATCTCCGTCATCACCAGGGTACTGAAAAGGAGGAGAGGGAAAAAGAGATCGAGGCGCTATTCGCGGGCAAGCGGTTCCGCATGGGATGGTTTGAGAGAAATCAGAGAATGGTTTATACGATTGGCGTGGAGGATAGGATTTAATATGGACATTTAGTCAGTAAATGTGTCAGTAAATGTGAAGGTTTCAACCAAACAAAATCAATGTGGCATGGTTGAGGTTTGTGAACTGTCTCTGGGTTGGAGAGTTATGTGATCAACCCCGAAAGCATGTTGACATCTGCCTTACCAAGTACGAATACACAGTGCTCTCTCATGGATTCACACTAGGCAGGCGACTTCCAAGTTCCAGTCGCCACCATTAAACTGTACAGTCCCGTGCAATGATCTCAGGGGCTGGACTGGACAATACCAAGCACCTCGTGTGAATAAAGGCTGGAGCCGCTTGTTGTCGCCATGCAGCTCTTCGGACACCGGTCGATCCGCGCGCTAGCGCTGCCAACGCTCGGCTGTATCAGGATGGACATGCTTCCAGAATGCACTCGATACCATTTCTCGCAGCCGTGAGTCTATTCCAGAATAAAAACTAAAAAAAGACAAATTTAGCAATAACCTGGCCGGTAGTCACTGGCCGGCCGGCCGACCAACTCGGCCGTCAATCAGTCACCTCTCCCGATGCGCATCTGTTGATCGTCCCGTGTTTGTTGGTCCGCTTAGCGCCGCGATCACCAAACTGCCGCTGGTCGGGGAAGCCAGCTCTGCAGCACTGCCAGCACAGCCAAAGTGGCCCCAGTGCCCAGCCCAGCACAGCACAGCTTACGCAGCCCTAGGCCGCGCTAGCCCTTTTTTTTTTTTACTGCGCCCTGACCAACACACTCCAATCGCCCCCTGCTGTCCGACCCTCGCGCTTGTCTCAACAACCGTCAACCTGAATCAAAACTGCGAGGTGCATGCTTCTGCAGCGATTCCCAAAGCTCGTCTCCAGCCAACTGGACCCCAATCCATTCATAAACAAAAAGGAACAAACATCACTCCGCCCCACGGCAGATGTGTGCTGCGCCGAAAAAGCTTTGATCTGCAAAAGACCCCCTTTTTTTTTGTTCATCTGGTCCGAATTTGTCCGTCTCGGTCTGCGGGTTTGCAAGTTTTGCGACAGGCCCTGGTAAACTGGCCCCCCCTGGGTGCCCCCCCCGGTCGCTGGAACCGGAAACTCTCCAATGAACCATGGGCGGCCAGCCCTCCAAACAAAACGTTTGATTAAGGCATGCGCTCATCCCTCCCCTTTGGCCCCCTAGCCCGAGACGTGCCGAGCCAGAGCCCCGGCGCGTGTTGAAGGGGGGCCTCGTTTGCCCGTTTCGAAGGGGGGCACGTTTTGCACGCCTGCAGGGGGATGGTGGGACCCAAGGTCACCAATGCGGGGGAGCGACGGGAGCAACGGCTGATCTTGAAACGCACCTTCCTGCCAAGACAGGGCAGTCCAAAACGTTCCCAAACACGCAGCTGGGTGGCGCGACAAGGAGAAGTGTGTCTCTTTTTGGATTCGGGGGGAACTTTGGTGCTGCTGCAACGTGCGGGCCTCGCGGGACTGCGACTCCTGGATACCCAAAAGGGATCTGACTACGCCGCGATGGTCCATTTGGTGGCTTGCCAATGAATTAAATAGTGCGGCCGCGCTCACTTCAGCTGCGCTCCTTCCTCCCCTTCCACCCCAGTCTGCTCACCAAAACGCAATTTCTCCGTCCGAACTTTCCGGGTTTCCTCTTTTTTTCTTCTCTTTTCTTTCTATTCTATAATACCCCCTCCACACAAAAGAGAGCACTTTGACAGTTGCCTCCTTTTTCTGCCTCGGTTTTTTTGCCTTTCCCCAACAAAACAAACCCTTCCAAAATTCAAAATGCAGCTGTCCATGCTCCCCGCGGCCCTTTTGGCCCTTGCCCCTGTCGTCAGTGCTGGTTATGGTGGTGGCTCGTCGTCTTCAGGTGGCAGCGGAAGCGTTTCTGGCTCCCCCCAAGCTCAAAACGATGTCACCGTCATCAACGTAGGCAAGAACGGCCAGACGATGGAGCCCGATAGCGTCACGGTCGCCCGCGGTCAGATTATCGAGTTCCACTTCTTCACCGGCGCCCACTCGGTCGCCCAGTCGGCTTTCGATAGCCCCTGCACGCCGCTCAACGCTACCGCCGGAAACGGCACCGAAGGCTTCTTCAGCGGATCTCAGCAGGTTTCTTCGGGCGAGGGCGCCAACGTTTTCCGCGTCGTCAGCACCGGTACTCCCATGTGGTTCTACTGTGCCACTCAGCGCCATTGCCAGAACGGCATGGTCGGTGTCATCAATCCTCCGTAAGTTTTTTTTTGGTTGGGATTACTTTCTCATCCAACGACTAACAGTCATGTCCAGTGCCAACAACAATGCCCGTACCATCACCACTTACAAGGCCGGTGCCGCCCGCGCTGCTTCCAACGTTGCCCCGGCACAAGTCCGCGGTGGTGAGATTGCTCAGGCCAACAGCCCGGCTGGTGGCACTCCCACTGGCTCTGGCAACAACGGCGGTTCCAACAACAACAACAACAACAACGGTGGCACCCCATCCAGCACTGGCACTGCACCCAACTCTAGCCGCACTGGCAACGCTGGTGTCGGCTCCCTCAGCGGCCTTAGCATGTCGTTCCTTGGCCTTGCTGGTGTTGCGGCTGTTGGTCTCTCCCTGTAAAGTTGTGAAGATCACAGAGTAGTCGGAGGGGTAGTCGCATACGGCATGGTGTTTTTTTTGGGATCAAATTGTATGACACTGGGATAGGAAAGGGATACCTTTTTTTCGGGAGGGTAGTATTTCTTGGAGATCTGGGAAACCAGTCTGGGCATTGTCCCGTTATTGTATTAGAAACAAAAGCTCGTCGATGAATGGCAATGTTTACTGTTACGTTTTTGCTTTCTTGAACCGTGACGGTCTTTCCTGGACCCACTGCCGTGTGAGCGATCCTGATCCACCACATTGGCAACCTCTTGAGTCAAAGAAATAGCAGTTCATGTTATTTGGGTAATGGGAAGGTAGTACATGGGATGAGCCCCGTTGTGATTAAGAAAATGAGACGGGGGCACGGGAAGGAAAAAAAGCATAAAACCGAAAGAAAAGAAGAAAAAAAAAGGAGCTACAGGTTTTGAGGACTGAAAATGCTGGAAAAAACAAGGAACGGTTCTGTCTGTCTGCTGACTATGTGCCGTACTATATATACATATATAACATATATACCCCATTCCCCCAAATTGTAGAACTACTCATGTATTAACATTTAAGAGCAGGATATCTATCTATAAGTGGCTTTTTTTTTTGTATTTGTATTTAGGGACGGGGACAGGGACGGGGTGAGACATGGATTGGTGGGTAGGTAGCCTGGTCAGCCTGGTGGTGGTGAGCTTGGTAAGCTTGGTAAGCCTTGCAAGTAGGTACGTATGTACGTGTAGTTGAGTTTAGAGGTTAGAGCTAGAGATTAAAAGGTAGGTAGGTTTTGCGGTCCCGTGGGGTACAGAAAAGTTTGGTGTAGTAGTGTAGTATAGTGTGATGTAATGTAATGTAGATGACATCAGCAAACACAGGCAGGCCAAACCAGGCCAAGTGAGGTTCTTTGCACCGTCTGCGGTGGTGAACAGAACGTGAATAGGGACGAACTTGGTCACTGGTTCGTGCTCTCACAGCCCACAGATTCCCCTGCACGTGTTTTTTTT
>Ga0247763_1001922_pt1 | contig 11190 bp, 11 predicted proteins | sample UWRJL141409B4_FD_179926 | JGI IMG/M metagenome (GOLD analysis project Ga0247763, IMG submission 179926) | Plant litter microbial communities from Arlington Agricultural Research Station in Wisconsin, United States - UWRJ-L141-409B-4 | ecosystem: Environmental > Terrestrial > Plant litter >...
CTGACGATCCAACAGCGCTCCGGACATGAAGACGATGCCGGCGGCCGACCGGGGCACGTCTGCGCGAGCGGCGGCGAAGGCCGCCACGACTCGCTCGGGGCTGCTCGAGCGGACTTCGAAGCTCTGAGCGCGCCGCATCATTCGAAGCGAACCTATTTGGCACGCGACTCGGCTGCAAGCACCACCCGACAGAATTCTGGCTTGGGCCCGGAGGGAAACGCTAAAATGGGCGTACTAGCCCCTGGTGGTGAGGGGGGTGCGGCGGAGCGGGGCTACCCCCACCCAGGTCATTCCGGCAAGACTTACAAGCGCATGAACGGACACGGGCTCGAATTTTACTCTTGTGGGGCGACCGACGTCGGCCAGAAGCGACAGGTCAACGAAGACTCCTTTCTGTGCGACGACGAGCTCGGCTTGTGGGTGGTGGCTGACGGCATGGGCGGCCATGCCGCTGGCGAGGTGGCGAGCCGCGAAGCGGTCGACACCATCCACGGCATGGTCAAGCGCGACAAACCGAAGCTCGACCTCGCCAATCCCGATTCGGAAGAGACGCTGCGCACCGGCGCGCGGCTGCTCGAAGGCGCCGTACAGGCAGCCACGTACCTCGTCTATGGCATGGCCGAGCTCGACGCCAACAAGGCCGGCATGGGCACCACCATCAGCGCGATGATGTCGCTCGGCTCACACGCCGTCACCGCCCAGGTCGGGGATAGCCGCATCTACCGCCTGCGCAACTCCAAGGCCGAGCAGCTCACGGAAGATCACACCCTCATCAACTGGCAGATCAAGCAGGGCCTCATCACCGAAGAGGAGGCCAAGCTCAGCCGGCATCGCAACGTCATCACTCGCGCCGTCGGCAACCGCGAGTACGTGCAGGTCGACACCGTCATCGTCGCCGTCGCCCCGGGAGACCAGTATCTCCTGTGCTCGGACGGGCTCTACAGCTACCTGCGCGCCGAAGAGATCTCGAGCGTCGCCAACAGCGGCGGCCAGAGCAGCGTCGACCGCTTCATCAAGCTCGCCAACCGGCGCGGCGGCCGCGACAACATCACCGCCGTCCTCGTCGAGATCGGCTGACGCCTCCGCACCCCGCGCCTCCCGCTCGGGGCCGCAACACGTCAATCTCGGAAGCCATGCGGCCCTCGGGCCACGATGGCGACAAAGCGTTGCCCACCTCAGAGCTTCCGAGTATAGGTGTCGCCCTCGGTCCCCATCGTCTAGCCCGGCCCAGGACACGGCCCTTTCAAGGCTGTAACACGGGTTCGAATCCCGTTGGGGACGCTGGTTTGTAGAGTAGTTCCGCGTCGTTGAGAAAACCGAATCGTCCTTCTGGACGATTCGGGACGATTGGGACGAAACGAGGCAGCCGGGCAACGTAGGGAAGGGCGCGTCGGATGCGAGTCCGACCGCCTCTGCCTGACGGATGTATCCCTGCGTGGTCTCGAACCGCTCGTGGCCGGCGCGCTGCTGGATGCGCAGGGGCTCGGTGCCGGCGAGGGCTTCCCAGGTGATGCCGGTGGCTCGCAGGTCGTAGAAGGTGACGTTCTTCGTCGTCGCCGAGTCTTCGAAGAGATCGGCGCGGGTGGCGCCAGCGCGCTTGAGGTGCTCGCGGAGGTTCGCCGAGAGGTCCTCGAGGGGAGGGAAGCCGTGGCGCGCGTCCTTGTTGGGATGGTCGTGCTGCACGACGAGCCCTTCTCCCCGGGCTGCCTCGTGGAGCTGGTGAATGAGCGGGCGCAACGAGCCGTGTATCGGCATCCGGCGGGTCACTCCGGTCTTCGTCGGCTTCACCGCGCCGGTCTTGAGATCGAGAGCCTGGTGAATGCTCACGTACTCTTGGTCGAGGTTGACGTCGTCCCAGCGCAGCACCGCCAGCTCACCCGGTCGCGTGTACAGATAGATTGAGAGCGCGTAGAGGCGTCGCCAGCGCAGCGGCACCTCGTTGCAGCCGAGCAACAGCGATGACTCCGCGGGGAAGAGCCACTGTTTCGCTTTTACGACTCCGGCATCAGGGCCACGCACGCCCGACGCGGGGTTGTCCGCCCGCACACGCAAGGTGGCGGTCTTCGACTGGCAGGCGTCGCTGAAGAGCTTGGTCACCAAGCCCCAGACTTTCTGGGCGGTGCGCCAGGAGAAGGCGCCGTCGAGGACTTTGCCGTCGAGGGATTCGACCACCTCCCGCAGGTCGTCTTGCGTCACCTGGCAGATAGGCCGCGTCGACAGGAGCGGCCAGACGTGGTTTCGCATGCGGCCGCGATCGGTGTCGATGCTCGAAAGGCCGCGACGTTTGCGGTCCCCGAACCAGCGCTCCGAGTATTCGGAGAACGACTCCCGATCGCGCGAGCTCGAGCCGGGCTCGGACGGGCTGGCGCTCGCCGCCGAGGGTCGGGCGGGCCGCGCAGCGACGATGCCTTCGCGCTCGAATCGCTCGGAGTATTCGGCGGCCGTTTGCCGCGCGAGGGCCTCAGCGTCGGGCGAGCAAGGCGACGCCAGCAGATGGATCCATGGCCGTGAGCCGTCGATACACGAGATTCTCGCCTTGTAGTGGCCAGGCTTGTCTCGCGTGGGATCGACGTAACGGACGGTGCCTGTCTTCGGGCGGGGCATCCTTGAGGTTTCCTTCCACAACCGCGCTCGAGCGGCGCCGCAACCACGTTACTCGAGCGCAGACTTTATTGAAGTGCGTTCGGCGGTCCGCGCGTAAAGGGACCCGACGGTTGGCACCCCGCGGGACTCAACCGGGTCGGCGATCGCCCTTGATCACCCGAAGCCTCCCGGCGTCGAGTGCCGCGCGAACCGGGTCCGGAGCGTCATTCGTGGGCTCCTCATCGCGGGTCGCCGCGCGATGCCGATCCATGTACGCGTCGACGTCCGAGCGTCGCGCTTGCCACTTCTTTCCGAGCTTTACTGCCGGAAAAGCGCCCTCACGAGCCAGGCGCTGGAACGCTCGCGGCCCCATGGGAGCGGACCGCGCGTCGAGCCACTCAGAAGGCTGCCCGTGCCCAGCTATGGCGCTGTTCACGGCACTGAAAATCAGCTCCTTGAGCTCCTCAACATCGACGACGACCACCCGCGCCATCATGGAGTCTCTCCAGGGAGCGGACGGCCGGCGGGTGACGACGATGACGCGGGTGACGGCTCGCATGGGAGATCAGCGTCACCGGCGTCACCCACGTCACTCGCGTCACTGGGGCCCCGCGGCGGGGGTTGCCCCTCGACCTTCCACAGAATCCCAGCTTTGCTCTTCTTCGCGCGGGCGATTGCTCTACCCCCAGCGACGCGGTCTCTGTAGCGCCGCAGAACGCGGGCCACCTGCCCAGGGTCGAGGCGGTCCGGCGCCGTCGCGCACGATTCGGCGAGTGCATCTCTCAGCGTCGCATACCGACTCGGATACTCACGGAGGAGACGCAGCGATTCAGCCACCGACGTGCCGGCGGCATTCTCCGGCAGCTCGCTCCACCCCTCGATGAGCCGAGCGAGGATCTCGGCGTTGCGATCGCTCGCGTCGCTGAGCTCCCTCCGCGTGAGGGCTGGGTCGGGCAGGCCGATCCAGACGATCGATTCGCGAATCACGCGACCCCACGCCCCGAACGAACCCCAGGGCACCACGCCCTGTGTCGGCCGACCCGCGACGAAGAAGGCACGCACTATCGTGAGCGCCGCAACCAGGAGGCGAGGACGGTTCTCTCGGATGAAGCCCAACAGTTCGGGACGTTGAAACCCAGTCCGTTCCTCCGGACGTTCCTCACGTGAACGAAGTCGAATGTGAAGTGTGCGCCGGACGAGGTCGCCAGCCAATGCGACGTTATTCCCCGTCGCGACCCATACTATCCGCAAGGGCACGCGCACTGTCGCATTGGACCCAAGAAGGCGATCGCTCCAGTCTGTAGCGGTCAGTGCCGCGTCGAGGCTTGCCCCACCCAGAGCCCCAGCGACGTTGTCGATGAGAACCGCGGACGTGCCCGCGAGCGCGAGCGTCGTAATGCGCTTCCGCTGTTCGTCGTCCTCGCGAACCGGCGCCATTACTGAAAGCGACGCCCCCGTTGCGATGATTCCCGCCGCCTCGGCGAGCAACGTCTTTCCGGATCCGCGCGTGTTCGCGTCAATGAGCATGAGGGGAACGCAACCATCAATCGCCGGACGAGCAGCGAGCGTCAGCACGAGAGCTAGCCAGGCGGACTGATGCTCAGGCGCTTCGAACGGGAAGTCTGCCACTATCGACAGCAGCTCCTCCGCAGCCGCACGAGCGTCTTCACGCGTCGGAACCGGTGGGATGGCGGCAAAGCGCTCGCGTGGAACGAATACCAAGCCAGTCGCCGCATCATACCCCGGCTGGTCTAATAACGAGCCGTCCGCCCGCAGCGTCGGGGCTTCCGTGATGCCGGCAAGGGCTCGAACGCCGTGCCACTGGTGGCGCGCAGCAACCGCACCGACGATTGGTTGAGGCACGGCTGTTCGCAGGTACTCCGTCCCTCTTGCCTTAAAGAACTTCACTGACGCTGAGATCAGCTCCCGCAATCTTGGCTGCTCAATGGTCGCCATGTACGCGGGCCCTTGACGACCAGACGCCGCGGGTTCCGGGTTCGACCGCAGCTCCACGAGGTACCCACCGCGCTGGTACACCGCCGGGTTATCGGCGAGCTTGGGTTTCACCGCGTCCACGACCGCATGCTCATCCGGCCCGAGGTGCACCGCCTTGGGGTCTGACAGAGCCGCCGCAACATCCTCGGCCGAAAACGCCTCCTCGACTCGACGGCGCTTCATCGCCACTCCTCCGTGCAGAACGAACTGTGCGAGCAGAAGAAGATGCCGCGTTCGTTCCAGGATCCTGGCGGCGGCGCGAACAGCACTGTCGAGGTGTCAAAAGGCCTGCCCTGTGAGTGGTACCCCTCCGTCGGGCAGCGCACGGCGAAGCAGCCCGGCTTGATTTGCGGCCCGAGAAGGCCCTTCCGATGAAACAGGCGTCCCAAGACGAAGCTTTGCGGATCGACCGGGCCATTCGCGCGCAGCGCGGGTCTGACTCGGGCCTCCTGAGAAAGCAGTATGCTGATCAGCCACGTGGGAGGCTCGGCTATCGGGACCTCGTCAATGCGGCTCGACGCTTCCCAGGCGTATGCTTTGCCGCTTCGGTGAAAGGACGGGCTAGCCACGACATACCCGTTCTGCAGTCCCTTGATGTCGATGCCGCTGCGGTCGAGCCCACTCACCCGAAGGGCCGCCGTACGGACCTCTTGAAGCGCATCCACGGTCTTGAACCAAATGTGCAGGCCGCCGCCACCGGTCAGGGCAGTTACGGTGTGGGGGAGGGCAGGCAGCGACAGCAAGGTTTCCAAGCCGCAGTGGCGCTTGTCGACATCGAGTACGAAGTCGCGCGAGAATCTGGGGACCAGTGCTATGCTTGCGTCAGGCCATCGATCTGACCACTGTCTGATGGTCGTTGGGTCCAGGGTTGCCGCATGCTCGCCACGGGCGCAGAGGGGGGTCTTTTCGCCCGGACGGATCGGGATCACGCCAAACCCGAGGGCTGCGTACCGCTGCGCGGCTCGACGAAAGCTCATGGCTTCCTCCGCAGTTGCGTTCGCGGCGATGGCGGCTCGCCCATTCGGGACGAGTCGACAGAGCCGCCCTCATCGGCAGCGGCCGATTCGGTGGGGGTGTCCGTTGAAGTAGCTAGCCTGAGCAGGATTTCGTCGATGCTCCGGCAAAAGCCGGTTCGCAAGGCGATCAACTCGGCTGCGATCTCGCCGCGCCGATCCGCGCGGCTCATCGGCGCCCCCACGCTGCGCCTAAACTGCACCACACGACGCAGCAAATGGGTCGGAAGCCACGGCGCGTCACGATGACTCCTTGGCGCCGGTCGCGGTCGGTTGCTCCTGTTTCGGCTCTGGCTCGCCGGACTCGCGCGATCGAAGAAACTCTTCGAGGTCACCCCACCTAACCATCCGCCTGCGGCCGGGTCGCAAACTTTTCAGCCGCCCAGAGGCAACCCACGCGCGAACAGAGCTGAGAGGCGTGCGCGTCGCTTCCGCGACTTCAGTGAGGAACAAGAGCTTGTCAGGATCTATTGGCTTTGACACGCAGCAACGATGAGTTGCTGGCGACTGGCTGCAAGCCGCGCCCGGAAAATTGAATTTTGCGGGCGCCCTTAATCAGCGACAAGCTGCGCGAACTTCGACCCCGCGGGGGGACAGTTTTCGACACGCGGCCGACGTTTATTTTTTTGCGGGCGCCCTACGCTGCTCATCGATTCGAGCGAACCGCTTGGTCAGACTTCGTGCGGGGTCCTTGGGCGGCTCCGCGACCCCCCCGTACACAATGCTGAGAAGCACGTCCTCTTTGAGGTTTGCCGACCGCAGTCGCCGGAGCAGGTCATTGACGGCTCGCTCGAAATCCAAGGGGGACAACCCAATCAGCGGCGGAACGTCAAGCTTCCGTCTTACGTCCGGTTTAAGCGAACTGGTAATTTTGAGCTTCCTTGCCACCGCTCTGCACACGGCGGTGATGGCCTTCAGCTCCGTCAAGCCGTCGGCGACGCCCTCGTTCCATCCTCGGATACCGGGAGCGGTGGCGTTTCGCGCGTCCATCTCGAGCTGGTTCATAAGCGCGGCCGTCGCGGCGTCGAGCTCATGGAGGCCGTCGAGGTGGGGCGCTGCCGAGACGACGACATGCAACAACTCTGCCTGCCGATCCTCAAGCAGCACGGCGAGGGCGTCCCCCCCCGCGAAGGGCGATGACTCGAGCGCGCTCCGCGCTTCGCTTGGATCCAGCTGCGCGGCATCGAGCGCGCAAGCCAAGCCAATTTCGGCGCAAACACAACGCTGCGCATACACGGACTGGTTCCGTTCGTCCCGGACGGGCGCGCTGACTCCTTCTTTCAGTAACCTCAGCTCCTGTCGACTGCCGTCAAAATGCCGCTGAAGCAGCACGTGCAACGGCTGCCGCACATTCGGCGACTCTTGCGTGCCCCGCTCTTGGTCGAGCCACCCGAGGATGCGTGTTGCCAACCGCCTGAGCTCGGTAGCGTAAGCGCGGCGCCTCGCTTCGATGGGCTCAGGCTCCTCCGCCTTGATCGTCCCCTTCATCACGGTAGTTTATCGTTCTTGGCGGCTGCTTGGCAACGTTGGCGTCGACGACGCCGTCAGCGCGAGCGCGTTCTTCCAGCGCGATACCAGAACCCCAGATAAGCCCGTCCACGTCCGGCTTACGGGTGTCTTTTGCCCTGCCCGGGCATGCCGGCAGGGTTGGTCGCAGCTAGACTACGCAGATGCTGACGCGCTCACAGGTCGCCAAGCGTCTCGGAAGAAGCATCGCGACGGTCCGAAGGCTCGAAGGCTCAGCTTTGCACCCGATCCAAGATCGAGATGGAGTCCACCGCTTCAGCGCTCGTGAGGTCGATGCGGTCAAGCATGGCCGCTCATCACTGCCCGCTGTCCAATGGCCCCCTGCAACAGACGACAGCTGCGATGACGACCCCCCTTTCGAGCCAAAGCGATCACCTCAAGTAGCCCGGCTTGACGAGGCTCGTCGCGTCGAGACGGACTTGAGAGAGCAGCTCGCAGCAGCCAAGGCTCGGATCGTCGAGCTCACGCAAAGAGTGGCAGCACTCGGGGATGCGATGCCAGCTCGCGACGATGCGCTCTCCGAAGCCTTTTTCGACTGGCTTGACTCACGTTCAAAGGGGCAGATGCGGCAGCTTGCTTTGGGCGGCATGGAGGAGTTCCTGGACCTGGTGGCTGAACTGCACAGGAACTCGCGATGAAAACGGGCGTCGGAATCCTGAGCAGTCCGCGCGCCATCGAGGAGCGAGCGAGGCCCGCTCGCCTCGAGCGCCGACGGGTCCATATGAAGGGCGTTCGACGTCAGCGCCTGGGGGTTCCACGTAACGCTGGACGTGCTGGACGCGGTGCGAGCAGGCGTTATCGCACGACCCCTTACATGTCGGGCGCGAACATGCGCGTATGCACCCACTCGCGGGGACGCCCGCTGGCCCTTCACCGCAGCCGCGACTGTCGCGCGGGACCGACGATGATTCTTGCTGAACCTTGCTGACCCTCTAGCGTTCGAGGCACGTGCCGCATCGAAACTCCGAAACCGATTTGGGGGGCGCCGCTTACAGTGCGGCAAGTTCCATCGGCGATGCCCGGAGCCGGAGCCTGTCTGCAGCAGCGACCCACCGGCGCCGGCTCCCGCCCGCCGAGGAGGCGACTCGGGCTTTCGCAGGGCGACCGCGCACGGCTTCGTGCGCGCCGGGTTGAGGGTCCTCGACGGCGGTCGTTGGTAAGACTGCACGTTCCGCGGGGGGACTCGCCCGGTTCCCTTTAAGTGCGGAGGAGGAGACAAATGCCAGCCGGCAGCAAGAACGCACCCGAGACTCGAGCCAGAGAGAAAATTGACGCGCTGCTCGACGACGCCGGCTGGGCAGTCCAGGACCGGGACGACATGAACGTCTCCGTGCCAGCGGTCGCTGTCCGCGAGTTCAAGCTGAAGAAAGGTCACGGATTCGCTGACTACCTGCTTTTCCTCGACGGCAGAGCGGTTGGCGTCTGCGAAGCAAAGCCGGCTGGCGTCGCCGTGCGGAACGTCGAGCCGCAGGCAAAGCGCTACGCTGAGGGCCTGCCCGATGAGCTGGATGCGCCGCTTAAGCCTCTCCCCTTTTCTTATATATCAACAGGCGAGGAGACCGCCTTTATCAACCACCTCGACCCGCATCCGCGCACGCGCGAGGTCTTTTCGTTCCATCGGCCCGAGACTCTCAGGGAATGGCTCACGGCGGACACGCTCGACGCTTGGATCAAGCGATCGGGTGGCTTCTACACGGCGGCGGACGATGACAGGCCCTCGACATTGCGCGCCCGACTTCGCGCAATGCCGCCGGTCGAGCTACCCGGAATGTGGCCGAACAAGGTCCGCGCCGTCGTCAATATCGAGAGAAGCCTATTCGACGACCGCCCGCGCTCGCTGATTCAGATGACGACCGGCGCGGGCAAGACCCTGCTCGCCGTGACCACCCTCTACCGGCTCATCAAGTTCGGTGGTGCACGTCGCGTCCTATTTCTCGTGGACCGAGCCAATCTCGGTGAGCAAGCGGAAAAAGAGTTTCAGGGCTTCCGAACGCCAGACGATAACCGAAAGTTACAGAGCTGTACGGCGTTCAGCGTCTCGCATCGAACACGATTGGCTCGTCGAGCAAGGTCGTTATCTCGACGATCCAGCGCCTGTACTCCATCCTCAAGGGGGAACCTGATCTCGACCCCGAGCTCGAGGAGCATACGCTCCTCGACGACGGCCCTGACCTGCACAGGGCGCCACTACCGGTCGTCTACAACACGGCCATCCCGCCCGAGTTCTTCGACATCGTCTTCATCGACGAGTGTCACCGCAGCATCTACTCGCTCTGGCGCCAGGTGCTCGAATACTTCGACGCGCACTTGCTCGGCCTGACGGCGACCCCTGCGAAGCACACGTACGGGTTCTTCAATCAGAACGTCGTGATGGAATACCCGCACGAAGATGCCGTCGCGGATGGCGTGAACTGCGACTTCGACGTCTACAAGATCCGCACACAGATTACGGCGCAGGGGTCCACGGTGGAGGCGGCCCCCGGGATCATGCTTGGGTATCGCGATCGAATGACCCGCAGAACCCGGTGGGAGGCGCCCGACGACGACGTATCTTACGCCGCCGGCGACCTCGACAGGAACGTGGTCGCCGTCGACCAGATACGGCTCATCGTCCGCACCTTCCGCGACCGAGTGCTCAGAGAGACCTTCCCGGACCGATCGGAAGTGCCGAAGACGCTCATCTTCGCGAAGGACGACTCCCACGCCGAAGACATTGTGCGCATCCTGCGCGAGGAGTTCGGCAAAGGAAACGACTTCGCGCAGAAGATCACGTACAAGGTCACCGGTGCGAAGCCAGCCGACCTCATCCAAAGCTTCCGTAACAGCTATTCGCCGCGCGTGGCTGTTACCGTCGACCTCATCGCCACCGGCACCGACATCAAGCCTGTCGAGATTGTCATGTTCATGCGCAGCGTGAAGTCGCGCGTGCTCTTCGAGCAGATGAAGGGGCGCGGCGTTCGCGTCATCAGCACTGACGAACTGCGAGCCGTAACTCCAGACGCCAAGGCGAAGACCCACTTCTTAATCGTCGACTGCGTGGGCGTATGCGAGGCGACGCTGGCGGACACGAAGCCGCTGGAGAAGTGCCCCAGTGTCCCCCTCAGGGCACTACTGGACCACGTCGCCGCAAACGGAACCAAGGCGGACTATCTCTCGTCGCTCGCCAGCCGCATCGCACGCATCGACAAGCAATGCGCCCCCGAGGACCGACAACGGGTGCGAGAGGTCACAGGCGGTCCAACGCTCAGCGATATATCGGCCGCGCTGGTCCACGCGCTCGACGCCGATGTGCATGAACTGGAGGCCCGGCGAGTATTCAGTCTTTCCGAAGGCGAGGAACCCACGGACGACCAGCTGAAGAAGGCGTCGAAGCCACTCAAGGAGGCCGCCATTGCGCCACTCATGCAGGCCCCAGCTTTGCGAAGGCTGCTGATCGAGCTGCAACAGCGGTTCGAGCAAGTCGTCGACGAGGTCAGCATCGACACACTCGTCGAGTCGCAGACCGGCTACAGCGCCGAGGCCCGGGAAAAGGCGCAGACGCTCGTGCAGTCATTTGAGGCGTACCTTGCCGAGCATAAAGACGAGATCGATGCGCTGCAGTTCTTCTACTCGCTGCCGCACAGCAGGCGCCTACGGTTTAGGGACATCCAAACGCTAGCCGACACAATCAAAGCGCCCCCGCGGTCTTGGACACCCGAGAAGCTTTGGCGAGCGTACGAGACGCTGGAAAGGTCCAGGGTGCGCGGAGCATCTGCCGGAAGACTCCTCACCGACATGGTGTCGCTGATTCGCTTCGCACTTCACCAGGAGGGCGAGCTCGTTCCGCACGCCGATCGTGTTCAATCTCGTTTCGAGAGCTGGCTCGCCCAGCAGCAGAACGAAGGGCGCGCATTCTCGGATGAGCAGAAGCAGTGGCTCGGCATGATGCGCGACCACATCAAAACATGTTCCGCCTCAGTCGAAACGTGACTCCCCGGGGCTCCCATGAGAGGAGAGCCGGAGCCCATGACCAAGAAGTCCCGTCGTCGCTTCACCCCCGACCAGAAGGCGGCAATCGTTCGCCGCCACTTGG
>Ga0247763_1001923_pt1 | contig 11178 bp, 10 predicted proteins | sample UWRJL141409B4_FD_179926 | JGI IMG/M metagenome (GOLD analysis project Ga0247763, IMG submission 179926) | Plant litter microbial communities from Arlington Agricultural Research Station in Wisconsin, United States - UWRJ-L141-409B-4 | ecosystem: Environmental > Terrestrial > Plant litter >...
CCGGAGACATCCTCCATCCTTCCTCAGTCGAAACTGACAGCAGAAGCGACATCGAAAGCGACATGGTCAAGACTGCGACAAGAAAAGCGATTGCTCTCAAATCGCTGCCCAGTTCAATTTGCATTGATGCACCCAAAAAAGGACACAGCCACCGAAGCACCCAGCTGCGCAGGGTGCCCAGTGTGCCTGACCATGCCATAAAAAGAAGGTACGCTAGTCCTGGAGTGGCCTAGCGTCGCGGCTGGCGGCAGTTTTCCTTGACCGAGGGCTTGCTCGCCAATCGCGCCTGCTGGCGGTCAGGTTCCCCGCGCTGGACAGGTGCTTGCCCCGCACTGAAGCCGAAGGCTGAACGTGGTTTTCGTGAATGATAAGTCGGACGAGGCAGGCGAACGCGCATTTGGTGTGTTTGTGGTACCCAATTCCTTGAAAGTCCTCGAAGCTCCAAACTGGCCAACGTGGAAGCAAACCGGAATGATGCGCGGCCAAGAGGCACGTATGCCGAGGGGCAAATAACTAGACGCACCCCATGAACTCGCCGCAAACAACTGGGGCCGTCCTGAAGGCGGAGGAAGAGGACATCAGTATTCCTGCGAAGTGCGGTGGCGAATTCCCAAGAGGATGCCATTTTGTGCCATCGCCGCCTCGATCGAAGACTGTTCAAGGAAATTGTGTTTAACTTGGACGATTATTACCGCCAATACAACGCTTCGTGGTCCCAATGGTAGACACGCATGGCAGATCAGTGAAAAAGCTTTAGGATCCTCTGAACCATTGCCGGTACGGTACCTGATTCCCCACATGATGACGACCGTATCCATCCAGTCCCAGGGCGAGCATCGGCTTAGGACACATGTGTGGCAGGATTTAGCCTTTGACCGCGCCTCGGTCGCTGTCTCTTAAGAGCAGCCGCAGTAAATCTCAGGCGTAAGCGCCGCTCGGTCGCTGATACGTACCTTGCAGCTGGAGGTGGAGTGAGTGCGTTTCAGGAACCTTTGGCAGCGGGAGGATGCATGGTCATCAAGACTGAAACATCGGCGTCTGCTTGCCACAGTGGAGTGGATGCTGCCGACGTGTCCAGAGCCAGCCTTGCTGGGGTGAAAGTTTGCTGCAAACAGCTCTGCCCGTGCAGTGTTTGTCGTTTTGGGTGACATCGTAGTGTGTTGCGACAACAACTAGTTGGGGAGAGCTTGGAGAAAGGGGCAAAAAAATGAGGTCCTACCCGGATTCGAACCGGGGTTACCGGAAAATCTGGTGTCAGAATCCGATGTGCTAGGCCAACTACACTATAGAACCTTGCAATTTGATGAACACTGATCTGAATTTGAGGTTCATATCACTGTGGCACATAGTCTCACCCGATGTATCTGTCCCTAGGATCGCGCTTTTCTTCAACAGCGCGACGAGAAAGATGTTACATTCCAATTTCTAAAATTCCCACGATCGCTACAATTTGCAACAATTCTATTTCATATTTCATCTATCCCGTCACACCACAGTGACACTTTCCCTGAAGCCTCTCACTCCCTTTGCAAGTCCCGCAATCCCGTCCTTGTCAACACCATATCTCACCTCGACAGCGCCCAACTCGTTGGGCAAATATGGCTTCGCTGCATCTGTCGCCCCACGCTGTCGCAAATAGCTCGTTTGGGCACTCTTGAGCACTTCGCCCACGTCGAACAGCCGCATCACGGGCACGCCGCCTCGTTTGTGAACTTGAGCAGTCCAGCATGCCACGCCCACCATGATTGCCATCACAATCCCGGGAAGCAGGATAAGCAGCAGAGATCGCGAGGGGTCCAGCTTTCTGACCGAGACATTGGAAATGATCGTTTGCTGCGTCGACGCGGCGCTTGCCGGAGAGGGGCCAGAGCCCGAAGTCGCCTGCGCCAAGGCCCCGATCGACAAGAGGATGAACTCCTTGATCCCGTCAATCGTCCACACATTTCGCTCCGCCGCTGAGGATGTATAGGGCACAGCGCGATTGTTCAAGGTCGAGTTGAAGAACATGGGCTGCGTGCCATCGACGCTGCTGCCCGCCATGAGCGGCGCGACAGCGAACCAGAGGAGTATCTCGTTGATCTTTGTGCCGGGCTTGGCAGAGGCGCTCGTCAGAAGTGTATCCAACGACGATAATGTTGCAGCAGAAGATGACGGGGCGTTTGGCCCGGAGGTAAGAAGCCTATCGGCGGCAGTGATGTCAACAATGCAAGCAATTGTCGATGCATCCGTGACCCCTTTACTGACAAATGCAGATGCAGAACCGCCCTCGATTTTCCCGCCAAGCGCAGCAAACACAAGCGTCGTGCGAGTGTGATGGGGTGATATGAAGTCGAAGCTGTCTGCCCAAAGAGTCAACTGGGGAATACTTCGCACCCATACCTCGGCGCTGCTGTGCTTGTCGTTGGGGTCGCTGGAGTTGCTGTTGGTTCGGGTCATGTTGGTTAGGAAAGCGCTCCACAGAATGCCGTTCCTGTTGAGCTGCTGAGCCTTGTAGGGAGTGCAAGAAACTGATGTCTCCAGCTTGACGGCGTGCGCCGAGAAATCTCCCCTCTGGCTGAGCACCTCCCGGTCGATGTACCAATCCCGGAGGCCTGGCAATGGTTCCGACGCCGGATTCGTGGACCATGAGTAATACTCTGCAAGTACACCAGCAAGCACAGATGTTGGGGGATCTGTCTGAGCATAGAGCTCGGCCATGCCACCCCCGCGGGTATAGTTGCTTGCGAGCTGGGTCAACAGGCCGGTTGGCGTAAAGGCAAACCCGACCAACGCAGGCGACGCGAGCGGAACGAGGGTCACAATAGTTGCAGCTGCCAGCACGAACCCCGCAGCGGCGGTCTTAACAGACGTAGCAGCGGCCGGCAAAGATGGGACAGAGCCCCTTGTCGTGGCGAGATAGGCCTCTAGCCCACCGATTGTGAAAGACTGCTTGGTGAGCAACGGCCAGACCGCTGATTCGCAAAGCGCCAGGGCAACAAATGCCAGAGCCGACAAGCCGACGAGGTATATGAGGGTGATAATTCCCTGGATCGTGGCTAGATGCTGCGTTGTCCAGTCGTCAGATTTTGAGCAGTCGTTTGCCCAGGTAGGACAGTCCAAGGGCTGCCTGCTGATCGTGTTGGCGTAGATGATGGCAACAATGATGAATATGGCGCCGGCCCCAAAGGCCGTGACGAGGGATAGGTGGGTCGCTAGGAAGGCCCACCAACCGAGACGTCTCGGCGACGACAGGGCGCCCATAACGAAGTCATGATCAGATGCGAGGCGCCGTACCTCTCGCGGTGTTGGAGAGGCGGGCATTACGCCCAGGCCAAGAGTGTCGAAGGAGACGGAATTGTCGGGGTCGAATTCCTCCTTGAAGATGGACCTACGCGATCGTTTCCGGTTGAGAGACGGAAAGCTCGGTTTGAAGAATCGCGACATGGGGACATGAATGTTTCAGGCGGTCAGTGAAGTTGGACAGGCCATGTTGAGCGACCTTCAACGCCACGGTTAGGGCAAGAGATATAATTTAGTATCCCTAGCTTCATCGCGACGCAAATCCGTCTCGAAAGGTGGTCCCAATGAAGACTCGATGTCACTGGGGCGTCGATGCCCTATCTCCAGGACGACGACTTGGGCCGGCGGACCGCTCCGTGTGATTGACCGACAGCAACGACGTGGCGGTGTTTGCGCCAATCGCAGCAGCCATGGGTCAACAGGTCCCTGCAAGACCAGTTGTTAATGTCCACATGCAGCCCTCACTTCCGCCAATCTCGAGCGACGAGTTGTTGGACATGCAGTTCGCCCGACAATTCTTAGCAACAATGATGTGTCGCATCCTGTTGCCAGTGACACACAGTGGCTCGGTGATGCCCAATCGGGGTCATCCCCACAGTGGCTTCAGGGCTGCATGGCCGCAAAGTATGCCAAGACTACCAAGCATCTTCAGAAGTTCCTGCAAACAGAGTACATCACAAAACGTCCGAAGCATGAAACATAAATTTGGCCATAGGTTACGCGGCAGATTCCATCACTGCTCTCGGTCTCTGATCAAAAACCACTTGAGGCCATCACTTCACTTTTCAGATAGCAAGGCCTTTGGTCATTTCCACACACCTCAACTCGCCTCCCCCATTACCTACCCTCCACAGATGGATGCTGCGTGGCAGCCCAGTTTGCAATTCAGCAAAACTCTAAAAGGGGGTCGCAAGGAATGCATTGATATTGAGATCGTGTACATATCTAGTGTTGTCTTTCATCCATGAACTTCAATCAGAACCCACCCCACACTGATAGAATAGCCTAGGACAGAGGAAACCCAAGAAGAGCCCCTGTGGTGGGATGGTGGGATGGTGGGTTCGGCGCAGCCTAGTCTAGTCCAACCAACCCCTGAAAGTCGGTTTGCGCGATATTCCACAGAGCTTGGCAGCGGCCGATGGGCCAACCTGCCCGGGCATCTCCTGACTCCTTCCTTTCTCCAGGGCTTGATGATAGAAGTCTCGAGGTTTCAATAAGGGAATTCAAGGTCATAATAAAAAGTTCAAGTTCTCCATTCTTAAAATCAGGGCTTTAATATTCTAACCGAACCCCTCCGCACTAAAAATCTTTGAGGCGCTGAGTTGTATTCTGTCACGTTAAAGTGGGGGTTAGAAAAGACAGTTACAGGCTAGGGGAGTCTTGGTTGATACCCTGGGAACTATCTGCCTTTTCGCTAGCAAAATAAGATATATATATCTATGTATGTAGCAACAGACTTGGCCGGCAACGGCGAACAAGCTTTATGTCGAGCCTCTTTATAGTCGAGCATTCAAGATCGGGGTTCCAGGAACCAAGACCTTTGGAAGCAAAGGGTTTATTTTGAGTTGTTACAGGCACATACATAGGTACCTAGGTATTTCCCACATGTTCATACGCAGATATGCAAATAGCTTTCTCAAGGTTAGGTAGGAGTCACAAGCATCACAAGTATCATCAAAGAACACATTCATCCAAATTTGGTAAATCAACAAAGTAAAAATTATTGAATATGATATCCTGACGATATCAGCTATTCTGACTTCATATCGGGGTCACGTATAACAAGTAGGAGAGGCCACGCAAGAGGGATTTTTATCATGACCATGCTGGCCAGAGTGTGAACCCATTACTCATCATCATCATCCGGCTCAGTCTGAGACTTTGCCTTTTCCTTCTTGCTCGCCTCCTCTGCCTTCAAAGCTTCCGCCTTCCTCTTTAGCATGTCCTGCAAAATAGCAGCTCCATCGTCTGTGAAAGACCAAGACTTGGCCCTGGCATACGCATTGCGGGGCCTGAAATGAGTGGCCCACAATGTATACCGAGGTGCCGCGTCATCATACCAAACTTTGATACGTTTACAGACGCAGTCAAGACATCTGTTGTCTGGCCTCCGGTCCGGGCTCATGGATACACACTTGTGGCCTTCATACACTTCGCGTAGCGCATTCACGCACCCGCGGAGCTCCTTGTCATGTTCCATGAGAACCGCCTGACATGTGCTCAGTTGCTTCGCCGTGCCCTTCAGGAACATCCTACACAGCCTAGCAAAGTCAGGAACCACAACGAGGGCGTCTTCTTGCTCCTCAAGAAACCTTGCATCGCCCAGGGCATCCTGAAGGAGCTTGCCCGCGGGTTTTGTGGCCCGAAAGATGCCATCGAGAACAGAAATGAATCCATTCATGTCGTTCTCCGCAGCGCCAGTGACTTCGGCAAAGTCGCCATTCTCCACCACGTAATCTAGCACGGTGGTGGTGGCGGTGTTGCTGCTACTGCTGCTGCTTTCCTCTGCGACGGAGTCGGGATTCAATGGGGTAGTGCTCATCGAAACAAGCAGGCCCACCCCTGCCGTGGGCGATGCCATCTGGCGGAGCTTGTTGAACTTACGCTGCAAGAGCTTGCATTCGCAGTTGAACAAGTAGATGCGAAACCCCAAGTTCATGGCCGCGGGCACTTGTTCAGTCCAAAATTCTTGTGCAAGGGGAACTACGGGCGGGAGCTTGTCAATCGGGGGAAGATGGGCAGCCAGATGATGACGCACCTGGTCTTCGATATTAAGCATGGGAAGACGCCACTCGACAAGGGATTTTTCTGTTGGAACATAGGTCCACAGAGCGTGTAGATTACCCCTGTCAAAAGGGTTCTTGTAGAGGTTAAAGCCCACGCCCAATCCCTCGAGAGATGCGGAATGATCCCTTACTTTCGCGGTACCCTTATGAGGCATGGAAGAGCGGTTATGCGTAAGGAGATCCTGGGGGACAACCTCAATCCTGGTTAGCTCCAGATCGAACAGCAGTTCTTTCTCTGTCTCTTTCCCATCCCCCTTCCCTTTCTCCTTGGTACTGGGGGTGAATGGTGTATTCTTGGGATCCCTTTGACAGCAGGCGAGCGAGCTCACGTATGTCTGGGCTCGGAGACGCGCCATATCGTCGGAGTCGTCGATTTTGAGACATTCCAAGCTCTCCAAATAGCCCGACTCCTTGCTTACGGCTACCAGGCCGTCGACAAGCTTGTTGCCGAGCACTGGATTGGTAGATCCCTCCAGGGGAGCAAAAATAGACATGGATGCTGTACCTACCATGGTGAATGATACTGTGCTGACAAGTGTCTTGTGATCTTAATCAGGTCTAGTAGTGTCTTGTCGATCGAGTCGAGTAAGTATCGCACAGATAGACGCTGAAATGCGAGTCAGCAAGAGTCCTCTCAGGCTGCCACCTCTTAAGTACTGCCCACAAAATCACCCAGAGGTTTGGAACAAGCGTGTTCTTTGTGTGGAAGAATGCCTTGTTTTGTACATTGACGTAGTTCGGGCCATCCCGCCCTCTTACAGGAGGCTCGTCAGTGCTCACCTTTGTTGACTCCGAACTAACCGCCGGACAGAGCAACAAAGTCTTTGTTCCGGAACTAGCTGGTAGAAAAGCTGACTGCACCACCACATGGTCCCAGAATATTCTTTCGTCTCCCGAATTTCAACTGCGTACGGCACCATTGTTGTACTAAGAAGCCCGGCGAATACTCTACGAATATAACAAGCGTGCGTCATGTATCTTATCCCAGTATAATAGTGCTCGTGCTTGTAAATGCTCTCCTGAACTCGCGATCGGACATCGTCATCTTCTGTGTAGGTGGTGGTATTGAGTCGTGAACGCTGGGTATCTAAAGCAGGACTAAGCTACGAGCCTCGATTTGGTGAGGCAGAACTTCCACCCTCCTCGAAAATTGAAGCATTAGCATGCAAAGTTTTATTGCCGTTGCAATCCATCATGGTGGGATTTGAGCTCGTGTTTCGAGAGAGTTTGGGACGAGGGTGGCTTTGATGTGACATTGCTCGCTCCAACGCCCTCCTTGTGCTGAGGCTGTAAGCCTCGACTGCCGGGTTGCCAGAGTTGGACCAGGGATGCCCGCTATTCCGGATATCGACCGAAGCTTGGGCTACGCGGCCAATGAGCTCGGCATTGCACATCTCGATGTAGAGCTTAACCATTTGCGTGAGGGGGCGGAACTGGATGTAGATCCAATAGTCGGGAAGCCACGTCGTACCAATGACGGCAATCTGGTGAAACATATGGCAGTTAGCTTTTTGATGGCGGTGGGCTTCTTGCCGCGAATTACTTACATCCAAGAGAATGGAGACGGTGATGATGATGAGGTTGAAGCGATACAAGGGACGATATTTGCTCAAGCCGTTGGCGATCAGACTTGACCTGACGAGGTGGACAAAATAGCTGTTAATGGCGACGTCGAAAATGAGGAAGGCGACCTTTTCTCCGCGATCCCAAACGCTATTGAGGCGTTCCCACGTCCTGCTGATCTCCATCTCGGCCGGTATCCAGATGATGGTGACACTGGTTGTGAGGACAAAGATGATGAGGAAAACCGCGATCTTGAGTCGACGGGCGCGCATGGGATCGAACAGAAGGAGTGAGACGCGGTTGACGAGAATTTGCGACAGGCAGTGCATTTCGATAGTCCAGACGACGACGACGGCGAGGAAGAGCCAGAAGCTGGGCTGCATGGAGCAAGTGCCATGGCCGACACACCACCCGATGACGGAATGGATGACAGTCGCTGCCCAGTCGATCCAGACCATGACCAGATAGGCCGTGAACTTTTTGAGTCGATTCCATCTTGTTGCTGTCTGGCTGACCGCCTTGGCGAAGGCGAAGCACATGCAGCAGAGGAAGAAGCCGAGGACAATGTCTGCGAGGACGATCTCCTCCTGCGAGGTTTTAGGGCCGGAGTACCAGGGAGGGATGAGGAAGCCGTAGGGCATTGCCTCGCTTGGTCGAGGGTCCGACGGGTTCGGGGGGGTTGTCTAGTAATGTCGCGATATCGATTCTAGCTTGCCGTTGAGCGTGTGGCTACTACGCCAGCGATGGGGAAGAATGACAGCCCCATGGCCCTCGGCGAGCGGAAGCTTGGGGCTGTAAAAAACCTGGTGGCGAGTCGTTGTGATTGCTGTCAGGGCATCCAATGCCGCCCCGAGCGCTGCCTGAAGCTACTCGAACCTCAGTGCGAGAGGGATATTTCGAGAGGGTTAATCAAGCTGCAATTATTAATCGGTCAGTTGACAATGGAAGGCGAAGAAGACAAATTGCTCCCGTTTTTTCGCCGAGTCGACCGGTTTCCCGGCTGGGAGACAGACATATGTCCTCATGTTAGGGTGGCAAGGTGCTGATTCGGAATGAAATTCCGAAGTACGGCAGCCGCCGGTAAGTGGCGTAATGTGAGAGTGATGATGAGGGAAGGTGCATTGGTCGCTTGGACAGTTCGGCAAGGACCACTTTTTGCTAGTGTCCGTCCAGGTGAGCAGGAGCGAGAGCTTGACACTATGAGAGCGTGATCCCTGCTCCAAAGTGGTCCGACAGTATACACAGCCCGGTGAACCGTTAAATAACAGACGTTGCTTGCGAGGAAGAGATGAAGGTGTTCTCCCTCACGACGAAGAGAGAAAGAAGATGTGAAAAAATAAACGTGACTATCACATTTACTTCCAGCTACCTATCAAGCTGGCACTCAATTCCATATTTTCATTATGAAAATTCAAACCTTAACCAGTTGAGACCTGGCACCATGCTGTATTCAACTAGCATAAGTAGATTAGACCACGCGTAGGACGTCCACCACAAGGCAGACTGGATCAGTGGAAAGGGATGCTTTCGTTGAAATCGCTAGCAAGATTGGCGTGCCTGCCTTTCGCCAGCCGTCCAGTCCTCGGCTTTTTCAGGGCAAGTCAAATTCACTGGATGCGTTCTGCTCACAAGAAGAGAAAGCCTGTTAGAGACTGGACTGGAGACACTGGACCTAGCGTTAGTAAGTACATGTCTAGTCCGCCGTCAGCTCGATGAAATCTATCAGGCCGGAAGAACAATTGAACTGCGTCAATGTTGACGGGGAGTTAAGAGGAGAATCTCGATCTGAGTGACCCGGATTTCTGGCAGGAAGTATACCAGACTCAGGCGGATGTTGTAGCATTGGCGCATACATGTAGTTGGCATTCATTACATGTTACCAATACGAATTCGATTCAAAGGTTCCATTAATGTCAACACTAAGTTGAAGCTTAATCTCAGGATTCTCCACCTGGTCCATTCTCCACACCGTCAAGTCTGTTACATTGGCAATGGCAACGTTGTGTTGAGCTCCACTGTTGTCGAGCTCCAGAGCTTGTCACCACCGCCAAGCGGCCTGAAATCCCACCAGACCGGACTACTGGATGCCTCAAGACTGCATGGGATGGAGCATGAAGTTCACTAGTTCTATTACACCGTAGGTAGGGATACCTAAGCGCTGTCTGGTAGACTCCCGAGTCCCGTTGTTACAAAACCCCTAATCTCCACCAATCGTAACGATCAACTGAGTATGTAACTATCACATCTCAGCGGCGTCTCAATTAAAAAAAAAAAAAAAAAAAAAGGAACAGATCATCACAGGGTTAGGGGGGGCACCCATGGCTCAGATCACGAAACATGATGAGCATGATGGTCGATCAACGATGAGGGAAAGGCACACCCCTTGGCGAACGCCACCTCTACCCCTTGCCCCTCGTGGCTCTCTAACCCCTCACCTCACCTGAGGGAGAAAAAAAAGAAAAGAAAAATCGTCGGAACATGCAACCACCAACAGACCAGAACAGACCAGTGATAGTCCTCACCACGCACATCAGCCGACGAGAATGCGACGTTGAACCCCATGCTTTTTCTCGAACTTGAAGCACGGCATGGTGGTGAGACACAGGAGTCTGGTACCTTCCTACTTACCCACAGAGAACATGCTGCAGGGGCGGCCCCGAATCCCAAACGGGGGGTAGGTAAGAATCTGAATTTCGACCAATTGAATGGGCATGTCCGTGAACTCCGCAAACTTGAAGCAAAAGTCGACCTGACCCGACGCGACCCGTCTTGGATTCTCTCATCACAGAAGGGTGAAGAAGACAAAGAAAAAGAAAAGGTTTGAGGCGCCTTGGTCCCGGTGGTTGAGTCTTGACGGCCGGCTGGCCGGCTAAATTGGTCGCTCTTTCCCCAAAGTTCGTTTCGTAGATCAATCTTGAAACAGTGGCTCAAGCGTGGCCCCCCGGGCCCCTGACCTGACGGGACTGGCAGGCATGCTGTGTGGCTGACCGGGCGGCTCCCCGTGCACGACGGGTGACAGGTCTTGGCCTTAACTTAGTGTCTTTTCTGCTAGTCTCTTTCATCTCATGTTCCGAATTTTTGGTCGGGCTGGAACTTTTCTTCCGGCAAAACTCCAGAAAAAAAAAAGGAAACGGGATGAAGAGGAATCCTAAACCGGTTTTTCTCGTCCATCACATCTTGGCCGAGTATGAGATGAGCCCCCAGTTCCAGTTTCCCCCGTTTCCCAAGGGGGAAAGATGGCCGTTCGGGTCTTGGTCTGGTGAGCGGCTGGGCTTGGCTGGCTATCGGGAAACTTGATACAATCTCCTGTGAGGAGGAATTGTTGTACGGCAGTTTGGGCGGCGATGCATGGCCGGACCGCGTGCACACACACTCACACATTCACACACAATCCTACATGTGCTGACTCGGTTTCGACATTTTCCCATCATTATACATAGAGTCCCCGGTTTCCACCCATCCCCTCCCTTCCTCCTTCCAGTTACCATCACCATCAGCTTTGATCTGCCGTGTGCGAAGTTCCCTTCTCTTCCCACCTTTTTTTTTTTTT
>Ga0247763_1001924_pt1 | contig 11170 bp, 10 predicted proteins | sample UWRJL141409B4_FD_179926 | JGI IMG/M metagenome (GOLD analysis project Ga0247763, IMG submission 179926) | Plant litter microbial communities from Arlington Agricultural Research Station in Wisconsin, United States - UWRJ-L141-409B-4 | ecosystem: Environmental > Terrestrial > Plant litter >...
ACAAGTATAAAAGCTTACACAAAAGCCTCCCCACCCGCGGCAGCTGCCCTGACAGGGGATCTCTTGTTGCGAAAAAACCGACAATAAACCGAGTGGTAAAACCTGTATCCGGCAAACCCCACGATAAACGTCGCGGCAATACCTAACAAGGCCCACACGGTCACGGCACCCGCGCAGTGTGCTACGTCGCCATTCTGGCCTGGCTTGCAGGCGAGAAAGGGGGGTAGCTCCCGACGGACGACGGGGGTAACGTGGGTGAAGTTGGTTTCCATCTCGAAAACAGATGGAAAATGGAAAACTTCGAAAGGGGAGTGTGAAGCTGAGCTGAGAAGGGATAGGAAAGAATGTAAGAATCAAGCGGATATGCGATGATGTGGATAGAAAAGATGAGAATAAACTAGGAGGTTTCAAGGTTTGAGATATAGGATCCTGAGAGTTTTGGTCATCTCCACTGTTCAACTACCAGAAACGTCGGATCGCGGATAGGCTGTCTGTTTATCTGCTGTCTGTTGACTGTTGATATGAGGGGCATACCTGGATAATACTATCCATCCATCCACACAGTATTTGGAAGTTTTGTTCTGAATAATGGTTTTGTTCTCGAGAGAGGTTCTTTGAGGACCAGTTCTAGTCTACCAAGTCTAGGTAGTTGTCCAGTGCAGAACAAAGAGCTAGAGTAGAGGTGGGTTTCTAGACAATGATCAATGCGTTGTTATCTTTTCTTTGTCCGTTCCGACTCTGGCGCCATGTTCTAGAGCCAGCCAATTCGACTTGCGTGGGGAGTCTAACATGACATGACTGACTGCTGGTTGGGCACCCCCTGATGGGACCCTGACCTGTGCTACATCTTCACCTACATTACCCACGCAGGTAGCTAAGGTAAGGTAGGTAAGGTAGCTATCTTGTTGCATCGAGCTGCTTCTTTCTAACCTTCTGCCCTTCCACCTCGTCTTTGTTATTGTTTCAGAAAACCTCGGCAAGGAGTCAAATCCTCTTCCATGTAAAAAAAGAAAAAGAAAAAAGAATACACTAGCATCACTTGACGTATTCTATATCGTACGAGCATCCGTGAGGTAGGCGAGAGAGACGGTCAGAGAAATGATATAAATACCAAGAAATGTGTCTGCAGATATGAAGAACTGAGACACTCAACCGCCGACTCAAGTTCTGCTCATTCTCCAGCCTTTGTTAAACTTAAACATCGCTCACTCACTCACTCAATTTTGTCTGTTTCTGTTTCTCTCATTGGATAAAGCCAAATACCTCAGACACCGCCCCCTCCCCCCTCATGTCAGGCCAGAATACCGGAGATGAGGAGGAGGCTACCCAAAGATCCAAACGACCCAAAGAAGATTACGTTTGTCCCCCCCCCCCACCTCCCCATATCGTGTATCCAGACATCCCAAAGTTCTGAGCCTAACACATTGTAGTACGATCTAGGTCCGTATGGCTACATTGAAGTGTCCAAAGTGAGATATCAACAAAGAAGAATCCCAAGCAAGAGAGTGGAGGGTCGGCAATATCCTGGCTGGTTTAAAAACCACCCTCCCCCGCTCAAGTTTGATGGTAGGAGCGGTCCGGGTGTCACTTTACGTGGGAACCCCAGGCCGGCCAGACTGTACCATCCCATTTATCAGGACCAAACAAGACGGTGGAAGGAGGGCATGAACCCAGGACCTATCCGTAGCGTCTGGACCCCGGGACTGGGACCGGATCGCGGTAAACAGAGGTTTCAAGTCATGTACCATCCACCTGACGACCCCAACAATTTTGTGCTCGCAAAGTTATGCAGGGTGTCTAGCGGACCACAGGAGACTGGCCAGTTGAACTACTATGGTGGAAGAAGGGGGAAGTGATTTCTTTGTTGTCGGAACTGAGGCTGCATCCAGTCGGTGATGTTGACCAAGATATAGCTCTCTGTCTTCTTTTGGTTTCTTTTCTCTGCTTGAAATCTCGCGAAAACTTGGACAGATCCCTTAGACAGATACCGTGGACAAAACAGTGGGCATACTCTTGGAAATAACTGGGGCCAAATACCTAGACCCGGGCTCGTGGTTGCCCCTGGGTTGTGTTAGCTTGCCGGGGGTGTAAGTCAGTGACGGTCATCGAACTTACCCTAGCTGAAAGTCTCTAGATCGATGAAGACGAGCAGTTCATGTCCTCATACCCCTAATTATAGTATCGTGACCGGTCCCACTCTCGCGGCGACTTCCGGTGTTAGTGCTTCTCCATGCATGATCCCATGCACATATGCCTCTCCAATCATGCGATTATTACGAAGAATGAAAGGCGTCCTGCCCCCTTCCAGCAGCCATATTTCATCGCCTTTGTCCAATGAACGTGGACCGATTCCAAATCGCCCGTCCTGGGTGGCAAAAAAGTCTCTCTGTGGATAAATCCTGTGTATGACAGGATCGAAATCCACTGCTGTAGGTGCGGGGCGATCACTGTCGTCATCAGACATGATATCGCGAAGTTCCTGAAGGGAAGGAAACCAGCTGCTTCTATCGCCCAGTTGTTGCACCAAGTCCATGATAATGGCGGCGCCGCCACGTTCCTCCTGTTCCAGGTTTGCCATTCGGTTCGTCAGCAGTTCAGCCCACCAGGCGCGCCACCAAGCTGGCACTGCGGACATGTTGGCTGCGGCGCCGGGGGGGAAGATGTTGGCGACGAGTGTCCGACATAGGGATTCTTCAACGCTCTCCTTAGATACTTGTATCCGAGAAGGAGACTCTTCAACGGCCTCTCCGGGTACCTGCTTCTCTCCAGATACTTGCATCCGAGAAAGAGATTCTTCAATACTCTCTCTAGGTACTTGTGTCATAGATATCAGGATTTTGAGGAAGCCTTCCGCGTGGACCTTGGAGCTGTGCCGCGGTCCAAGGCAGGGTCCCAGAGTAGCAATAGTGTCGACCTTGACGCCCCTTAGAACCAACCCATTCTGCTCTGTGAGGTGAAATGCCTCTCTGGGCGACTCGATTCCAGAAGCGTCAAACGGTGTGGCATGGCTCAAGGCATTTTGAACAGCAAAGAACGTGGCTCCCGCAGAGGGAACCCCAAAATCCGGCACCCATGACGGCAGCTCCTCGAAGACTCTCAGTGTGGGAGGTTCGAGTCTGTTGAGAACATCAAGATAAGGTAGATGTTTGATCATATCCCATGCCGCCCTGGTGTGGACCTCGACGTCGCTGAGATTGTAGTCAGGCTGGGGCAAAGATTCGACACTTGGGCCCAGAACGCGACTGACCAAGCCATAGCAAGCGTAGATCGTGTCCCTCCTATCACTGAAAGAACGAGCTCGGATAGTTTTCAAGGCACGAAAGAGCAGCGAGTACACCCGCTCGGCGTCGCTCGTCGTCATCTCTTCAGTGTCTTCTGACCCACGGTAGTAGTGTCGTTTGAAGCGAGTCTGAGCTGACGACAGGGAAGTTGCGCGGGATAACAAAGCCGAGATGCGAGAATCGCAGTGTTTCGTCATTGGGTTGGTGTGCAGTCGTGCCGAGATGACCCGTCTCCAACCAGTTGGGCTCATTGCGTTCAGGAATGTCAAAAGTTCAGCCCACAGCATCGTCCAGTCTCCGGACACGACCACAACATCATGTGTATTCTCGATGCTCTTCAAGAGGACTTCCTGTACCACCCAGCCACGCATGAACCACCGGCGCTGTGCCACAAACAGGAAAAAGTGAGGATAGTAGTTTCTCCAATGTTCACAGGCATTGGCACCTAGCCGCTCGATCAGTGCTGGCTCGGTACAGGATGGATCAGTGCCCAAGAAGAAACGTTTTTTCTCGCGCCTGTAGATTGTGTTGAAGCGAGGGATGAAATCTTTCATGATGGTCTGGGCGCCTTGATGGGGTTCATCCTTGCCCAACCACACAATGGTCATGATGGAGCGCTGGTAGATGTCGCCCATGATGGCGACCTGGTTTGAACGTTCTGCCAAGTCTGCCTGGGCAATGCAAATGGCATCGATCCAGACATGGGTCGGGATGACGCCGCCTCCTGCTGTAGACTGCTCGCTGCTCAGTTGAAAGATGGCGGGAATTTCCTCGGAAGCTGGGGTGTTGCCGCTCTGGAAAAGGCCTTTGCGGGCGGCGTAGGAGAGGAAATCGACGGCGTTTTCCGTCACATTGAGCTGTTTTCCATCGCAGGTTATAGGGACCATGACACGGTCGCTTCCTCCATCGTCCGTTTCGCGTGTAAAGGTAGACACTATAGCCGAACCCCACGTGTAGGAGAGGGCGCAAAATGGGGGTGCATCGTCCAAGTGAGCAGTTTGAAGCGACAATGAGAATCCATGTGACCAAGCGGGGTCGCGCTTTAGTTCAATGAGCCTAATCGCGCGGTGATGTCGAAGGGGTTCATGAATGTACGGTTCCAATGGTGGAGTGACCATGGTCCTTCAGGAAGCGGAGTCTCGCGGCGGTTGTGAATTGAGGATCGGATTGTCAATTTTGTCGATAATTACGAGGAGATGGGATGCGCCGCGACTGACTTCGGGCATCCCTCCACAGGAAAGCCGAGCGCTTCCATGATTGGCTAAAAAGTGGTCCAGTGAGGTGGTTGTGTGGATCCACGTCAAGCTGCCTGGTGTCTTCTAATCCGGACATCAACTTATCTCCGACATCCCTTTCACGGCAGGCACAATGTTGTCATACGCGAATTGAATGACTGCCCCTCTGCCATCCCATTCGGAAGCACTAATTCGCTCTAGATTAGGACTAAATCGACATGTCCACTTGTGGCAGGAAGTAGAGTGGCAATCACGTGAATAGCATGTGACCCTCATGTCAAGGAACATTTGTTTCTTAGCTGCCTGTTGTGGCCGCGCGGAATATGATCAATTTTGGCGGACAAGAATCCATTGCATGACCGATGTTTATCTGGCGATCCTCGAGTGACAGTTAACACTTCACCCTTCCTCCGACCCGAGTGATTCAGTGCGTCCTCCAGTTAGGGGTCTTTCCTTTTCCTTTTCTTGTTTTTATTTCGTTTCCTTGCTTGCGGCAGCACATTTATTCTGATTGTACCCTAGGAGTTAATGTGGAGCGAGGCGGACTAGACATGGATGGATGGATGGGCGTACTGGAAGCTGAAAGGAGCAGGGGGGATTGTTTATTATCCTTCCTCCTTCTGGTTCTTCAACAGGTTCCCTTATCAATACGTATGTACTCAAGGGAGATGACTTACAGCTGAGCCAGAGTGTTGGTAACGCCATCGAGCTCTCTGTCTCTCCTGGTCAGTCCAGTCAGACCTGCACGGGGTTCGATAATGCGGATCGGGGATAGGGTTGATCATCACCACATTTCGTTTTTATTCCCAGTACTCTCCTTCCTTTTTCTCTTGGTTTACTCAACAGTTCATTAATGCAATGTATTTCAGAGTTCTTGTCTTGTGGGATATTGAGATTGGGCAACAAACGGGTACATGTACGCAGCCTGAGTGGAGTGAGCTGCAGCCCAATCGGACGTCCGGCTCTGGATTGGCTGGCCGACCGCATGTTCAAGTTTTCTTGATGGATCCAACACAGTCTTATGAAAACGTGGCGAGCTCGGATGGACTGTGCAGCTTGTACTAACGTAGGTAGTGCATGTATATCTCATTGAGATTACTGGATTTGACATGACAACCGTTTTTTTTCTGCCAACACATCAAGTTATCAGAAATGTCTGGTTTGAAAAAAAAAAAAGGTGAAATGTACAAACCACGTGGAGGAGGAACACCCAAAGCCTTACGCAGTACCTTAGTTTAATGAGGGCCCAGTCCCTTGCGAGCTCCCACTGGCATTGATTGGCATTGCTTTGATTTGATTGACGCCGGGCAATCCCAACAGGGAAAGAGGGAGGCATGAGAGGGGAGGAGGCGCAATGTTTCAGCTAGACTCCTTCTTCCCACTCAGAGCCTTGTCGGGTGACTTGTCAGAACCGCACGAAAGAAAATGCAGGGCCAATAGGCTGTTGTCCCTTCCCCCGCTCTTCCCCCACACCTAAAATACGTTTTCATTATCTAGGTACATGGATGTGTATGCTGGTTTGGTATTGAGGCCTGAGAGGATGGATGCCTTATTTAATGGGGAGGGCCCACCCCCCCCTGGTGTCTGTTCTGTTCTGTCGTCTCGACTTTTTATTTATTTATTTATTTTTTACCTTCTTCTTTTTTACTTGCATCCCCATTTTTCCTGACTTGTATGATATGAGAATATCAATCAATCAATCAATCAAAAATGGGTCTTGTGCTTTCCGTCCTATCCCCCCCGTACCTGTCTAGATGCAGCAGCAGCAGCAGCAGGCGACGGCAACCCAAGCAGCTAAAGTTTACCCTTTTCTCCTCCAGGTTTCCGTCCAGAGAAACCGATCCTTCATGTTATTACACCTCCTTTCTCCCTCGTCGTCGCACGCGGCGGATTACAACCAAAGTGTCAGCGGTAAGAGCCAACGAGAGCGACATGTACTCGGTCCTGGACGCCATTTTCGGACTAGGGGAATATGAAGTCTTTCTTGACAGGGACGTGTATCGAATTGTGGGACCTCGGAAGTTAACTCCTGTAAGTGTCCTAAAGAGAGAGAAGAGAGAGAGAGAGAGAACAAAAGGACCGACCAACTTGAGATGGGGAAGAATGTCACTGACAAACAAAAAAAAAACTTGTGACCAGACCGAGAGGAGAAAATTCTGTGGGTGACTGCACAGAGACCAGGTTTACGAATAGGTGTGATGGTGTGTGATGGATGGTGTGTGTCTCAGTAAGGAAATGCGGTGACATATTTATTGTTCAGCTGGCGTATTTATATGTACAAAAGGGGAAATGCGGTCAGGGGAATAGCGAGGCGAACCCGGGATGTACTTTTTTGGGGGCGAAATGGCGCAGCGATACCCTGAGTTGCCAGGCGGCCAATAACATTTGTTTCCATGGCACCCATAAATTTAATTTTTTTGTGGCTTGCATATAAGCCAACTCTACAAAGTTAGGGCAGTGAAATATTGGCGCTTGCATCTGAAGAAGCCTTGTGAGTTATCCTAGCTTGGGGCTGGCGCTTTCTCATACATCAGAGAAGGGAGGAGGGTGGACTGGAAATGACCAAGTCTGCTTAGGTACCTACCAAAGGTAAATGTACTTAATACAATGAAACCGCCATTCCGGAGCGGATGAGTAGCTGGAATTTGTGCATACATAGATTGGAGCTTCTCAACATGAAACAAATCAGGGCAAAAGCAAAGAAAATTCAGCAGAAATTAGGCAACCTTGGCCAGAGCTTGAAAGAGGTAAGAATGTCAATTTCGCCCGACCAGACACGTGAGGACTATTGTACTCACCACAGACACACAGATCGCGCAGCTGCGTGATCAAAGTCGCCCGATACGGTTACCTGATCACGAGACGTCAGCAATCCACGGCAGCGCTATTTGGGGTGTCGAGGGCGCTCCGGGATCGGGTTCATTGACGACGTGCAGCGATGGAGGTGCCGCTCTCCGTGTCCAAATCAGCGTAGAGGCACCAGATCCCAGAGACGGAGACCGAGTGGGTGCGGAAAACGGGGGTGATGCAACGACAGTACTGAATGGACTGGATCTGGAGCTGCGACTCAAATCCCTCAAACCGTTCGCGGGGCCCCAATTTTATATTCCCAACGATCAACTGGACTCGGTTGTCACCCCTCGTGCCATCAAGACAGCTCTATCTTGCATTACCGACAATAACACCCTGGACTACGAGGCCAAGGTCCACAAGTCGTTTCGGAAAATTCTGGCCATTTTGATATTGATAGGCAAGGCGGACACCATTTTCGACTTTGTTCACGCCGGTATCGGAGACGCTCAATTGCCCCTTGACAAGGTCGGAGATGGCCGTCCATTTCAGCTTTCGCTTTCGGGCCAGCATCAGCCCATAGCCCTATTCAAGACGTGGGAGCACCGTCAGATTGAAGAGTTTGCGAATAAGCAGTGGGAGACTCTAGCCCCCTTTTTCGTCAGAGGCGCGAAGCAGGAGAGCATCAACTATGAGCTGTCCTGGCGTCACCCCCTCCCCTTTGAGATTATTACCGAGGAAAAAAGCACCTGCATCCGAAATAGCACCGTCACATGCAGCAGCGGGAACAGCTCGGATAGCGATTCTGGGAACAGCAAGGTATGGAAGGTCAAAATACACCGGGCTCATCACAATCTGCCCTCGTACAGAGTAAGTCTCTCAAACATAACATACCCACATAGGGGTAGCTTTCGCTAACTAGGTACAAATTTTAGGGAAATGAAAAAAACCCCGCACTGGCTGTAAAACGGCTCTCGACAACGGACAAGGCGACTTTTGAGAACGAGGTCAACATCCTCACGCGACTGAACAAATGCAACGACGCCCATTTGGTCAAACTCCTGTTCACCATGGAGATTTCCGGCCGTCCTGGAAAAGGCAACAGTTTTTTCCTCTTATTCCCCCTGGCCGATGGCAATCTCCGGCAATTTTGGCAGCGCAACCTCCCCGGTTCTACCGCTGCTGGCGGCATCAGCAGGGCGACGTATTCCCGCTGGGTGGCAAAGCAGCTTTACGGACTGGCGTGGGCGCTTTGCAAGCTCCACGACCTTCACCAACGCCAAGTTCACGAGCCTGGAACCCACATCTGCAGCAGCAGCAGCAGCAGCAGACCCAAAACAACAACAACAACAACTGATGACGACACCAAGAGCAGTGCGGAGGATCCTTTTTATGGTATTCACGGCGACATCAAGCCTGAGAACCTGCTTTGGTATAAAGACTGGGTGGGCCTTGAGCATCACAACAAAGAGGCTTCTCAGAGTCGTGATCCATTGGGAGTTTTACAACTAGCCGATTTTGGCATCAGCAAGCTCCATCATACCGAAACCCGGTCGAACACCATGATGCGAAGATCCACCAAGACTTACGCCGCACCCGAGTCGGAATGGGGCGTTGATGGATGTTCTCGATCTTATGACATTTGGAGCCTGGGCTGTGTCTTTCTCGAGTTCATCTGCTGGCTGGTCCAGGGAGGAGAAGAATCCGGAACAGACCCAATCGAGTCTTTCCATCGGGCTCGGTATCTGGGAAAATCCAACAAAAGTCTCGAGGGAACTATCCAGGACACTTTTTATCGGGCACGGGCATCTCCGCTCTGGATCCGCAGCGGTACAAGATTTGAGGTTAATCCTGCAGTCACCAAGGTACGTACGAAAAATTCCATATTCTATCATATCATATACGATATATTAGAGACCAAACTACCCCTAATTTTTATGTCTTTGATAGTTGGCAACTTCGCTTAGAAAATCGAGCCGAGCTTCCGATTTCACCAACGACATTTTAGATATTATCCTCGGCGAAATGTTGATCATTGAGCAAAAATCACTTCAAGCTGGCAGACAAGATTCTACAAAAAGTCACCACCACGAAGCAAAGTCTTTGAGTAGTAGTACTGGTAACAAACAGCAGCAGCAGCAGCGCATTGACTGCTTGAGCTTGGCTACAAAACTTAAAGTCATCCTTGGGAAAGGAAGCAAAGACGACAGAGACGACGACGGATACTTTACAAAAATCAGCCCCAAAGCCGACCGGGGTAGCACCATCAAAGCCGCCTCCAGCGTCAGGATTCCTGAAAGCGCCACCGAAATTCTCAGGAGGAGACGCTCACGAACCCGCACCTTCCCAGCATACAACACAAAGACCAGACAGACTAAACCTGGAGCTGCCGGAGAAGGAGAAGGAGAAGGAGAAGCGCAACATCAACGCTCCTTTACCATCCATGAGTTTCCCGGTTTATAACCAACAGAAGAACTAGTGGTGAGAGCCCACGTGGTAGTTATCCCCCGGAACTGAGTAATGCCGGTAAACTTGGGGGTCTTTGCTCAGTGCCTTGAGCTGTTCCTGTGAACTGGTATTGGCGAACCGAGATATATTGAGTCAGGTTCTTGGGGGGGTAACAAACCTTGGATAACTTTTTGTCCGAGTATAAAATGTACCTATCGGTTGATAACTACATAAAAATTGAGACATTAGAAAGAAATTCTAACTGACGGGGAACACCCAAGAAGGGACATACCACAAGCTGAAAGTTATCCTCACTTCCGTAGAGAGCAATCAGGCGCTCCGCAAGCACGTCCGTGTCGAGATAGGTGCATCTAATAGGAAGAGCATTCTGAGCCTTCCATTTCGCCATGGTGGTACTTAATCACTGCAAAAAAACCCCTTGAAAATGTTTGTTTGTTTCGTTTAGGTGGCGAACAATTTGTTGAATTGATTCGAGTCAAACAAGGGAGTTTGAGCAGGCGCTCCCCACAGAAAGGAAGAGGAAAGGGAAAAAAAAAGACCTTTCAACATCTCCATACTCGCAGAGCCTCAAGATAGCCAAAAAAGTCACCGCATTTCCAAAAGTCAAATGGCATGTCAGTGCCATGTCAACTCGGGTTTTCCAAAAAGGGTACTTCCTCAGTGTTGCGCTTGGTCTCTGAGTGGACGCCACAACCACAGTGCCCACCGCGGCAAGTCGCGGCGGCATCTGATTGGATTAGATGGCTGATATGGATGCATCAATGGCTCTACACACTGCTGTCGGGCGGCCTTGGCATTCAGGATATTAGTTATGCATGCTGGCACACCAGGCATCCCACAGCCTTGTTGTGCAGTCTCTCGGCAACCACTACATCGGGAGGGAGCCCAGACAGACAGAAACCTATCAAGAACGTGTAATACCCCGAATCTGTGTGGTCTCTCATCTACTTGTCACATACGACACCGCTACTAGCACAGCAAAGTTTATACCGTGAATACATGTCTTGGAGGTCACAATGGATCTAGCATGGAAGACAGCTGACTGGGACTGGGAAGACAGCAAAGAGAGGAAAGCGCCGCTTTTCCGCTACCACGGCGATAGGTCTACGTGTGTAGCTCAGCTATCACGACCCAAGGGGGGTGATACTCCGCTGTTCAACAAGGATGAACATGCCTGTGTTGTCAAGGCTGAGAAGGACTGGGATGAGGTTTTGGACGAGGTGAGAAATATTTGTTGCCGTTTCGACACAACTCAACGTTAGCTGTCCATATGTCACTAACAAAAGAATCACATCACATCGCCAGGTCCCTCAACCAGACTCGACCAACGTAGATGCTTATCTCGGCGTGGTGTAAGTTCCTTCCAGCTTGACAAAGAGACCGATCTAACAATAC
>Ga0247763_1001927_pt1 | contig 11160 bp, 7 predicted proteins | sample UWRJL141409B4_FD_179926 | JGI IMG/M metagenome (GOLD analysis project Ga0247763, IMG submission 179926) | Plant litter microbial communities from Arlington Agricultural Research Station in Wisconsin, United States - UWRJ-L141-409B-4 | ecosystem: Environmental > Terrestrial > Plant litter >...
AAACTTGGGCAAGTACTAAGTTTGCACAACGAGCAGCTGTTGGTCAGGTCCAGTTTGCGCCTTCTGGAAAAGGTCGTGAGCGTTGAGGGACTGAGCACTGGCCAGAAGCTAGCCCCATCGTTTAGGGCCACCCCTGGCACCCCTGGAGCTCTCCATATCTCCACCTCCCCAGAGAGAGCATCACCCCGGGAGCTCGTCGGACGCTGCATTTCGTGTCACAACAATTCTTCCGCCTGACAACTGTGTTGCCTCCCACCTTCATTTCTGCCTGCATGAGTCCCCCTTGCCTGCGGACAAACACGCCCTCATTCCAGAGATTGCCGTGCTGTCTTTTTTAGTCTTTGCTCTCCTCGAGCCGTGCAGCAGCTGATCTTCCAGATCCCCGCCTGAACCAGACTTGCTTGTCCGCGCAGGCATCTTGGAGCTACCTGACGTATTGTTTACCCCTGCGCTTCGCCAACCTAGACCCGCCCGAATACCTTTGTCGAACTTCCGACCCGTTTTGTTCTCGTTGCCGTGTTACGCCGCGTTGGATGCCACAGAAATATTTGCAGTCTGAGCCACGGCAGATTGTCGAGCTGCGCTTCGAGGTCTCTCTCCCAGCATCCATCCCCGTCCGTGTCACCAGGGTCCAGCACCATGAGTGCCATCCGAGAAGGGCCACCGACGGTGAGGTGCGACTCTCCACCTCCAGAAACCAGGCCGACACTCGCCATCGGACCCCGTCCCGATTTCGCACGCTGCGTTTCCACGGCCTCGTCAATGTCCCAGGGGTCGGCTACTACAGAAACATCAAACCTGCGGGAGTCACTCGGTAGTGACATCTCGGCATTCTCGCGCCAGTCCTCGGGCAGCTATCAGGCCAACCGCCTCTCGGGAATCAGCGATTCTGGACATGTGCTTCGAACTCGACAGTCGACGGGCAGCCTTAACACAGCTAGGTCGACAGGCAGCAGGCGGCGGGGATATATGAGACCACAGGGAACCGACTTTGCTGCCAGCGCCCGCTCCCGCGAGAGCGTCCTAAGTCTTGGGAGCATCGCCCACCTCCAGTACTACTTCGCGAGGACGGGCTTGTTGGATGGCAAGGGCGGACAGCTAGCTCGGAAGCGGCAGCAGAAGGCACACACTCTCGACCTCTCCGCACTAGGTTCCAGCTCCCCGCGATCACCCGGGGCTATGGGTAGCGACCATGATTCGAGCTATGCATCGATGGGAAGCAGTCCGGATTTGGCAGGCTACGGTGGCTTTGGTAGTGGAGGCATAGGCCCCGGCTCTCTCGTTGAGTCGCCCATCGAGGAGCACCACCCAGGGCACGACGACATGTATTACTCGGATGATTTTGACGAGCCCGATCCCAACATGCTGCCACCAACAGTCAGCACCTATAACTATCGAGAAAAGCCCCTGCCTAAGCCTCCGTCTGTGGACGAGATGAAGGCCGAGCTTAACCGTTCGCTGGATGCTGCGTCATCAGCATTGACAGAGGCGAAGAACGCCAAAACTCCCGAGTCAGATGTTACTCAGGTGGGGCAGACTGGGCAGTCACCGAAACCAAAGAAGGTATCGGCTCCTGGGTGGCACGAGATTCAGGGCATGCATATACTTGACGTCATGACACTTGCCATCCGCGCTGCCAAGATCTACTACACATCTCACGACAGGCCCGACCGCCTAGACGCTATCAAATCTGAGAAGGAGATAAGAGGTGAGCTGTTGTCTGTCATGGACGTCCTGAAGCGCATGGCGACACGAGGCTTTGTCGGCGGCATGCGAGATGACGAGTTCCGCACTATGGATGCGTGGATCGCTGGTCTTCGTGCCATGCTGGCGAAGGAGGAGGAGATGGAGGCTGCCGAGATCGCCGAGAGGGTCAGCTGGTCCTGGCTGAAGCCCGACGGCTGGGATAGCCGGGAATATGCTCGGGAGGAGGCCTTCATGCGGTCAATGTTGGCGGGAAGCACTGATCCAGTTGAAAACATGCCACCCCTACCAACGTGGACGCCCATCAACCGGGATACCCCCTTGTCGGAACAACGCCTCCCGACACCGTTTCTCGAATCGCTGCAAAATGGCCTGCGACTGGTACAGCTTCATAATTGCGCCGTCCGGAAGTCGCGCCGGCGATTTGGCGCCATCCCATCGTTTCACACCGATACCCAGAAACCCTATCGCGCGGCAGACAATCTCCGGTACTGGCTCAAGGCAGCCGAGCTACGCTGGGAGGTATTTCTCAAGACCGATGCTCTTGGCCTTCAGTATAAAAACGGCCCGGAGTTATGGGTAGAGTTCGAAAACGCCATCTTCCAGTGGTGCCAAAAGGTGCGCGAGGAGATTGCCATTGAGCTGAAGAGTTAAATCAATTAAAGGCGTTTCTACAGCCGGGATGGAAGGGGAGTTACAGGAGTTTGCTGAGTACCTGTGTCTACGCCAGTTTTGCATCGGTTCAGTGGCTGCAAGGAGTGAGGACAGGAGAAGAGAGGGGGCACTTGGATGACTGAAAGATGTTATGATATGATGGAACACCTCTCTTCTTGCTTCACGCTTCACATCCTGTTCTTATTCCCCCCCTTGTCTAGGGTCTTTCCATGTGGTTGACCATGGTTCGATGTCGACTGCTAGGATTTTTTCTTTTTTTTTGGGGCATCAGGGTACCCTTGTTGAGAAGCTATATCTGCCAAGAGAATACTCCTTCTACTTAATCGACCCCCAGGTCCCCCGAAGATGACTCGCTTGGAGTGAGAGACGTGAAAGCAATATGTAAACCGCAACAGCAAGATGTGCTGTGCTATAGAAAAGTGTCATGAAGCGAAGAGGAAAGGAAAACAAGACAGGTTGGCGATTCCCACTTCATCGCCAACTGACTTTTTTCTACGCTCCCCCTCTATACCTTTGAGCTTGACGCCAGCTCTGAAGCAGTGTGCAAACCCCATTCTGCGAGTTCAATACGCCATTCCTCCCTCATCCACCCATCAGGTGCTCGTCACTCACTCTGCCATGTCTGTCTCTTGGCAGGATCATCATAGAAAGAGGTCCAACTTGCAAGCATGCCCCCCTTGTCAACAGCAGCGTGGAAAGGCAGAAGATTGGTAAGCGCCGATGGAAGAAACGAGCAGCATAGAATGGGATGGGCGCATCCGCAGACAGCCAGACTCTCAGTGTATACCTACCTACAGGTGGCGAGAGCGGTCCACAGCATGAGCCGCTACGGTCTGGTGTGGTGGGTACACAGACCCTGTATATCTATCCATCCGTACTGGGTGTACAATGTACAAATTTGCTAGAAATAGGTAGTGTTCATTGTATTCTACAGTCAGATCAGATCGGGCTAGGTTAGGTGAGGCGGTACCTACCTATACAAGCAGCCTACGTAAGGTAGATTGATCTATCAAATGCGAAGCGGTAATTCACAGAGAGTGAGTGAGAGACTGGCAGCGGCACCCTGTACAGACAGACATGTACACTCACCAACAATGGTGCGTTGTATGTACTTGGTAAGCTTTACATCCAGGATTCATTCGGGCCACTTCAGTCCCAAATCTCTGCTATCCCTTTTTAGGGGGATGGCACAGTTGGAGGGCGAGCAGGGTTGTGTCAGCCATCCAGACATCCCAGCAGAGCAAGACGGACTCTCTGCACTATGTGGTTTCGACTTAAATCATCACTGCTCTTGACGAAACACACCGTTTAAATGCCAAGCGACAGTTGTCTCGCCGATATCACTCCCCGTCAAGACCATGACAGACCATGACAAGTCAGAAGTCAAGAATCACGGGCTTTCACCTCGGCGCATTCAGTCATCCACTCATATTTATACATAATCTAACATCAGCTCCTCCCTATCTTTCGGCATCTGTGATGCGTGCGTGCCATCGTCATCTAGCTGTCTTGGTGTTTCATCATCATCAACCAAATCAAGTCACAACGCCATGATGCTTGGCCCCATACCATGCCATTCGCCAAATGGGAGATATTACATAACTCTGACAACAAACATAAACCCCATCCCAATGCTCCAAGTGCCATGATCCCCAGAAATAGGGTACCGCGCACAAATGTGGGAGAACAAAAACAACAAACGCCCCAAAATGTCCCATCCTTCAACGCCGGGTCCTCCAGTCGGGTATGTGTTGTAATAAGCAGCCCTTATTATATATAGGACCGGGATGCCCAGAACGCCATCAAATGCTGCCATCGCGATGCTGGTCATGCTGAAACCCCCCTTGACTGGGTATAACTATCCGTGGGAGGCTCAAAACCGCGAGCTGGATGAGGTCGTATGTACATCGAGGCGTTCTCAACGGGGAGAAAAAGCGTGGGAGCGCACAGCCTAGTAGTGTATAGAACAAGTAGGAAAGTCGGCAGAACCTGGTTGGAGAGCAGAGGGTTGCTGGTAAGTAGGTCTGCCTTGATCGAAAGTGCAACCCGATATTGAGCGGTCGTGAGTTTGTTTAGTAGGGCATGGGGGGGATACCGCTACCCGAAGAGTTGCCGCTATACCTTCTACCCGACGAGTTGCCGCCATATCTGCCGCCGCTGCCACCAGGACGGCGTCTTACCCAGCGGTTGGCTTGCTCGGGCCGTGCGGACTGTGCAGCCATGGAGGCTTGTGCAGTCGTAGAGGATTGTCCGGTAGTGGAAGTCTGTGCGGCCGTGGCGGGCTTCTTGTTGCGTCTGTTTCTAACAAACGTGCCCTCCCGAATCTTTTGTTCGTTTTTCCGCTGCCACATGGTCGTGGAGTTAATTCTCCGAGTCTCCGTTTCCGCCGCCTTTTTCCCCTTCTTCTCCTCGTAATTCAATGACTGAGCCTGCTCAAATCGCTTCAGCGATTCGTCCCACGCCGCAACCTCATCATTTTCGCTGCCCCTGGTGGCCGAATTGAAAACATCATAAAGGTTGGTGGACGTGTGGAAGGGAGGCTCATCATCGAAATAGTGCGACGACTCTAGCTGCTCATCCATATTATCTGCCATGTCCAAGTCACTGTCGTCATTGACCGAGGGTTCCGAATTCTCTCGGTCAGAGCTGATCAAGTTGACCTCTTCAGCATTGGTGCTGCCGGTATTGGCACTGCCGATATTGGTTCTGCCGGTGTTGGTTCTGCCGGTACGCGAGCCATGGTAGCCCTCCTGGTAATGGAGGATTAGAGGGATAAACTTCTCGCCAAACTTTGAGACGCTGGCTCTGTCAATGCTTGGAATCATGTGCATATCCCGGACAGTCGTGGTCCATCTAATGGCCATCTCGCGATAGTCTTGCTCACGGAAGATGGGGCGCCTAATCCCATATCTGTCCCGGAGCTCGCTGTCAAGCTGGCTGGCTTGCAGTACAAAACCCTGGATGGCGTTCTGGTGGATCTCGTCCACCCCAGCAAAACGAGCATCGCGCGAGATTGGGGGTCCCATCTCTTGAAGCGTGCGCCCAGCACTATCAGGGGCGAGGTCGTCGACGGACAGCCGGTTGTCTTCCTCGCCATCTTCTTCCACGTGGCTGGCAGAACGCACCGTCGCTCCTCTCGTTTGCGCCGGCGACGACACCGCCGTTGACGATGGTTGCTTTTTCGCCCGCTTTGGTTTGACGTCCTGGTCGGGCAAACGATACAGCACCATGCGTCTTTTTCCGGCAAGGTACTCCCTGGCGACGTTGCCGCCGACCAGGTACTCGGTGGCCGGGAAGTGATTGGTCTTGGCCTGCGAGATTTGTTCGTCCAAGGCCCCTTCTTGGGCCAGACGGCATATGACGCGGTTGAGCTGCCAGCTCGGGGCATTTCTGGCCCCTGCCCAGCCTGGGTCCTTCTTGCTGAACTTCCCCTGTCCTCGGGCCGCGACAATGGCGTTGATAAACCCAGCTGTGAGTCTTCCTTGGCCCTGGACGGCTTGGATCTGGGCGACAGCGATGTGGGTGACGTCTTGCTCAATCTTTGGTAAATCGACCTTGCCGTCTCGGCAGTTGTCACAGGTGCCATTGCATCTTGCTTCGTCGTAAGCTTCGCCGAAATAGTGAAGAATTTGCTTGCGGCGGCACTCCCAGATGTTTTCGCAATACCACGTCAGCCTGTTGAGCATCTCCAGGTGGGTTATTTTAACCTCCCGGCTCCCGTTCTCCTCCCCTCGGATCATGCGTCGGTGGGTTGAGATGTCGCTGAAACCATACCACATATAGCAGTCGGCTCTCTGGCCGTCCCTGCCAGCTCGGCCTGTCTCCTGGTAGTAATTCTCAATGCTCTTTGGCGGACCGTGATGGATAACGAAGCGGACATCTGGTTTATCAATTCCCATGCCGAAAGCAATGGTCGCAACAACAACCTGGATGCTATTCTGTTGCCACCCCTCCTGGATGCGCTTCCGCTCCTCCATACCCATGTTGGCGTGGAAATGGGCTGCCTTGATTTTGTGGATGCTCTTCAACTTTGATGCAAGATCCTCGCATGATCTACGGGAGATGCAGTATACAATACCGCTCTGGCCAGCATGTTTCTTGACGATGAGGTCACCCAAATCTTCCATCCTCCACTGATCCTTCTTGAAAACGTTGTAGTGAATGTTGGGCCTATCGAAGGATTGCTTGAAAAGGAGGCAATCTTTCATGGCGAGATTCGCCTTGACGTCGGCAATCACCATGTTAGTTGCGGTTGCCGTAAGCGCCATGACGGGTACGCCAGGGAATTTGAGACGAATCAGGCCGAGCTTGGAATATGAGGGACGAAAATCATGGCCCCATTGACTGACGCAGTGAGCCTCATCGATAACCACTCTTGCAAATTTGCCCCTGTTGGCCAGGCGTACAAGCGTGTCGGTGAGCTTGATGCTCTGGTCGACCATCTCTGGAGTGACGTATAGAATCTGGATCTTCTCTTCGGGGTCGTCGGACTCGAGACCATCGAAAATGTGCTGGCGCAGTCCAGGAAGAGTCGACTGATTGATATCCAAGGCGCGTATGCGCTTCTCTCTGAGTCTGGCGACCTGGTCCACCATCAGACTGGTCAATGGCGAGATGACTACCGTCACGCCCCGCGTCTTTCCGCTGCTGATCAATGCGGGCAGCTGGAAACAGAGCGACTTGCCGTGGCCCGTTGGCAGGAGGATAAAGGTATCGTGACCCTCGAGTGTCGCATTGATGGCCTCGAGCTGCATGGGCCGGAAGCTGGGAATTCGGAAGCGATCCTTTAGCGCTCTCCGAACATCTTGCGACCAGGGATACCGCATCAGCTCTTCCGGGATGTGTGCCTTTGGCATCACCACCCCAGGTGTCTGCTTTGCCAGTCGACGGGGCCGGGGCGGTGGCAGGACATTGCCGGAGGCTTCGGCGAGGGTAGGCGTGTCAACGCGAGGGTGACTGGGGCAGGCGAAGACGTCACCGTCACGGCCCTGGTCGAACTCTTCGGCAGCGGCAATCATATCCTCATCATCGTCATATCCACTAATGTAATCGTCCACCGGTCCAGACCACCGGCTAGGTCCCAGCTGAGGAGCGGTGGGGCGCAGCTGTCCACGAGGCTGCCCAGAGAGTGGAACCTTCCTCTGAAAGCCGCTATAGTCTTCATTATCTGAGTCGACCAAACTAATGACTTCTCGTGCTGGTGAAGGTCGTCCGAGACGTGCTGGTGCGGGCTCAACAGCGGATTGATATCCTGACTTAAAGCGGCGTGGTGCGGAGCGTTCAACATCTGGTGAGATCTGCCTTGTTGTGACACGGACTTCGCCATTCTCGTCAACGGAGACGTTAACTTGGTTATTAGGATTGAAGCCGGCATTTTGGGCATCCTGGCTAGTCGTCCACAATGGCGGCGAGTAATGATTTCCAGTGGAACCGGGGAATGAGGGCTGCATGCCCATTTGGGCCGGGTAGGTGCTAAGGCCCGGTACACTAAAGGCTGGTGTACTCTGCGTATTGTCCGGGTTGGCACATACGCGGCTAGTATAGGCCGATGCTGTGTTAGCCGGAGAGCTACAGGCCGCTACGTGCGATGACATCGCAGTGGCTGGAGTCATGCGGGCCGCTGTGTGCGATGCAAAGCCCGGAGTTGTGCGGGCCGCTGTATGCGACGCAAAGCCCGGAGTCGTGCGGGCCGCTGCGTATGATGGCGCAAAGCCCGGAGTCATGCAGGCCGCTTCGTGCGCTGGTGTCGCACGCGCTGATGTCGCAAAGGCCGGAGAGGCAGATACCGTTGACTGCGCAGCACTCGCCGGCATCGGCTGCCAGGCATCAACTGGCAGGGTCTGGTTAATACGGAGTGACTGTGAGTTGTACTCCGGGATGGCCGGGCTGGAATTGTCCCAAGACCGCGACTGAGACGTTTGCTGGACCACATTGTGATCCATGGGTGTGCCACTGATAAAAGAACTGCCAATGTCAGACCCTGCGATGGACTCATTTGAATTCTTGAGGAAGTCGAGGTCCTCAAGATTAGCCTCAGCAGCTCCAGTTAACACGGCTTGCTCCTTAGTATTGATCTCTTTGACGTAACTTGCCACCTGTGCTTCCTCGTGCGGTGTCGGGTCAAATCCATCCATGAAGCGCTCTCGAAGCTGTTCATCGAGACTGGACTTATTTTTTTCAATATCATCAAGAGCACTAAGGTTCTCCTGGATTGATTTCAATGCCTTTTGCTTCTGTCGGAGACGCTGGATCTCTTCTTTGACCCCTGACTCATTGCGTTTGTGAAAGCAATCGTTGAGCTGTTGACCGACAAACTTGAGCTGCTTTTGGATCACGGATGGCTTCTTGCGGATCAAATCAAGCAAGCCTTTGTTAAGTGTAGTCGTGTTTGCCGGAGGGACTTCCTGCTTGACAGCTGACTGGGAGCCCCAGTTTGATTCTTGTTTGGGTGATCGATTCGTCGTACCAGGCACTGCGACCTCAGCCGCATCAGCATATATGTTCCTAGTGACTGTGGGCGGGTTAGAAGGAGACAGGATGTTGGCTATGGAGCCCGAGCTCGAGGGGACGCAGTAGGCCGTCGGGCTCTGAGGAGTGCTGAGCCGCTGTTTCTTGGCTCCATCAGTGAGTATGTCTTTCTCTGGATCGGCTGTTACAGCTGAAGGGGAAGCAGTAAGCTTGCGCTTGCGGTCATCGCTAGAGCCTCCCGTAGGGCTGGATATATCGGCCATCTCAGCCATCTCGGAAATAGACTTGGATACGTGTCTCCGAGGTGTGCTTGGGGTGGTTGGAATTGAGAAAGGGGAGGAAGATGGCCGTGTGTCAACACCGTGAAATGTTGAGGTCCGGTTGCTCTCAGGATCTTTACTGTTCTTGGTGCGCTTGGTCAAAGGCTCCGGTCGCTCAGCGAAATCCTCTCGCCAGATGGTGACGTCTTCACCAAACCCAGTCACCGGACTTGAAGTCTCGGTGAGGTCAATTAGGTCAATGAAGTCGGGTGAAGAAGGCTCTGGTGCCTTTGGTGTTTTCGGCTGTGCTTGAGGGCGTTTAATGTCTGATTGAGCTGTGCTGTATGCGTTCGGAGTTGAAGCTGAGCCCTTCTGGGTCCCGCTTCGCGCGTTTTGATTATGCGCCTGTGTGTGAGAGACCGGTTGAAGGGTGTAACTTGTCCTTGCTGGGAGACCTGGAGGAAGGCGGTAAGAGGTTGGGCCACCCTTGGAATGGATTAGACCACCCTCGGATGGGGTATTCTCTGTCGGCAAAGGCCTCACCGTGTTCTTGGCAGGCAGAAGAGACGTAATTAAGGACTGGCTCCTTGTCTCCAATGCCTCTGCGGTGCGCTTTTTCGAAGAAGTACTTCCTGAAGGTATAGAAGTATTAGGAAAGGTCTACGCAACACCAGAAGTGTGGTGATGGTGAGATGGAAGGGGGTGGTGAGTTGGGTGATTGCGGAAAGGGAGAGGAGGAAATGGAAAAAGGTGGTGAGATGGTTAAGGTGAAAAGGTGGTGAAGGGAAAAGGTGGAAGAAGGAAAAATTACAGGTCAAGAGGGAGCAGGTGCTCGAGAAGAGGGCAGTGAATTTCAGATGGTCAGGGTGGGAAGTGGGGCTGCACCTTTGGATGGGCCGAGTCCGACTGATTCGGAGCAGGGCGACGGGTGTACTAAGAGAGGGCGGGCGGCCGAAGAATTGCGGACAGTAGTCGTCGTCGAGGGCCGAGCCGAAGCGGCAGAAGACGCCGCGGTTGATGCTGAGCGGAATTGAGGGCCCAATTCTGCTGCTGGAGGGAAATTCTTTCGCAGCCAGGATAGCTGTTCCCCTAGATTGTGCCGTGTCATCGAAGCAAGCCGGAACAAGGCGTTCCGTGGCCATACGGTCGTTTTGAAATCAACTTGTTGTCGCCCGACCTCAGGCCGATTTTCATCATGGACAGCACTTCGCGAACTTGGCGGGGTGAGACGCGCTCCCCAGAGCGCGATGTCACGTGACTCGCGGTAGGGCCCCTGGCCAGAGCAAACTCAATTCGTGCTGGCGATTGGGCCCCCGTTGCCCAGCGCCCACCAACGCAATTGGAACATCACAAATTCAGCCGTGCCGGCGAACATTGCGAGCTGAGGTCCATTGTTTCATCTTTTATCTATGTCTCAGGGCTGTATGAGTGAAGTAATACTATTCTTCTATCCTATGATCTCACTGTGGGTGCGTTAGGCCGTCTTGAAGACCTGACTGCGGCTCTAATTCCGCCATTTGACTGCACATCGCCCAGGTACCGGGCTGCCCGATCCTTTGACCACTAAGTTGGCCACAGGCAACAATCCACCTGTTGGCCAAATTTGCTCTGGGTGGGCCTAATGACCTTGGGTTGGGATGAAGGGCGCAAAAGGAACATAGACTGGAAGGAGTGAATGCGCTGGATCGCGAGGGAAAATGGCAGAAACAGCTTGTGATCTTTTTTTATTTTTATTTTTTGCGCAATCTGTGCTTCGGCCGCCAATCTCGACAACAATCGAATAGCAGACGATCAATCCATTTCACGTGCAAGCAACACAGCGACCTGGACACGAACATGAAGGTTGTCATCACATCCATCATAAAGTCGGGAGCCGCGTGTCGTACGTGTCGACATCTATCGCGTTTCTCATTCCCTCCAAGGTATCGAGTTCGAGCAGCCATGTCGAAGCATTTTTATGACCAATTTTTCCCACCGAACGCCGCCTAATGCACAGAACCGAAATTGAAGCAAATCCCTGCTCCAACAGCTTTCATAACTCCGTTGGACACCT
>Ga0247763_1001928_pt1 | contig 11150 bp, 11 predicted proteins | sample UWRJL141409B4_FD_179926 | JGI IMG/M metagenome (GOLD analysis project Ga0247763, IMG submission 179926) | Plant litter microbial communities from Arlington Agricultural Research Station in Wisconsin, United States - UWRJ-L141-409B-4 | ecosystem: Environmental > Terrestrial > Plant litter >...
CCCAAGCGAGGCGCAACTATTCCCAGTTTGAACTGGGCCCTTCCCTTGAAGAACTGGATCATCAGGATACTACGCGTGATTGTATTGAGGTGGATGGCGACGACTAGGGTGGTCAGTTACGGCAGATAAGATGGATACAGCTTCAACACGGTCGACTTTGCAGCTTCAACGCAGTCGTTTTTCTTTCTTTTCGGTAGATACAGCTTCAATACAGCCAATTCGCAGCGTCAACACAGCTTCAACGCAGCTGTTTTCATAGATAGATCAATCGCAGCCCAGTCTTTTTGCTCAACTATTTTTTCTGCTTTTCGGCCTGCGTAAGACCGCCCTGTTCTAGCATGTGGAGCATGGCAGCCCAGCGATGTGGGTGGGCGCCTCTCGCTTGCATTGGAAACGGGCTGTTTTGTATGGGAAATCCGGCAATTTCAATGCAGCTGGCAACTGTGGGTTTTATGTGGGGAGGGGGGTCGCGGGAGATTTATCGGGGGTCTCCGGAGCAAACCCCTTTTAATTTCCCACTACCCAAATTATATTATAATTTATTATTTACTATTTTATTATAACTTATAAGCTATTTATATAATATCCACTGAGTAATAGTAATACTGCTATGTCCGATTCTTGCGACGATTTTTATTCCCTTCTTATTAACGTAAGGCGTCCTGCCTTACTATTTGTATTGTATTTACCTAAACCCCTACTTGGGTATAGGGTATAATATTTTTAAACCGTTGAATTATTATTCCCTTAAATATAATCTTCCTCTTATTCTTTTTTACTTTAAGAGGTAGTTTCCCTGAGACCTTGCTGTTTTTCCCATCGATTAATTACTATAATAGCTCTTACTGATACGTTTACCCAACGTCTCTCTTATTGATTAATGCTTTTGCGGGATGATAGATTTTCTTAGCGTTAACGGAGCTAATAAATACTTAAGGGAAAGATAACAGGAGCTGCTACGAAATTGGGAAATACGGGAAATCAATCTATTAATTAGGATTGGTATTTATAGGTAGGTTTACTTTAGGTTAAAGGTGGGTTTTACGTAGGTTGGGGGGAAAAGTGTTGAAATTACAGCCCAGCTGCCCTGTAGCTACAGCACCCTTGGGTGCTGTAGCCTAGTTGATCTACTGCCCTGGGAGTGCTGCTGACTGCACTATGGCAAAGTGCAGTCACCACAACCACGGGGAGTTGGTGTTGTGGTTCAGGGGGGCTGCCAAGCCCCCTGGACCCACTGGAACCCACTAGAACCGACGGGGAGTTCCGAGGACCTACCACCTGTAGGCTTGGCCTACAGGGGTAGACCCACCACTACTATTACGTCAGCACAGCTAACTCGTTGCCCTAGAATCCTTTGGATTCCAGCGCCAACGTAAGCACTTTTCCCTCTATAGTATAGGCTTTCCTTTTATATTTTAGGGCCCTCACCCCCTATAAGGTTAACCCATACCTACTAAGGGCCCTATAAAGAACCATCTCCCTTTCTGTATTTTTGGTATCTAATTCTTTTCCTTTCTTCTACCTTAAGCAAAATAGTTTATATATAGCCTTAAGGCAACCTTTTAACCTTCGTAATCTCTATGCAAAGCCTACTGTAGTTACCCTATTACAGGGTATAGACCCCTATATCTTTGCTTATTATAGCAAATTAATCTACTGATCTTAGCTTCCTTTAACCCTATCCCGGGCAATTATCGTACTCTCAAAGCTTTCCGCTACGCTCGTTACAGGGGACTCACCCCCTATAACCTTTTGTACTAAACCTTACTGAGACCAGTCAGGCCATATAAAATAATAGGTTATAAGCCCGGATTTTACAACCCTCGGCCAACCTCGCTTTATTACCTACAGTTAGTAACCACCTCCCATAGCGCTTCTACGCCCCCCGTAGGCCATACCGTCTATCCTCCGGAAAAACCTATACGCTGGCCAAAATTGCCCTTAGTATAGCCACCAACCCTTCTAAAAAGCCCTTGCGCCAGCCATAATTGCCCCCGTAAGTAGTACTGTGACCCCTGTGTTAGTTACCAACCCTCCTGAAAAGCCCTTACACCGGTTATAATTACCTCCGTAGGTGGTACTGTAACCCCTGTATTGGTCACCTACCCTTCTAAAAGCCCTTACGCCGGCCAAAATTACCTTTATAAGTAATATTATAATCCTCGTATTAATCACCAACCCTTTATTTACGCTGCCGGTACTACCTACCGTAATTAGTAGGTTAGGTCCCCGTAAGACCATTATACCTTAATCTTTCAGGGGAATAATACCCCCTAATTTCTATTACCAATAGAAATATTACCCCCTAAACCATTATAAACAGCACTGCTACCATACACCACCGTATTTCAGCCTTTTACGCGCGATTGCTACCCCCTAATTACAAACATATTCAGGAGAACCACCCCCTAAAGAGCACCTACGCCTACTAAAATTCGACCCCCTATAGTAACCATTACTACTAAATATACCATCTGTACAATAGGTACGTAACCTATATAGTAGGTTGACCTCAACGTGTAGCATACCTCCAGTCACCCACTTGCGATCCCCCGGCTCCCTTAAGAACTTACTAACCCAGTTACAATAGTACGTACGGGAGAGGCAGTTCCGTTACGCAATTAGAATTCCGATTGGAAATCAGGTACGATATAATAGCTAATAACGACCTAGATATAGCCTTTGTAGGCCAAGGCTAATAGCCCGAAGAAATCCCGCCTATTTAGGGCCTGGTATAGTAAGTTTCCAAGCTTATTTAGCGCTTTGACAGGCTACTAGTAGTACTGGAATAATAGTAATAAGTCCGGAACATATTAAATATAAGTACTTCCAGGGCCTCCTAGAAGGGGGGTAACAACTTAACAGCAACTACTGGAGCCCCTGGGACCACCTATCCTTTAGTAATTCCAGCCGTTAGGGATGAGTTTAGCGCCCTTATAATTAAAGAGCTTGCTAAATAGTCTCTCTCCTTACCTAAAAAATAACGCTTATTAGGATTTAAAAACTATTAATAGTAGTTTTAGGTATTATCAATTTAGTTCAAGGCCCTCCAGATCCCTAATTTCCTCTATAACCTATAGGTAGTTATAAAGCGCCTTAGTAACCCTTAAAAAACCGCCTTTTTATTAACTTTTCGGAATATACTAAAGGAAGGCCCCCTTATTACTATAGCTTACAAGGAGGACCCTAGATCTACCTTTAATCGGCTCCGCTAATAATACGCCCTAACTCAGGCCAATTTCCGTAACGAACTTTACTATTAATACTACTCCCTAACCTTTAATAGCAATATTACTATAGTAGACTTTAACGTTATTTTTAACACCTTAATAGGCCGTCTTAGTACTTAAGGAGTCGTAATTGCGGAATAAAACCAAATTAACTACTATTTTAACGTTTTAAAACCCTAGTTTTTACAGTAGGTTAAACGTTCCAGGGTATTACTGCGACGAGATTAGTAGATTGCGAACGCTAATACTGGGTTTTAAAGGCCACCTAGCACCCTTACCCTCCTGTATTTTCAGAAGGACCTACTTATTAAAACCCGAAACCCTGGTACCTTTTTAGTATATACCTTGGCTATACTACAGGCCAACTAAAAAAGGTCTAAGGAGCCTAAATAAGGTTCCGGAGAAGGTAAAAGCCAACAATAGGGCAAATTAGAAGCCTCGTAAGGCAACTCCAGGCCTAGGGAAGTCAGGAATTCGAAGAAACAGGGCAGTTTTAGTAGTAGGAAGGCGCATAATAGTAATGCCTTTAGTACGGAAGATACCCCTAAAGGTGTTAATAAAACCTATAAAACCAGTACTATTTCCAGTAATCAGGGGGAGCTAGTCATTATAGAGGAGGCCTTCCCTATCTACTACAACCTTGACCAAGGTACTATACTTAACGCCGAACCTACCAACCTTAACGATACCTTTAGTAAACCAAATACCCTAATAAACCCTAAATCCCCTATTAGCAACCCCTTTAAGCCCCCTACGGTTAACCTTTTTACAAGGGGTAATTTTAATAAATAGTAGCTTTTTAACACCGGTTTTACAATATACATTTATACCAACAAAGCCCTATTTGCAAAGCTACGTACTGGAAAACTAACTATAATACGCACTAGAGGTAGCCCAGTACAGCCTTAGGGTATTAAAATAATTAAATTTAAGCCCTATACTAATACTATTAAAGGTAGGCCTCAGTATAGCACTATCGTATTAAAGAAGTACCTCTATATTCTAACCTTCCCCGTCAATATCGTTAGTAGCTACCACCTCTATAATTTAGGGGGTGTACTTATCAAAAACAAGCTCTACAGCGCCTCCAAAAAGCTTATTACCTTATTAGACTTTAAAGGTTCAGGCTTTTATATCCAATTACAAGGGTTACAACCCCCTAAAACCAATTATACTTAACAGAACCATAAAAATACCTGGTATTACTACCTATCCAGAGACTAATTTAAAGCCCCTACTATAATACTACTTACTGCAAAGAGGGTAACCCCCTTCTCAGCATACCACAACAGGGCCCAGAGGGGTCCTTTAGCGGCAATAATTAAGGCAACTAGACTCTGGTACGTTCGTTTAGGCCATATAGGGTTGGACCTTCTAAGGAAAACCGCTTTAGTTACTAAAGGGATGCCCGATTTTAGCGGTATACGCCCTAAATATATAATTTACAAAAGCTATAATACCGCTAAACTACTATGCCAACCCTTCTTTAAGGCTATTATTAACCCTCCTAACGCGCTAGGGCGGATAAAGGGGGATATATTCGTAATCCGCTTTATACCTGTTAATTTGTGTGGCCTGACTGGTCTCAGTAAGGTCCAGTACAGGAGGTTACAGGGGGTGAGTCCCCTGTAACGGGCGCAGCGGAAGGCTTTAAGGGTACGATAACTGCCCGAGACGGGGTCAAAGGAAGCTAAGATCAGCAGACCAACCTGCTGTAACAAACAAAGATACAGGGGTCTATGCCCTGTAACAGGGTGACTACAGTAGGCTTTGCACAAAGATCACGAAGGTCAAAAGGTTGCCCTAAGGCTATATATAAACTATCTTGCTTAAGGTAGAAAAAAGGAAAAAAATCAGACACCAGAAACACAGGAGGGGAAATGGTTCTTTATAGGGCCCTCAGTAGGTGTAGGTCAACCTTACAGGGGGTAAGGGCCCTAAAACACAAAAGGAAAGCCTATACTACAGAGGGAAAGGTGCTTACGTTAGCGCTGGAATCCAAAGGATTCCAGGGCAACTAGTTAGCTATACTAACGTAACAGTGGTGGTAGGTCTACCCCTGTAGGCCAAGCCTACAAGTAGTAGGTCCTCGGAACTCCCCGTCGGTTCTAGTAGGTTCCAGTAGGTCTAGGGGGCTTGGCAGCCCCCCTGAACCACAACACCAACTCCCGTAATTATAGTAACTACACTTTGCCATAGTACAGTCGGCAGCACTCCCAGGGTAGTAGATCAACTAGGCTACAGCACCCAAGGGTACTGTAGCTACAGGGCAACTGGGCTGTAATTTCAACACCCCCTCTACAACCCTAAGCCCTAGCACGCCTCTTAGTTCCAAACAGACCCCCTCTAAAATCCACAAGGCCTAGAAAGGTTCAACAACTTAAGGAATTACTCATATTTGGCTAGGGTTAGGGCTTTTATCAACCCATCTGCCGGCATCTCCCCTATAGGCACGTACGTTACAGTAATATTACCTTCTATAACGCTCTCTTTTACCCCCTAGTATTTTAAAAGGGTATATTTCGTACGGTTGTAGTATTTCGGGTTATATACCGTATCTATAGCGCCCTTATTATCTCCCATTAGTAAAACGGGTCCCTGTATAAGGCGCTCCAGTTCAGAGAATAGCCCCCGAAGCCAAATTGCCTCTCTATTACCCTCCATAAGCCCCGTAAACTCAGCCTCCAAGGTCGAGTAAGCTACTATAAACGACCTCTTTAACTTCCAGCTAACTAATCCTCCACCCACTATAAACAAGTAGCCGTAAGTAGATCTTGCAGTAGTCTTACACCCCGCGAAATCGCTATTAGTATATCCTACAGGGGTAAGATCAGTAGAGGTGCCAAAACAAATACCCTAATCTGCGCTGGAGAATAGGTAGCTAAGGAGCTTCTTTACTACTTTAAAGTAGGCAACAATAAGCTACTATAACTGGCGGAAAAGCCACTATACTGCAAACGCTATATCCGGCCTAGTTTAAACCATAGCATACATAGCAATACCGACAAGTTGCTAAAACAACCGGATCTCAGTAGTATTTAGGGGCTTGGAAAAGGAATCATACCCTATAAGTCCTAGAAAGAGAGGGATAGCCGGTCCGTTATAGCTAAGTTTAAAGTACTAAACAGCCTATTCGATATAAGCCTTCTGGTTAACCCACAAGAGGCGGCGTACCCTATCGCGGTAGATCTCGACCCCTAGGAAGTAACGGGCAGGGCCTAGGTCCTCTATATCGTATACCTAACCGAGTTGGACCTTCAGTACCTTGATCTTAATTGCAAAGGGCCCGACGAGGAAACAATCGTCAACGTAGGTGACCACTATAATCTTGTAAACCGTACTGTAATAAGTAGCCACGTCACTGGCAAGAGGGCTATAGTCTAGCGTTTTCAGTAGCTTCGCAACCTTCTATTACCAAAGGTAGGAGGCCTGCTTCAGGCCGTAAAGTCCCTTACCTAGTAGTATAACTTGGTCTTCAAAGGGGTCCCAACCGTACCGCTTCAGGAGGTCCAGTACCTTAGGACTGCTAAGACTAAACTCGTACAGGCCTTCAGGGACCTCGATATAAAGCTCCACATCCAACTCATTATTTAGAAAGGCTCCCACAAAATCCACTTATTCAATTTCCCAATCCTCAACAGCAGCCAGTACCAGTACAATTCGCCAGGTTAACGGTACTATAGTAGCTGCAAAGGTCTCCCTAAAGTCGACTCCAGGGGCCTATTGGAACCCCCTAGCCACTAACCGGACCTTAAACTTAGTAACCCTACCCTAGGCATCCTTCTTTAGTTTGGTAACCGGCTTAGTAATAATAGGCAGCTTTTTGGCTTTAAACCGCTTAACAAAATGGAAGGTTTTAGTAATCAACAGTTACTATATCTCCTTAAAGTATACTACTAACCACTAGTCCTTCAAGGGGTGCCTCAGGATTTGCTTAAAAAACTTAGGCTCCGAGTCTTCAGTAAGTTCAAAGGGGTTATAGTAGCCACTAGGCTTGGCTTATTTAGTAGCTCTATTAACAAGGTAGTTAACTAGGTCCGCCGTAGTATCCATAGGCTCAACTTCTACTCGTTCAAATTCCTCTCGCTGGGTCTTAGTAACCTATAGGATTGGGATTTCCACTGTAACAGACCTGAATTTATCTCCTATAGGGGACTCGGAGGGCTCAGGGGTCGCTACGGGTAACTAAACCAGTTTACGTAGTAGTACTGCCGGTAGGGCGAACTCAATAAGCGCCTCGGGGGGAGAGCCATCGTAGTCAGGGTACTGGTCCTCCGTATCTTCAGTAGTATCCGGGAGGTCCAGGGCGTTGGTTGGGCCCCGGGGCCCCTATAGGTAGGTAGAAGGGTTCTCGTATAATTTAATAAAGCTGGTCTAAATAACCTTCCGTTAGCCGAGCCAAACCAGATAGGTCTGGGTACCTAATACAGCCAGCAACCTACCTTAAACGCCCCTAGGGGCAAGCTTCTAAAACTGGACACGTTTCTCAGGGGGAACCAACACCATACAATCGGCGCCTATAGCCCTGTAATTGGAAAGATCCGGGACATAAGGGGCCTATAGGGGCACTAACTCATTAAGGAAGAGCTAGTATAGGGTAAGCTCCTTAGTAATATTTGCTATCCTATTAACCAACTTAACTACAGGGCCTATAACGTATCCCCATAGGGAAGATAAAAGCCCTAAAGCAACCATTACAACCCTAAGGCGTTTTAAAACCACCCGTATAGTACGTTTAACTAAGCCGTTTTAATTATACGCATAGGGGCTAGACTCCGAGAAAACAATACCCTTTTCACGTAAGTAAGGCCTAAGCCTACTAATTTCTTTACCTTTATCGTAGTATAGGTATACTAGGTACCGCTTAAAGGTATTGTTAATCTCCTCTATAGTAGCCTTTACTTCTATAACAACCTTATCTTTAAACTTTAAAAGCCTAACAATCTTAAAACGGGTCTTCCAATCTACTAAAATAAGCCCATAGGGTTTATTATTCAGGGGCATAGGGCGGATTACAAACACATCCCCCTCTATCCGCCCTAACGCGTTAAGAGGGTCAACAATAGCCTTGGAGGAGGGTTGGCGTAGTAGTTTAGCGGCATTACAGCTTTTGCAAACTATATATTCAGGGCGTATACTGCTAAGATCGGGCATCCCTTTAGTAACTAGGGCGGTCTTCCTTAGAAGGTCTAGCCCTATATGGCCCAAACGAACGTACCAAAGTCTAACCGCCTCGATTATTACCGCTAAAGGACCCCTCTAGGCCCTATTATGGTATACTAAGAAGGGGGTTACCCCTTTTGCAGTAGGTAATATCACAGTAGGGGCTTTAGGTCGGTTTCCGGATAGGTAGCAGTACCAGGTACTTCCATAATCCTGTTAAGTATAGTTAGTTTCAGGGGGTTGTAACCCCCGTAACCGGATATAGAAGCCTGAACCTTTGAAGTCCAACAGGGCAATAAGCTTCCTAAAGGCGCTATAAAGCTTATTTTTAATAAGTACACCCCCTGAATTATAAAGGCGGTGGCTACTAACGATATTAACGGGGAAGGTTGGAACATAGAGGCACTCCTTCAGTACGATAGTACTATACTAAGGCCTACCCCCAATAGTACCAGTATAGGGCTTAAGTTTAACCATCCCGATGCCCTGAGGCTATACTGGGCTACCTCTAATACGTACCATAGCCAGTTTTCCAGTACGTAGCTTTGCAAATAGGGCCTTATCGGTATAAATATATACTGTGGAACCGGTATTAAAAAGCTACTATTTAGTAGGACTACTCCCTATAAAAAGGTTAACCGTAAAGGGCTTAGGGGGGTTACTAATAGGGGGTTTAGGGTCTATTAAAGTATCCGGTTTACTAAAGGTATCGTTAAGGTTGGTAGGTTCGGCGCTAAGTATGGTGCCTTAGTCAAGGTTGTAGTAAATGGGGAAGGCCTCCTCTACAATAACTAGCTCCCCCTGACTGCTGGAAATAGTATTGGTCTCGTAGGTTTTATTAATACCTTTAGGGGTGTCTTCCGTACTAAAGGCATTACTATTATGCGCCCTCCTATTATTGGAACTACCCTATTTCTTCGAATTCCTAACTTCCCTAGGCCTGGAGTTACCTTACGAGGCTCCTAGCTTGCCCTATTGTTAGCCTTTACCTCCTCCGGAACCTTATTTAGGCTCCCTAGACCTTTTCCAATTGGCTTATAGTATAGTTAAGGTACGTACTAAAGAGGTACCAGGGTTCCGGGTTTCAGCAAGTAAGTCCTCCTGAAAATACAGGAGGGTAAGGGTACTAGGTAGCCTCCAGAACCCAGTATTAGCGTTCGTAATCCACTGATCTCGTCGCAGTAGTGCCCTGGAACGCTTAGCCTACTATGGAAACTGGGGTTCTAAAACGTTAAGATAGTAGTTAACTTAATCCTATTCCGCAATTACAACTCCCTAAGTACTAAGACGGCCTACTAAAGTATTAAAAATAGCGTTAAAGTCTACTATAGTAGTGCTGCCATTGAAGGTTAGGGAGTAGTATTAGTAGTAAAATTCGTTGCGGAGACTGGCCTGAGTTGGGGCGTATTATTGGCGGAGCTGACTAAAGGCAAATCTAAGATCCTCCTCGTAAGCTATAGTAGTAAGGGGGCCTTCCTTTAGTATATTCCGAAAAGTCAATAAAAGGGCGGCTTTCTAAGGGTCACTAAGGCGCTTTGTAACCGCCTGTGGGTTGTAAAGAAAATTAGGGATCTGGAGGGCCCTGAACTAAATCGATAGTACCTAAAACTACTATTAATAGTTCTTAGGTTCTAATAGGCGCTATTTTTCAGGTAAGAAAAGAGACTATTTGGTAAGCTCTTTAACTATAAGGGCGCTAAACTCGTCCCTAACGGCTAAAATTACTAAAAGATAGGTAGTCCCAGGGGCTCCAGTAGTTGCCGTTAAATTATTACCCCCTTTCTGGGAGGCCCCGAAAGTACTTATATCTAATATATTCCGGGCCTGTTACTATTATTCCAGTACTACTAGCAGCCTATCAAAGCGCTAAGTAAGCTCGGAAACTTGCTATACCAGGCCCTAAATAAGCGGGACTTCTTCGGGCTGCTGGCCTTAGCCTATAAAGGCCATATCTAAATCGTCATCAGCCATTATATCGTACCTGATTTCCGATTGGAATTCTGATTACGCAACGGAACTGCCTCTCCCGTACGTACCACTGCAACTAGGTTGGTAAGTTCTTAAGGGAGCCGGGGGATCGCAAGTAGGTAACTGGAGGTATACCACTGTGCAGATAGTATATTTAGTAGCAGCGACTACTATAGGGGGTCAAATTTCAGTAGGCGTAGGTGTTCTTCAGGGGGTGGTTCTCCTAAATACATTCGTAATTAGGGGGTAGCAATCACGCGCGGGAGGCTGAAATACGGTAGTGTATAGTAGCAGTGCTATCCATAGTGGTTTAGGGGGTAATACTCCTATTAGTAATGGAAATTAGGGGGTATTGTTCCCCTGGAGGATCGAGGTATAGTAGTCTCACGGGGACCTAACCTACTAATTACGGTAGGTAGTACCGGCAGCGTAAACAGAGGGTTGGTAATCAACACGAGGATCACAGTACCACTTACAGGGGCAACTCTAGCCAGCGTAAGGGCTTTTCAGAAAGGTAGGTGACCAATACAGGGGTCACTGTACCACCCACGGGGGCAACTATGGCCGGCGTAAGGGCTTTTCAGGAGGGTTAGTAGCCACACTAAGGGCAACTTTAGCCGGCGTATAGGCTTTTCCGGAGGATAGACGATATGGTCTGCGGAGGGCGTAAAAGCGCTATGGGGGTGGTTACCAACTGTGGGCAACGAGGCAAGGTCGGCCGAGGGTTATAAAGTCCGGGCTTATAACCTGTTAATTTATATAACCTGACTGGTCTTAGTAAGGTCCAGT
>Ga0247763_1001929_pt1 | contig 11148 bp, 10 predicted proteins | sample UWRJL141409B4_FD_179926 | JGI IMG/M metagenome (GOLD analysis project Ga0247763, IMG submission 179926) | Plant litter microbial communities from Arlington Agricultural Research Station in Wisconsin, United States - UWRJ-L141-409B-4 | ecosystem: Environmental > Terrestrial > Plant litter >...
GAGATGCCTACCAGAGATTGAGCGCTGGGCCGGGATTTATCCGGACGGCGTCCCAAATTTGTCTAAGCCTCTGTACAACGCAATGCACAATTTTTGTTCCAATCTTGTTGTTGGGAGCAACCTACGGGAAACATACAGTGATATCGAATGGCGTGTTTCCCCCTGAAACCGCGCCGCATCACAAATAGCCGAGTGACGCAATACGGTGGCCCACTCAGCTTCACCTGCCTTGTCAGTAAGAGGTCCTTTATGTTTGTGATGCCTTCGTTCGGCAGTTGGATATCGGCTCATCGCTGTCGCAGTTCCCAAGGGTACAAGTTGTCGCGATCAGACTGGCCTATTTATGACTAGATGAAACAGCGAGTATCCTAATAATTTGCTCTCTCAAACCTTCAGCTCACCTTCCATTGTCTTGACACTTCTTACAATTTCAACATGCGTCTCGCTTGGATCTCGCTCTTGGCTGTCCCTACCTTCTCTATCCTGGGGCTCGCCATGCCAGTCGTCGGTAAGTCAAAGAGATCGGACAAGGGGTTCAGTGCTAACTTCATGTCCAAGGGGAACGTGGAGCGGTAGCTGCTACAGAGTTTGACCCGAATGATGCATGCTCTTTGGAGGGTAAGTCCCTTTCTTTTCCCTCCTATCAACACTTGACTATTGCATCGAACATGTAATCTCCTTCTCTAACGCCCCTGGCTTGGACAGAACCCAAGGCGCACAACACGATCAACTCTCGCTCTGATATCAACCTGAAGAAGAGGTGTCTCATCAAGGCTTAGGGTGCATACTTTGCACGTGTAGTGGTGTGGAGATTTCACATTGATCTTACTCTGTACCAAGAATATATCTTAAGATGCTATATGCTGTGTATTCACGTTGCTGAAACCTTGTATCAAGTGCCCTGGATGACATAGTACATGTATGTGTGTAGTGCCTCGGTACTTACAGTTGCTCGTGTCGTCATGTCCCGATGGAAGATTATATGGAATAGCGGAACTTCGTCGTATCGCAAGGTCAAGCCTGCAAAATTGACTGCGGGTTTCGGAAAACATTTTTCGGATCGAGAACCGCCTTGAGCTTTCTTAACCTGGCGAGAACTTCCGTCCCATAATATAGCCTTTGGGCCTGCTCCCTTGTGTAGGTGGGATCGACATAGTTGGGATACGCAGCATATTCCGGCAGATTGTCCGCCATTGCGTTGTTGAGCTTGTTGATGAAGCTGATCCCGGACTGAGGGTAATTCTTGCTGACAGAGGCGCTGCCATCTATTCTGCTGTAAGTAAAGTGCCGCGTTTTTAACGTGGACTTGGGCGAGGAGTACTCACAGTTTTGCACCACCCAAAGGTCGTCGAACCCACCGTACGCCGCGTCCCCCTTGGCCCCGATCTGACTGTCCGGCCCACCATATAAGCTGATGAGAGAGAACCAGTCCACCTGAGTTCTTTGCCCCTCGCCCAGCACCAAGTCGAAAAACGCTCTCACCGGTGTTGTCCCAAATGGCTTGGCCACACTCACACTCTTGGCAAAGAAGTTGTCCCGCTCGCTGTACCCGTGCACCGGCACCGCTAAGGTATCCGCCTCCGCTTGGACTACTAGTGACGAGATCCAGTCGAGCTGTTGCACTGAAGACTCGTCTGAGTCGACCGGGACCACACCCCGGATGGCGCGCAGCAGTGCCGGTGCGACGACGGCGTTAAAGCTGGCTAGGGTGCCCAGGTAAGTGCCGTCCACGGAAAAGGCATCCGGCGCCACAAATATCCCAAAGCCAAGCTGGCGTGTCACGACCGAGGCATTAAAGGTCAACGCCTGTATCTGTAGAAACGTGGCCGTCGCGAGTGATGCGGATCCCAGTGCATCAGGGACGGCGTAGGAAAACTGCACTACGCGGGCGGGTGCTGCGACTGTCTGCAGGTAAAAGGTTGTGATGATACCGAAGGAGTCTGCTGCACCGCGGATGGCCTATAAGGGCTTAGTTTACCACCTCCGATATGCAAACCAGGCCATTGGCGGAAAGTCAAGATAGAAGGGGAGCCAAAAAAACAGCAAGGCGGGAGGAAAAGGGGTATGGGAACATAAGGGCTGGGGAGGAGGGGACACATACCCAAAACACATCACTCCACTCTTCCCTCGACGCTTTCACAAAAGTCCCATTCGCCAACACCACATCCACCGCAACAATCTGCTCCATCGCCAGCCCATACGCTCTTGACGAATACCCGTATCCACCATGGGTAAAGTGTCCACCGATTCCCACCCCAGGGCATGTCCCGTGAGCGAGCGCCCGTTTTCCCTGCTCGTAGATCCCCAACGCTAGATTCCCAAGGCGGACCCCGGCGCCGACGGCCGCCACATAACTCGTTTTATCAATCGCAATGGACTGAAAGTTCTCGAGATCAATCACCAACGTCGACTGGTCGGTGTTACCTCCCGAAGAAAACGAAGCATAGGAGTGTCCCCCGGATTTAGCTTGGACGGGAACTCCCCTGGCTGAAGCGCACAGAACAGCTGACGAGACATGTGAGGTGGTAGAAGGGAGGACGATGGCCAGCGGGGAATACGGCAGGCGGGCGTTATACGTGGTGGCGTAGGAGGTCCAGGTGCGGTTCGACGGAAGAAGGAAGGGGACAGAAGCGGATGTGAGGCAGGTTGTTAGTGAGGTGTCTGCGGTGGGAGTGGTGGCGGCGGCGGCGGCGGCAAGGGCGAGTGAGGCCGTGATGATGAGTGGGGAGGAGACCATTGATGGGATTTGTTTCAGATGTTTCATGTTTACATATAGCTCTTGACTAACCAGGTCAAACTTTCAGGGCTATATTGGTCGACCATAACCAGGGAAAAAAAGGGGTCTTTTAAAAAAGTGCATTGCTCGATCAGATGAGGGAGGGGGTAGTAGTAACGTAACTTCCTGCCGGTAAAGGTTACTCTCTCGCCAAGGGCGGTTAAGGTCAACGGCCACGTAGACGAGCGACCCTCTTTGTCCAGACCATTAATTAATCTATTTTGCGGCTGAGAATTGGACTTTCTGCGTGAATTTCGTAGATGCATCTGATCAATGCGGCTGTACAGCATCGCCATTGAGGTGACGGCAGCGACCTGATGGCGACAGACGATGCAGAGATTTCGCTGCACTGAAACTTGTAGCTAAGAAGAGGACACCACACGGCGGCCAACTCAGAGATTACCTTCTATGCCTATGTATTCAATCTTGGTACTTGATCAACCAGAGTTGAGTCGGGGTTGAAGTCGCGAGAGCGACGTTGGGGTAAATATACCCGCACGCTGTCTTGACCTTGCGTTTTTGAGAATTCCAGCGACTACAAAAACCCAGAGATGAAAACCCCTTGTGGTGTAGTTGGCTATCACGTTCGGCTGTAATTGCAAAGATCATAAACCGAAAGGTCACCGGCTCGATTCCGGTCGAGGGGAAAATCTGTTCTCTTTTTGATGCAGCATATTGCTGCTTTTATTTTTATTCTCCACTAAACGAAAGTTGCGACCAAGGTTGATCGCAAAGTCTCTCACCTCACCTCCCTACCAAGTGACTGACTGCACGTTCGAAGCACATACGGTCTGCCCTCTTCCGCCTTTCTCCCGTTCAGTGATGCCTTGCCGGCGCCAGTTAAGATAAGCATGTACGGATCTGATCGAATAGGCCGTCTAGTCATCTCATGTCCTGTCTGGTCTTGGAAGATGTGCCCTTGACCATTGGCGCAAGCTGTGGACGCCAGTGTTTTCTCCTGTTCTCCTCCGACCCATGGCATGAAAAGTTCTTTAGCTCGCACCAATCCGATGCAGCATTGCGCCAAATGCCCCGTAAGGAAAGCCTAGCCTGCGCCTTTTCGTTCTCGAACATTGTCTGATTGGGTCTAGAACGGCAATAGTTGGCAGAGCTGAACTGGGGCTGATCCTTGGCAGGTGCGCTTCTGCGGAATTGCCCTAAACGGGAAAAGGGCTCGCGAATCCTTCTCAGCCACGCTTCAGGGGTTGTTGATATAAATTTTGAAGAAGAGGAACCCAGATATCCAAAAGTCAGTGAATACCATCATCTTTCCTCCTCGTGATCATTGAACATACACGAACCTCTTGTATCAGTGACAGCAATCATGGCAACCGCCTACGCTCCTCCACCTGCAAACCCCCCTCCTGCCGCGGTTGGCGATCCGTTCGCCCATATCCGCCACTTCCCCATGTTCCCGCTCCTCTCTCCAGAAGACATGGCCGCCGTAGCCAAGATGCGCCAGGACGCCGCCAAACTCGCCAGCTATATACAACCGACCCCACAACTCAGCGTTGCCGAAAAAGCCGTCATGCACGCATCAGGAATGGAGATTATGAATGTGCGAAAAATGGAAAATGCCGCTTACAAAACTACCGCGTCCCTTACAGCTGCGAATGCTGAGGCCGTGCACACGGCCATGTTAACGCGCTGGGCGGCTTTTGTAGACGGGAAGATGGTGGTGGTGGATCTCTATGAGATTAGGCCGATGGCGAGCTGGATGGGGAATCCCTGGCGTGAGTTACTTTTTATTTTCATTATGCTGCTTACCGACTCCTTTAAAAAAGAAAAAGAAAAGAAAATTATTGCGTGCTCGGCTATGAGAAATTCTGAGATTGGTCACGAGGAGTCTAGATGGCGACAGAGCTAACGGGACTATAATTATGCAGAACTCAAATCGAACAGCGATGTGCTTCTCCGCGTGGCCGGAAAGCGGGACGTCAAAGTCAAAGCAAAGGGAGCCAACAAGACGTGGACCATGACGCCGGTGGAAAGTGTAGCAGTCATTTCTGGTGACCATACAATTGAGATGGCTATTGTCGAGAGGTATCAGCGGGGGTTGGCACCGGCGGAGACACCGACTCTGAAGGAAAGGTTCAATGCGTGGGTTGTGCCTGTGCCAGCGTAGATTTCAAACTCTAATTGCTGTGCTGGGACATTGTATATTGACACATACATAAAGTTAATGAATAGACATAGATAAAAAGAGTCAAATTGAACCCGAAATCAAAATGCCTAGCAAATATAAGGCTAATATGTATAGCACAAATTCGGACTCTTGATATCCATAAACTCCCGAACCTTGCGATCCGGAGCAAAGCCACCCATGGGCAGCAGATCATCCAGCGAAACCGCCGGATTCCCGTCATACGTATTATACTCGAACGTTCTCTTTTCGGGGTTCTTTTGCTGCCATTGCCACCAGAGTCTATCGACCTGGGCGTGATGCAAAAAGAATATGGGATCTAACAAAAAATTTCACTTCTTAGAATATTCCTCACAAAATGTAAGTGGAAGGGGGACATACCGTTGGGTGAAGCGTTATTCGCTCCGAGATCTCCATCCTGCTGTCCGACACCTATATGAACCGAGGAATGCGGACCGCTCTCCATGGCGCCGTTGTAGCTGGAATAAACCGTCTCGGAATTGAGCCACTCGATATCATCAGGCCCGTAATTGTAGCCGGCCATCTCCTGGAGACCTGCCTCGGGGGACGGCAGCCAGAGCCGCACGAGACAGTGGGGATTGTAGTCGGTATTCCAGTATGCAGGACGGAGGTTTTTAAACGGTCCATCCCGTACGCATTGTTTTAAGAACCCAGACGCATTGGTGCCGTTGCCGCCGAAACCAGTGTTGGGATCCCAAACTTTGGCTTTGGACGGGGCTGCCGAGTCGGCCACCCAATCCCAGTACCTGATATTGATCAGTCCATGCTCACAGATTCAGGATGAGGATAGGATCGAAACTAACATTATTGTCCCTTTATATCCGCAATCATGCAGCGCCGTCTCATATACCTGCAAAAAGTACCGATGCCAAGGAAGAAACGCCGGAACGCCGTGGACTGGACCACTCAGTTAGTCTCCAGCCATAACCCCACTACGTAAACATATCCAGTCTGATGAGGACAAACTTACTCTGTCCAAACAATGTCCCATGAATCCAGCTAAAATCATCATAAAGCGTCGTGTTCAGCCCCAGGCGCGAAGGTTTCGTCGTGAGACATAACGCTGCCTGGATGTATGATTCCTGTTCTTGGCGTGTCGCTTTGCTCCATTCTTTGCGAAGTTTTGGGGAAGTGCATTGCTGTTGGCGAGTCTCCAATTCTGTACTGGGCGTTGGAGCTGGAGCTGCGAGAACAGTGTGGAGTGATGCGCTGAGCAGCGCGATGCCTTGGAAGAGTTTCATAGTGAGTGGATGAAACTCTTGAAATGAACGAATGACTGATGGAAAAGGGCGAATCTTCCGCTGTTTGGTATCTACAAGTGAAAAAAGAAAGTGTTTGTAGCGGATTTTCAGCTTTTCTTATATCTAAGGTAGGTACCTAAAGTTAGGTACGTTGGTGTCTATGCCCCCAACCTCGGCAAGGTTGATCCGCAGATCCTGGTTCGTGGATTCGGATCTGGAGATTTCGTCGCATCTCATGACGTTGGAGGCGCCAGAAAACGTCTGTGTGTCAGATACTTTCGCAGCCACAAAGATCATGTGGTTGGGGCTTACCTGTCTGGTGCCTGATAGGTATGCCTTGTGCCTTGTGCCTGGATCTGACATTCCGTGTCCTAGGGCAGCACCGATGAGCTGGTTCGGTTCCCAGAAACCACATTTCTTGCGAGGTGTTCGTGCCTGCTGCGCCTGCGCCCGCGTCTGCGCCAGATGCGTTACCAAAAAAAAAAAGCTGGGTTCCAAAACGTGGGAAGGTGGGCATCGCACAGATCTCACAAACCATGGCAACACACTTTGAGCCTTACCATTGTGCGGCGCGGCGTCATGCTCTGCAAGATGCGGACCCCGAGGGTGTGGCGCAAGCCGGCACAGAAGCAGGGTGATTTAATTATGATATGCGGAATGTGATATGCAAAATGGATGACGTGCCACGTTGACCTGTCCTGGCGATCATACTGCCGTGCCGCGAAGCTGCGCCGATCCTCATTCTGAACCGGGGAGTTGGTAACGTGAAGTGTTGACGTTCAATGTCATGTCAATTCGCGACTTCTTCATATCGACACTTGATTCAAACGATTTTACTACATCGGCGGAAAAATAGAGTCGAAATTATAAAAATCACATAAATGTACATGTAAAACCAGGCGATGTTTTAATCTCGAACTTTTGGTGCTACATATAGTAACATGGGCTCCGTCCACCCTCGACTCCAACCGTGCTGGAAAAAGACAGAGGGAAAACAGCCGTCTGACGCGCAAATATCAAGTTACACAGTTATCGAGGTAGAATTGTACAAGTGCTTACATGTAGCTTTGCAAGCTGTGAGTGCATTTGAGCACTGTGACCAGGCGCTGGCTCAGGCACTCCAGGTGTGCCTCCGTGAACCCAGGCCCGCAACCCCGGGAGGGTCAAACCGCTCGATACTTCCGGCCCTACTGCTACCAGCCTTTTCAAAATCCATGGGCGGGGCCATGGGCGGGTTTACCTGATATTTCCAAATGTCATCCTTATCAATCATTTTCAACGGGGGAAGCATTTCCTCTCCTTCTCGGTCCCAAATATCCGCCGTCGGACTCGTCCAGGCGGCTTTCCTCTCGGCCTGGCTTTTCCCACGCCTAAAAGCCTTGAGGATCTGCCAGAACAAATGGCTGATTCGAGAAAAGAAAAACTTGGCGGACCGACCGCCCCAGTAGAAAATGGCCCCGATGACCCCTTTTTCCTTCAGCGCCAACAGGTTGAGGCTGTCCTCGCCCAGCATCCCCGCCATGGCGGCAATATATCCCGCAGCAAGGGGGACATCCAGCTCATAGGTAAGATGGGGAGGGAGGACCAGGATACCGTTATTCCGGCAAATGTCATCGCCCTGGTGGCAGAGGACCAGCGACTTATCCTTGGCGCCCTGCACGGGGCCAGTGCGGCCAAAGGGATCACCAAACAGGACGACCGAGTTGACCTGGTTCATGAGGGCGGGACCGACGGCGCGGGCCGTGTTGTGCACGACTTGGGCGCCCTGGGAGTAGCCGACGAGAACGAGCTTGGTGTCGGGACAGTGATCCAGAGCTTGGTACATGAGGCCGGCCCTGGGCGTGTGAGAATGAGCATTGGGTCGGACTAAACATTGAAGAAGAAGAAGAAGAAGAAGAAGAAGAAGGAGAATGGATGAAGAACAAGAAGAATGAAAAATATAACCCACATGCTAGCAGTTCCATCCGCACTACCCCCGGCAAGATAGCCCTGGAAGCTGGCAGTGTAATCGACACCCTGGACGTTGAGCGTGTGCGGCTTGATGGCATTTTCGAGCTCATTCACGAGCAGGGGGCCGATTTGGGAACCCATGTTTCCCGGCTCCGTGGTGGCTCGCGCATACAGCAGCGTCATGTTGGCGCATGGTTTCTCGGACACGACGTCAGTCTGGACCACGGGTCCCGGGGAGTCGAGCGGTGTCATGAGACCGGTCAGTTTGTTCCAGCCGCGCTCGGAGCCACGGAGCATGGCAGCGCTGGGAGGGAACTTTTCAACAAATTGGGCGACGCGCTCATTTTTTGGGTTGTTCTGGCTACCCTCGACGACGGCATCGAGTGGGAGAGCATGGGCCAGGAGGGGCAATACTTCTAGGAGGAGGACCGACAGGACAGGGGAGTGCATTGCGGGAGATGGTGAGCCGCCAGGCCCTTTGCACACCAGGAATTATGTCTGGAAGTGGTGTGTAGAAGGAGAGCGGAAAGGAATTCGGTCTCTGACTGGGGCCTGGTTTTTGTGCATCTCATTCATCTCTCAACTTGAACGCACATGCCATAGCGTGACGGACTAGACTCCGCTAAATTCTCGACTAGAACCACCGCCACTTACATACCACTTACATATTACATGCAGAAGAGTCCCGGTCCTGACACGAAGCTGGCGTTCACCGGGACATATTCCCACCTATGGTCTGGCGCTAAGGGTGCTTAATACGGGATCAGGCGACCAACGTGGCTTCCGGCGGACAGAAGTGACGCTCCGTAGCGCAACCCTAGCCTCGGGGAGCTAAGATTGGATAGTGCGTTCATGTTCAAGCGGTGTCATTGGGACACGGCGTCGCAGCTGGTTTGCTTGTTTTGTGCGACGAATTTGGGTAAATAAAATTTCCTTTTTTGTACTTCGCGCATGTGATCCCGCTCACCCTGGCTCAGGCTCGGATCAGTCCCCGCTCAGGATTTGCCCAGGTTGGCTCAGGTTGGCTCATCTTTGCTCACCCATGCTGTGGTTAGAAACACGCTGCACGACGAATCCTTGGAACCTTAGCAGGTACTTAAATGGTAGTAATTAGGCTGTCACCCCACTGCAGCCACAAAACCCCATCGTCAATAAAAAGGCTCAAGAATACAGCACAACCCCCCCCAAAACGGAATAGCTGGACACCATTTTCAGCACATTGGCTACTGGAATGTTAGTGTCGGGCCACACTAACAGCTGATGATATGACGAAATTCGGGAAATTTGCGTGGATGGATGGGGAGTTATATGTATAAATAGGGAACAGTGGCAGCAACAACCTTGCAGCCATTTGTAGCTTTAAGTCAAGCTTCCTTTTAACCCGGACCTGGATGCTGCTGCTTGTGGCATTGAGGCTCTGACATTGCAAAGTGATTGTGTAATGATTGCCTAAGAAAATCTTGGTCTAAAACGACAAAAACTGGTGTCCTCGTCTGCCAGTCATGTCGACGAGTTTATAACGTTCTGGTTGGCTGGACTCACCGGGCGCAGGATGCGGGCGTCATGCACCTCAGGCAGGGCCGTCACAACCTGGGGTATTCGGCTCCAATCATATCTCGCAACCACATCACCACTCCTCGCTCCCATCGCAGACATGTGCCCCGACCTTACCTTAGTTGGTATAAGGGCCTCGACAAGGCTCTCACAACTAAAGCCGTACTTGGCCGTGAATTCGGCACTTACTGCCGCGCTCTCTGGCGCTGCAGCCTGGAATTTACCCCGCCTGCCAAAACTATCGTCTTTGTCTCTTTCCGCGTGACAATGTCAGGGTGCTATGTCATCGAGGAGGGTAGGTTGTTGGCTTGGCATTACACAGGGTCGTTTGAAATCCCCCACCTCCACGCTGGGCAACGGTAATGCCATCGCCAAACACGCTCCATCCATCGCCCCACGCCTCAGCAGCAAACCCCCCACTGCCCCCAAACGCGATCCCCCCCATGGGAACTCTGCCAATGTCAAGAAGCACATACCATATTTATAATCTCACTTGACGGCATCCTCATGTCCCCTTTGAAGAGAAGGGGAAGCACATTCCGACACCCCTCCATCGATACAGAACGCGGCGACACGATTCGACTTGTCCGCCTAAAAAGGGGCCCCTTGGACGCCACCATATCATGCGAATTGCTGGAGACTTCTCTCAGCGAGGATCGAAGCTTCCCGTATGAGGCTCTGTCGTATACTTGGGGCAGCCCAGGGCCGGGCCAGTCTCTTTGGGACCACGATGAAAACAAGAGCTTTGCCGAGGTAGAAAAGTCGGTTACGATTGTGGTGAATAACTTGAATTTCTACGTCGCGCCAAACCTCTACTTGGCACTGCGCCATCTGAGAGATGTGGAGGAGGACCGGATTCTGTGGGTCGATGCTATCTGTATCGACCAGGAAAACGACAAGGAGAAGGGCCACCAGGTCGGGATGATGCGGCGAATTTTCGAGCAGTCTGCAGGCGTTGTCGTATGGCTAGGCGAAGGAAGCGCCAAGACTGATTTTTTCATGGACTTGGCCGCCGAGATCTGGACCGTCTGGCAACAACCCAACCCGACCAACCGGGTCAAGACGGCGCTTGAGCGCATGCAATGCCGTCGAAGGGACGGGTCGCGCTTTGACGAAGCATCCCTAGCCGCCTCCCTCCGAGACATCCTGGATCGGTCGTGGTTCACAAGAGTATGGGTCATCCAAGAAGTCGCATCAGCCAGTACCGGCGTGGTGATTTGCGGGTCCAAGTCGCATCCTTGCGACATATTCGCTTCGGTCACTGCCTTCCTTCTCGACCAAGAATCCGTCCGGGGCGCGTTGGGGCTGTTGCCCGCCGTTTTGCAAGCCAGGAAGGCGCTCATCGACGTCATGCCGGGACTGAACCGAGCAGGCTCGTGGTGGACCAAGGACCGGACGCTGGGCAACCTCCTAGCCAAATTTCACGATTCCCAGGCATCGAACCCTCGGGATAATACCTATGC
>Ga0247763_1001931_pt1 | contig 11132 bp, 6 predicted proteins | sample UWRJL141409B4_FD_179926 | JGI IMG/M metagenome (GOLD analysis project Ga0247763, IMG submission 179926) | Plant litter microbial communities from Arlington Agricultural Research Station in Wisconsin, United States - UWRJ-L141-409B-4 | ecosystem: Environmental > Terrestrial > Plant litter >...
CTGTAACGTAGGTTAGATTAACTATTACGTAAGTTGGGTTTCCGAAAGCAGTATATCTCCGTTGGCCTTTCGGTTCCGTAACTATAAAGGTTGGTTAACGATATCCTTTACAAAAAAAAGAAGGAGCTTATTCTTTATTACTATTTCGCCATCCTAATATTGCTTTCGCTAGTAAAACCGCTGGAACTCCTCCTACTTCGACTCATACGTTGTTACTATATTCTTTAGCTACGCCGTTTTAATTATAGTAAGGATATTCTATACGTTAACACGTAGTTCGGTATTATTAATAATAACGCGTTCCGGGGCTGTTATAATTGTAGTATACGTTTTCTACTAGCCAGCTAAGGGTTATTCCGTATTAGCAGGCCCTACTACTGTAATTAATAACGCCGCTAATACTAGCGCCGCTACCCGTAATTACTACTTAAGGGGAGCTATAACGCAGAAAAGGCCGGCCCGTATTTATAAAACCGGAAAAAAGTGAAGGTTGGTAACGGGGGATAGAATTAGGGGGCCGTTGTAAATTCTGAAAATAACGTTATTAGTAATTTTTAGGTCGTTTAGTACCGCCGTAATAGATGGCTTTAGTGCATTAATACGCTATAGGATAGTAGGGTTTGCAGGGCCTACGGCGAATTAACGGCCGGATTAATTAGCGCTATAGATATCTCGGAATAAGCATAGCGGCCACCCCTGCCAGGCTGTAGATATCCGCGGAATTCGCTGGTAGTGTAGCTGTAGGGTTAGGGTTATAGCGGGGGCGCCGATTAGCGGCTTACTGATTTCGGCTTAGCGGGGCTGCGTATACTAAGGGTATATTTACGGTGGCCTTTTGGTGGCTGAATTAGCGGCTGAGCGCCACTTTGCCGCACAATGCCGGCCGTGCCCTTAGCGACTGGAAATATCCACCTCTATTTACGGTGTTTACTAGGGTTAGGGTTATATATGAAATTTCCACCCCTTAAATAGAAATAAGTACTTATATACAATCCACGTAATTAAATAGCGATTAAAAACCTATAACTGCGTTGTAATAATAATTTAAGCCGAGGGGGGCTTAGGTCTGATCAGGACTAGGGAGGTTTTTGTACGTAGCACCGGTTGACTAGATACCTCGCAACGCAGGCGCAGCGTTTTCCACCTAGATAGTATTGATTAGAAGTTCCGCTTGGCCATTAGGGCCGGTGGGTGGCACCCACCCTACGCACGGAGTAAGACAATATATATATATATATAATAATTTAAGCCACTTAATTACTTTATCTATTTACTAAAGGCTTATTATTATACTAGCCGGCGACCCTTTTTACCATTAGCACTGGCTCCGGCTCCAATAACCTCCCTAATCTTTTAATTAGTACGAAACTGCTTATAATATAGGTTTAAAGAATAATAAGATTGCCGTTGCTTAGCTGTAACAAAACATATCGCCAATTCCTCGCTTATACGCTGTAAACCAGCGACTTAATGAATCTTTTGGATAACCTCTAGCTATAAAAAATACCATTATACTTCGGCCTAATGGCTGGCTCGCTATCGGCTTCCCTACTAATTATTAAAAGCCGTTATTAAAGGTCCGCCCCGAATACCAGTAATTTACTTACGTTATAAATCACTTACGGTCTTAACAATCCAGCTTATACGATATTTCGGAGGCTTTAGTTCCAAGTTTACGGAGCAGCTTAATTAACTTAACTAACTTAAGTTACTTATTAATAATAATACTAGAGTTAAGGTAGGAACTGGATTTAAACTTAAAATTACTATAGGGGTTAAAATCGGTACTAGTATCAAAGCCGGCGTTAGTAGCGAAGCTAAATCTAGTAGCAACTAGAGCTAAAAGACGTTACTAGTAAGGATCTTTCGTATAGAAACCTAATAGGTACTAGTAAACCGTTCTTCTACTATACGGATTTTAATTATTAAAGCTACTAAAAGCTCGGCAATTTACGTTTCTTTTCTAACTTTAGCCGCTTTTAAATACTTGGTAAAAACTAATAATACCTACATTAAAATGGTTAATTAGCTAGGCCGCTCTCCCTTATCTATTAAATCCGCTATCTAATACGTATACGATTTATAATCTTAATATTAAAATACCGGATAGTTTTATATTATAAATTCTAGAAACTATTATATTAACGGTACTGAATTTTTTAAAATAACTTCCCGGAAATAGAATAATAGGTCCGTAAAGCTGGTAGCTGTAAGGTTTTGTATTTGCCCCGAATTAAGGCCGAACTTACCAGCCTATTAGTTTAGATCCGGCTAAATTATTATTAATAGTAAATCCGGAACTGGTACCCGGCTTTAACGTATTTTAAACCCCCTTATTTACACCGAATAATTGGTTATAATCCGTATAAACTTTTAGGGTAGGGAATTCAAATAACAACCAACCATCTACTTCTAATTTTATTAGTTAACGTACCAAATCTACGTTTCGTTTACCCCCTTTAACTCTACTATTTTAATTCCGAAACTCTAATTAATATAGGTCTTTTTATTCAACTAAATACTAACGTATTTAAACGCTTTAATAACCTAATTACGTTAGTTATTATACGCTAATTTAAAGGTAGGCCCGGTTTCGGTATTTTTAAGTAATTAGATATTATATTACTACGATTGGCTTTTAAAGCTAAAAAACGGCTTATTAGTAAAATCCTACCGAAAAAGAAGATAAAAGGTTATAGCGCCGAGAACGTAAATAACTAAATCCTAGTTCCAAAATACGCCGGCCGTTTCCAAGCAGCCGTATTAATTTTACTTACTAGCACGAGTAGTAATAATAAGCGGTATATACCGAATAGGACCTTCGCTGGGAAATTTAAACGTAAAGAGGTCCGATATCTCGAAACACTAGCGATTACCGCCCCAGGTAAGTATATAGTAACCAAAAAGCATATCTACTAAGGTCTAAAGGTAGTATTTGGTTAATTAGCCAAAGGTATAGCTTTATAACTCGCCGGCGATTCGTTTTAAGTTATTTTTAAAATAATTGTTAAAAAACGTATCCCAGCCCTTATTAGCGTAATTAGCTTTCTACCGCTTTATATTACGGCGTTATAGGGATTTAATATATTCCTAAACGTTATCCTTCCGGGGGGAAGGGTAGGTATTTATACCAAGCGCTTTCTAGGCCCAGTAAAGGTCCGTAATTGCTATAATATAAATCCGGACCAACTACTACGCAAATTAAATCTCCGAAAGCGGTATATCTCCGTTAGCCTTCCAGCTCCGTAACCGTAAAGGCCAGTTAACGATATCCTCCACAAGAAAAAAAAGGAGTTTATCCTCCGTTACCGTTTCGCCGTCCTAGTATTACTTTCACCGGTAAAATTACCGGAACTCCTCCTATTTTAGCTTATACGCTATTACTATGTTTTTTAACCGCGCCGCTTTAATTATAGTAAAGATATTCTATACGTTGGTACGTAATTTAGCGTTATTAATAATAACGCGTTTCGAAGTTGCTATAATTATAGTACGTATTTTTTACTAGTTAATTAAGGGTTATTTTGTACTAGCAGGCTCTGTTATTGTAATTAATAGCGCCGCTAGCGCCGGCGCCGTTACCCGTAATTGCCGCTTAAGGAGAGCTATAACGCAAAAAAAGCCGGCCCGTACTTATAAAACCGAAAAGAAGTAAAGGTTGGTAACGGGGAATGGAATTAAGGGGCCGCTATAAACCCCGAAAATAGTACTATTAGCAGTCTTTAGGCCGCCTAGCGCCGCCGTAGTAAATGGCTTTAGTATATTAGTACGCTATAGGATAACGGGGTCTATAGGGCCTACGGCGAATTAGCGGCCGGATCAGCCGGCGCCGTAAATATCTCGGAATAAGCATGGCGGCCACCCCTGCCAGGCCGTAGATATCCGCGGAATTCGCCGGTGGTGTGGCTGCAGGGTTAGGGTTATAGCGGGGGCGCCGATCAGCGGCTCGCTGATTCCGGCTCAGCGGGGCTGCGTATACCAACCGTTCAAAAGGAAGAGTCGCTCAAAAACTTCAACGCCCCCTCGTTGCTAATCACTCCCCCAACCTGTTTGGCCCTGTCCTTGGCCACTAGCCGGTCAATTAACACAGTTGGCCCTCCGACTTGGACATGACCAATCACGCCGGCGAGTTGCTTAGCGTCGTCCAGAGCTTCGGCGAGAATCACATTGTTACCCGTGATAGATGGTGTAGCCTCCAAAACCTTTAACACCGACAAGCAAGTAGCCAGACTCGAGCTGAGCGTCTCGATTTGACGCTCCATAGCCTGGATTAGAGCCACAGTACTACTAGCAGGTTGATGATTACTAGCGCCGAGTTGGGTTACAATAACCTCTGTAGCGATGACAAGACCCTGCATCTGGCCTGAGATGTTTTCCGCCGTTTTCTTAGCCGCGGATTCTAGCTTCTGTACGTCTTTTGTTTTCTCCGTGATGGACTCGCTGTAACACTTATCAATACTTTTTCGCTGTTCGATTCTGAAGACGAAGAGAGGGACAGGGGCGGCGTACAGACGCGCGAATCCTGCAGCAACACCCAACGCGGCCCCAAAGCTCTGGATTCGGATCTGGAAGGCAGCGATTGCTCCTTTTTCCCAGGGCGCTGAGTCCGGCAGGTTGGTTCGACCACCGTCAGAGTGGTTAACACAGTTGATAAGCCAGTCATGAAAGCCGTCACATGTCGTCTTGCACGAATTAGCGGCCTCGGCAATGCCTTTCAGGGTACCCTCAAGGTGCCTGGGGACACCGCTCTCCTGACTGGGGTCCATCTCCTTGATCAGCGAATTGAGGTGCTGTGCAGGGCATTGAGGTCCACCGTCATGAGGGCCACTTCCTTGGGCGCATTGGCAATACCCGAAATGAATTCAGATAGCAGCTTGGTTGTCTGCGCGGCCACTACCACGGCTGAAATCGCGCTCGTAGCTGCATCTAGAAGCTCGGCCATACTGCGTGCCAGGTTGGTGTGCACTCAATTGCTGCGATGGAGAAACCAGTCAAGTTCGTTGATGAGGTTGTGATCTAAACAAGCGGGGGTCAGACAGCCAACTTGGCCGTAATTTCTTCTCATTCGCTAGGCCACTACGTATATGGCGCGCTGCAGGGGCAGCTCAACCTGGAAAGCGCGCGCAGGCAGCAATGACTCGTCGAGTGATGAGGTTTTCCCACCTTCCCAGTTTGCCTGACCTTACCCAGCAACATCACCTTTTCTGGGTACCACTCCTGAATCCAGATGTCAAATTGACAGATAAAACGCCATGAATTTAGTACAAAACGATACAAGTAGCTCGGCAAGCACGAGCATTTCGGGGATGGACGCCCGTTCTGCATCATTATCCCGTTACATTTAATCCACCGTCTCTTCCCCAGTTAGTCAAGTCTTCTCCTAAGCACCCTTTTCGTCCATGTCAGCTCCCTCCCTCTCAACTCCTTTCTCTTGAGGTTCTTCTTCTCTCTTCAACCCCTCCCCTTGTGATTCTCCCGTACCCCTTGCATACTTGTCCGATCCGTCATGCCTCTGCCACACTTTTGAGTCTGCGTGAAACTTCTTCCCGTTTCTTTTCGATTTCTTGCAGCTCAAGTTCCAAATCATGCTTCAGTCCTGTTCCCTTGGGATCATTCTCCTCCGCCGCCGCCGCCAGTTTGTCAGAAGGGATCCCGGTAGTGTTGGGACCGGTGCTAGTACCAGTGCCAGTACCGGTACCGACTTGAACGACAGAAGAGACTTCACTTTCACTATCCGGTAACGAGTCATAGCCACGTACACTGGGTTTCACCCCTTCTCCATCTTCGTCTAACATGTCCGGTTTTTTCACAGGAGGGCGGCGCGCAGCGTTGCTCTTGTTGTTGTCACTGTTATTGCTGCCTGAAGAATTACCCCTTTTGGGTGGGTTTCCCGCCAGCGTCACTCGGGGTTCCTCCTTCGGTGGTGATCCCTCTGTTGGTGGGGATGATGATGTGTCGTTCTCCGGCGGCGGTCCAGTAAGAAGTTCATCGTCAGAGTCCTCTACTTCTTCGACATCGAACTCGGAATTTGAATTGTCCGATTGACTTTCCGTTGCTGGCGGTGGCTCTTTGGTCTCGGACGGTTCTGTAATCTCGGTTGGTTCCGTGATCTCAGGCTCTGATGTCGCCGGATGTTGATCCTCGTGAGTTTCGTTCCCGGGAGGAGTCGTTTTAGTTCTCGTGCTGATGCTGCCGAGTCGTTTCACCAGCCAAGCCAATAATGCTAGCGAAAGACAAGCAAAGACCGCGGGGAGGAGTAGCTCGTCTAGAAAAATGTCCGTTGATGTTCTCAGGTGGCGTTCATCCAAAAGTGTGATCGACACGGTGGTGGTGCGTGTGATGATGCCGGCAACAGGTTGCGCTCTCAGTATTTTCTCCGCGGCAGTGGTAACTGGTAGATCCTCGAGAGTAAGATGGTTTTGAGTTGATTCCTCCCGAGATATCGCGTCGCTGTGCCACCGAGTGCGTAAGTCTCGACGTCTAGGCATCGTCGCAAATCTAATTTATGACCCTGAACTGCAACGGGAGCTTACCTCGAACTACAAAAGGGAGGCGTGCCAGAGGACTTGGTCGCATCGCGGTTGATGGTCGGCGGAATGGCAAGATGATTTTCGTAACTAATGTAAGTCACCGTTGCCCAGTCGCTCATGGCCGGCTCGAAGCTCTGTTCTAGTGTGAAGACGGACATTTTCAAAGTGACGCTTGAGATGGTAGGACTAGGATACAACAACATGGGCCAGGACCAGACAGGAATGGCTAGGAGTTGATTGAGGTGGCAGAACTGGGACGGATCGAAGTTCTCAGATCAGGCTATTGGAATGAAAGAAATAAAATGACGCAACCCAGTTCTGGAACTGGCTAGGCCAAGTTACCTACATGTGCTTTGTAGATGGTACACACAAAGGGAATGTCAAGCCCAGTTCTTTGACCATGATGCAATCAAGCCTTATGTCTTGATGTCACGCCCGAAAGCGTCTACATGGCGAAAAGCTGGAAAACAGTTTGCCACTCCGTCGAAGCCTACCTATCTGGGTACCTAGTTATTGGTATCTCAGAACAAAATTTGCCGTGAAAGGTTATGCTTCCATGAATTATATGGTGCAAAAGTTACGAATATCCGCAACCCTTTAAATGTTCTCGGCTCAACAAATGGAATGCGGTATTAAGGCTTTACATTGGATGCCTTGCAAATTGCAATGGTGCATTCGGTCGGGGTTTCAAGGACGAGTCAGTACATGTATTGAACCACAGACATTGATTCCATGTCTGAGGAGATGGCCACAGCAAAATTGGTTCGACATTCCGTGTGGAGGAAAAAACAAGGAAGGAAAGAAATAAGAAACCTCCCATTGCAAAGTCGAGAAACGGGGCTGGGGGGACGGGGACAAAGCAAACCACACACAAAAATGTGCCTACAATGGGTTGAACGCTGTATTCACGCCCAACACAGAAAACCTAACAAAGAACACAAAGATATTGCGGCAAAATCTCAATGTGCTGCTTCCCAAAGCAGATTGATAGCTTGTAACAGAAGATGTTGATGAGAACCTTGATAGGTAGGCAATTCAGCAGTTTTGTCTGGGTTCATGTTCCAGTCCAGTGAACTACAGGTACTATGTTCGGAACAATATCTCCTGGTTCCAGAACAATCAGTCCCTTCATTCGAAAAACGGTCTGTTTCTTGTTCAATGTAGTAAAAGCCTTGACAGATGCCTGGGTGGAACTGAGGATAAAAGAGCGAAACTTCTCTATCATTGTGAGACTGAATGCATCCATTGCGTGCTCTCAGTCTTGGGTGTTAAACGCCTAGGACTGGGACCTTGAGCCCGTGACCCACGTTCGTTGGGTTGGGCGCTTGCCCTCCAGCCTTGAACAGGGTTGAGCTAAGCTGTGGAATAAACTCTGCCGGTTTTGATTGACCAGACCGGCAATGCAATGCATTGAAATGTCCTGAAAAAAATTTATTTACTGGACAGGCATGCGCACACAGGGGCTATAGACCTTGAAATCCACCAGACCCTTTATGAAGGACAAAGTCCTATTCTTGGCCAGTTTTGATGGACCAGACTGGCTGGCTAGCAGTGACTTGACTGCAGCATTCATTCATGTTTAGAACTGGGCAGCACACACAGTACCGTAACGTAGCGAAGCATACATGTACCGGTTTTGATGGACCAGACCGGTAGACCACTTCGTCAACACTTATCCATGCCTGGGCTGTAAAGTAAGCACGCCTCAGCTGTAAAGCACACGAGCTCAAAAACATTATAGGAGAGATTTCAACAGGTTAAAACTCCGAAACTCTGATAACAACAAATCGAGAATTATCATTTACCACCCCTTTCTACTTTCTTGATATATGAACTTACTTTTTGTTTCCGTGATGATTACAATTGGTGCTGAGTGTGATGCTTAGGTACGGTACCGTGCGTTGTCGATTAACTAGTGCTGTGAGATGGCAAAGCGGGTGATTCAAACGAGGGAGATGATTCTGTAGGATGAAACTCGAGCTTGGCTGTGGATGCTGACAAGTGAGAGAAGGTCTTGACAGATGGCTTGGTCACAAGTTCAACATTTTGCTTCGTCGAGGTAGATAGAGATCGGTTATATAAAACCATGAATAATGGGCAATGAACACCAACTACATGCAAAACGCTTATGTTTAAAAAAATCAATCCAAATAATTGCACAAGCAAGCCTCGTCACATCGTCCTGACCTAATCCTTCTAAACAACATCATGCCTCATCGACACTCTCCCCGGATGCCCGGGTCTCAACCTATCCAGCCACCCCCGCAGACGATGCATCCAGCTCATCTTACCAGTCGGCTCCCGACGCAAGACCAGCTCGCGTCCAATCTCCGTCACCTGCGTCCGCGGGGTCTTGCCAGTGACATGTGAAACCGGAGAATCATGGGCGGGCTTAGAAGCCAGGAGCTGCCGGACCTGAACTTCATAACGGTTCCGAGCTTGTCTGGTCTCACCGTGTTGTCGTTTCTCTTCATCAAGTGCTTGCTTCGCCTGGTCCAGCTCGAGCTTGAGCCTGTCGAGCTCCTCGTCCTTGGCCTTGGTCTGGTTGGCGTGCTCTTCAACTTGCATAGCCTTGTCGAGAGCGGTGGCGGTGAAACTGTGACTCGCCTTGGCATGCTCGGCGCGCGCGTGGTCTCGGTCCTTTTGGAGGCTGTCGCTACGTTGCTTCTCCTCCTTGAGTTCCCGAGACAGATTGGCTACCCTCTCATCTCGCTTGTTCCGGAGGCGCTGGATTTCGGCTTCAAAGTTCTGTCGTTGCGTCTCGAGGCTTCTCTTGAGCTCGTCGTTTGTGATCTCAGCAAGGGCTTTGGCTTTGGCCTGGTTGTCGGCCCAGGTTTCGAGTCCTTGCATCTGGTCCATCTTTTTATTTGCTTCATGCAGCTGCTGGGTGATCTCAGTGAGCTTCTCGGTCTTTTCACCCAGTTGCTGGTTTTTGTCGCGGAGGTCATTGAGCGCATTATTCAGTGCATCCCGCGTATTGTCCAGTTCTTGACGTGCTGCGCTCAGATCTGCCTGGAGGGAACTGATGGATTCTTGAAGGGATGGAGAGTTATCGCGTGGAGTGACGGGATAAAAGGATGGTGGCGCATTGCTCGGGGACCCCATGATCGGTGAAGGTGGTCTGGATCTTCTTCGATCGCTGGGTGGCGTCGGCATGCCGAATGCGCCGAGAGGGCGGCCATCGGAGCCAGGGGCCGGAGGTTCGGGGGTTTGCAATCGGGGTGGGGCGATAGCGGCCTGTTGGCGCGCAAGCGCTTGGGTGATCTCAGCTCCCCAGTCGTCGGCAAGACGGTGCTTCTGCGGGTAATGCCAATCGCGACACAGGCAAAGCTCAGCAAGGTCGAGCAAGTCTTCCCGCGTTATCCCGGAAAGGGGCCTTGCGGCGAGGGAAGGGAGGAGTCTGTGGATGGCCATGTTGTCTTTGTCGTCGACCCGCTTTTGGAAACCGCAGCGAAGTCCATTGCCCTTGTTGATGCCCGAGCATTGCACTTTTCGGTAAAGGCCACTGCCAGTGATATTTAGAAGCTGGTCTGGATTCCAAAGTGCCGCCATTGTGCGTGTGTGACTAAAGAATATGCTCTGCTCGCGATGAGAAATGTCATCGAATTACAGCAGCGAGGACCGTGGATTTGGTGGATTTTTAAAGTCGAACTCCAAGGAACCCGTAACCCCTGCTTCCTATCTTGTCGTTTTTGGCGCGGCCTGATGAATAAGGCCCTTGGCGGGGGGGTTGAGTTGGGGGTCACCCTTTCTGGCCCAGGCAATCCAATTTGAGACGCAGAGACTGGCGAACATGAGCACCGCCACGGCAATATTGGAGACGGTGCGACCAACGTCACCGCAAAACCCTTGGAAATGGAACGCCTTTTCGAAAGCCTCGTCTGCATTCGCCGCAGAGCCTTCTTTCTGCCTTGGTCGGCCGTATCGACCGTCAGGCCGTCCTGAAACGATAGTTCTCTGCACGGTACCTTCCGCGCCAATCCTCACAAAGTCTATACCTCCATCTCGCAAGCAATTCGGGACGTAAAGTTCCTGAATTTCGAGGGCACGGTCTAACTCCAGTTCAATTCAAGCCCGCACGCAGTTTTTGACACGCGAAATGGTGCGCGATCAACTATCCGCATCTGCTGCAAGCCACAAAGCGGCAGAGGCGTCAAGGGCATTGGGATGCCGTTTTTTCCGAGCTTGCACCCCTGCGCTTCCCCTGCATGGCGCACCTCAGCTCCGCGATCCGTGTTGGCAGCAGAGTTCCCAGCACGTCATCCCATCTTGCTGCTTGGTTTATTTCGCGCCAGCTAAGCGATGATGCAGCGTTCGTAGAGGGAAACGTCGAGGCAAATTGTTCGACAGAGTATTCTGCTCAACCCACAGCTCTGGCTCGACTTGCGAGTGGATCCAGCTCAATATGGCCAAGAGGCCGCTATGTCCTTGGCTTGACCAAATCTGAACGAATTCCCCTGCCTGGGCGGTTCGCGGGGGGGCGACGCGGCGCACCACCTCGGGCCATCGACGTCGGGTCGGGCAGGCCGCCGTTGGCAACCTGGAAGAGCACTACTGCTTTGCCAGCAGGGTGGCACAAACGAAACGGTAGGTATGTCATGA
>Ga0247763_1001933_pt1 | contig 11130 bp, 9 predicted proteins | sample UWRJL141409B4_FD_179926 | JGI IMG/M metagenome (GOLD analysis project Ga0247763, IMG submission 179926) | Plant litter microbial communities from Arlington Agricultural Research Station in Wisconsin, United States - UWRJ-L141-409B-4 | ecosystem: Environmental > Terrestrial > Plant litter >...
CACCCAGACGGAAAATCCGTCGTGTCGGGTGGCGCCGACAAGGCTGCGAGGTTCTGGGACTTCAAAGTGGTTCAAGAGCCTGTTCTAGGCACGACAAGAACCACTCCCAAGCTCAAACTTATCCAGTCGAGGATACTCAAGGTGTCTGACGACATTCTCAATCTGCGCTTTTCACCAGACTCCAAGTTGCTAGCTGTGGCCCTCCTCGACAGCACCGTCAAGGTCTTCTTCACCGACTCTCTCAAACTCTACCTCAATCTTTACGGCCACAAACTTCCCGTTCTCAGCATGGACATATCCTTTGACGGCAAGCTCATCGTGACAAGCTCAGCTGACAAGAATATACGGATATGGGGTCTTGACTTTGGCGACTGCCACAAAGCCCTGTTTGGTCACCAAGACAGTATTCTTCAGGTGGCTTTTGTACCCCATAATTCTGACCGGAATGGGCACCATTTCTTCAGCGCCAGCAAGGATCGCACCATCAAGTATTGGGATGCCGACAAGTTTGAGCAGATTCAGCGGATTCATGGCCATCATGGGGAGATCTGGGCGCTTGCCATCAGTCACTCGGGCCGGCTTCTCGTCAGCGCAAGCCATGACAAGAGCATCCGCGTCTGGGAGGAAACAGACGAGCAAATATTCCTCGAGGAAGAGCGAGAGAAGGAGATGGAAGAGCTGTACGAAAGTACCCTGACTACCTCCCTCGAACAGGATCCCGGTGCCGAGGACGAGAAACGCGAAGTTGCTGCCGCCAGCAAGCAGACGGCTGAGACTCTGATGGCCGGTGAACGTATTGCTGAGGCGCTCGAGCTGGGTATTGCAGATCTCAATGCCATACGCGACTGGGAGGGAGCCAAGTTGATGAATCCAGCGGCGGCACCGCCGCAGCGCAACCCCATCTTCGTGGCGCTAGGCAACATCTCAGCCGAGACATACGTCATGAACACGCTGCAAAGGATCAAGGCAGCTGCCCTACATGATGCCCTGCTGGTGCTGCCCTTTGCGTCAGTACCCATGCTCTTCACCTTTCTCGACATCTTTGCCCGCCGCTCCATGAACATGCCCCTGACGTGCCGCATCCTCTTCTTCATGCTCAAGACCCACCACAAGCAGATTGTTGCAAGCCGCACCATGCGCGCCATGCTAGACGGCATTCGCACCAACTTGAGGGAGTCGCTGCGTCGGCAAAAGGACGAGATGGGCTACAATATTGCTGCCCTCAAGGTCGTGGGCATGCAGCTAGCCAATTCTAGTATCAAGGCTTTTGTGGATGAAAAGTGGGACGAGGAGAGAGAGAAGGAGGAAATGGCGGGGGTGAGGAAACGGGCGTTTGTTCATGTGTCTTGATAACTAGGTTAAGGTGAACAAATAAATGGGTTCGTAGGCAGGTCTGCATGGATGGGTGGTCATAGCGATATCCTTCGTTGGTGATGATGACATACAGACCTTTATCTCCGGTTCTCCCAAAATACTTCCAAAAAAATAAAACTTTCGACTAGAATACCTAGTGCAATGGTGAAATGTCTCATATTCGTATTTCAGTGTTGGACATGTCCCTCTAGAAATCATGTTGATTGCCACCTTCCCTCCTAGCCGACCAAACCCAACGTTCATAAACGCCTAAATGATGTAAATCTCTGCCAAGATACGCAAAAGCAACGCTGATGTACCCCCATTCTCTTGTTCCTTTTCCCTTGCCTCAAAGATACCTTGGTCTAAACTGTTGGTGAAAAAATGGAACAAGTTCCCTGTCGCTCTTTCTCTCTCTCTCTCATCCCTCTCAGCTGAGATGCCGACCTAAGAAATTGAACAGCGGTACAAGCAGGCCGTACATAGGCTTGGTTGCCGGATCCGAATCATACCGGCTGTCGTTGCTTAGGAGGGGGACTCAGACATTCCCAGGCGCGCCCACCATATCCTCGTCCTGTTGGCTGGTTTGGCTGTCGGACTCCGATTCGGCAAATATACCATGAGCGTCTTCTTCGCCTTCGCCTTCGCCTCCCCCTTCACCTCCTCCGTCATCATCGTCGTCGTCTTCGTCATCTTCTTCGACTTCGTCTTCATTGTCCTCTTCCTCGTTTTCCTGTTCATCTTCTTCATCATCTTCTTCCCCCTCTTGTTCATCCGTGCCTTCTCTACTTCCGGGTATTGCAGCGGACTTCTCCTCGGAAATTACAGAAGGACCCTTTGGCAGGCCATTGGGATGCGCTTCCGGAGTTACAATTGATGTGGCAGAGCCGCTTTCCGAAACAGAATTTCCGTGGCCCGCACTGCTGGCATCCACACCGCCGTTCGGGTACAAGGGATGGATCTTTGGTGCCCCAGCCGGAGTCCCCTGGTTGACCTGGTTGGCTTGAGAGGGCTGAGCCCGAGGCATGGGTGGGCCTCCCCAGGTCACTACTGAAGCAGATTATTGGGGAGGAGCCTGAGTAAATCGCCGACTTGGTTGTGCTGCTGGTGCATACAGCTGTTGATACTGCTGAGCTGGTGTTTGCTGCTGGGGGGGAGGTGGGTGGGGCGTGGGGCGGTATCTGATAATCCTCAAGCCAGACTCGTCGCCTGACGGGGCGTTTAGCTGAGCACGGATAGCGGACATGGCCGACATGAAGGGCCTCTCAGGCAGCCCCGATGGTCGTTCTGGACGAGTCTCTTGATGTGTTGCCGGACGCGGGTTTGCCGGGTGTGGAACCAATACAGGACGAAGCGGAGGGTGGGTCATTTGTCCACCCGTGCCAGGCTTCGGAATAAAGTGACGGATACCCCCCGGAATAAGCTCCAGCGGGGGGCCTCACGGGTGTTCTGGGGACCGACGGGAGTGGGCTTCGGAATATAATGATGGTGTCCATGAGCAACGTCGTGTGGCTGCCCCGCACTGCGAATGCCCCAGTGAGGGGTGGGCCAGCTTGGGCTGGGAGAGGTGGCCCTCCTGGAGTTCCTGGGATGGGGTAATTTCCATGAGGCGGTGGCGGTGGCCCATAGTATATCACGACCCACGCCTGAGGACCGCCCGAGGTTTGTGGAGGATAGTTGGCCACAACCCCGGGGTGGTGGAAAAAAGCACCCTCAGCCGGAAGCGGTCCGACGTAGGCGATCTGATACGGAGACGGGGGCGGCAGTTAGCTAGGGGGTGGCGCGGGGGTGTAGGGGCTAACATGGGGCGTAGAAGCGGATACAGCAACTGGCGGGGGACTGGCCGAGGAGATTGTGCAGGAGCTGGTACAGGAGCATGTCCGGAAGCTTGTCCATGAGCTTGTGCAGGAGTCGGTGCTGGTGCAGTATCTGCCTGTTCAGTGGCTCGGCCTTCGGAAAGCGGAGGCTCAGGCGGTGGAGGATAGAGGATGGAGACGCTTCTTAGCTTTGGGTTGTTGCGTTGTCTCTACGTTGTCACCACCACCACCGCCAGCTTTCTTGGAAAGTTCGATGCCAGTCCCCTTGAAAAGCTTCTCGCGACGGTCCCACCACGAGCAGATGGTAGCCGTGGGGATTTGCCACCATTTCGAAACCTCTGCGTAAGTCGGCGCGCGATAGATGACCACGGTACCGTCCTCTCTGATCTCTCCTCTGGGCTCATCTTCAACCAACTGACCCACCCTTCGCTGCGGCATGACCAAGCGGGTGTCGGGGACACGGTGGTTCAGCAGAAACATGATAACTTGCATCTTGCGCTCATGCGAGTAGGTTCGCTCTGGACGTGTCTTGGGTTTGTCAAATTTCCATTCTTTAGCGCGTTCCGACAGCGACCTTGGTTTCGGGCCTCTGCGTTTCTTCTCCACACCCACCGGCCCCGCCGCTTTGGCTGCCGAACGGCCGTTCGGCTTTTCCTTTCGGATTGTTGTGGTATTGGGGGCCATGTCTGCTACCGGTGCCGATTGTTTTGTTGTGTGATGGTGCCGAAACTGTCGCTAGTTACCGATTGAGCTTCATTGAGCCTTGCTCCACAACAGGTTCGAGCACTTGCCGAGCGACGCCAGCGGGCAACTTCGAATATGACAACACCACTGAGTATCATGCAAAACAGAGCTTGGGAAAGCCGCTGATCTAGACTAGCGGAAAATGATTCTTGCGAAGATCTCAATTACTAGATTTAGGGAGCTTATGCCGTGTTCCTCGACGTCATCTTCCTTGAAATCATCGCCCAAACCGCGGACAATACCCCACTCCCACCGCCCACCAAGCCAAAAAGACATTATCGACGTCTATGATTCAGGAAAAGAAAAGATGTTGAAATTCTTTTGTTTTCCCCGTAACGCCGATGCTGATGTGCCGTTGCCCAATGGGTATCGCAAAACGTCATGAACTTGGCCTTTTGGCTCTTTGTGTTTATGTCTTTGTTGAAAGACACCGACCGCCGCCCAAAAACCCCCTTTATGTCGCGATATTTTATGTTCGTGAAACGCCCAAATCATTAACCGCCCGTGTAGTTAAGAAACCCATTCGCGGCGGTTTACCCTTCAACCGAAAACCCAGAAAACATCAGGATATATGTGTCTAACCGCCAACCCAGGTTTGTTGAGAACCGTACGCCTGTAATGCCATGCGCTCCGTAATACCAACATTAGAAAAAAGAATTCGTAAAGTCCGAATCGCCCCAATGTAAGCGAGACCAGGCCAGCAGTAGAAGTTGAATCGACTGCGACACAGTTGTCTCCGCTTAGAACTTGAGAGGCTTGGGCTGCTCCCAGGTGAAGCTCTGGTTGGTGCCGAAGTGACCGTTCTTGGCAGTCTGGAAATAGATGGGCTTCGCAAGATCGAGCTCCTTGACGATGACACCAGGGCGAAGATCAAAGTTGTCAAGAATGATCTTAACGAGCTCGTCGGAGTTGCGCTCCGATGTGCCATACGTGTCAACGTAGATCGACAACGGCTCAGCGACACCAATGGCGTACGAGAGCTGGACAAGGGCACGGCGGGCCAGGCCAGCAGCGACGAGCGACTTTGCGATCCAGCGGCCAAGGTAAGCGGCAGAACGATCGACCTTGGAGAAATCCTTGCCGGAGAAGGCACCACCGCCGTGAGCACCCCAGCCACCGTAAGTGTCGACGATGATCTTGCGACCAGTCAGACCGGCATCACCTTGGGGACCGCCAATGATAAAGAGGCCGGAGGGTTGGATGTGGTAGATTGTCTTGTCATCAAGGTACTTGGCGGGAATGGTAGTCTTGATGATCTTCTCCAAGATCTCCTTGCGGAGTTTCTCGGTGGTTATGTCGGCACTATGCTGTGCAGACACGACGACGGTGTCGACGCGCAGGGGAACAACGGCACCGTTATCATGCTTATACTCAACCGTGACTTGGGTTTTGGTGTCGGGACGTAGCCAAGGGAGAGAGCCGTCGCGACGAGCAGCCGACATGGCAGCATTGAGCTTGTGGGCGAGTTGGAGAGTGAGGGGAAACAGCTCGGGGGTCTCGTCGGTGGCATAGCCGAACATGATACCCTGGTCACCAGCGCCAAGGTTCTCCAGGCGGTCATCAAGGTGGAGACCCTGGGCAATATCGGGGGATTGCTCCTCAATAGCAACGAGGAGGTTAAGAGTCTTGTAGTCGAAACCCTTAGAGGAGTCGTCATAGCCAATGTCCTTGATGGCATTGCGGACAACTTTCTGGTAGTCGATCTTGGATTTGGTCGAGATCTCACCAAAGACCATGATCATGCCGGTCTTAGTCGCCGTCTCGCAAGCGACCTTGGAGAGCGGGTCCTCAGCCAGGCAGGCGTCGAGGATAGCATCCGAGACTTGATCGGCAATCTTATCGGGGTGCCCCTCACCGACAGACTCAGACTAATATCGCGCAGTTAGCTCGGAGTTTCTCGGCCTGCCCCGCAACACAATGTAACTTACGGTGAAGAGGAAGGTCCCCTCATTGTAGTGCTTCCACCCGTTCACGCCGTTGGGGTCAGAGCCATTGACGCCGTTGGTAGTCATTTCGATATGCAAAGAAGGATCTGGCTGTCGAGTTAGCATCGAGCGAAAACCGTGAGAGGGAGATTGGGCGGTCTACCTAGAAGTTTCCGGTCCGATTAAGTGGTGGGACGTCGACAAAGTCTGTGAGCGGAGCCGGTCAGTACAACTGAGGATCGGGTGTGCAATGCCGGAAGACGCAGCAGGAGGAAAGATGAAGCTTGTGCGAGGCAGATATTTTATAGCCGGAACCTCAATGGGCTCAGATGGCGGTTGAGGACAAGCTTAGGAAAGTCCGACTTCACTTCACGGACGTGGAGGTGCAATGCCGGGGAAACAAGAGAGAGCCGCGATTTACTCACTGTTGTGCCAGAAAACAACTTCAAGAAAACCAATAAGGCACAGAAAACGGAGGGCGAGGGAGGCGGCGGGTGATTCACAACGAGACGCTTGAAAGGAATCGGAAAGGGAGTGAAAGGGTTGGGGGATTGCGGAAGTGCGGGAGTTTTTGAGGAATTTGTGGAAGCGCGGCCGAGAGTCGGCCACTTTTCACCACGGGGTTGGGATACGGGACCTAATGTACCCCGGTACCTAGGCAGGCCCGCCCCTACAAAATTTTGGATGACAGGAAGACAACTCCAGAAGAACACCGTCGAGCTCTTGTTACAAAAGAATTTTTCTGTTTGATCAAATTAAATCTCTATACAAAAATATTCAATGCCGGAAAAGAAAAGAAACGGGTATTCATTCAGCTTGAAAGGGGGGGAAGAAGCCTTTGTCCTCTCGACAATTCCGTGTCTACATCTCTGCCGATCAAGTACTGTATACATCGGGCTTGGAACTCTCTTAGCAGATTGCGCAATTGCATGCCCCGCCAAACTTTTCCACACCGACTTGCGCGATTGACGGGACCTGCTTTAGCCCCACTTGGAGCGGGGCAAATGTCGTCGGGGAAAAGTGCTTCTTCAGAGCCTGTGGCGACAAGCGCCATATCCGACCGAACAGGTGGTTGAGGGACCTGAACCAGCAATCGAATCCTCCATTGTTTGCAATCCCTGAAGGCTCAGCCAACACATCCCATCACCTGCGGTAACGCCGTCGCTGACGTGACGCAACCCAGCATAGCAATCCACCACTTGGCCTGACCCAAGACAAACCGAAAACGGGCAGTCATGAGCAAGTATGGAGTGATTGTAATGGGCCCAGCCGGGGCTGGCAAGGCAAGCATCTATCGGGCTTCGGCAGCCTAATCTGTGTCCCGCACTTGGTATCTGACACGATTTTGGTCCCCGCAGTCGACCTTTTGCGCGTCCCTTATCACGCACCTCCAGTTGAACCGGCGCTCCGCCTTCTACGTAAACCTCGATCCGGCGGCCGAGTCTTTCGAACATGCGCCCGATCTCGACATTAAGGACCTCATCTCGCTCGAAGATGTGATGGACGAGATGAAACTCGGCCCAAACGGCGGCCTGATTTATTGCTTCGAGTTCCTAATGGAGAACCTCGACTGGCTCACCGAGGGCCTCGACTCGTTGACAGAGGAGTACCTGATCGTCATCGATATGCCCGGCCAGATTGAACTCTATACACACATCCCGATCCTCCCCCGTCTCGTCAAGTTTCTCTCACAGCCCGGTGCACTCGATATTCGGCTGTGTGCTACCTACCTTCTCGAGTCCACCTTCGTCATTGACCGCGCAAAGTACTTCGCTGGCTCATTGAGTGCTATGAGTGCCATGATTATGCTCGAAATACCCCACCTCAACATTCTCAGCAAAATGGACCTCGTCAAGGGGCAGATTAAGAAGAAAGAGCTTAAGCGGTTCATCACCCCGGACAGGCTGCTGCTGGAGGATGACCCGGTAGACATTGCGAAGAGGAAGGCGGGCATTGAGATCGATCCCCGGAGCTCTGATCCCAAGGACAAGGACGCCGTCATGTCCGGCGCCACCTTCAAGCGGTTGAACCATGCCGTCGCGGGTCTGCTCGAGGATTTCAGCATGGTCAGCTTCCTCAAGTTGGACTGCACAGACGAGGACAGCGTCGGGGCGATTCTTAGCTACATTGACGACTGCATACAGTACCATGAAGCGCAAGAGCCGAGGGAGATGCCAGACGAGGAAGAGGAGTGAAGGGGCAACACCGTAATTTGCCTGCAGGTACTATCTCAGACTCTAGAATACACGGTTGGGCGGGCAGAGTATGTGCATAGCGTCGGCGTTTGGGATATACCAAATATAAAAGGAATTTAGCTTGCTCTCACGAAGCCATTCGTCCGAAAATGATGAACCACGCCCTCCCTCTCCAATCGCCATGAAAATGCCCAGGAATCCAACCAGTTGCAGACAAGAAACGCCAAAAGAAACAGACCCAACAAGCCATCCATATCTTCATGCCTCCAGGTAAGCAGTTTCCCGCCAGACGTGTCTTGTATCCCTCAGCCTTCACCAACCCCTCTTCCCCCTCGAATCCCACGCCTCCGTCTGTTTCCTCGTCCTCTCCATTTGTTCGTACCTCCGATACTCTTTCACAAACACATCCCCCACCCCAACCACAAACCCCACCACCTTGCTCGACAGCACCACCAGATCATTCATACTCTCCAACACCCCGCGCTGCCAAACAATCGCCCCAAACAGCACCACCCCCGTGTAAAACACCATCCGGAAGGCCAGGCGCGTCCAGAATAGCATCACGCGCTGAATGTACGCCAGCAGCTGCACAAAGAAGAGGAGCAGTACGGCTAGAAAGACTAGGATTACGAGATCGGGTGAGGCAGCGAGCGCGGCGCTAACGCGGTCGACAATGGGGGCGAGGAGACCCGCTAGCTGGGACATTGTAATGAAAAAGACAGAAGAGACGTGGCGGCGGAGGTGCTGCGCGGGAGAGCGCGGATCGAGGAGGTGGTCGTAGACTAAGGAGAGGAGCGGTGCGGGGAGCGTTTCTGTTACAGGTCAGATGGGATGTGATGGACACCTGGCGGAGGAGGGAAGGGGGGGGAGAAGACGGTAGGTTTTTTTTCCGGTTTTGGGTGGACTGGAAACGTTGGGTTTTGCATTGCGACGGGGTGTAGAATATGGGGTACGTATGCGACAGAGCGTTTGACTTCTTCTGGAGCCATTTGAACCTCTTGGAGGAAGTTACGCCGCGCAGCGGATCTCTGCGCGCACAAGAGGGAAGTGGGGCAGCTTCCCTCTAAAGAAAAAGAAAAAAGAAAAAAAAAGAGTATCGAAGAGAGCTCACCTTTAAACACCGCCCCTGCCCAGTGCATTGCAAAATCTATCAGATCCATAGTGGCTGCGTCTGGTTGGATGGCAGGTGTTGATGTTGTTGTTATTGTTGACGTGTAACGAAAGCAGATGTAGGACGGACGCTGTTGCGGCTTATGACGACGAAGGCTGGAGCTCCGAAATGCAAATGTGGGGCCACCCGAGTCAGGAGTTCAGGTGTCTGAAGCCGTTGATCATGCAATGGGAAAAAAAAACTGAAGGCACTTTGCAGACGGTTCCGGCATCACCTATTGTTTACGGTCTTTGTGCGGCTAGAGGTTTTTTAATAAGTTGCTTCTTTCGCGGCTGTCCGCTTTTTGCTCAAAAGGTTTGAAGCTATGCTCCAGTGCTATGTATGCCGTGTGTCAGAATAACTCTGGGCCAAATATGGTGTGCCGAAATATTAGACAACTAGCACCTTTATGTACAATGTAAAAGACGACATATTTCCAGATGAACAACAGTACGCTATGCACCGCCTGGGATCACTCTTCAACCACCAACCTCAGGTAACATTATGACCCCATGTCAGAGGATAGTTGCTTCTTCCAGCAGCCGTCCAAAGTGGTGAGGAGCTATAGGAACTTTGTGCTCGTTTGACAAGCCCTTTCCCCTCGCCTTGTAATGTCATACCCTCCGCCCCCGATCCCCAACCCGCCGCCTCCACCCGCCCCACATTGCTCGTCCTGTCCGGTTGCGGCGCGGCAGGTCCGGAACCCGGATGGGCCAGCTCGCACCAGCGTTTAATTCTTCTTCTCGGCCGGCTTTGCTTTGCGTGCCCTGAACTTGGCAATCTCCACCTCGACAGCCTTGTCGACACGCTTCTTGAGTTCAGATCGGTAGCCGATGGCGAAGAGGAACTCGAGCCAGACAAAAAGTGGCGCCAGGAAAATGGCTTGGAAGAAGTTGTCTAGCAGAGCCGGCGCTCTCCCTTCGAACGCGCCGTGGCCGACAAACTGTCCGATCCAGCATACAGCGTGTATCCCAATGGAAATTTGAGTGACAGGTGCGGAGCTGTGTATCCGCAGATAATTGGTAGTCCCGGCGGCACCCAGGCAAATCAGAGCCAAGGCGGTGCCGGCCACGGGCTCAAGAAGCACATAGAGTCCACCCCATATCATTGCGGCGAAGGTGCCGAGATTTGGCTCCAGGTAGGGAATCTGGATCCATGACGGCAGGGAGAAGAAAGGTCCGTAGTTGGACGCCTGCGAGGAAGCGGTTAAGGATTGCGCCTAATGTTGTGCTTTGTCTGCTCAGGAGTGTGTGACGACGTACTATCTCGAACGCGGAGAAGAGGATGAGGGGCACGGACACCATGTGAATAACAACATTCACGGTGTTATGGTGGTAAGCCCCATACTATGGTCAGGTTAGCCACAGAAAAAAGATCGCACTTGTCCACGTGTATGGTTTAGCCTTGGGTGGGTGCACTTACAAAAGTGAGATGCTTTTCCAGATCGAGAGACATAGCGGCAGTTTATTTTCACACGACACCGCTAACGGGGAAAAAAGTTTCCCTTCCTTGGATCTAGGAGGGTTGGTAGTATTTAAAATCTTGGCCTTTAGGATAAAAATCTCAGTTTGGCCAGGGTTGTGGAAGCGTATTTTATATCCCGCTGGTGAATGAGATTGTCAGTAAGAGGAGTGATGTGTTGTCAGTTGACATTGACGATGCTGGCCGATTCACGGCGCGTGACAGGACCCATGCCTTACTGGGGGAGCATAAAGTTTAAAGCGCTGGCCACCAGTCACTGCCTCGGATGGCCTTTGGTGGGATGGTGGGGTTATTTCGGTGCTAACTGGGGTGCTAGGTAGCTTCCAGCAAACCTAACGCAGACTACGAATAAACCAATTGACCGTCACGATGCTGTCAACAGCGCTGGTAATGTGACCATGGTTACATTTCCAAGTCACTCTTGCAAAAATGATGTATGTAAGACCACGCTCCTCCCCCCTTTT
>Ga0247763_1001934_pt1 | contig 11130 bp, 4 predicted proteins | sample UWRJL141409B4_FD_179926 | JGI IMG/M metagenome (GOLD analysis project Ga0247763, IMG submission 179926) | Plant litter microbial communities from Arlington Agricultural Research Station in Wisconsin, United States - UWRJ-L141-409B-4 | ecosystem: Environmental > Terrestrial > Plant litter >...
GAGCGGGCTCGGTGTGGCGCTCCTGGTGGCGCTCATCAACCGCTCGCTCGGCACGCCGCGCGCCGAGCTGCCGCAGCTCGGGCTCACCTTCGTTGCGGTGAGCCTGGTGATGGTGGCGTGTCGCTACGTGTCGCAGGCGCAGCTGGTGCGGCTCGGCCAGTTGACGCTGGCGCGCCTGAGGGTGCTGGTCAGCGCGCGCGTGGCCGAGGCACCCTATCGCGACGTCGAGGCGCAGGGGGCAGCGCGCATCTCCGTGGTGCTGGGCGAGGACATCGCGGCCGTGGCAGACTTCTTCGTGACGTTGCCGAGGCTCGTGGTGCAGGGCGCGGTCGTCATCGGTTGCCTCGCCTACCTCGGGACGCTCTCGCGTCGCGCGTTTGGCTTCGCCGTGTTCATGGTGGCGCTGGGCTCGGTGCGGCACTACTGGGGCATGCGCCGCGCCAGCGACGACCTGCGGCGCGCCCGCCTCGAGGAAGACGCGCTCTACGCGCACTTTCGAGCGATCTTCACCGGCGCCTCCGAGCTGCGCCTGAACGCGGCCCGGCGCGACGACTTCGTGACGGGGCCGCTCTCGGGCAGCATCGAGTCGGTGCGGCGCACGCGCACGCGGGGCCTGCTCCGCCACGTTTCGGCCACGAGCTTCGGCGCCTTCCTGTTCTTCATCGTGATCGGGGTCGTGAACTTCGGCCTGGGCGCCTCGCCCGACGTCGACGCGAGCGTGCGCTCGGGCTACGCGCTCATGCTGCTGTACATGATGCTGCCGCTGCACGCCTTGCTCGAGGCGCTGCCGGCGCTGGGCCGCACGCGCACGGCGCTCGAGCGCATCCGCGGCATCGGCGTCGAGCCGCGCGAGCCCGAGCCCCCGGCGCCGCTGCCCGCGCGCCCGCGTCCCTTCGAGAGCGTAGAGCTGCGCGGCGTGACGCACGCCTACCGGCGCGACAGCGAGGACGGCGCGTTCGAGCTCGGCCCGGTGAGCCTCACGCTGCGCCGCGGCGAGATCGTCTACCTGGTCGGCGGCAACGGCAGCGGGAAGACGACGCTGGCGAAGCTCGTCGCCGGCCTCTACCAGCCCGAGCGGGGCGCGGTTCTGCTCGACGGCGAGCCGGTCGCGAGCGACGGCTGGGAGCCCTACCGCCAGCAGTTCTCGGCGGTGTTCACGGATTTCCACCTGTTCGATCGCCTGCTCGGGCTGAGCGACCCGGCGCTCGAGGAGCGCGGGCGCGAGCTGCTCCGGGCGCTCGACCTCGCGCACAAGGTGAAGCTCGAGGGCGGCAGGTTCTCGACGACCGAGCTGTCGCGGGGGCAGCAGAAGCGGCTCGCGCTGCTCGTGGCCTGCCTGGAAGACCGCGCCGTATGCGTGTTCGACGAGTGGGCCGCCGATCAAGACCCCGTGTACAAGGAGGTCTTCTACGCGCGCATCCTGCCCGAGCTGAGAGCGCGCGGCAAAGCGCTGCTCGTCGTCACCCACGACGACCGCTACTTTCACCTGGCCGATCGCGTGCTGAAGCTCGAGGGGGGCCGGCTCGTGGCGAAGCCGGAAGAGCCTGCGCCGCTGCCGCCGGAGGGCACGGCCGAGAGCCTCGCCGGCATCGCCGGGAGTCTTGCCGGGAGCACGGCGGAGGAGAGCGCCGAGGCCACGATCGCTCGGGAGGAGGCGCGATGAGTCTCTGGCAATTCCTCGCGCGCTCGTCGTCGGGGCTGCTCGCGAGCGCGGCGCTCGGCAGCGTGCTGAGCGGCCTCTTGGGCGCGCTCCTGGTGGCGCTGGTCAACCGCTCGCTCGCCGCCCCGCGCGAAGAGCTCGGCCGGTTGGGGCTCGAGTTCGCGGCGGTGGGGCTCGGCATGTGGCTCTCGAGCTGGCTGTCGCAGGCGCTGTTCGTGCGCCTCGGCCAGGCCACCCAGGCGCGCCTCCGGCTGCACGTGAGCACGCGCCTGGCGCACGCGCCCTATCGCGAGATCGAGCGGCAGGGCGCGGCCCGCTTGCTCGCCGTGATGACGGAAGACATCGGCGCGGTGGCGGAGTTCTTCGTCACGCTGCCCCGCCTGATCATGCAGGCCGCCGTCGTCATCGGCTGCTTCGCCTACCTCGCCTATCTGTCGCTGCCCGCGTTCGGTGTGGCGATCGGCATGGTGGTGCTCGGCTCGCTGCGCCACTCGTGGGCCGTGCGGCGCGCGGGAGGGCACCTGGGCGAGGCGCGGCGGGCTGAAGACGAGCTGTACGAGTGTTTTCGCGCGCTCGTCGCCGGCGCCAAGGAGCTGAAGCTGAACCGTGGCCGGCGCGCGGCGTTCGCCGAGCTGCTCGGGAAGGCGGTCGAGCGCGTGCGCGTCGAACGCGCTCGCGGCTTGCTCATCTTCGTGGCCGCGGGCAGCTGGGGCGCGTTCCTGTTCTTCGCCGTGATCGGCGCCGTCATCTTCGGGCTCGGCTCCGCCTACGACGTGCCGGGCCCGGTGCGGGCCGGTTACGCGCTGATGTTCCTGTACATGATGTACCCGATGGAAGGCCTGCTCGAGGCGATCCCCGAGATCAGCCGCACGCGCGTGGCGATCGAGCGCATCGAGGCGGTCGGCTCGAACCTCTCGCGCGCCGAGCGACCGCCGCCCGCCCCCGCCACCATCGAGCGCCTGGTGCTCACGAGCGTCACCCACGCCTACCGCCGCGACAGCGAGGACGGCGCGTTCGAGCTCGGTCCCATCGATCTGACGCTGCGCGGAGGCGAGGTGGTGTTCCTGATCGGGGGCAACGGCAGCGGGAAGACCACGCTGGCGAAGCTCGTCGCGGGGCTCTACGAGCCCGAGCAGGGGCGCATCGAGCTGAATGGGCGTGCGGTAGACGTGGCATCGCGCGACGCCTACCGGCAGCACTTCGCCGCAGTGTTCACGGACTTCCACCTGTTCGACGATCTGCTCGGGCTGAGCGACCCTGCTCTCGAGCCGCGCGCTCGGGAGCTGCTCGTCGAGCTGGAGCTCGCCCACAAGGTGCGGATCGAGCGCGGGAAATTCTCGACGACCGAGCTCTCGCGCGGACAGCAGAAACGCCTGGCGCTGCTCGTTGCGTGCCTGGAAGATCGCCCCGTGTACGTCTTCGACGAGTGGGCCGCCGATCAAGATCCAGCGTACAAGGAAGTATTCTACACGCGCGTCCTGCCCGAGCTGAAGGCGCGCGGCAAAGCGTTGCTCGTGGTGACACACGATGACCGCTATTTTCACCTCGCCGACCGCTCGGTTCGGCTCGAGGCAGGGCGCATCACACCGATCGCACCGGAACGTTTCGCGCCGTCACCCCCCTCGGTGATGACGGCGTAATGAGCTTGCGTCTCACGCTGAACCGGCATATTGCGAATGAGAATCAATTAATAAGGCGAGTCACCTCGCAGCGGGTAGCTGCGCGTTGAGCCGTCTTTCGGGAGGTGGCTGTGACGCTGGATCCTTCGCAATACACGAACATCGTCGAGCTCCTGTCGGACCGCGCTGCTCGTCAGCCCGAGCGTACTGCGCTGACCTTCCTGGGGGACGGCGAGAACGTCACGCGCACCTTCACCTACGGCTCGCTGCACCAGCACGTGCGCGCGGTCGGGGCGAGGCTCGCCGAGCGCGCGGCGCCGGGCGATCGGGCGCTCTTGCTGTTTCCGAACGGCCCCGACTACGTGGTGTCGTTCCTGGCTTGCCTCTACTCCGGGCTGATCGCGGTCCCGGCGTATCCGCCACCGTCGAACGCGCTGCAGCACTGGTCGCGGCTCGTCTCGATCGCGAAAGACGCGGCGCCGCGCCTGGTGCTGACCGAGAGCGCTCTCTTGCCCGCGATCACCGCGGCTCAGGGCATGGTGCCGGAGCTCGCGGGCGTGCAGGGGCTCGCCACCGACGAGGTCGACCTGTCGCTCGCCGACGCCTTCCAGCCTGCGCGGCCGCGGCCCGAGGCGGTAGCGCTGCTGCAATACACCTCTGGCTCGACGGCGGCGCCGAAGGGCGTGATGGTCAGCCACGCGAACATCATGGCGGGCGAGCGCGCCATCGAGGCGGCGTTCTCGATGCAGGCTGACGACGTGGTCGTCAGCTGGCTGCCGCTGTTTCACGACATGGGGCTGATCGGCACGCTGCTGCAGCCGCTCTACTTCGGCATCCCCGGCGTGCTGCTCGCGCCGCAACACTTCATGGAACGGCCCGAGCGCTGGCTCCAGGCGATCGCGCGGCACCGCGGCACCGTCAGCGGCGCGCCCGATTTTGCTTACCGCCTGTGCGCGCTGCGCGTCGACCCGCGCGTGCTCGAGGGGCTCGATCTTTCGACGTGGCGCCTCGCGTTCTGCGGCGCCGAGCCCATCCGGCACGAGACGCTGAGCGCCTTCTCCGACAAGTTCGCCGCCGCTGGCTTCGACCCGGGCGCGCTCTACCCCTGCTATGGCCTGGCCGAGTCGACGCTTATCGTCACGGGCGGGCGGCGCGGCGAGGGCGCGCGAGCCACCCGCTTCGATCAGCGCGCGCTCGGCGAGGGCAGGGCGGTCGCCTCTGAAGCGGGCCGCCCCGGGGCCGCGCCCGACCAGGCGCTCATCAACTGCGGGCGGCCGCAGCCCGAGCACGACGTCGTCGTCGCCAGCGTCGACACGGGCGAGCGGCTCGACGACGGCCAGGTGGGGGAGATCCGGGTAGCGGGGCCGAGCGTGGCGCAGGGCTACTGGAGCAACCCGGACGCGACGGCGCAGACGTTCGTCGCGAGCCGCGGCCGCACCTGGCTCCGCACGGGAGACCTCGGCTTCTCGCGCGATGGGGACCTGTTCGTCACCGGGCGCCACAAGGACCTGATCATCGTGCGCGGCCACAACCTGTACCCGCAAGACATCGAGCGCAGCGTCGAGGACGGGTTCGACGTCGTGCGCAAGGGTCGCACCATCGCGTTCGCATGGGACGAGGGCGGCGAGGAGTCGATCGCGGTGGCCGCCGAGGTGAACCCGCGCGTGCAGAAGTTGATCGAGCCCGAGGCCGTTTGCCGTTCGATCAGCGAGCGCGTCGCAGCGGCGCATGGTGAGCCGGCGCGGCTGGTGTTGCTGCTGAATCCCGGCGCGGTGCCCATCACCTCCAGCGGCAAGCTGATGCGCGTCGCGTGCCGCAAGGCCTGGCAGAAGAAGAAGCTCGACACCTTCGCCGTGTTCGAGCTGCCGGCGCCGCGGGTGAAGGGCTGACGGCGCGGCCGTCTCACCCGTTCCAATGCAGTCGAGCGCCGGTATGGATCTCGCGCAGGCCCTCCGTGAACGCAGAACCGTGCACCAGTTCCGGGCGCAGCCGCTGCCGCCCGGTGCCCTCGACCGTGCGCTCGCGGCCGCCGTCGAGGCGCCCAACCACCACCTCACGGAGCCCTGGCGCTTTCTGCACGTCGGCGTCGAGACGCGCCAGCGCTTGCTCCACCTCGGCATCGAGATCGCCACCGGCGGCACCTGGGAGACGCTGAGCGCCGCCGCGCGCGCGCAGCTCGAGGTGACGGTGGTCCATCCCGCCGAGCTGATCGTCGTGAGCCAGGCGCTCGCGGCTCGGCTCGAGACCCGCAATGAAGACTTTGCCGCGGTGGCCTGCGCCGTGTATGGCATGAGCCTCTCGCTCTGGGCCGAGGGGATCGGCACCAAGTGGAGCACCGGTGGCGTGACCGACCACCCGCGCATGTATCAGGCGCTCGGCATCGACGCGGAACGAGAGCGCATCGTCGGCTTCTTCTGGATCGGCTTCGCGGCGCGGCCCGAGCTCGACAAGCCCCGGCGCCGCAAATCGCTCGAGCAGGTGGTCTGCCGCCTGCCGTGACGCTGTGGCGATGTGACGATGTGACGATCCATGCAACGCAGAGTTGCGTGCTTTCACGGCATGCGCCGGTTCAACGAAATGATAATGAGTCGCATTTACTGGTTGTCACCGATTCCAGGAATGTGGCAGTAGCTGCCCGGACACCGGCGCACCGTGCGGCAAACGAGGTGTCGCGAGCGCCGCGACCGAGCTTCGATGGAAGCCCACCGCACCGAGTGGCGGTTGGAGGAGCGCGCGTGGCGGCACGTGCAGGGAGAACGAGTATGAGCTGGGACGACGAAGACGCGACGTTCAAAGTGGTGGTGAACCTCGAAGAGCAATACTCCATCTGGCCCGACTACAAGGAGCTGCCCAAGGGTTGGCGCGCCGCCGGCAAGTCGGGAAAGAAGCGAGAGTGCCTCGACTACATCGACCAGGTGTGGACCGACATGCGCCCGCTCAGCCTGCGCCGGCACATGGAGGGTGAGGCCGCGGCCGGCGCCTCGGCGCGCGCCGGTTCGCGAGAGGCGAGCTGAGCCCGCGCGCGACCCGGGAGGGCCGAGGGTCGCGTGCCCCACGGTACTAATGAATTCGGGAGCACGCTCATGACGCAGAATGCAGAAGCCACGACGGCGAGGTTGGTAGGGCTCCGCGAGCTGGAGCGGTGCATCGAACGCGAGGTCGGCGTCGTCGAGAGAGACGGCGTCACCGCCTTCGTCCTCGGCCCGAGTGAGCTCGGCGTCGCGGTCGAGCTCGGCGCGGGGCTCGAGGGGCTCGTCAAGCCCGACGCGCTCGCCGAGAGCATCGGCCAGGCGCTGCGCGAGCGTGGCGCGCTGCAGCCGCTATCGATCGCCATCTTGCCATCTGGACGGTTGCCGCGCACGCCGCTCGGGCGGCGCCAGCGCTTCGCCTGCGCCCGTCGTTTCGTCGAGGGCACGCTCGACGCCATCGCGGTCTATCGAGCGGGCCGCCGCGTGGAGACCGCGGCGAGCGCGACACGGCAGGCGCTCGCGCCGATCGAAGCGGCGCTCGCGGAGATCTGGCGCGAGGTGCTGGGCGTCACGTCCTTGACGTCGAGGGATAGCTTCTTCGCGCTCGGCGGCAGCTCGCTCGCGGCAGCGCAGATGTCTGCGCGCGCCGAGCAGCGCCTCGGCGTGCGCCTCGGCGCTGGCGCGCTGTTCGAGGCGCCGACCCTCGGCGCGCTCGCCCGCTGGGTGCAGCATGCGCTCGTGGCCGGGGCCGAGCGACCGCAGCCGATCCCCCGCGTCTCGCGCGCAGGACGGTTATCGCTCTCTCCGACGCAGCGGCGCATGCGCTTCGCCTGGGAGCTCGATCGCGAGAGCGGCGCCTACAACGTCAGCGGCGCGCTGCGCCTGCGCGGCCCGCTCCGGCGCGAGGCGCTCGGGCGTGCCTTCCTCACGCTGGTCGAGCGCCATGAGGCGCTGCGCACGCGCTTCCCGGAGCACGCGGCCGAGGCCTACCAGCACATCGACGAGCGCGTCGAGATCGCGATCGACGCGAGCGACCTCCGCGCGCTGCCGGGCGCCGAGCGCGAGGCGCAGCTCTCGCTGGCGCTCGCCGCAGAGGCGGCGAAGCCCTTCGATCTCGCCGCCGGCCCGCTCTTGCGCGTGCACCTGTTCGAGCTCGGCGCCGACGATCATGCGCTGCTCGTGACGCTGCACCACGCGGTGGTCGACGGCGCGTCGATGAACATCCTGCTCGACGAGATCGCGCGCGCCTATGCGGCGCACGTGCGCGGGGAACGCCCGGAGCTGCCGCCGCTGCCCGTGCAATACGCCGACTACGCCGCCTGGCAGAGCGCCGAGCTCGACGCCGGCCTGCGCACGCGGCAGCTCGAGCACTGGCGACGCGAGCTCGAGGGCGCCGAGGGCGTGCTGGAGCTGCCCGCCGATCGAGCGCGGCCCGCGGCGCAGACGTTCGCCGGGCGCCGGCTCGAGGTGGCGCTGCCGCCGGGGATCATCGAGCGGGTGCGAGCGCACGCGCGGGCGCGCGACGCGAGCCCCTTCATGCTGGTGCTCGGTGCGTTCGACGTGCTGCTCGCGCGCACGGCGGGCCAGCGTGACGTGCGCGTCGGCATTCCGCTCGCCAACCGCACGCGCGCCGAGGCGGAGCGGCTGCTCGGCGCCTTCATCAACACGGCGGTCGTGCGGGTGCCGGTCGACGAGGCCGAGTCATTCGACGCCCTGCTCGATCGAGTGCGGCGCGCGGTGGGCGCGGCGCAGCGGCATCAAGACGTGCCCTTCGACGAGGTCGTCGAGGCGGTCGCGCCGGAGCGGAGCCTCGGCCACAACCCGCTGTTCCAGGTGATGTACAATCACCAGCCCCGCGCGCTCGGGGCGCTCGGCGAGCTGCCCGAGCTGCAGGCCGAGGTGATCGAGATCGAGAGCCCGGTCACGCGCTTCGACCTGTCGCTCACGACGGAGGAAGATGACGCCGGGCGCTGGTCGGCCGCGTTCACGTACGCCGCCGATCTGTTCGAGCGCGAGCGCATGGATCGCCTCGCGCGCCGGTTCGTGACCCTGCTCGAGGGCGTGCTGGCGCAGCCCTCGCTGCCGCTGCGCGAGATCGACTGGCTGGAGGCGGGCGAGCGGGATCGGCTGCTCGCGTTCGGCTTCGAGCGCGCGCCGGCGCCCCCGGCGGGCTTCGTACACGAGTGGATCGGCGAGCGGTCGCGCCAGCGCCCCGAGGCCGTGGCTCTGTGCGAAGAGGGCCGAGAGCTGACGTACGGCGAGCTCGCCGAGCGAACGAATCGGCTCGCGGCGGAGCTGGTGGCGCTCGGCGCCGGGCCCGACGTCGTGGTGGGCATCGCCGTCGAGCGCTCGATCGGCATGGTGGTCGGAGTGCTGGCGGTCCTGCAGGCGGGGGCGGCTTACCTGCCGCTCGACCCCGAGTATCCGGCGCGGCGCATCGCGCAGATGATCGACGCTGCGTCGGCGCGGCTCGTGCTTTGTCGCGAGGGGCTGCCGATCGCGAAGGTGGCCGCGGCGCTCGAGCGGCCCGAGCGCGTCGAGTTCGTGGACGTCGATCGCTTCGCGGACGGGGCGCGAGCCGCCGAACCGCGCGCCATCGGGTCGTGCGGGGTAACCTCGGCGCCGGGCACCGTCAGCGCTCCGGCGCTCCACGGCGAAAACCTCGCCTACGTGCTCTACACCTCGGGCACCACCGGTCGCCCCAAGGGCGTGATGAACACGCACGCCGCGCTCGCGGCGCGCCTCGCCTGGATGCAGCGTGAATATGCGCTCGAGGCGAGCGAGACGCTCCTGCACAAGACGCCGCTCTCCTTCGACGTGTCGGTGTGGGAGCTGCTCTGGCCCCTGTCGCGAGGCGCCCGCGTCGTGCTGGCAGCGCCCGGTGAGCACCGCGACCCGCGCCGCCTCGCCCAGCTCATCCAGGGCTACGGCGTGAGCACGGTGCACTTCGTGCCGTCGCTCTGGCGCGAGTTCGTGGCAGAGCCGGAGGCGTCGCGCTGCACCAGCCTGCGCCGCGTCTTCTCGGGCGGCGAGGCCCTGAGCCGTGAGCTGATGCTGGCCGTCGGCGAGACGCTGCCCGGCGCGCGCTTTGACAACCGCTACGGGCCGACCGAGGCGCTCATCAACGCCAGCTGCTGGACGTGCCGCGCAGACCACGCCGGACCCGTACCGATCGGGCGCTCCATTCCGGGCACGGCGCTGCGCGTCCTCGACGCCGAGCTGCGGCCCCTGCCGGTCGGCGTCGTCGGCGAGCTGTACATCGGCGAGGGCGGCCTGGCCCGCGGCTATGCGGGCCTGCCCGCGCTCACGGCCGAGCGCTTCGTGCCCGACCCGTTCGCGCACGCGCCCGGCGGGCGGCTGTATCGCACGGGCGACCAGGCGCGCTTCCTGGCAGGCGGCAGCGTCGAATACCTCGGGCGCCGCGACGAGCAGGTCAAGGTGCGCGGCGTGCGCATCGAGCTCGGTGAGCTCGAGAGCGCGCTCGTCGAGCTGGATGGGGTGCGCGCAGCGGCGGCGGCGGCGCGTCCGGGCCCGGGCGGCGTGTTGCGCCTCGTCGCCTACGTGACGGCCGATCCGAGCGTCGATGCGCCGGGGCTGGAGCAGGCCTTGCGCGAGCGGCTGCCCGCGCACCTCGTGCCGGCGTCCATCGTGCTCCTCGACGCGCTTCCCCGCCTGCCCAGCGGCAAGCTCGATCGCGCCGCGTTGCCGGAGCCCGCCTGGCTCACTTCCAGCGACTACATGGCGCCGCGCAACGAGCTCGAGCTCTCGCTGGCGGCGACCTGGCGCGAGGTGCTGGGGCTCGAGCGCGTCGGCGTGAGCGATGACTTCTTCGCCCTCGGCGGCAACTCGCTGCTCGCGACGCGGCTCGTGTCGCGCGTGCGCGCCGCTTTCGATCTCGACCTGCCGCTGCGGGATCTGTTCGAGGCGCCGGAGCTCGGCGCGTTCGCCGGGCGCGTGCGCGAGGCGCTGGACGCGGAGCGCAAGAGCCGGCAGCCCGCGCTCACGCCCGCCGACCGCGGCGCCCAGCTCCCGCTCTCGTACGCGCAGGAGCGCATGTGGTTCCTCTGGCACCTCGCGCCCGAGAGCGCGGCTTACAACGTCGGCGGCGCGGTGAAGCTGCGCGGGCGGCTCGACGTCGTGGCCCTCGAGCGGGCGCTCGAGCTGCTGCTCGCGCGTCACGAGTCGCTGCGCACCACGTTCCCGCGCGAGGGCGGCGCGCCCGTGCAGCGCATCGCGTCCGTGTCCGACGTGCGCATGCTGCACAGCGACCTGAGCGAGCTCGAGGTCGCCGAGCGCGCGCGGCTGCTCGTCGAGCTGGCGCGCCACGAGGCGGAGGCGCCGTTCGATCTCGAGACGGGGCCGCTCTTGCGCGTGCGCCTCGTGCGGCTCGCGGCCGAGGAGCACCTGCTGCTCATCACGCTGCACCACATCATGGCCGAGGGCTGGGCCATGGACGTGTTCGCGCGCGAGTACGCGGCGCTGTATCAGGCGCTGTCAGAGGGGCAGAGCGCCGAGCTCCCGCCGCTCGCGGTGCAGTACGCGGACTATGCGGCCTGGCAGCGGCGCTGGCTCGACGCGGGCGAGGCCGAGCGACAGCTCGCGTTCTGGCGCGCCACGCTGGGCACGGAGCAACCCCTCCTGGTGTTGCCCTCCGATCGCCCGCGCCCCGCGGCGCAGAGCTATCGTGGCGACTACCACCGCTTCGTGATCGACGCGCCGCGGGCGGCGCGCGTCCGCGAGCTCGGCCTGCGCCACGGCACGACCCTGTCGATGACGCTGATGGCGGCGATGGCGGCGCTGCTCCACCGCTACAGCGGCGAGCGCGACATCCGCATCGGTTACCCGATCGCGAACCGCATCCGCGCCGAGCTCGCCCTTCACC
>Ga0247763_1001935_pt1 | contig 11129 bp, 13 predicted proteins | sample UWRJL141409B4_FD_179926 | JGI IMG/M metagenome (GOLD analysis project Ga0247763, IMG submission 179926) | Plant litter microbial communities from Arlington Agricultural Research Station in Wisconsin, United States - UWRJ-L141-409B-4 | ecosystem: Environmental > Terrestrial > Plant litter >...
TTTCTCAGCTCGAGCACCTTTTCAGGCACCTCGGCCGCCTCTTTCGGCCTGCCGAAGTAGGTTAGGCATTCGCCGTGCGAGTCCCCGATACAGAACAGATCTTCGAGGGCGGCCAGGTTGCGATCCTCGACGAGCTTGTCTACGCGCCTGTGTTCCATGACCCATATGCCCCTTCAAGACCTGATCTGCCTTTTCGTACGCCTCCTTCTGCTTCGCCTCATCCTTACGTGCCTGGCCGGCCACGAGCAGCAGCTCGGTGTGGGATCGGCTCGTCGTTATGATGGCGACCGTATGCGCCAGTGTCTGCTTCGGGTCCTTCAGGCTTTGAAGCGGCTGTGTCGCCCCCCTCCCCCCACAGCGTCACGAAATGCTTTGCCGCGTCGTCATCCCGTTCTGGCTGGGATAAGATGGCCTGCCCGTAGTCCCAACCGATCTGCAGCGTGAGCACGCTGTTCTTGCCGAGTCCGGGCAGCTTCGAGTCCTGCGCGGCCTTGCAGGCCGACCCCAACGTCTTCTCGGCATCCTGGAAAGCGCCGCGGCCAAGCTGCGCGCACCCCAGCCGGTGTTGGTACCGCAGGCTGAGCTCCTTGTCGCCCCCCAACTTGGCCTGCTCGGTTATGGCCTCGTACAGCTCGTCGAGGTCGCCGCCGCCGCCGCTACCACTGCTACTGCCGTCACCGGCGTCGCTCGGGAGCAGAGGCATGATCGACACCAGGGTCAGGGCGGCCTGGATGCACCGGGCGTTGTGTTCGCTGCCGACGCTCTTCTGCGGCACCTTCCACACGGCCCAGAGGACTTCCTTGGCCTCCTTGTACTTCCCGCCGCTCGCGAAGGACTTGTCCAACTCGTGGCCGCACGCCAGGACGTTTTCGACAAGCCCGGTGTCCGTGTCGGCCTCCTGCGCAAGCCGTTCCTGTCCCTTGCGCCAGATCTTTTCCAGCATGTCCACCGACTCAAAGCTGGGGTGGAACGACTTGTGCGCGGCCACCATCTTCAGGGCGCTGTTCGCCGCGCCGCCCACGTCGAGCCTGGCCAGCCGGCGCTCCGCTACCTTCCGTTACCACAGCGCCAATTCGTCCTTCTCGTCGTGTCCGGCCTTGAGCCGGGCCAGCCTGATACCGGCCTCGTCTCGCAAATCGATCGCCTTGTTCTTCTCGAGGGGGGAAGGTTTCCTTTGATCCTTCGACCTCGGGAGGATGGCTGTGTGGGCTTTATTGGCGAGGCGTACGTTCAGGGGACTATGAATGGCGAGTTGTTTGAGGAGGATAGATGTGTAGCGATGAGGATTACGTGGTCAAGAGTCAGGCCCCCCCAGTTAAACGTCTCTTGAGAGCTAAATCCGATTCGCCCCTCCCGCCCTTTGAAAGGAATTCGAGCATCTCCTGAGGAGGAATTCGTTCTATGCCAGCACCCCGATCATACATTGACGTGGGCGCCGGTATATACCCTTCTCTTGCTTTCCGCAGCGCATCCAACCAGAGAAGGATCAAAACAATGATGCCCATGACGGCAATAGCCATACCGAGGGCCACAGCTACAGCACCACCAAGTGGCATCTGTACTCTAAGTCCCACAATGGCAAGTCCGGCCAAGATACCCGAGAGGACGGTCAGCGACAAGAGTACGTAGAGGCCGGTGGTGGCACTGAGAACGTTGTAAATGGCCATGAGATGACGGCCAATCCATCCGACAGAACGCCAGTTGACGACGCGAGCGATGATGTCTGGGATTGTGTGAGTGATGGTGGCGTAGACGGTAGAATAATACAGCGCCAGGTAGGTGATGCCTGTTACACCAGCAGAGACACCTAGCCATCGGGGCCAAGTGTATTGGTCTTGAAATTCCTGCATCACATCTGGATTAGCTGGTGATCACTGAGCGAAGGGAGTTGCGAAAAACGGACGATTACGTTCATGCCGAAAACAGCGGCGATGAAGCTCAGAGGGATGAAGAAGAAAGCGAGTTGGGTGAGCTTGGATATCGATTCGGCCTGGGCAATGGCCCGCTGGCTCTCGAGGATGCTGAGGGTCGACATGAGTGCTTGAAAAGCCGTCTCGATTCGACCGCGGGCGGCTTTCACTTCGGCGTTGATCTGCCTCAGCCGCCATATCATCATCTGGGTCGACGTGTTTTCTTGGCTTTGCAGCTGCTCATAGTTCTCCACCATGTACGAAATCGAGCTTGCGAGATGCACAAGGGTGTTGCGCCATCGGCCGAGATAGTCCCTCCACTGGGGCACCGAAGACCGCAGTTCTTGGTCCTGACCCAAGCCCAACTCGACCTCGTCCAGCCCCCGGCCCAGCTCAAACAGAACCGTTGGCATATCCTCCAGAACAAACCCCAAAATCGTCTGTATCACCGCCGTTTCCGCCGCTCTGCCCCGAAATATACCCGCGCCTTCCAGCGCCCCCCTTACACGATCCAAGCTCGACATCTCATCCAAAAAGCAAGGTCGATTCGGCAATGTCTTACGATTGGCTTTTGCCCGCCACAAATTAAGATCAATTTCCCGCACAGTGTGCATTCTCCGCGGGTCAACCAGCAAGCAACCCACCAACGGGCCGCCGTTCTTCCTCGAGTAGTAAAACGACATGCACGTTTTTGCATGGTGATGAACCACGCCCCCTTCTCGCTCCTCTTGAACCGACGGGTGAAGCGGGTGGTACGACCGGTAAAGGCTCTCTGGAAAAGTTCCCCACCGAGAATGGCTCTCGTACAGCGATTCCGGGTCTTCAGCCTGGTCTTTGTCCCATGGCCGCCCGGCGCGGATACTTTTTTCCATTTTCCAGCTTTCGGGTTTCTGTCTCGCTGGGACGGACCAGCTGGCGAAAAAGCTTCCTGTAGACCGTGCTGTGTCCGGAGGGGGCTCGATGTGGGTTCTGTGTCCTGATCCCCTGTCGAGATGGGCTGCGAAGAAGGCGGGAGGCAGCTGCAACCCCATTTCTGCGAGGCGTGCTGGTACGAGACCGCTGTGGCCCTCGACGATGTAAATTAGGTCGTGGCATTGGGGTTCCTCCAGCGCTTCTTCGGGGTGGCGGCGTGACAGGTCGAGGGGGGTGAAGGTGACTTTGGCGCCATTCTCGATCTGGAGGCGGAGGCATTTGACGCTGAGCTCTGCGGGCTTGCCGGAATTCAATATTTCGGGGGCTGGAGCGGGGTCTTTGAAGCGGATGGTGGGTTTGCGTAGCAGTAAGTCGAAAAACGAGATCTGTTGATTGGCCATTTCGGGTGTTTTCATGAGCTGATTGGCTCCAGTTACAGATGGGAATGCTCAGATGTTGAACTTGTGAGGGGTTTGTGGGGGAAAGAGTGTTCCAGTAATTCTCAGGAGGTGCGGCTGAGCGCAGCTATGTCGGCCAAGCTTGATTGGGTTAGTGTTTGGTAAAGGGGCAGGGGCTGAATCTGAGTGAGTGGGATTGGCCAATCAATTCAATTGTCTTTTTCGCCAATCACACCGTTCCCTACGGAGACTGCGGTGAGCTCCTCAGGCTCTTTGAGACAACAATCGCGGCTCATGTTAAAGCACACAATAGGTACTTTCAAGTTCTACCTCCTAAATACCAGAGACACAAAATCGACCCTTCGTGGCAAACTCATTACCCAACTTAGCCACTTCCACACCCCCCCCCCCCCCCCCTTCCTTCCCCCTATTATACAGCCTTATAAACCCTAAACTCCCCAAATTCCCAATACGCCTCCGCAAAAGCCTCCGGATTTCTCGCCACAAAATCCGTACAATTCGTCTTCGTCCAACCCCCAACACATTTGTGCCCGCCCACACACGGCGTCGGACACCCCGATGCACCCCACACCTTCTCAGGCATCGCATCCCCACACAAATCAATCAATATTCGCCACAATACTCGCATTCCTAAAATACGCTCCGATATCACAATTCGTATTCGGGAATCTGCCATTAGGACCGGCCAGCTCGCTAGGTCTAGATTCCCCAGAGACAATATCGGCGGGCATAGACGCCCGTCTAAACTACCAGATACGGATTCCTTCATTACGCCACTCCACAGCCATAACGCCCCCGCCTACGGCGTTAAATACCTTCCCAAAAACCCCGGGGCCAGAAATTACACCGCACCCGGCGTTATTATACAAACTAGCATTACAGTCGGTAGTCTTCGTCTTAATCCTAAAGATAGTTGTAACAGAACCCGTTATATTCCGCTTACCGTCCATACGGCAGGTCGGACTCGTATACAGCACAGCCGAGTTTCCAACACCTGTAAAAGAAGGCGCGCCAGGCAGTGCGGCCTCCACAATATCGAAGAGAAAGATGCCGCCGTTATATTAGCGCTTAGATTCGAGGCGGACGGAGAAGCGGCCGGTGGAGGCGTCAAGGGTGGAGGAGGGGCCGACTGCAGTATCGACTTTGAGGAGGACGGACGAGGGGAGGATGGAGGTTAGGTTGTAGGTTTCTGCGTAGTCGGGGTCGACGTAGTGGACGTGGCCATGGGTTGGGTCGTCGCCGTTGCGGTAGTGGAAGTTAGAGAAGAAAGGTGTTGGTTTCGTCTGAGAATTTAGTTAGTTAACCGCTTAGGTACTAGGATGTCCTAGCTGACTTAGAGGTTTCAAGTAACGTATAGTTGAGCTTGAAGTAGTCTAGATATTTCGCTTCGCTGTTTCGCTTCAGAATAACCACCACGAGCGATAGCGGCCACGATAATGACAACTACCGTAGCAACCACTGCTGCCCATGTCCAGCGTGACCAGCTGCGCACATCATACCATGGTGCCTTTTCCTTATAGTCTCGATACGCCATGATGGCCTTGAATTCATGATCGCGCAGTGGTGGGAGAAACACCATTTAAACTCCCTGTCGGGTGGTCCTCAACATGGATACCATACGGCTTATTACCCATTTTCCGTCGAATACGAGGCTAATCCTGCCGAGCGTGTCCCGGGAGCCAGTCAAGTGTTAGTATGCTGGGTCCTAGCGCATTCGCAGAACTGCGCTACATCCTTCGTCGTTGGCTGGCGAACCTGCCACTCAGGCGTGCACTCTCAAAGTGGTAGGCGGTCTGAACATTATCCAGGGCCACCGTGTGAGAAACCACTTGGCACAGTCTGGTGCGCAAGTCGGAATGGTTTCAAACACAGGCAAGAGCGTATAGCCGTTAAAAAAAAAATCGGAACGAACCAGTGATAGAAATCAGAAAGGAAACATCCGGGAGTTCTAGATACCAGTCCTCTTGAGATCAAAAAAACATTCATCAGTCCAGTCTTTGCATTGGGGTGACGTTTAGGCAATTTCGCGACATCAGTCTGTTCGTGGTACAGTCGCGCGGCAGCACTGCGCACTCGGCAAAGTGACTGAGCCGGCCAGATCAACCGCACTGTGTAACCTTTTCCAAATTGATGACTCTACGCTTCCCCAGGCGGCAAGACCTAGTACTACCCGAGACAGGACCGAGACTACTCCTTGGAGAGAGTTTCTATGTCCTCAACGGGCATTGAACACCCACCCGCTAAATCCGATCTCTGCCAAAAGAGTCTTTGACAATGCGGTGCTTGCCGATTGACCCAAATCTCGATGCATTCATACCACCGGGACTCGACTTTGCCCGCTACGCCTTGCTGTGGAGACACCCCCCAAGTCAACTCTTAACAAAGAAAGGCTGCAAGCTCCAGTAATAGATTTTATCATGGGATTTTAAGTATAAAAGCATCGATAACCACCATGAGTTCGGGGTTTTGGAATCATCATTCAACCACAGCTTCAACTCAGTCCAGCTTAATTGAGACTCCAGCCAACCAACAAAACAGTGAACCAAAAAAGCCAACCGAGGTACCTTCAACAATTGAAGTTGAATCCACTATAAGCCACACACACAACTTCAACTCAGTTGTCTATTTTTACACCATCCACAACACCTCAGCCAATTTTCTCTCAAAAACTACTCTAGAATGAAGTCTACTATCCTCGCTACCCTGCTCCTTACCCTCGGCGCCTCCCAAGTCACCGCCCCTGCCGCCTCCCACTCCCCCTCCACCCACAACGCCTGAGGTGTCCTCCCCAAGACCTCCCGCTCCGGCAGCTTCTGCGACCGCAAAGGTGGCTGCTCCAACAACGAAGTCGCCGCCGTTTTTCAGGCTGACACAAAGTGGAACTGCATCGAGCCCGAGTATGACTCACACGAGACCCGGGCGGACGCAGAGGGGGTTTGTGTTGCGCTTCCCGCGAACCTCAAGAGAGTATCACGGTTGATGAGATGGATTCTAGGTGTCGGGTTATGGTGTATAAAACGGCGGGTTGCTAGGATCAGGGGTTGCAGATTGGTATTCGGGAGTGTTTTCGGATAAGAGGCTTGAGGGCTATAAGGTTGATTGTCCTTATTGGGGAGTAAGTGAGGGGGGTTGGTGGTTGAGGTTTTCACCGTTTCTTTTTCTTTTTTCTTTGTCTGCTTTGTTTTTTCTGTTTTTTCTTCTCTCTTTCTGTTTTCATGGTTATATTGCTTTGCACCACGTGGGTGGTAAAAAAAAGAAGACATTAGATTCAGAATAGGGGAGCTAGCTACTTTAGGTGCAGAAATGAAAACCATGTGAGTCTAAATTGCATCGCTTCTTTCAACAGTATGGTGACCCTCCTTGTCTTTCCACCACTGGATATTATGAAAAGCCGTCTCCCCCACAAGATTCGCGCTGAAGATGGGCCGCATAAAGATATGCTCTGTGACAACCTGTCGGTTAACCGCATCGTACCACATCCTCGTGCAATGACACTGCTGCCACAAGCTAGCCGGTAGGTCGTTCCAGTCGTGGTGACTGCCGGGCTCAATAGTGACATAGCCTTTCTTCTTGAGCTCTTTGTTTGCTGCTGCGGTGGCCTTGTTGGAGATGGTCATGGCCCAGCTGATGGCCTTGGCTGCGGTTGTGGCACCAGCTGCAGCGCTCGTCACGGCGGCGGCAGAGGCTGTCGAGATGCCTACAACGGATGTGACACCGTTGGCGGCGAGTGCAGTCGCCAGAGGAGCTGCTGTCCCGGCTGTGGCTACTGCTGTCGCGGCAGCGCCAACGGCGATTCCGACTTTTTTGGCAATGTCGACCGCGGCTTCATCGGGCCCGAGCCTGCAGTTCCAGGCGCAGCCGGTGTCGTTGACCACTGAAAGTGTCGTGCCCATGGTCTAGAGAGTTGGTGTCCGTGGAGGGGTGGTGGCACTCAAGGTCAAGGTACCAGGGGGAAGAGCTACTATTATATCTAGCTAGTCTGGCTGCATTGCACTGTCTGCCTGATCCGGGCTGAGGGCTGAGGATGGCAGCCCTGTGACGCCGATTGGCCGACAGCCCCGATACCGTGCAGTGCATATTGTCTGAGCCTGAGAGAAGCGAGTCGCCTGAGCGACCTTGGAATGAGGACGAGAAAGCCCGAGGCGTGCTAGCTTCAGAAGCAATTACACCTACCTAAGTAGATGCTGCCTCCGTGGGGGCGCAACCTGCGTTATGCATGGAGTATGAATGTATGAATGTCAATTACACTAATAACACAGGAATCGCATGCCGGAGATCCAGTGTCAATGCTGAAGTTGAGTGTCCAGGGCCCCAAGTTCTGTAAATACGGGTCAGGGTCACCTATCGGGGTAAAAGACACTGGTGGTCTCAGGGACGTGTATACACCTACCTAGTTCAGGATTTCGACCTCTCTCCTGGAAATCAAGGAATGCCTATCGCTCAGTATTCCATTCGGTCAGGTTGGCATCATCACGTCTGCCCCTACCTGACAACACACCATTGCTTGGAGCACTATGAAAACAATACGGCCGATACTTGCGCCGACGACAATTACCCCGGTGTTCTTTGGTGCCAGGAGGAAGCAACACCTTTGTATACTATCGCCATTTCTTGCTCGCCAAGCTAGCCGCCAGCGCTTCGACAAGGTTCTGCTATCAGCGCGCACCCAGGCACCCGTGACGCGTCGCTTTCCAAGCCAATCACATTGGTCGAAAACCATGGGTTCAGAGCAGAGGCCTCCAAAAACGCGTCCGAGTTCGTCCATCGTTCTTGTCACTCGGGGAAGCGTTATTTAGGTCCAAATTTTCATATCGGCCCTCAACAGTTCTCGTCGGCGAAACCATGACGTCAACCGAGACAGAAACTGCAATGACGAACGGAGAAGTAGTCGACACGAAAAAAATCAACGTTACTTCATTTTCCATCAAGCGGTTCTTCTTGAGCGCGCAGTCTTTTGGCCCGACGCAGCTTGCCAGGCGACCGCCATCCCCGGCAATCCCCGATGAGTGCTTCAGCAGCGAGATCACCACAGAACGATGCAGGCGATTGAAGAGAAAAGTATGGTTCCCTCGCGGCGAGATCAAGATGACATACGAAAAGGACATCCTTCCAAGACTCGTGGAGCATCTTGACGGTGAAGACCTCGGGCGGCCTGGCACTTTCTTCAACCTGTACCTGATCGGCCGGACGCGTGAAAAGGCCAGAGCTAAGGTAGTCATCTGCTGCGAAGATATCGCTCTCCTGGCCCAGATGGAACAATCCGTTCGAGCGTCCAAGCTATTCAAGCAGCCTGCGTTCGGCATGTTTGATTTCGGTGTAAGCTCACTTCCGCTAGAGGCCTAAGGGCGCGTGACGAAACCAGGTGGCGACAATCTCACGAATGAGCCTGGCTCAAACGTGGCCCTAGATATTCTCCACAACATGGAGTCGATGCTACTCGAAGACGTGCACGATTCTATTGTTACCCTTGATCATTTTCGGATGAGCTTTGCAGGGAATAGTCCGCGGATGAGCTTTGGAACCATTGGCACTCTGGACTCCAATGATGTCCACTCACTCGACACCTTCCCAAGGCTGGGCGCCCAGCTTTTCTGTAATCATAGCACGGGAATCGAACGATATACTACGGCCGGGCCAGCAATCTTTATCGACGGCGAAACCCACGTCTTGACCGCTGGACATATCACCGAGCCAGACGAAGAACCCCCGGCCAGAGCAATGTCCGAAGATGTGCTGAGGATTGACGGGCTCGACGAGTCGGATGATGATGACGACGACCAGGAACCGCCTCCCGCGGGACCACTAGCCGGGACCCGGCAACTAGTACGGACCACGGTGGACAAATGGCTGAACCGAACATCAGGTCCGAAAACCAAAGAGCCAGCATGTATTGGACGGATTGTAAAGGGCGGACTGGAGGATGACCTTTTTGAACAAGTGCCTGGATTACGCTCTGGTTCGCGTCGGCGAGAGTACCGTCAGCTTGTCAGACAAGACACTGGCAAACCGTATCCGCCTCGGTTTCAATACATTCATCAACTTGCAGGAACCGGTAGACTTTCCCTGAAAACCCGGTTGAAGTTGTCGTTGTGGCATCGGGATGCGTTCGACGAGGTATCCTAACGGGAGGCTCAACCTTTTTCCGCACGGCGGGATCCAAAACGACGCAAAGACTGGGGGTATTCCATGTCTGGGGGCAGGATTGCCGATGGCGACTGCGGAGCTGCTGTGGTGGACCAGAAAACCGGAGCCATTTACGGCCATATCGTGCTAGGCTCGGTCGGGAAATCGTTTGCATATGTTGTGCCGGCGGTCAAGGTCTTTGCCCATATCCAAAGCAGGTTCCCAAACCAGCCAGTTTCTGTACCCCAACCAGATGAGATCACCTCCACAATACCGCGAGAAGAACCACCCGACGCCAGGACATCACCAGACTTAATTGCCGAAAATTTTGATCCACCGCTACTGGAGGCTTCCACCAATCAGAAACAGGACGAGGAAAATGAAGAGGCTACGAAGTTGCGAAAAAGCTTCCATCGCCTCTCTCGTTTTTTAGACCGGAGCTTCCAGTCTCCATCGAATGATAAGGAGGAGTCACTTGAGCTTGTACCCGTTGGAGAAGTCATCCCAAACTTCTCTTCTTCTTCTGGCGTCAAGGTCTGGCACGCCGGAGGAGAAGGGCTAAGGCATGGATATGATTTAGTACACGAAATTCAGGAGCTCCTTGACGGCCTGAATCCAACTGCTGCAGAGGTCCAGGGATTACTTTTCTGCGGCCTCAGAATCGTCATGGTAGGGAAGACGGTAAAAGCAACAAAACCACGTATCTTGGTTTGGGGTGTTGAACGAAGCGGGTATAAACGGCTCGTCAAGGGGGTTAAGAAGAGTGGCATTTTGGCAAGGTATCCGGGGTTCAAGTTGTTCTATGGGGGATCTTGAAGGTTTATTACTGTGATGGCCGTTGCTACCACCGGATATTTTATTGTTTTCATTTGCCTATCTAGATACTTGCGCCCGCCAGTGTGTTGAGTCGGTGACTGGTGCCAAGGGAAGATGCGCGGGATGGATATGTCTGCGAGGTAATAGCTGCAATCAGGGAGCTCCATACTTTTTACATATAAATTCCTAGACGAGACACGTTATATCACTCGAGCGACGTGTATTTCTTATGTTAAACGAAGGCCAGTTATCCAAAGTTCTGAGCAAAAAGTCTCCACAGCAAATTCACAAGTGTGTGACTCAGCTTCATCGCTGCCACAGGCAAAAACTAACCTTGGAGAACCTGGGAATCGAACCTAGTACCTCTCGCATCTAACAATGCTCATTTCTAGAAATACTGCTAAGCGAGCGCTCTACCAGATGAGCTAGCCCCCCCTTTTGATGTTGAGACTTGTGTGTGTTGAATGGGTTGTATGTTGTCAATCCCAATCGGGAGACGGTGAAACCTACCGGTGAGGAGAGAAATGTCGCTGCGATTAGGAGAGTTTTTTTTTTTTGTTTTATATTGATTTTAAGAGAACAACATGCCTACTTGAGAGTCTCAGTGTAATTAATACTGCGTCGAATACTCCAGTACTCCAGTCTCAGGTCTGATAGCCATGACTAACCCTCCCTTCTACCAACGGCAGAACTTCTTGATAAAATCCCCTCCCCCACCTTTTTAAGGGTATGAAACCCCTCGATTGCCCAACTCCGACATCCACTCGGCACGAACACGGCTCCCAAAAGGAACAGGGTAACGGGGATGCTGGTGGCGACTACCTTGGAGGCATATTCGGTGGGGACGGTATATATTGCCTGTGTCCCCACTCCAATATCAGTGACTCTTCTTTTCCTATTGAAAATTCCTGGGAGGTACCTGGCGCTGCACTGTACTGCACTGGGGAAA
>Ga0247763_1001937_pt1 | contig 11116 bp, 7 predicted proteins | sample UWRJL141409B4_FD_179926 | JGI IMG/M metagenome (GOLD analysis project Ga0247763, IMG submission 179926) | Plant litter microbial communities from Arlington Agricultural Research Station in Wisconsin, United States - UWRJ-L141-409B-4 | ecosystem: Environmental > Terrestrial > Plant litter >...
GCTTGCGGGAGAGCTCGAGATCCCACTGCCGGCGCGCGCCCAGGCCTCGCTCCAGGGTGCGCAGCAGGTCCTTCGCCTCGCGCGGGCCGACGTCCTTCCGACCCTTGCCGAACACGCGCATCAGGGCGTCCTCGGCGGCGAGCCAGCGCTGCGGGTCGAGGCTCGACAGCGGGCGCACGGAGGACTTGCGCGCGGGCGCCTCACTGACCGGGCGGGGCTCGCGCGCACCGAGCTCGAAGGCGAGCTGAAAGCGCCGGGGTTCCCCTGGCCGCCCCGGCTGCGCCGCGGCGGGGTCGTCGACGCTGCAGCCCAGCTCGACCGTGCCCACCGCGCTCAGCTCGCCGTCGAGCTGCACCAGCACGCGCGTGTCCGCGGGCACCTGCTCGAGCTCGGGCACGGTGGTCAGAGCCGGCAGGGGTTGATACTCGGCGTCGACGCTGACGCGTGCGCCGGGCGCGTGCAGCGCGCTGTCGTGCGCATACAGCTGGAAGCGCGCGGGGCGCCCGACGAGGAGCTCGAAGCGCCGCCCGCCGAGCACGTGGCGTTCACCCTCCTTGGAGCCGCGCGGCACCACACACAGCGCCTCGCGCGCGCCGGGCTCCGAGCTCTCGATCGCCACGTAGTAGCCCTGGGCGGTCCCGCCCTCGATGCGCGGCCCGAAGCCGGCGAGGGCCAGGCCGTAGCGGACCGCACCGCGACACACCGCGAGCTCCGGGTGGCGCGCCGAGAGCACCACCACCTCGCGCTCGCCCCAGTCGCTCAGGCACTCGCGCAGCCGCTCGCGCACGAGCGGCGAGCGCATCACGCCACCGTTGAAGAGCAGCGCGTCCGGGACCTTGCCCCCCGCGTGCCGGCGCAGGAACTCGGCGATGTGGCGTGTCACCGCCGGATCGCGCTCGAAGGGCAGTCCGAGCGTGGTCAACCCGGCGCGGCGTGCCTCGGGCAGCTCGTCCAGCGCGGTGGACGGAAAGAAGCCGTCGAGCACGACCGCACGCACCTCCTCGCGCCCGAGGTCGATGCCGATCGAGCCGGCGAACAACGAGGCCCCTTTGTCGAGCAGACGCAGCGTCGCACTCGGCGGCGCACCCTCCGCCAGCAAGGTCTCCTTGGCGCTGCGCGCGGCCGTGCGCAGCTGGCCGAGGCGCGCCGGGTCCAGCGCCTCCCCGAGTTTGCTCTCGGCGAGGCGCGCGACCGCGAGATCCATGTTGTCACCGCCGAGCAACAGGTGCCGGCCCACCGCCGAACGCCGCAGCGACAGCGCCCCGCTCTCGAGCGAGACGTCGATCAAGCTCAGATCGGTGGTGCCGCCGCCGATGTCGCAGACCAGCACGCGCAGCGGGCCGCGCGCGGCGGTCAGCGCCTCGAGCTCCGAGCGCTCGCTGGCGAGATAGTCATAAAAAGCTGCCTGGGGCTCCTCCAGCAAGCGCGCCGCGAGACCGGCGCGCTCGGCGGCCATGACCGTGAGCTTACGCGCCGTCTGGTCGAAGGACGCCGGCACCGTGATCACCACGGCCAGGTCGCGCCACTCGAATCCGGGGCGGTGCTGTCCGAGCGCCTGCATCGCCTGCGCGAGGACGCGCTGGCTGACGTCTACGGGGGACAGCTTCTCCGCGTCGGGCACGAGCGCCGAGCCCCAGGGTAGGATCGCTCCGGCGCGATCGACACCGGCGTGACATAACCAGCTCTTGGCAGACGCGATCGCCCGCCCGAGCGTCTCTTGGCTGCGTGCGCGCGCGTACTCGCCGATCACCCAGCTGCCGGGCCCCGCGGGCACGTCCGGCAGCTCGCCCTCGAGCGGGGCGTACGCGACGCTGGGCAGGAGCACGTGCTCGTCCCGGCGGCGGCCGGCAACCCACTGGGTTATGGGCAAGGCCTCGACGGCTGCGTCGGCGCGGCACTCCGCGAACGCGAGCGAGGTGTGGCTCGTGCCGAGGTCGATGCCGACGACGCCGCGGACGCCCGCACGGCGCGCGCTCTCGGGGCCGCTCACACCGCGGTGACCCCCGAGCGCACCGACAGCTCGACCTTCCAGTGCTCGTCGGGCACGCGTGGCTCGAGCGGACGCGCGAACAGGGCCAAGGTGCCGATCTCGGTGATGGCCGCCTCCAGCGTCACGGCGACCTGCTCGCCCGCTTCGCGCCCCTCGCTGGGCAGCGTGATCGCGATCGGCGACAGCTCCGTGAGCTCGCGCTCGGGGGACTCGAGCAGCGTCCCGAGCACGTCATCCCGGCGCGTGCTCGAGCCGAAGAAGCGGAAGGTGACGGACTCGCCCACCACCACGGCGAGCTCCGCCTCCGAGAGCACCACGCGGCTGCCCTCCTCCATCCCGAAGGGCGCCACGCACAGCGCGACTGTCGGCGGTTCCACGCCGGGCACCGCCGGCGCCGGGCTCTCGATGCCCACATAAAAAGCCTGGGCGGTCCCGCCGCGGACGCGCACGCCGCGCCCGCGGCGAACGAGGCCGTAGTAGGCCGCGCCGCGCGCCACGGCGAGATCGAGATCGGCGTTCGCCAGGGCTCTGGCCGGGCTCCCGCCGAGCTCGGCGAGCCAACCGTTGAGCGTCTCCAGCAGCCGCTCGCGCAGCAGCGCCGATTTGAACACGCCGCCGTTGAACAACACGTGTGTGGGCCGCAAGAGCGGCGAGCCGCGATCGCCCGAGTCCCCGAGCGCGCCGGCGTGGCGGCGCAAGAACGCCGCCAGGTGCGCGGTGACGGCGGGGTCGTCCGCGTAGGGCAGGCCGCGCCGCGTGAGCGCGGTGCGCGGCCGTTGCTTCGGCTCGCTCTGCCAGGGCACGACGGGGAAGAAGCCGTCGCGCACGTACTGCTCGACCTCGGCGCGGCTGAGCTCCGAACGCAGCGAGCCGCCGAACAGCTGCGAGCCCCGGCTCGGCACGACCACCGTCGCCACCTCGGGCGCGTTTTCCCCGAGCAAGCTCTCCTTCGCGTCGCGCGCGGCGTGGCTGAGCGCCGACAGCTGCCAGTTGTCGATGTTCGAGCCGCCGCTCTCCAGCTTTTGCCGCGCGAGGTGCGCCAGGGCGAGATCCATGTTGTCCCCCCCGAGCAGGATGTGCTGCCCGACCGCGATGCGCCGTGGCTCGAGCCGCCCGTCCTCCTCGTCGAGCAGGATCGCGGCGAAGTCCGTCGTGCCACCGCCGACGTCCACCACGAGCACCACGTCTCCCAGCCGCAGCTCGCTGCGCCAGGCGTCTCCGCGCGCCTCGAGCCAAGCATAAAACGCGGCCTGCGGCTCCTCCAGCAGCGTCAGCTGGTCGATGCCGGCGGCCATCGCCGCTTCGACCGTGTGCTCGCGCGCGGCGGCGTCGAAGGACGCCGGGACGGTCAGGATCACCTCCTGATCATCGAGGGCCGAGCCGTCGGTCTGCGTCGCGCGGAAGGCCTCACTGATGTGTTCCAGGATGCGGAACGCCGATTCCACGGGGGAGATCTGCGGGATGTCGTCGGGCGCGCCGAGCGGCAGCACGGGCGCGCGCCGGTCCACGGCGGTGTTGGAGAGCCAGCTCTTCGAGCTGGAGATGACGCGCGATGGGGACTCTGCGGCGCGGCGGCGGGCGTACGCGCCGACCGCGAAGCGGGCGCTCTCGTCCCAGGGCAGGGCCAGCGTCCCTTCGCTCGGGTGCGGGAAGTACACGAACGACGGCAACAGCACGGAGCTGTCGACGCGATCGCGCGCCACCAGCTGCAGGATCGGTTGCGGCTCCGGCGTCGCCCGCTCGAGCTCCAGCGAAGCCCGTGCCAGGGCCGAATGAGTGGTTCCGAGATCGATGCCGATGGCGTATCGCGCGCTCACGCTACTGTTTCCTCTCGCAGGCGGTGCCGATGCAAGCTGTCAGAGCTCGACCTCGGCGGGGGCGAGCACCGCCGTCCCTGCCCGGTCCACCACGACGGGCAGATGGACCTCCGTAGCTTGCCAGCCGCGATGGCGCAGCACACCGCTCAAACGCCCGCTGCCGGAGACGTTCCCGGTCAGCTTGATGTGATTGGGATCAAACCCCGGCTCGAGGGCCACGGGCTGCCCTTCTGCCTCACCCCGGATCGCCGCGATCCGCAGGTGGGTGCCGAGAACTTTTCGACACCCCGTATGCACCACGCGAGCGACCGCGCCCACGTCGGCGTCCGGGAACGCGGTGATGTCCTGTTGCACGAAGTCCACGAAACGCCCTTCGGCCTGCAGCAAGCTGAGCAGAACGAGGGCGCCGGTGTCAGGTCCCTGTCCGAGCCCCGGTGTCGCAGCCGGCTCGGGCCAATTGGGCTCGAACGGCTCAGCCGTGGACTGCTCCGGCTCGGAAGCGCCCTGCTGCGCCGCCACGGAAGCGGCGAAACGCGCATCAAAAAGGATGCGGAAGAAGACACTAAAGGCCAGCGCGATGCGGGCCCAGAACGATAGAGGTGCTGCCACGGCAGGTTTATACAACTCTCTGGGGTTTCCGATTCCACAAAATCCCCGAGACTTCGGCCGGGCCTGGCATAGCGGCCGCCCGCGGGCGACAATGCAGTCGCCCATGGGTTCAGAATTTAGCCTCGATGCCGACCTCGAATTTCCCCGGATCCAGCTGGAGCTGGTCCAAGACGTCTCACCCGCAGGCCCTGCCGGCTTTCTGCGGCTGGTGCGGCGGCGCCTCAAGGCGCGTTATCCGGATGGTTCCGTAAGCCCGGAGTTCGTTTATGACGAGGTGGATCGACGCGCGATCGACGCCGTCATCATCGTCGCCCATTTCGAACGCGAGGGGCAGCGCTGGGTGTACCTGCGAAGCGCGCTGCGCCCCCCGTTCTACTTTCGAGATCCAAAGCGCTCCCCCATCGCCGAGAGCGGCACGGGCGCGCTCTGGGAGCTGCCCGCCGGGTTGATCGAGCCGGGCGAGCAGAATCAGAGCGGCGTGTTCGAGGCCGCTCGGCGCGAGCTCGCTGAAGAGCTCGGCTTCGAGGTGGCGACGGCCGAGTTCAGCGCCCTCGGACCGCCGGTGCTGCCGGCGGCGGGTTTCATCGCAGAGCGCCACTTCTTCGCGAGCGTCGAGGTGCGCCCCGAAGCGCGCGGCGAGCCGAGCCTGGACGGTTCGGCGCTGGAGCGCTTCGGCCGTGTCGTAGCCGTGCCGCTCGCGCGCGCGCTCGAGCTGTGCCGTCGCGGGGATATCGAGGACGCCAAGACGGAGCTCGGGCTCCGGCGCCTCGCCGACACGGCGCCCCGGTCAAACGTGTGAACCGCCCGCTCGTCGTCGTGGTGTCGAAGCGCTCGATGTACGAGCGCGTGATCCAGGAGCAGCGGGATCCCAAGGCCATCACTCTGTTTCAGCGGCGCGACATCAGCGTCGCTCGCTGGCGCAAGGCGCACCTCGCCCATCAAAAAACGCTCAAGCGCGTGCAGCAAGCGCTGCGCGCGCTGGGCGCAAAGATCACGGTGCTGCGCAGCCCGGGTGTGGTGTTCGATGCGACCGATGCCAGCCTGGTCGTCACTGTCGGCGGGGACGGCACGCTGCTCGCCGCGTCCCACCACGTGGGCTCGATCCCCATCCTGGGCGTCAACAGCTCACCAGAGCACAGCGTGGGTTTCTTCTGCCCCGCGCACCTCGGCAACCTGGAGGACACGCTGGAGCGCGCGCTCGACGGGACGCTGCCCAGCGTCTCGCTGTCTCGCATGCAGGTCAGCGTGAACAATCGCATTCTCTCGCGCCGCGTGCTGAACGAGGCGCTCTTTTGCCACGCCAACGCCGCCGCCACCTCCCGCTACATCGTCAGTTATCGGGGCAAGAGCGAGGAGCAGCGCTCGAGCGGCGTCTGGGTGAGCACCGCCGCGGGCTCCACCGGCGCCGCGCGCTCGGCCGGAGGCCGCGTCCTGCCCTTCACGTCGCAGAACCTGCAGCTGGTGGTGCGGGAGCCGTACCTCGAGTCCCGGCGCGCCGCGCGCCCGGTTCCGCTCGAGCTCGACCACATCGTGTTCGACCCGCCGGAGACCCTGACGCTGCTGTCGAAAATGGAAGACGCGCGGCTGTACCTGGACGGCCCCTTCCGACAGATGCCCGTGGGCCTCGGAGACCGTGTGGTGTGCAGCATCTCCAATGAGCCCTTACACGTATTCGGACTCGGCCGCCGCCGGGCCGCGCTCTCGCTGAAGGCCGCTGGGGGGGCGGCTCGCCCGCGGGCGACGCGCAAGAAAAAGCCGGCGCGATCCGTTTGAGAGAGTTTCACGCAGCCTGCATGACATCCACCCCCGGACGCTCTCCGCGCGCAGCTCGCCTCGCGTTTCTGCTCCTGTTCAGCCTGCTCGGCGCGGCGCTGCCGGCGCGCGCCCAGACCTCGCCGCAGAGCGCGACGCCGGCGTCAGCGCCGGGCACGGCGCAAAACGCCAACCAGGTGCTCGAGACGCGCCGCTACTCTCCCCTCGAGCAGGAGCGCATCCGGCGCGCGCTGCTGCGGGTGCACGGCGTCCGCGACGAGCAGCCGCAGGGCAAGCGCATCGAGTCGGTCGAGGTGGTCGCGCTGCCGGTGTTCGAGCCCGAGGACCCGGTGCCCCAGTTCTTGAACTGGTTTCACGTCACCACGCTCGACTACGTGATCGAGCGCGAGGTGCTGTTCCGCGTGGGCAACCGCTTCGATCAGCGCCTGTCCGACGAGACGGAGCGCAACCTGCGCGCGCTGCTGCTGTTCTCCGTCGTCGTGGCGCTGCCGGTGCAAGGCAGCTCACCGGACAGCGTGCGTTATGTCGTCGTCACCAAGGACATCTGGAGCCTGCGGCTCGGCTGGGATGGTCGCTTCAACCAGGGCGTGCTCGACTATCTCTCGCTGCAGCCGACCGAGCGCAACCTGTTCGGCACGGGCCGCCAGCTGTTTGGAAGCCTGGAGTTCACCCGGCGCGTGTACAGCGTCGGCGCCGGCTTCTATGAGCCGCGCCTCGCCGGCAGCCGCACGCGCATCCTGGTGCGAGCCAACGCCGTCGTGAGCTGTGACACGGGCGACATCATCGGTTCGTCCGGCAGCTTCCAGTACTCGCGCCCGCTGTATTCGACGCGCACGCCGTGGTCATACAGCACGGTCGTCGCCTGGACCGACGGCGAGTCGCCGCTGGTCGTCGAGGGCAACCTGCGCGGGGCCATCTGCAGCGCCAAGGCGGACGACGAGATCGAGCGCAGGTTTCAGAGCGGCCGCACGGTGATGCTGCCCAACAAGTACTACTACGACAGCCAGCAGTTCACGCAGACGTTCACGCGCTCGTACGGCTACCGCTACAAGACCAACCTGGCCTTCGGGATGGAAGCGATCCGCCTCGCATACGCCCAGGCGGATCTGTCCAACGTGCGCGTCGGTCCGAACAGCGAGATCCCGGGCGGCTTCACCCAGAGTGAATACAACGGCGGCCTCAACTACTACCGCGCGCGGGTCCCGGTGCCCGACACGCGCATCAGCCCGTTCTTTCAGCTCACCTCTTTCACCACCGACTACCACCGCGACATCAACTCGGAGACGCTCGGTCTGCAGGAGGACGTGGTCGGGCTCGGTCACCTCGCGTGGCTACGCATCTACCCGGCGCTGAAGTCGCTCGGCTCGACCCGCGACATGCTGGGGCTCGACGCGATCGCGAGCTACACCTTCCCTGTGGGCGCCGGCGGCTTCATGAAATTCAGGGCCGCCCACTACGTCGAGCTCAGCACCGCCACGCAGACGGACGCGGAGCTGCGGCTGGCGTTTCGCTTCACGTCGCCGCGCCTCACGCTCGGTCGCTTCGTGTACGACGCGACGTTCATCGACCACTATCGCAACTATCGCAACACGAACCTGGGCCTCGGCGGCACCACGCGCCTGCGCGGCTACGCGACCACCGCCGCGGCGGGCGAGAACCTGATCGCCAGCAACCTGGAGTTCCGCACGCGCCCGATCGAGATCTTCTCCACACAGCTCGGGGCCGTCGCCTTCTACGATGCTGGTTATGCCTTCGACGACTTCAGCGAGCTTACGCTTCGGCACGGTGTAGGTGGAGGTATCCGCTTCTTGATTCCTCAGTTTGATCGCGACGTCTTCCGCGTCGATGTCGGTGTGCCTGTGCCCTTTGACGCGCCGTACGGGGAGGTCTCGGTGATCGCGACGTTTAATCAGGCGTTCCTCGTGCCGTGAGAGTGAAGCGCCAATTGTCTCGCGCTTTGGCCTTTACGAGCCGTCTTCTGCGTGTCAATTCTCGGTGCTGATGAACGCACTCTCGACGTCTGTCATCGTCCCCACCTATCGAGAAGTTGAAGCACTGCCGGAGTTGATCGAGCGCGTCGCTCGCCTGCGGCAGAACAACCCATCCATCAGCGAGCTGCTCATCATCGACGACGACAGCCGCGACGGCACGGAAGAGCTGATCGCATCGCGCAGCGAGCCGTGGTTAAAGCTCATCGTGCGCAAGCAAGATCGTGGGCTGAGCCAGGCGGTGCTGGCAGGCTTGCGCGCCGCCCGCGGAGATCTGCTGGTGGTCATGGACGCGGACCTGAGCCACCCGCCCGAGGTCATCGTCGAGATGCAGAAAGCGATCGCTGGCGGAGCGGATTTCGTCGTCGGCTCGCGTTATGTGCCCGGCGGCACCACGGCGGACGACTGGGGCGTCTTGCGCTGGATCAACAGCAAGGTGGCGACGCTGCTGGCGCGCCCGCTCACCGCCATCACGGATCCCATGAGCGGCTTCTTTGCCCTCCCCCGCAGCGTGTTCGAGCGCGCGCGAGATCCCAGCCCGCTCGGCTACAAGATCGGCCTGGAGCTGCTCGTGCGCTGCGACTGCAAACACGTGCAGGAAATTCCGATTCACTTCGCCAACCGCACGCGCGGCGAGAGCAAGCTCTCGGCGAAGCAGCAGCTGCTCTACGTACGCCACCTGATGCGCTTGTACCGCTTCAAGTTCGCCGGCCTCTGAGGCAGACAACCCACCCGGGTGACGCGCCAGCTCTCGCCGCCGCGCCACCCAATCCGCTCTTCGGCGCGAGCGCTCAGCGCTGGAACGGCGTGCGGCCGGCGAACAGCTGACCGTCGCCGAGCTCCTCGCCGATGCGCAAGAGCTGGTTGTACTTGGCGACGCGATCCGTGCGGCTGAGGCTGCCCGTCTTGATCTGACCGGCGTTGGTCGCAACGGCCAGGTCCGCGATGAAGGCGTCCTCGGTCTCGCCCGAGCGGTGCGAGATGATCGAGTTGTAGCCCGCGAAGCGCCCCGTCAAGATCGTGTCGAGCGTCTCCGAGAGCGTCCCGATCTGGTTGAGCTTGATCAGGATCGCGTTCGCGGTGCCGCGCTCGATACCCTGCTGCAGGCGCTCCTTGTTGGTCACGAACAGATCGTCACCCACGAGCTGCAGCTTGCTGCCGAGCTTGTCCGTGAGCAGCTTCCAACCGTCCCAGTCATTCTGGTCGAGGCCGTCCTCGATGCTGACGATCGGGTAACGCTCGGAGAGCGCCACGTAAGTCTGGACGAGCTCCGCCGACGTGTGCGCCTTCTTGTCGAAGGTGTACTTGCCGTCCTTGTAGAACTCGCTCGCGGCGGCGTCGAGCGCGAGGCCCACCTGCTTGCCCGGCTCATAACCGGCCAGCTTGATGGCGGTCATGATCTGATCGAGGGCGTCCGAGTTCGTGCCCAGGCGCGGGGCGAAGCCGCCCTCGTCGCCGACCGAGGTGATGAGCCCCTGCTTCTTCAGGTTGGCCTTGAGCGCGTGGAAGATCTCCGCGCCACAGCGCAGGGCCTCCGCGAACGTCGGCAGGCCGAGCGGGACGATCATGAACTCCTGCACCTCGAGGCCGTTGTCCGCGTGGGCGCCGCCGTTGATGATGTTCATCAAGGGGGTCGGCAGCACGCGCGCCTGCACGCCACCGAGGTAACGCCAGAGCGGGATCTCCAGCGTGTCTGCGGCGGCACGCGCCACGGCCATCGAGACCGCGAGGATCGAGTTTGCCCCGAGCTTGCCTTTGTTGCTCGTGCCGTCGAGCTCGAGCAGGCGAGCGTCGACCCCGGCTTGATCCGCGGCGGACATGCCGACGATCTCCGGGCCCAGGACGGTGTTGATGTTCTCGACGGCCTTCTGCACGCCCTTGCCGAGGTAGCGTTCCTTCTTGCCGTCGCGAAGCTCGATGGCTTCGTACTCACCGGTGGAGGCGCCGCTCGGCACGGCAGCGCGACCGAAGCCGCCGTTCGTGTGGACCTCTGCTTCCACGGTGGGATTGCCCCGAGAATCGAGGATTTCTCGCGCACTGATATCGATGATTTCCAGCATGACGGGCCGGATATCACCAAATCGCCCGAGTGTCCCGATCAAATCAAAGGCCGGGACGTGACTCGAGTGTGCCACACACGCGGCGTTTACTTGGGGTTACCATTGGAGTCGGGGACGTCCGTCGAGCGTGACGCGTCCTCGCGGGCCGCACGCGTGCGCCGCTCGTGAGCCTCCACCCGCCGCTGATCGCTACGCTCGTAGGCCACGACAATCTTCTGCACCAGCGGGTGCCGGACCACGTCCGCGTCGCTGAAACGACAGCAGCTGATGCCGTCGATGCCGCTGAGCAACTCCTCCGCCTCTTTCAGGCCGGGGCGCGCGCCCGGCGGCAGATCCGTCTGCGTGATATCGCCGGTCACCACCGCCTTCGAGCCGAAACCGAGCCGCGTCAGGAACATCCGCATCTGCTCGCTGGTGGCGTTCTGAGCCTCGTCCAGGATCACGAAAGCGTTGTTCAGCGTGCGGCCTCGCATGAACGCGAGCGGAGCCACTTCGATCTGCCCGCGCTCGCGCATTTGCTCCACTTTGTCGAACTCGAGCATGTCGTTGAGCGCGTCGTACAGTGGGCGCAAGTAGGGGCTAATTTTCTCTGCCAGATCGCCGGGGAGGAAACCCAGGCGCTCGCCCGCCTCGACCGCTGGGCGCGTGAGCACCACGCGTTTGACCTGCCGCTGCGTCAGCGCCGAAGCCGCCATCGCCATCGCCAGGTAGGTCTTGCCGGTGCCCGCCGGCCCGATCCCAAACGTCAGATCCGAGTCGCGGATACAGCGCACGTACTCGCGCTGGGCGCGGCTCTTCGGCACCACGGCGCGCCGGCGCGCGCCGACGACGATGGCGTCGTCGAGCAGCGCGGTGAGGCTCGACTCGGGGTCGTCGCGC
>Ga0247763_1001938_pt1 | contig 11101 bp, 7 predicted proteins | sample UWRJL141409B4_FD_179926 | JGI IMG/M metagenome (GOLD analysis project Ga0247763, IMG submission 179926) | Plant litter microbial communities from Arlington Agricultural Research Station in Wisconsin, United States - UWRJ-L141-409B-4 | ecosystem: Environmental > Terrestrial > Plant litter >...
ACTTCTGTTGACTTTGAAGCTACCGGTTTGTGAGATCCTAAGGTTGCCAACCCGTACCCCAGATTATCGACCTGCTCGTCTTCTTCCCCATATCTGGTGGGAATATAGATATCTACTAACGAACCCTTTTCGAAGCCTAACTGCGGAGCGTTTCTTGAGTACCTTAGCTGCCTACCAGAGATGAGCACCAAGCTTGAAGAACGGAGCGATCTATCAGGCCTCAAACATCATTTTTCAACAAAGAACGAGAGTCGATTCTCTACGTCCAGGACTGGACTGCCCAAGACAATCATATGACCAAGAAAAAATTTGTTCATCATTTCATAACCCTAGGTAGATACCGTAGCTATCCCGAAGCTCAAAAATAGGAGGCCTAATGTTTGTCATGTGTCTCCCTCAGGTGGCGAAGGTAGTTATCGTGCCTCCCGCGCCGTCTATAGGTGCATCCACCAACTTCGCAGGGCAAAGACGCGTCGGTCGAATGTCGTGACTTCTTGTGCCTCGCCACATCTTTTCTTTGCTTGGCGCGAAACTCCCCACACTCGTCGCACGCGTAGGGCTTCGTATGCATTTTGGTGTGCTCCCTAGGTATGTAGCAGATGGGGCCTTCTGTTAGACACACACACAGACACGCTTGCGGTGCAACGTATAAATATGTGAGTAAAGGGCTCGTACCTCAACTCCCCAGGACGCTTAAAAACTCTGGGGTTCTGGGCACAAGTGTCGGTTCGGCAGATAAGTTGCTCGGCTTGTTGGGTAAGCTCCATTGTTCGGGATGGTCCTGTTAAAGCGAGATCAGGGATGACCGGGAGGGAGATGTCGGCTGAATGAGTTGGAATGAAAATGCCCTCCTCCTCTTGTATACCAGAACCCGGTGCGGGATAGAACGAGTGTTGAATCGGAGGCTGCATACTGCTGCTTCCCGAGTGGTACAGGGTAGGTAAAGTGGCAGGTGGATCAATACAACTGCTGACAGGCACGGTTGGGAGGGCTGGAGAACCAGACCGCCAGGAGTCGGAATCCTGATGCGGTACTATGCTCGCGGACTAAAGCTGCGTAACAAGGTTCGAAGCCCACACAACCGGCTCTCGAGTAGCAGTGTTTGTTTGCGGGTCGTGATACTCTAGCGGCTCGAACTGGCTTTGGACTCTCCTCCCACCGGTTTCAGCACCGCCCAGCAGGTCCATTTCCCAAGCGTCTTGGCTCATTTCTTGCCAGCCTGTGGCGCCGCTGCTAGGGTTGCTAGGTTCTTCTCCTACCAAGAGCCTGGTGGGTGGAGCAGGGGCGGCGGGTGAGTTGTGCTCGTACTCGTGGAAGGGGACTTCTACAGTCTCCATTCGAGAACTGCTAACTAGGTTCTCGGGCATAATGTCGGTGGTGCCTGTTTGTGCTTTTTTTTAAGCTGCAATTCAGAATACGGCTACCAAGCTAGGGGCGTTGGTGGTTTCTTACCTGGTCCCTGGAGATGCTGATCCGGAGAGTCCATGTCGCCAACGAAGTCACCAGGCTCTGAGTAAAACCCTGGCACCAAGGGCTCTGCGAGAGAAACATGTTAGGGTAGGCAAAAATAGTGCCGATGTAATGTGTATGTTGCTCACCACTGAGCCTGCTACGCCGGAGAATTGCCTCCATATCTCGCGGACACCGAAAGAGGAATTTGGGTTGTGCGAGACACAGTCGTCTTGGGTGCAGTGCATGGATAATTTTTGCGGAATACAGAGCCTAGCGAGATAATAAGACCCCTCCGAAGCCGGGTCACATGAAAAACCCTCAAAATTCCTACCATTGCCCTGCCATCAAGCGATTCCGAGAGGAGCAGGGAAGTGTTGGCTGCCCCATTCGCCGCATGGATACCTACGTGGAGCCGAAACCGGTGAAGCCGGCATATGAGATTCTCACTTGATGGAATCAAGCGGGGGAGGCCTACTGATATGTGTCATATGCTCGTGCAAATCCCAAACTTTCTGGCAGAACAGCAATTTGATTCGCCGTCACGTCCCGAAAATACGCAGTGCACTGCACCGAGGCCTACATCGCGCATGTCCGGAGCCTGGTGCCTCGCTCGGATATTCTTTCGGCACTTAGCTGCCCGAAGCTCGTGAGAAAGCCTGCCGCCCTTACCTCGTCTTCTGGTCACTGCGCAGTTCCAACCTTGTTAAGATTCGGAGCGATACGTTGCTAGCTGCGTACAAGTCTAAAAAAGATCTACGGACGGGAGAGCGCCGGAAGCGATGGGTACGCGGGTGCCCTCCTCATCCCATTTTCACGCCGATCGCTAACAGCAGTGTGGAACTCGTGATACAGATGAGCCTCAAGCCCAAATCGCGAGGAGTCGACTAACATCATGGGGGCACCTGGAGAATGGATTCACGGAGCTTCAAAACGGACCCCTGACGGATAGCCAAAGAGAAGCTCTTCGACAGGCACGATTTGCGGTGGCACATTTACGCCAAAGCTCCACGAGTCGACCGGAATCATGGGAGAGCGTAGAGAAAGGATTCACCAAACTTCGAAACGAACCCCTGACGGACGGTCAAATACAAGCTCTTCAACAAGCAAGCTTCGCTATGTTGCATTTGCGCTACCAGGAAGTGGCAATGGACGACAGAAGAGCGAGCGCGGCAGTACCTGAAGCGGAAGCGGCTCTAGATCCGGGCCACAGAGGTCGTGTCGCCCTACCTCTGAATGAAAAGCAGAAGGAAACGCTACGTCTGCGATTTCTTCCGCTGCTGGTCCTCTTCAAGAGCCTGAACACCATTCGTGGCAGGGCCGATCAAAAGATGGCCGAATCTGCCCCGCCAAGCCACCATCAAAACCTCGAGGAGAAATTCTGCCTCTTTGTGAACAAGATTAGCTATATTTGCGACTATGAACTCAACGGGAAATCTTTCACAGCCTGTGTCGTGCTTCGGAAGTTTGATGGGGTCCGGTACTTGCTTGCGTCCAACAATCGAAACACACAGGAGCTGGAAGATATGCGAACAAAGTTGACTGCCATCCTAACGATTTTGAAGGAAAACATCACAGCCAGTACCACAAACAGAGAGTCGGACGACCATCTGAGTGATCGGCTCTTGAGATTGGTCTTGTCAAATCATAAGCGCAGAGTGAATGGCTATGTCAATGCACTGTCCGCGGCGCTGATGACTTGTGAGGAAGCATGCAAACGTATGACGGATATTGAAAAGAGTAAATTGTCTTTTACTTGTCGTTGATGGATTACGAGCTCGCTAACGACGGTAACCCGTAGGACAGGGAATCTTGACAGCGTTGCGCCGTCTGATTAAAGCTACGCCAAAGAACAGAAGGGTTAGTAGCGGGCTGGAGGAGGAGACTGTGTCGGAAATTAGCTTGTCGACCACACCCAGCGTGGCTGACGTCAATTGTAAGATTCTAATATGCGGCAACGGGGCCGGTACGTCACTTACGGGGGTTTGTAGGCGCGGACATCGATGAGCTAGTCCGACTGATTAGGACGATCCATAACCTAAAGGACTCACGAGCTATGCCGTACATGTGGCAGCTCGTCGCTGCGGATATGCAGCACAACACTACCTGCTGGTCAAACATGCAACACGCTGCAGGACGACTGGTGTCGTATCTCTACGCTGTCCGGACGCTGATAATAGCTCACCACATCTGGGCTGCCGAGCAAGACTTGTTTTTAAACTTCGACATCGAGTACCTGCCTTCGAGCTCTCATCACCCGGGGCTCCCCCCAAGAGCTGAGACAGCAGAAACCATCATCGGCCGAGTGGCGCCACGCCTAAAGGTGCCGAGCTACAGGGACCATGCTCGTGAGGCCCAGAAATTTCGTCTAGACGACGTGATTGCCGAGCAGTGGGCTTCCAAGAGCCGGCCCTATGTCCATGCTGAAGTTTTGCTGCTTGATTGGCTGCAGAATACCACCGGAGGCACAGGATCCTTCCGATTTTTCAATGGGTGGCAGTACATTGGTGCGAGCAAGCCGACATGCAAGTTGTGCAAGTATTACCTGGATGAGGTGGCACCAGAGGTCAAGGTCCGGGAGACACACAACAACGTGTACTACAACTGGAGACTTCCTGATGTCTATCGAGATTCTGGGGAGCCCGCTGCTCGCGAGTTATCGCCTGAGCAGCTGAAGAAGTGGCGTGATATTATGAACAGAATCAAGACCAGAGTCTGGACCGATACGGAGCGTCTGTTGGAAGGTTGCGGAAGTGACGCCAGGGACCACGATTCTAACACCCACACTGATTATATCAGGGAGGGTATTTCTATCAGCTCCTTGACATTGAGCAGCGATGAAGCTGGCGTGAGTCGCCTGCCTTATAGATAATCTACCTGAGTTCAGACGCACAAGTGAGAATCCCCAACACGACCCCAAAAAATGACCGAAATTTGTAGCTCTACAACCCCTGATTCTTCGCCAACTCCTGTTCTCAGTCAGGAGATTTGAACTCAGATATCTTGTATGCAACCTGTTTTCCCACGCCCAGTAAACAACAAGAGATATCCGTGCCGCTCTTTGGCCGGTAGCTGCTGGACATGTCACTGCGCCGAACTTCGGGGGCCTGAGAGATCTGCGTGATGGAGTGTTTCGACAAGAATGGGTGATTTGCATTCGCCTCACCCCAGTGACTTGCTGCCTGAGCAGGCTCGGGAGTACCCCGTGTGGCTTGGCTTCAACGGGCTAGAGTTATTCCGCTATCGGCTAGGCCAGAGTCATTTGGTTTGGCATACTGGACGGTTATGATTGGTGTGATTGTTCTTTTGCTGCGCTGCCTGTCTGGATTTTCAGCTCTCAAAAAAATTGAAGGCCACGGACGGACGGATGATGTTGTCAGCATCACTGGGAGCCAACCACAGGAGAGGAATTTGTACAGTTCAAGCCCTGAAAGGTTGTTCAACCTCTACTGCCAAGCCTTGGCACGCTCGAGCTTCATCGTTTTTTCATCGCAAAGTAGAGAATTCCGCAGAGATTTTGTCATGAATGGGCTGAAGGTATTGTTCCTATTAGTAATATCAAATTTTTCGCTTCCAAATTGTATTTTCATTGCAAAACGCTGGGGTTTGAGGTTTGCATAGTGGGTCCTTCCCGAAGACGCGAGCTAACAATCTTTCAGGCATTGGAGTGTACCTTCAATTTGCTTGGCCGGATTCACCGGTGTGGCAGCCTCCTGCCCCTGCATGACAGGGTTCAGTTCACGCTGCCAAGCCCCATCTCAGCCTCAAAGACCGTCGCTCTGTTGCTGCTGTTTCATTTACCGCCAAATGATGTCTTTTCAACTCAACCCTCAATCCAAGACATAACAGCAGCTGAATACTGAGAGCGCTCAACATGCGTTTTGGACATGGAGCGCGTGAAGCGGTCCCTGAAATGGATACAACGGCAGAAAGAACGACATGGGAAAGAATGCTGCGCAAATCTAGGCATCAACGAGAACCAGCCCAGCACCCTCAGCAAGAGTGCTGACGTTGAGCGCGATCCTGCCCAAGTCAAAACTACCGACCTCCCAACCTTCACATATGCCCCCCTAAAGACCCCGACAAGTATCAGGGTCATCAAAATCCTGCCTTCATCTGATGGGGTCATTCGCTGCAAGATGAAGCGGCTCGATCTCGATCACCCTTCAGAAAATCACCGACAATTCCTCGCCTTGTCCTATACATGGGAAAATCCCATCACCATCACCGAGAACCCCGTTGAGGGTATACTGAAAGAGGAGGTATGCCGGACCGGGCCCGACGCCGTATCAACGCTGCGTACAAGTAGCAGCAGAGACACCGTAGCAACACGGGCGGCAAACCATCCCTACATGTTCCCAAAGGAGCACACCTCAAGTGCCAAAAACGAACCGAGGATTATCGAGGTCAACAGCCGCCAAATGACCATCCAGGAGAACTTGTATCAATTCCTACAACGGTACATCTCCACGGACTTTGCTCCCTTCCCTATCTGGATCGACGCCATTTGCATCAACCAAAACGACCTCAGCGAGCGTGCAGCCCAGGTGCAGCTCATGGGCAGAGTGTTTGGCTCGGCGAATCTGGTTATCTCCTGGCTTGGTCCACCGGATGTCTTTACCGAAGATGCCATCGACGGTCTTGAGTTGATCCAAGACGATCTAGGTGATATCCCTAATCACATCTTGATGATACTTCCCCTCGTTGGATACCAGAAACTCGGCCTTGCCCGCTGGTTTGCTGTCTTTGCACTTTTTCAACGATCCTGGTTCAAACGGGCGTGGGTGGTACAAGAGGTGATACTTGGGAGAGTGGAAAAGGTTATTGTTGTCCACGGTGACTTGGTACTACCATTGACCTACTTCAGTATCTGGGCTGATGTATTGACAAAGTGTGGACTATATGCTGATGTGCTGGCCCTGGGGCGGAACTTAATGGCGGGCAACTCGCACTCCGATCTCTCCCAGCAGTGCCGGAAGCTGGCAGAGTACTACGCAGAGGACCGCATTCTGCCCAATCCGGAAAGAGCACCAGTTATCGAGGATCAAGACTGCATCTCCTTCATGCGCGCAATCATGGAAATCACGTTCAGATCCAGGATGCAGGGCGAGAAATTACACTGGGAGCGGCCCCCTCTCCTACGCGTCATGGGTCTATTCCGGAATACTGACGCTACCGACCCTCGAGACAAGGTCATTGCAATGCTCAACATTGCCTCGGACACTAATCAGCTCGGGATAATCCCCGATTACACAGTGAGCGCACAGCACCTGTATCGACGGGTCACCGAAGCAATCATGACCAACACCAAGTCCCTATCCATTCTTTCCCACGTTCAGGCGCCCGATGATACGCGTCTCTCAGACTTGCCCGGTTGGGTACCCGACTTTAGTGCTCGCCTGCGCGCCGTACCGCTTGACACAGGGAATGACGATGTCACATTCTGTGCCTCTGGTACCGAGACCGAAGCGTGGTTCAAGATCCACGACGATGATACCTTGGAGCTCGAGACCATCAAGGTTGGGGGGAGGATTATTCAAGCGGGGCCACTTGACAGCGACGTGGATGACATGTTGCATGGGGTATTGAGCACTTTATTGCGGATGCCCCTTGAATACCCCAGTGGCGAGCGTATCTGCGGTACCGATGATGATGATGATGAGAACAATCATGACTTGGAACTCGGCCTTTCGTTTGACAGGTGGACTGTCAACATTGGCGTCGACTTTGACGGAATCGATAGTCTTGTCGACGCGGTGCGCCTCGATGATGTCGAGGAATCTCACAACACTCACGAAGATAAAAAACACTTTAGGGACGAAAAAGACAGTCAGTCCTCGAACAAACCCAAGGCAAATCGCAAGGCAGCAGCCCAACCATCAATCACTACCCGCATCGAAGCCCTCTGGCGCATTCTCGTAGCCGACTCCCTCCCCTACGCAGGCCAAGCCTTCAGCTCCAACCCCAAATACGCCTTCACCCATCCCGCTCCACCATCCATCGGCGACGGATTCTCCATCTGGATCATCGTCAAGCTGCTCGAGATGGCATATCTATGTCGAGACCTCGATCTAGCTCAACAACAACATGAACATTTCGACAAGTCCCTCACAACACCCGCAAACCTCCACGCCCTCTCCGCCGTCGCAATGTACGCGGCTGTCTACAGGGGTGCTTATTACCCGCTGAGCAGTAAGAGTCGCAATGTGAAAATCCCACTCAGATCGAATGGGATTAACAAACTGGCCACGGACGAAAAATACAACATCAATCGCACCTACACCTTCTTTCCCAGCGCCAAGAGAGTAAAATCCCTCCTCCAAGAAGCTTGTTTTTCTGTAGCCGAGACACCCGAGCAGGCCTCCTCATCCTCAACAAGCCACGAGCAAGATGGCACACAGGCGGCAGTCACGGGCGCATGGCGGGATGAGGCACTCCTCGCAATCCCACTAGGTGACCTACAGAAAATGATGGCGTTCGAGAGGAGGATGAAGAGCGTGATGCAGGGGCGGAGGCTCTTCACCACGGCGTCAGGGCTGGTGGGGATTGGGCCGAGGAGACTTTTTAGCAAGGGCCAGAGGAGGGAGGAGACGTGTACGTACGAGGTGCATGTTGTCAAGGGGGGTAAGGTGCCGTATATTTTTGCCAATTTTGGAAACGGGAGATATATCATGGTTGGGGAGGCGTATGTGCATGGAATTATGAATGGGGAAGTTCTGGAAGAAATGGAAAGGGCGAAGGGGGGGTGTATGTTGAAGTGGGAGAGGATTAGGCTTGGCTGAGGGAAATACAGGAAAAAGGTGGGCAGTTAAGGTAGCTGTTCATATCCCGAATGATACCAAAGCAGTCCTCAGCGACTCGTTCGGTATCAAATCATTGCCGAGCCACACACTAACTTCTCTGGCATATTCGTAGACCTTGCCCATCAGCTGGACCTGGTGATTCTTCTCCAGCACATCACCTTGATTGATACAAATGGCGTCGGCCCACAAATGTCTCGGTGTGTTTCGATGTCGGAGAGCCCGCAGCGCATCGGCGAGACTCAGGGTGATGGAGATGGGCTTATCATGGCACTTGATTTCGGTTCGATCATTCGGGCTACCCCAAACATACGAGAGGGCCTCGTGTGTGTCGCGTGCATCTTCCAGTTTGGCGTCGTGTAAGAGACAGCGTATTCCGTCGTCCGGTTCCGCCGGCAAGAGCTCGAGAATTTTTATGGACTGGTCGCGTGGGAGGGGCTAGTATCCCGGACGCGGACGAGGGCATTTCTAGTGGAAATTGATGGCAGGTGTCGGTCCAAAATTGCAGTTGAATTTTTTTTTTTTCAAAAACACAACAGCAAAATCAGGCGGTCAAGCACGCCCCCGGGTGATGAGCTCGAGGAAGGTCAATCCACATCGTGACTACCACTTCTCTCATGAGCGGCGCTGCCACCCCCCACAAGCCAAACACATTCCCTCAAAACCGTGACGTTTGCTGCCCGATCCATTGGCATCGGCTTCCATCCCGCGCCTGCCCCGAGAACGGAGAACGGAGAAAACTCGCACTCACGCCATTCCAGCCCAAATCAGCGACGAGCACCGAAGTACCTTCAATTTTATGAATCTGACCATACATACATTTTTCATCTTTCCCTTCTCACTTTTCCCCCCGCATTCGGAAACTACTTGACTTGCATGACATCAACATCCTATTTCAGAATGCCAAAAAACTTGAGCATCAACTGCTCATTCACCGGCGCCGTATGGCCCACCCCTTGCCCAAAGAAGCCCTCCAGCTTGGACCCATCTCCATAAATAATCTGGGTATACGCTGCGGAGGGCACGCCCGTCACATTCTTGGTCCACTCTAGTCCCAACACATTCGACCATTGCTGGAGCGCCTGCATGCCACATGCGGGACGCACCAGCGTGTCTGCCAGACCATGGTAAATCTGCATTCGGGTTCGGCGACCGGTATATCCCGGGTAGGCATTTCGTACAAAATCACCCCATTGCTGGGGGGTATGGTTGATCCGGCCTTGTGCGCAGGTCTGGTTGGGCGCCGAGGGAGTGGCTTGGCCTTGTCCGCTGGCGCAGGCAAAGTTGATACCGCTGAAGGCGGCACCGGCTTCGAACATGTCCGGATAGGATCCAGCGAGGGCGTTGGTCATCATGGCACCGGAGGAGGAGCCCATGATGTAGACCCGGTCGGGATCGCCGCTGTATTTGGTCAGGGTGTATTTCACCATGTTGACGATTCCAAGTGCGTCGCCGCCGCCGTTGTGCGTGAGCGTTGCGGCATTTTGCACGTCCCAGCAGCGGGACATGTTGGGTGTGTCCGGGTAGATGAGGACAAAGCCGTTGCTGTCTGCGTACGATGGCAGGCGCGTGCTGGAGTAGAAGCTGGTTCCGGAGCCACCACAGGGGTGCATCTAGAAAAAGGATGAGTACACGTATCTGATATGAATAAAATGAAACTCTAGACGATAATGAGTACTTACCGCCACAATGATAGCTGGCTTAGTCGCGACCTTGTCAGGAACATAGATGTACATGTTGATTTTGGTCGGGTTGGAACCAAAGTCGTTGACTTTTTCCAGCTTCGCGGCCAGAGCCACTTGCGCGGCGAGAAGCCCGAGAACTCCCTGGAACAGCATCTTGGACTTACACGAGACAAGCTCCCAGTTTTCTTTGGTGGATGTTGAGCGAAGAGAAAACCCAACTCGAGCTGTCACGGACTTATTGTGCGCGCGCGCGAGACACAAATACTTGATCCCACCGACATGAGTTGCACACGTCACGTCTAGTCTATTTATATAACCTCGTGGCAATTATTATTTCCGCATCTTAACCGCCAGCTGAAAATCTCCTTTGGCGGTCGAGTTGCCTCCACATGGTAGTTGCAATATCGAGGGTTACGGGTAAAGTACCAGGGTCCACTTGCATCGGTATCTGGGATCGGCTTCCGCTCAGCAATCCCGGTGCACTACAGTCTACTGTTCCTCTGGAGTAGTTAACATTTCGCATCAGAAAGCGCCAAACCTGAGGGCAACTAGACGACTTGGCGTGATGTTCATTCCACTGCGGAAGTCAAGGTAATAATTGTGCATTTCAAACAAGCTCTCCCGACCGCTGCGAGATATTTAAACTTCCTTGGCAGCCGTTTGCGTGGTCAAAGTCAAACTGTCGCCCTCTTATATAGCCGGAAGGATGTTGTGCATTTCATGCGATCAACCTCGTAGCGCGCGAATGGGAACCACGGCACGCTACTCGGGTATTTCACACCACAGACAGATTGCGGCTAGCCAGGACTGGAACGACTACATTCGGAGTGATCTAAACATACCGTTCGAACAATGCAATACAGACTGGAAGCATGAACCCCATTGGTTGAGTTGCTTAAAATCCGCAAATTCTTAACCAAAAAAAATTGACGCCTTGAAGATCAAGGCACCCTCTTATTGTAAGTTCAAAGCCATGCCATGTCCGTGGCCGGTCGCAAACAAAGAGAACAAAGAAAATGGTCCTGACAGCTTGTGATGACTTTGGGGTCAAGTCCACCACGTACCCTCGTGCATGCATTAGACCAATTCTTTTCCGTTCCTTGTCTGTGTCGCTCTAACCTGATAGCACCTTGCCACCCTTGTACGAGAGATGGTCAACTGGATGGG
>Ga0247763_1001940_pt1 | contig 11098 bp, 7 predicted proteins | sample UWRJL141409B4_FD_179926 | JGI IMG/M metagenome (GOLD analysis project Ga0247763, IMG submission 179926) | Plant litter microbial communities from Arlington Agricultural Research Station in Wisconsin, United States - UWRJ-L141-409B-4 | ecosystem: Environmental > Terrestrial > Plant litter >...
ACCGCGATCGTCTCGAGACCCTGCTGCTCGACGTCGAGGAGGGCGCCGGCTGATGCGCGACGTCACTACCAGCCCCGCGCGGCCCGTGTTCCCGTTCAGCGCGGTGATCGGTCAAGAGCGGCTCAAGCTCGCGCTCTTGCTGTGCGCGATCGACCCGGGCGTCGGCGGCGTGCTGGTGCGCGGTCCGCGCGGCGTCGCGAAGACCACGCTGGCGCGAGGTTTCGCCGATCTCTTGCCGGGGCGTTTCGTGGAGCTGCCGCTCGGCGCCAGCGAGGAGCGGGTCACCGGCTCGCTCGATCTGGGCAGGGCGCTCGGGGAGGGCGAGGTGCGCTTCGCGCCGGGGCTGCTCGCCCTTGCGCACGACGGCGTGCTCTACGTGGACGAGGTGAACCTCCTCCCCGACGCGCTGGTCGATCTCCTGCTCGACGCCGCCGCCACGGGGCACAACGCCGTGGAGCGTGACGGGGTGTCGCACACCCACGCCGCGCGCTTCGTGCTGATCGGGACGATGAACCCCGAGGAGGGAGAGCTCCGGCCCCAGCTCCTCGATCGCTTTGGCCTGTCTGTCGCCGCTGACGCCGCGCTCAGCCCTGCCGCCCGCAGCGCCGTCGTGCTGCGCCGGCTGGAGTTCGAGCGCGATCCGCAGGCTTTTACCGCGAGCTTCGAGCGCGATCAGCGAGCCTTGATCGCGCGCTGCCAGGCCGCTCGCGGCCGCGCGCCAGCGCTGCCGTTCAGCGGACCCGCCGTCGCTCACGCCGCCGAGCTGTGTCATGCCGCAGGCGTCGACGGCGTGCGTGCCGATCTGGCGATGTTGCGAGCTGCGCGCGCGCACGCGGCGTGGCACGAGCGGGACGCGATCCAGGCGAGCGACGTGGACGCCGTCGCGGAGCTCGCGCTCGGCCACCGTCGCCGCGAGCCGCGCGCCGGGGCGAGCAGCGCGGGGGGCGCTGGAGGCAGCGCCCCGCCGGGAGCTTCGGCCATGCCGCGCTCCGGGAGCGACGGACCCGGGGGAGCGAGCGCGCGCGCCGGCGAAGCTGCTGCTGCGGACGCGGGAGCCGACCCCGCCGGCGTTGGTGCAGACGGCGCGCCGAGCGGCGCGGGCTCGGACCCTCTCGGGCCTCGCTCCGTCGACCGCGGAGGCGATGCCGGGCCCGCGACGTCGGGTCAGGTCTCTCGCGAGCAACGGCGCAGCCTCCCGCCGATTGCCGTCCGCTCGCTCGAGCCGCCGCCGCTGCCGGCCTGGTTTCTCGCTGCTCGAGCGTCGCCCGCGTCCCCGTCGGCGAGGCCGCTCCAGCGACGGGTTCGCGGCGGGCAGGGGGCGGGGGAGGGCGCCATCGACTGGTTCGCGACGCTCGCGCAGAACCCGCGCCCCACGCTCGCCGATCTCCGCCGCCGCCAACGCCGCCTCGCCCGCGGGGGCACCTGGGTGATCGCTCTCGACTGCTCCGCCTCCATGTTGCAGCGTCGCGCGCTCGCCCAGGCCAAAGGCGCCGCCCGTGCGCTCGCGGGGCGGGCTGCCCGCGGGCGCGCGCGCGTGGTGCTTCTCTCGTTCGGCGGTGCCGATGCCCGCATCGAAGTGGGGGCGCGCGGCGCCCTCGCGACGGTCGATCACGCCATTTCGACCCTCGGCGCCGGGGGAGCCACCCCCCTTCGGCGCGCCGTGCAGCTCGGGCTGCGTCTCGCGAGCAGCGCGCCCAGCGCCGGTGAACGGCGCTTCGTCCTGTTCACCGACGGCCGCTCGCGCGACGACGTGAGAGGGCTCACGGCAGCCCATTCCCAGGTCGATTCAACGCTCGTCGACTGCGAGATCGGGCCCGTCCGACTGGGGCGTGCTCGTTCGCTCGCCGCAGGTCTCCAGGCTCGTTATGTACACGTCGAGGAGCTCTGGGCGGGCGGCGGGAGCGCGCCGACCGGGACCCGCCCGCCCGGTACTCCGCCCTGAGCTCTCGCGAGCCCTGAGCTCTCGCGAGCCCGACTGCGACCCGATGTCGCGGCGCGGCGCGACCTGGGAGCTCTCGCGAGCCCGACTGCGACCCGATGTCGCGGCGCGGCGCAGCTCAGGCCGCCCAGCTCCGGGCCTGCTGCAGCAGCTCGCGCGCGACGGCGCGGGTTTTCGCGGTGATCTTCATCCCCCCCAGCATGCGCGCGATCTCTTCGCGCTGCTCGCGCTCCGATAGCTGCCGCACCATGCTGAACGTGCGCTCGCCGCGCACGACCTTCTCGACCTTGAAGTGCTGGTCGGCGAAGACGGCGATCTGGGCCAGGTGCGTGATGCACAGAACCTGCCGATGCTGCGCGACTCCGCGGATTTTCCTGCCGATGATCTCGGCCATCCCCCCGCCGACGCCGGCGTCGACCTCGTCAAAGGCGTACATGCCTGCGGGACCGAGATCGGCCAGCACGCACTTGATCGCCAGCATGGCGCGGCTCAGCTCTCCGCCGCTCGCGATGCGGTGGAGTGAACGGGCCTCTTCTCCGCGGTTGGGCGCGATCAGGAACTCGGCCCGTTCGAGGCCATCGGCCGTGAGCCGGGCACCGTCGATCACGATGCCGCCCTCGTCGGGCCCCTCGCCGCCGGGCGCTTGCTGGCCTCGTGCGGAGCAGCGACCGCCGATCTGCGTGAGCTCGACCCGCACCCGCGCCTCGCCCATTCCCAGGGACTCGAGCTCGCCGCTGATAGCCGCGGACAGCCGACCGGCAGCCTCGCGCCGCTCGACGCTGAGCGAGCGCGCCGCGGCTTCGGCGTCAGCCCGCGCCAGGGCTCGCGAGCGCTCGAGCCCCTCGCTCGTCGCAGTGTGATCACCCAGCTCTTCGAGCTCGGTGTGGCAGCGAGCCAGGCACTCGAGCACCGCCTGTAGGCTACCGCCGTAGCGACGTTTGAGCCGCGAGAGCAGATGGAGGCGGTCTTCGGCGCGCTGCAACGCTGCGGGATCCGGCCTCTGGCTGCCCGCATAGCGCATGATCTCGCGCGCCACGTCTTCCAGCTGGCTGCGCAGCGCCTCGAGCTGCCCGGCCAGCGGCGCGAGCAACGCGTCGAGCTCGGCGGCTCGAACCAGGCGCCGCCCTGCCTGCGCCATGCCGTCGATCACGGAGTCGTCACGCTCGTAGAGCAGCTCGGCGGCCTCCGCCGTCAGACTCAGCAATTCGTCCATGCCGCGCAAGCGAACGCTGGCTTGCTCCAGCTCGGCATCCTCGCCGGGCTCGGGTGCGGCCTCTTCGATCTCGCTGACCTGGGCGTGGAGCAATGCCTCACGTGCCGCTCGGTCGCGCACGCGAGCCTCGAAATCGCGGGCCGCGGCCTCGGCGCGCAGCAGCGCGTGATACGCGCGCGAAACATGGCGACAAGACTCGCTGGCACCCGCGAACGCATCGAGATAGCTCAGGTGGGTGCTCGGATCGCTCAGCGTGTGGTGCTCGTGCTGCGACGAGATGTCTGCCAGGCCCTGCACCAGCGTCGCGAGCAGTTGCTGGCTCACGGCCTTGCCATTGACGAACGCGCGCGTGCGGCCCGTGCTGGACACCACACGTCGCACCACGACCTCGGGGCGATTCATGGAGAGCGCTCCGGCCGCCTCCAGCTTCGCCAGAACCGCCACATCTCCCTGCGCGTCGAACAACGCTTCGACCTCGCCCGTGCTGGAGCCGCCGCGCACCAGGTCACCGCGCGCTTTGCCGCCGAGCACGAGCTCGAGCGCGGTGACCAGGATGCTCTTGCCGGCGCCCGTCTCCCCCGTGAGCACGTTCAGACCAGGGCCGAGCTCGAGCTCGACCAGATCGATGATGGCGAGATTCCTGATTCTCAGGCGACGCAACATGGCAGCCCCGGAAGCTTATCCGCGTCGCTAGTGCTGCACAAGAAATCAGTGATCAAAAGATCAGTCCGCAGATCGGGAGAATTATATTAAGCATTGGAAACTCTTTCATTCTTTCTGAATCATGAAGAGCCACCGGCGCGCGCACGCCTGTGCCCGAAGTTCCCCGGCGCCCTCGATTGCCTCGCGGGCCTCGGCGGGCCATTCACGAGCCCGTTCGAGCTGAAAGTGCACGCAGCGTCGCCGTCCTCCGACGGGTGTCGGGTCGCTCGGGGCGGGCCGAGCGCCGCCGGGCCCGTCTCCCACTTCGCGCGAACGTGCTGCGTGCAAGGTCGCCGCGTTCGCGCCTCGGAGTCGCGCCGGGCGCGCGTCGCCATCGGTGCGCCCCTCGGCGCAGTCGGGCGCGTTCGCCTGGGTCGACGCTGGCAGCCTCACGACACCTTCACCGCTGGCGCGAGCCCATGCGGCTCCAGCTCAAATCAATGCATAACTGCGACTTCGAGCCACGGGCGCTGCCGGACGTCGAGAGGTGCGCGTCGAGAGCGGCCCGTACGAGGGGCCAGCTCGAGCCTATCACCCCTGTTTTCGCGGGCGAGTCAACACACGAGAGAGCGACGAGCCTCGCCTGCACTCCTCGGATCGCAGTTCTCCGCGGCGCCGCCGCAGCGCGCGATCGGAGTGGCGTGGCTTCGAATATCTCGCAGCACTTGACCAGCTCACTCCTTCCCAGGTAGCCATTCGGCCGAGATAACGGCTGCGATGATTCCATGCGCCCGCGCGTGGCGAGCCGAGAGAGACAACGCGGCATGTCGGAGAGCAAGATGCAGAACACAGCCACCGGGTCGACGTTTGTCAGTGGTGACGAATGCGACACTACTGATTTCGCCGCTGCAGCAGCGGTCGAGCATGGACCCATCGATGGTCGAAGCCTTCACGCAGCACGAGCCTTGGAGGGCGGCGCCCGCCGACATGCCTCCTCGTGGAAGAACTTGGCGCGCAGCTCGCTGCTGTCTTTGCGCGGCGGCATCACCGTGATGGTGTTCGCTTCCAGCGCGCTCGCGCAGCAGCCCGATCCGGCCCCGGAGGAGCCCGCGACGGAGCCGGCACCCGCAGAGCCCGCACCGGCAGAGCCGGCACCGGCCGAGATCCCCGCTGACGCCGCACCGCTGGAAGGCGCCGCTGCGGCCGAGGGTGATGTCGCCGCGCAGGACGCGGCCGATCTCGCAGCGCTCGAGGAGCCCGGCCCCGTCGAAGCCGGCGAGGCCGAGGTCGTCGTCACCGTCGACCGCCGCACCAAGAGCCTGCAGGACTACTCCGGCGTGGCGTCGGCTTTCTCGGAGAAGAAGCTCGCCTCGGTGGGTATCACCAACGTGCGCGATCTGTCCGCACAGGTGCCCGGTCTGAAGATCGCGAACCAGGAAGGCAGCACCGAGATCTTCATCCGCGGCGTCGGCTCGGACAACAACACCGAGCTGGGTGACCCCGCCGTGGCGTTGCACATCGACGGCGTCTACATCCCGCGTCCGCGCGGTCTCGGCACCGCGTTCTTCGATATCGAGCGCGTCGAGGTGAGCAGCGGTCCCCAGGGCACCCTGCGCGGTCGAAACGCCTTGGCCGGTACCGTCAACATCGTCACCGGGCAGCCGAAGCTCGGCGAGTTTGCGGCCAACGCCGAGGCCACGTTCGGCAACTACGCCCTGCGCCGCTACACGGGTATGGTCAACATCCCCGTCGGCGATGCCCTGGCCTTCCGCTTCGCGGGCATGTCCGAGGTTCACGACCCCTACTACGAGAACGGCAGCCCCCTCTACGACATCCGGGCGCCGGAAGACGCCGACAACTACGGGTTGCGCGGCACCTTGAAGTACCAGCCCAGCCAGCGCTTCACGGCGACGGTCGCCTACGACCTGACGGCTGAGCGAGGGGTCGGTTACGTCGGCTCGAACTTCCAGGGAGCCCTCACCAACGTCGACAACAACGGAACTCCCGGCGACACCACTGACGACACCCCGGCTCCGCTCGACCCCAACGACATCGACAACCCGCGCACCATCTACATGCACGGCATGCAGCCGCGCGCGAACATGAAGCACCAGGGTGTGCGCGCCGACCTCACGTTCGACACAGGCCCGGTGATCATCAACGCGGCGGGCAGCTTCCGTGACCTGAAGTACAAGCAGAACACCGGCAGCAGCAACGGCGTCGCCTACCCGGGCTTCAACTACAACGAGGCCTCGGAGGACCTGGACGGCTACGGCAGCGCCTACTGGGTCACCAACTCGCAGTCTTTCGTGGCCGAGCTCCGCGCCTACTCTCCGGACGATTCCCGCCTGCGCTGGACGGTCGGTGCCTTCATGTTCGACGAGACGCAGGACGCCTTCCTCGGGCAGACCTCGGACCCGCACGCCGGCTACGGCGGTGGCGAGTTCAACATGCCGGGTGTGAAGGGCAGCTCCTTCGCCGGCTTCGCCGACGCCACCTTCGACGTGGTCGAGAGTTTCCGCGTGCTCGGCGGCGTTCGCGTCACCAAGGAGCACAAGGACCGCAAGAACGGCCTCTGGGCGCTCTGGAACAACCTGCCGTCGCGTTCTGCCGGCAGCGACGCCACTCAGCCGCTGGAAAACGACGGCTTCGGTCGTTACGGCACCGAGGGCTTCAAGTACAAGGCGTTTGATCGTCCCACCTACACCCGCGCCAACGAAACGCCCGAATCCAAGATCAACTTCTTCCTCGATGGCATCGAGAGCTTTGGCGCGCGCGACACGGTGCCGATCGCCATCTGCAACGACCCGGCCGCGGCGGTCATGGGTCAGGAGCAGGCGCCCCGCATTGCCAAGGACGACAACGGTAACTTCCGTTGCACCGCCGGCATCCGTCCTGAAATCTTGAACGGCACCTTGCCCGGCTGGGAGAGGGATCCGGAGACGGGGACCTCCGTCTTCGACAACTTCTACCAGTACGTCCCCCAGAACAACGAGGTCGACAACACCTTCTTCGACTGGCGCATCGGTGTCGAATACGACCTGTCGAAGGACAACCTCGCCTACGCCACCGTGAGCACGGGCCACAAGGCGGGCGGCTTCAACGACACGCAGGACTTCGGTCTCGAAGACCTGTACAACACGGACTACAAGCCCGAGTCGATGACGGCCTTCGAGCTCGGCTCGAAGAACACGTTCCTCGAGCGCAAGCTGCGGTTGAACGGCTCTGCGTTCGCGTACCTGTATCAAGACCTGGTGTTCCAGACGATCGTGAGCGTCGGGGAAGACCCCTTCCCGGACGATCCGAACCGCGGTGCGCCGGCGAGCGCGGTGCGCCAGAACGCACCCGCGACGACGACGGTTCTCGGTCTGGATCTCGACGTGGCCTACGCGCTGCCCGCCGGGCTGGAGATCGAGGTTCACGCGCTGCTGATGGACTCGAAGTTCGGCGACGGCACGGTCGTGAACGACAGCCGCATCGGCTTCGGCGACAACTCCCTGGTCGATCTGGGCGGCAATTACCTGCCGCGCGCCCCGGTGTTCACGCTCAACTACGCGCTGTCCCAGCTCATCTTCACGGAGATCGGCTCGTTCAACTGGCTCATCCAGGGGCAGACGGTCGGCAAGCACTACCTGAGCGTGTTCAACGGCGACGGCACGGGCGTGCTGCCGCTCGTCCCCAGCACGCCGGAGCGGCCAAACGATCCGTCCGACAACTACCGGGCGCTCCAGGCCAACCCGGCGCGTCTGACGGACGTCGTGGACGCGTACACCCGCTTCGACGTCGGCCTCGGTTGGACTCATCCCGACGGGCGGCTCTCGATCAACGGCTACGTCAACAACCTGACGGACGTGATCTACGCCACCAGCATCAACGCCAACCCCGGCTCGAACCTCCGGTTCTTCAACAATCCGCGCACGATGGGCGTGCGGGTCAAGCTCGACTGGTAAGTTCGTTTCTGCGGGAGTGGCCTCGGGGAGCATGCGCGAAGAGCTCGAGCTCAACCGGGGCCACTGGGATGAAGCCACGCGGCTCCATACCCGCGGCAATATCTACGGTCTGGAAGACTTCCGAGCCGGCCACTGCCGGCTCCACCGGGTAGAAGTCGAGGAGGTGGGGGATGTCCGCGGAAAGCGGCTCCTTCACCTTCAGTGTCATTTCGGTCTCGACACCCTGTCCTGGGCGCGCCGTGGCGCGCAGGTAACGGGCGTCGACTTTTCTGCTCTGGCCGTCGAAACGGCGAGGCGCGTGGCGCGCGAGACCGGGCTGGAGCGCGAGAGCGAGTTCGTTTGCACGAACCTCTATGAGGTGCGTGACGTGCTCGCGGCGCCGGGGGCGTTCGACGTGGTCTTCACCTCGTACGGAGTGCTCAACTGGCTTCCCGATCTGCGCCCGTGGGGGCAAATCATCGCCCACTATCTCAAGCCGGGCGGCTTTTTCTACATCGTCGAAGCGCACCCCACCGCGCGCATGTTTCCGCTCGACGAGGACATGCCGAAGGCGGGCACCTTCCGTCCCTTTTTTCCCTACTTTCACGATCCCGAGGGCATCCGCTGGCCACCGGGGGTCGACTACGCCGATCCGACGGCGCAGCACGAAGTGGGCGCCCACGAGTGGCAACACTCGCTGTCAGACATCACGGGCGCGCTGCTCGACGCCGGGCTTCGGCTCGACTGGCTGCACGAGTTCCCGTTCTGCGCCTGGAACGTGGTGGCGGGCTGCGAGGTGGTCGAGCGATTCAGCGGCAGCCACGCCTATTACGCGTTGCCGTCCTCGCAGCCCCAGCTGCCTCTGATGTTCTCGATGCGCGCGTCGCGCCCTGCCTGAGCCCCGCCGCGGCTGCTCGCCTGTCGCTCCTGCTGCGGCGACCTCGAGAGGTCGGAAGATCTCGGCGGCTCGAGTAACGCCACGCGCGCGAAACCGTCGCGATGCATGAGATCGACGACGGGACGAGAGGACTCGAGAGCCTCGCTTTTGCGGCTGTTCCCATGTGGGGCACCCGCGGCGGTGGCGGTGGAAGGCAGGAGCACATGGTCACGGCACGACAAAGAATCCTCATCGAAAGTAGCTGGGAGCTGATGCGCCCCAAGGCCGTTCACGTGGCAGACCTCTTTTACGATCGGCTCTTCGAGCTCGATCCGTCCCTCGAAGAGCTCTTCCCGGAAGACCTGACGACGCAGCGCCCCGGTTTCATGAACGCGGTGGGGGCCGCGGTTACAGGGCTCGACGACGTCGACTCCCTGCGCGCCGACTTACTCGACATGGCTCGCCTCAACCTGAGCGGCATCCGTCCAGGCCACTACGTCACCCTGGGCAAGGCGTTGCTCTGGACGTTCGAGCAGAGCCTCGCGGAGGACTTCACGCCACCCGTCGAGGAGGCCTGGGCGGCTCTCTACGCCGACGTGGCCGGGACGGTGCTCCAGGCGACCGAGGCGCGTGACATTCAGTGGTCGCGCGAGCCCGCGCAGCTCGCCGCCATGTGACGGGCGTCGGTCGCGCCCGTGCTCGAGCCTTCAAGCGCGCGTCCAGCGAGCGACGAGGAGCGCTCCGAGAACCGCTGCCATGAGGACGGGCGCGCCGTGCCCGGCGGCCATGTGCCATCGATCGACGTTGTCGCAATGCAGGTTGATCGTCCCCCCGGAGAGCAACCCCACCCCCGCGCCGACGAGCGCGCTGCGCCCCGGGGCATGAGCCGCGAAGCTGCGCCGCAAGGAGACGGCAACGAGCAGCAATGGCACCGCCGCCCACGACAGCGTGAGGTCGAGGCACAGCAGCGTGCCCGGCCAGAAGTCGAACGCGCCCGTGTCGGGCGAGTGGGGAACGGGCACTCCGAGCGCGAGCAGCCAGAACGAGACCGGCCCGAGCAGCGCCATCCCAACGATCAGACTCACACCGAGGCCCAGCCCGAGCTTGCCCGGGGCGAGCGCAACCACCAGGCAAGCGGCGCCGAGCAGGAGCGGCAATCCGACTTGAGCCACGAGGTAGCCCGCCGGCAGCTGGCTCGAGTCTTCCCGCAGCCCGAACAGCGCGAGGTGGCAACAAAGCCAAACCAGGCTGACGCCGAGCGCGGCCACCCGCCGGCGTCGCACGGTGCTCCGGGTCGGGGCAGCGGGGAGCGTACGGCGCAACCGATCGCCCGCCTGGGGCGGCGCCTCGGACGGGACGGGATCGGGAACGTCTTTCAGAAAGGAGAGATCAGTCAAAAAGGTACCAGTTGCCGGTCACGCGCCCCACGGACGGCGCGCCACGGGCCCTATTCGTTTCTACGTCTCCACCGCCAGTCGGTTACTTCTTGGCTGCTCGGGCTCGGCCTCCATGCCGGCCAGGGCGCCGCGCAGGATCTCGTAAGCGTGAAAGGCTCGAATCTTGAGGGCGCCCTCCGAGATGCCGACGATTTCTGCAGCGGCGGCCACGCTCATGCCCTCGTAGCGCAGGAGCACGAAGGCCTCGCGCCGTGCGGGCGTCATCGCCTCCAGCGCCCGGCTGACGACCTCCGCGCTCTGCCGCGCGATGCTCTCCTGCTCGACCGAGCTGCCCGCGCCCGCGGATAGCTCGACGTGCTCGACGTCGACGCTGGCCCTGGACAGCTTGGCCTTGCCCGAGCGCGCGTGGCTGATGAAACAGTTGCGGGCGATGGCGTAAGCCCAGGGCGCGACCTGTTTGCCCCGCGCAAACGAACCGCGCGCATGGTGCATGCGCAGGAAGGTCTCCTGCGTCAGATCTTCGGCGATATCGAGCGAGCAGCCGAGCCGCCGCAAGAACATCCGCAGCCGCGGCGCGAGCGCGCCAAAAACCTCCACGAACGCGGCGTCGTCACCATCGGCGTAGCGATGCATCGCCCGATCGACGGCTTGGAGCCGCTCATGGCTCGCCACGCCCTCGGCGGCGGTGCCCCCCGACTCGGCGGGGACGCCGGGGTCTCTTCCTTTCAGAAGGGCCAGGATGAAGAACACGTTGCCTCGGGCTCCGTCGGCTCGTCCCGGCGCGGAGCGGCTCGCGGCGGAGCAGCGATCGCGACGGACGACCCTTCGATAGTCGACCTTTGCACGGCGGGCCGGACCTGTAAAGGCAGGTGCCACCGAGCCAATGAGCGGCCTGGGATGCGTGTGTTCTCGGTAGCTCCCGGGCCTCGCGCGACGAAATGCGATTCGGCAGTAACCGCTCGCGGGCGACGGCGTAGCAGGAGGCGACCGTGTCGATGGCTCTCACGTCGACACACCTTCCCGGCACATCTGCCCGATGGGGTCGGCATCCGAAGAGGTTGACATGCCTGTCATCGAATCAGTCCGGCAGCTCCTGCATCA
>Ga0247763_1001942_pt1 | contig 11081 bp, 15 predicted proteins | sample UWRJL141409B4_FD_179926 | JGI IMG/M metagenome (GOLD analysis project Ga0247763, IMG submission 179926) | Plant litter microbial communities from Arlington Agricultural Research Station in Wisconsin, United States - UWRJ-L141-409B-4 | ecosystem: Environmental > Terrestrial > Plant litter >...
CCTATGGCACCGAACCTCCCGATGGCCCGGTGCGCCTGCAGGGCAGCACGTCTGTTCAATTCCCGGACGTAAATTTGGCGAAGTGGCACCGACGACTGACCACCACCAGCAGAATAGCTACTGCTGGGCGTGAATGTCTCCTCTGAAAAAATGTCGGCATCAGCGCCCGAACCACCGTATCCGTCAAGTTACTTACCACACATCAGGTGTACGTATTGCGAGACGACTAGACCAAAAAAGTCTTCACTGACTGTCTCGGGAGTCGAACCGTCTTCAATGAGGGACAGGGCGCATTTTTCTATGACAGCGCTGACTTCTCCATGCGCGTCAGCAACTGACAAATTGCCTTTGCCTTGCTGAGTGTGTCTTCTCTGCAGGAGAGCCGCCAGTTGGTTGAGCTGGCCATCCCAGCTGGTTGTTTGCGACATCTTGTGGTTTTGCAAAGATTGCAAATTGCAAGATGCTGTGTTGTGTGGGGGAGAAAGTTGAATTTTGGAATTTGCTGAGAAAGATTTCAAAGTAATGAAGAGACCGCGGTGGAGACAGTAGCAGGTACCTAGGTAGCCTCGCCCTCCCAAGACTGGATACAATTCCGACTGCTCTACTACCTACATTGACAAAAATCGACACAATCCATTGCCCCGCTTAATCACCTTCGTCCCAGCAACCAACCACCGACACAACAAGAAGCAGTAGGCCATTGACATTTTCCGACCAGGTCAGTTACCCTTGCTAATTCTAGTGGCCGGGTTTCCCGCAACACATATCTCAGCATCACAGTTTGACACCACTGACAATCGAAGAGACGAAAACACAAGCTCCACAGACATGGTAAGTTGCGAGACCATTGACGCGTAAGTTGTATCGAGGTAGCTGACAATGGATTCCGGTAGGACACGACAGGCTCTGTCGCGCTGCCCACACGTGTAGCCACAGAGTTCCAGCTCACATTGGATGAGCGGGACTGGATCCTGGTCGCATTGCATGCGTGGCCTGACATTCCGCCGGAAGATTTGGCCTCGCAATCGGGACCTGGCTGCGCTCTTGTCGTAATCCGCCACATTTTGGCCATGCTCCGCACTTTTTGGAGGGGGAAGATCCTCACCGATGCGACGCGCGAGTTGCCGCTGATCCAGGCGGTTCTGAGGACCGACAAGCGCCAGGGCGTCATGTTGGCACTCGCGGCCACACACAAAGAGGGCCCGAGATTCGAACGCTGGATTGAAACAAGAGATTTGTTGGATCGCTTTTGGGCCACCCGCCCGTTCCTCTGGCTCATGCCCAAGATCGAGGGCCCCAAAACGACTCAGCGCGAGCGAACCACACTGGGCCTTCTCAACATCGAGTCCAAGGCTGGAACGCCCATGACAAAACTGGTCCATGATGCTGTTCAGGATGCCGTGAGCAGGTCCAGGGGTGTCTTTGCTTGGCCGCCCATCTGCATGAGGATCCTGTATACACACAGCGACCAAGCTTGCAACCCGTTATACTTTTACCTAAACGAAAGCAAAACAGTATACAACGCGGTGAATGGAGAACAGCCGCCAAGGCTGGAATCTCAGCCGATCGAGACAGACGTATATTCCTGTATCGCAAGGGTTCTCCTGCGGGAAAAAGACGCCGAGCCTGATCTGGTTTGCATATACGACGGCCGCTGGGACACATGGACCTGCGAGACGGTTGGACCGCGGGACGAAAACCAGGGCTTCATTGTGAACCGGAGGTACATGATGTACTATTTCAGGTTCAAGCAGGCGGACTGGGAAGAGGAACTAGGTCTCGTGAGAGGGCTGGATTCGTAGGCCATGCCATGGGTAACTTATACCACATGAGGTCTCGGATACGACAGCAAAGACCCATACCAAGCCCTGTCCAGTTCTTGAGCCCGTATGAAGCAAAAGTGCACAGAGAGGACAATTGAGGCGCGAAGGAAACCCTGAATGTATGTTGTAGGAGGTGGATAGTAGGTTTAGTAGTAAAATAGAAACCTAATGGACAATGCACCAGACATGGCAGGGGCCAGATTCTAGTCGCGAGCAGCAAAGAGTGTGAAGACATGGGTGAATTTGGGAGGGCGGAAGCAATTGAAGGGGAGCGAGCGGGTAGACCAAATGATCATAGCAGTGAACGTGTCTGGCGGCGAAGGCACAAGCACGAGAACAGGCAGGCCGGGAAAGCGACTAGTTCATCACGGTGGTGAAAACAAAGCATAAAACACGAGGATAGGTAGTAGGAAATGCAAAAGGCTAGAAAATGGGAGACGAGGAGAGCTTGCAGGCGAAACGCTGTAATATCTTAAGAATTCGCAACAAAGGGGTGAATGACGAACGCAGACCCGCAATGGAAGTGATGGAGCAATAAATGTGCGAGGTTGTAGTAGTTGCGTGCATTAAATATGCAGAAAAATCTGCTAAGGCTGGGGATGGTGTACAGGGGATCTTCATCGGTGGGTTTTAGAGGAAGGTAATAGAGGTCGCGACCCCCAAACCGGACGACCCACTTTCCGGACATTGCGATCTGCAGACCCAAAAGACAACCACCACATTTCTTTTCATCACCACACCCAGGTTTTTAGCCCAAATCCCACCAAATTTGCAATAGATCTAATACGTAAGCAGAATATTCAGTCCGCGATTAATACGGTTTAAAATGGCGTAACGTTGCGCTATGCCGCCCAAGAATTCAACATACTGCGGTCAACATTAAGCGACCGCCTCCGCGGGGCAACCAACAGGCCAGCGGGCCAAATAGAAGCCAGAAAACTATCACCAGTTCAGGAAAGGTTCTTAGTTAATTGGGCTCTTAACGAGGAAGCTACAAAGCGCGCTTTAACCAAGGCCCAGATCATAAGGATGGTTTAAAAAATGTTAAGGCAAGGCGGTGATTTTACCCCCCTTGGCCATCGTTAAGTTAACCGCTTTCTCAAGCGCTACAAACGTATAAAGACCAAGAAAAGCGTATTGTTGGTGTTAATTTGTGTGGCCTGACTGGTCTCAGTGAGGTCCAGTACAGGAGGTTACAGGGGGTGAGTCCCCTGTAACAGGCGTAGCGGAAGGCTTTGAGGGTACGATGACTGCCCGGGACGGGGTTAAAGGAAGCTAAGATTAGCAGACCAACCTGCTGTAACAAGTAGAGATACAGGGGTCTATGCCCTGTAACAGGGTGACTACAGTGGGCTTTGCACAGAGATCACGAAGGTTAAAAGGTTGCCCTAAGGCTATATATAAACTATCTTGCTTAAGGTAGAAGAAAGGGAAAGAATCAGATACCAGAAATATAAGAGGGGAGATGGTTCTTTATAGGGCCCTCAATGGGTGTGGGTCAATCTTACAGGGGGTGAGGGCCCTAAAACACAAAAGGAAAGCCTATACTATAGAGGGAAAGGTGCTTACGTTGGCGCTGGAATCCTTCGGATTCCAGGGCAACGAGTTGGCTGGGCTGACGTAACAATGGTGCTGGGTCTACCCCTGTAGGCCAAGCCTACAGGTGGTGGGTCCCCGGAACTCCCCGTGGGTTCTAGTGGGTCCAGGGGGCTTGGCAGCCCCCTTGAACCACAACACCAACTCCCCGTGGTTGTGGTGACTGCACTTTGCCACAGTGCAGTCGGCAGCACTCCCAGGGTAGTAGATCAACTAGGCTACAGCACCCAAGGGTGCTGTAGCTACAGGGCAACTGGGCTGTAATTTCAACAGTTGGAAAGATTAAGAACGCGCGGTTTTACTAAGGCTACGTACGAAGATTTCTACAACTGTTTGGACTTTTAGTTGCGGTCCAAACGCATCCTCCCCCGGAACATCACTAACATGGACGAACATGGTATGTAGGAGGTCGAGACAACTGCAGGGACTATTATAGGCGATTTTTTTACCAATCGTTCCCTTATTACGTCTCCAAACCGTACTCCCTGGGTTTCTGTAATCAAAGCTGTCACCGTTAAGGGACGTAGATTGACGCCCGCAATTGTCTTTACGGGGGCTTCGCTATAAGGCCAATAGTATCCACGCTGGGTTAAAGATTAAGAAGATATCTGTAACTGGCGATACGATTACTCTATTACGGGTTGGAGCAACTCAAAAATAGCCATTAGGTGGCTTAAAGAGATCTATTTACTGGAAACAAAGCCAAAATACCTAACAGAATGGCGCTTGTTGATCCTCGACGAGGCAAGCAGTTACGATACGGAAGAATTTATGTAGATTTGCTACAACAACCGTATTCAACTACTCTTTCTACCCGCCTATACATCCCACAAGACCCAGCCTCTTGATCGCAGCGTTTTCAGCCCTGTCAAAAACTATTTCCGGTAAAACACCAAAGCCTTAGCTCACTACCGTAACTTGGTACTGGCCAACAAATAAAAGTTTCTTCTTTGCTACAAAAATACCTCACGCCGAGGCTGTAGCGTTCCTAATATACGTAGTAGCTTTAGAAAAACCGGGATATGGCCATTTAACCCATTTACAATACTAAATAACCGCAAGGCACTTGTCGGAAATGCCCCCCCCCCCAGACCACGTACCCCTACGCCAGAAATAGCTCCCACGGCTAAACTACAGCTTGTAAAGACCCCGAAAAAGGCTCAGGATATTCGTTAAGTTGTAAATAGCCTCAAAAAGAGGGTATCACCTAGTTACCGTACGGTTAAATACCTACTAAATAAAGTTAGGAAAGCCTTAAATCTAGCCAACGCAGAGAAAATAGGTTTGGAAACCGAAATCAACCGTTTGGAAGAAGATTTTCGGGTAGCCAGGCCTTACACACAAAAAAGGGTCAAAAAGGCGCCCAACGATAAGTTTGCTAGGATAGAAAATATCGCACAGGCCGAAAAGGCCAGTCGGGAACCCCCCACCCGCCGGAGGAGGGTGACCCAACAAGAAGCCATACCAGCGGTTAAACAGGCTCAAGAAGAAATTATTCATAGGTTAAATCGGCTTTGGGGGGCTTAGGAGATACTATAGACCTTTTTTTTGTATACAAATTACTAGGAAATGCGAGGAATGCTGCATTTGTTATGCCCCTTGGTGGTGTGCGGGGAATGTCCGGAAAGTGGGTCGTCCGGTTTGGGGGTCGCGACCTCTAGGGTAGAAAGCCTTTTTTTAATTCTTTATTTATATACAATCCGCGTATAAAAGTCTTCGCCTTCCCACCCCTCGTCTAACTTGACGTTCGTCCGCGTTATGTCCTCCATGTCTTTCTCCCCAGGTCGCTGTTGTGCTTCCACTTGCGAATCTTCCATCCCCTCTAGTGGTTTTCTGCGCTTGACCTTCAGCATCTCCTTTCTGGGGTCTTTTCCAATTATCGCCACTGCCGGTTGGACGACACCAGTGTCATCTGTCTCCACATCTCCCATCACCGATGTTTCTGTGACTGAAAACAAACGTCGATGCTTCGACTGTGACTCCGGTACGATCTTAGGATCATCTTTGTCCGCGAGAATAGAAGGCATTCTCTTGCGCGTCAGCTCGGATATTTGAGTTCCAGGTACTTCGGCCAACGGCCTCCATGCCTCCTCCTCCTCCTGGCTATCCATCACTTCATCGGACCTAGACTTTTTTTCCGTTGCGGAAGCTCGTTATCGTCGTCAGCGTAATCTAACATGAAGATGTCCTCTTCGCTCACGGCGCGTCCCGCCTCGACATGACGGTTAACGTCCTGGTCTGTTATGAAAGGGCTCAATCTCTTCGACGTGACAGGTGTCCGGGACAACCTTTGGGAGTGACTAGGATCTTTGTTGGGACTTGAATTCCGACTGGCACTTGAGTTCTGACTGTGACTTGACTCCTGGTTGGGACTAGACTCCCGGTTGGGACTTGTCAGTCTCGCGGAACTCGATGCATCGTCGGAATCCAATTCCTCGCGCGCCCATAATCGCAGCCGCTCAAGCTCCCGCAAGTAGCTGTAGCTCAACAGAGCTTGCATTTCCTCTCTTTTTGGATAAGAGCTTGTGGGCTTGCGTCGATTGATGGCAGCGTAGTATAGGTCGGTTTTTTGAAACATTGGACAACCAAGGTTGTTCATCTTGTCCAACGCAGTCTTGAGTATGACCAAATGTTTCCTCTCAACCATATACGGCCCCTCTGGGAGTTGTTTCGGTTCTGTAGCCTGTACGGCCCCGCGTCTGCTGACTTCCCGCTCAATTGCCTCAAAGAGGCAGTCCCAGGGATCGCGATAGAGCCGCCGTCCATGGTCGTGGCGATCAGCAGCCACCCTGGTTGCCCTTGAAGACATCATGGCTTTGCGGACGTCTGCCAAGGACTTGCCGGGGTTGCGATGATATTCCTGGATCAACGGGTTGAGGTAGCCATGCCAAGGGGCATTTGGACACCTTGCCCATGGCCTACGGTCGTCCGTTTCCACAATAATTGTGTATTGAATGCCAAGCGCCAGCATACAATAATCCGCCGACCACATGGGGTGTGGGATCAACTCTGCTAGCGCCTTGCAAAAAGGTGCGGACCAAACCCTCCTCTCAACGAGGTCGGCATTCTGGGAGTACTCATATTCGAGCATGAAGTCCACAGATATAATGTCCATGGCCAAGCACCTCATGACCCCCAGCGTGGTCTTGTGTAGGGTGAGCAGATAGTTGTTTCCCTTGACGTTGAGTAGCTTCTCACGCCGTGGGTGCTTAGCCCAGAGGCGTGCCGCGCACTCGCGGTCGGCCTTGGTCCAGAACGTGGACAGCGGAATCAGTGGGAGCATCTCCTTCACATCCTCTAGTCCATGCTCGAACCGAGGGCGATTCTGGTCTAGCCAATCCGCAGCTGCCTGCATCATGTCACTCTCGGCGTTCTCGTTGGAACGGTAAATGGCCCTCCCGATCTCGACTCCCCTCGGCTCTTTTCTAGGGTATGCCCGCGTCGTGCGAGGTGACTCCCGCTGATGGACGTCTGCGCCGGGCATCTCGTTGTCGCATACATCGTCGCCGGCGCTTGCATCGTCGTAATCCTCGCTGGCGGCCTCTGCTGTTTGGGCGGCGGCGGCGGCATCCGCGATCGTGCCGCGTCTCGCAGGCATTGTTCGGTTATCTGATATACTGGGAACCGGGTATTAGCATGGAGAACCTGCCACCATGTTGCGGAATGGGAAGGGGAAAACACCTGTGAAGCCAGTCAAAACAAATTTGGTATTCGTTGAGTTGTCTGGCTGCGGGTGTTGATTTTTCTGACCTGATGTGGTCTCGAGCTGTGAGTGGAAGTTGGGGGCAATTCGGCGCAGCAAATTTGATCACTCCAATTGCTTTCTTTTCTGACCGACACAAAGACCGTTGCGTGCGAGTTAGCGCAATGAATTGACCACTGGGATTTCTAACTTGAAAATTCAACTCCCAGTGTCCAAAGCTTGTCCCTCCAATGTTCTTTGCTGGAATTGAATGGGGTCCAGTCACGGAACAGCTTCAATCCCAAACACGCGACTTGCCTTTCGCGGCCCCTTTACAGCAGCACCATTGGACATGTCATCAACTCAACAGCAGCCACTAACACAGAGAGCCAAGACTATAAGGGGTCACGCGGCCAGTGCTCGCGTCGGGAACTGGACACTGGATGACGAGCCCCATCCTCGGTCGAATCACGGGAAACCAGTCACTGAAGCCAGGCATGACAATGGCAGTACTGGCGGTGGACGTGGAAGAAACATGGGATGGGGGGAGTGGGAAAAAGGCAACTTCAAACAGCCGACATAAACGAGGGAAACGCCACTTTTGTAGCAAAGGGTCGTACAATCGTGCCTATTGACTTTATTCTACATAGCCACTGAACTCATCAATAAAGCCAGGCCATATCTCGACTGGACTATGAGCGAATTCAGCGCAGTCGAAGACCGTCTGAAAAAAAAATGGAATATTTCCCTACCTAGTTCGTCGAGCAAGATTGGGTGAATAGTAAGAGGCACGATCGACCGTGTAAAGCAGGCGATGGGCAACGCCAACCGTTGGGAGAACAGCAACATGGATAGCAAAGTACCTATCTGTCGAGCAAGAGGGCGGGCGATGATTCGCCAGTTCAGGAAATCTCACCGGCGAAAGCCCCAGTGAAGCTTGGAGCGAAGGAAGTGCATCCCGAGTTTCTCAAGTGTTCGAAAGGTAAAGGCAAGGTCAAAGAGCTCGCGAGTTACATTGAGTCCGAAGACGAAGGTGAAGAGGTTGCTGAGTGGGGGCTTGCTGCCGAGCATGCTCTCCTCCGCCTTTCTAGGTTTCTAGAAAAGGCATATTGTTCTCCGGGCTGGCCTTGATCTTGTGCCGTGCGTCCTGAAGATTGATGAGCTGGATGAAGTGCTCGAAGTTGTCGATCCTCCGGAGAATGAGCGTGTTTCTAATTGCATGCACTCTGATGAGCCAGTCTATGCTCAGTTCCGGGAGCGCACGCTCTCCGAGGTCCCGAACGCTGACATCTGAGAGGAAACCACGGACGCAAGGTACTGGAATCTGGCCGTTGCTGTCTAACTCGCTCTTCTTAGCCGAAACTTGCTTGTCGCAGGCTGACACTTTCACATCAAACTTATCATCCAATACTTACTGCTTGGCCGCAAGTTGCTTGTCACAGTCAGACATCTTCTCCTCGTACGAGGTGATCTTGTCATCCAGCGCCTTCCTTCCGGCCGCTAGCTGCGTATCGCAATCCGATATTTTCTCCTCGTACGTAGCGATCTTGCTGTCCAACGCTTGCTGCTTGACAGACAGATGTGTGTCACATTTTGACTTCCTCGCCTTAGAATCAGCGATTTTGGCGTCCAACACTTGCTGCTTGGCGGACAGGTGTATGTCACATTCTGACTTCCTCGCCTCATAATCAGCAATCTTGGCGTCGTATTGGGCGACCCTCTCCTTGTAACTGGCGATACCGGCGTTGTATTCCGTGCTCTTCACAGCCAAGACAGTCTGTTGTTCTGTCGCGTCTTTGATGAGCTGCTTGAGTTGTAGCTGGAGATCTTTGACGACAGCAGTTCGCTCACTGAATTCACTCTCGAACTTTTCGAGACGATCCGCGATCGTCACAAACTCCTGAGCGATGTGCTGGAGCTCTGACAGTTGAGCCCGAGGGATCAAATCCTGTACGGCGTCGGAGTACTAGCTGATGCGTCGTGCCAAATGTGCGACGGACTTATACGGCTTAGTTGCAGCTTTTAGGCTAACCTCCCCCGGCATTCTTTTCTACTTTTAAGGGGTCATAATAGAAACTTAAGGCCTTAAGGAGTAAATTTCAGAGGCTAACGTCGCCCACAAAGCTCGTCTTGAGCCTTTCCAAACCGGGTACAATTCGTGGACGGTGGCAAAGCGCAACCTTATCGCGGAACTTTCGAAGTATTTACAAAAGGAGAAGGGTGTCGCGGTTGCTGACATTGGGGCTGCCTTCAGCGATCTTGAGCCTTCGTGGGATCTTTTCTCTCCCTAAGTATTAAAGGTAAGGCCTAAATATTCTGGCTTGACCCCTCGCAAAATAGCTTCCCAGCTGTTCATTACAAACCCCTGCCGAATACTTCGTACTCACCAAGTCCCGCGCTAACAATCTTTCAGGGGTTGGACCGTACGCATTCGGACTGCGGGGACGCAATCAGGTGAGACAGGATGCCAGGAGCGTGAAGCTTCCAGGTTGTTCTCGACCAAGTCTGCGTCGTCGAGACTCCGGACCAGGGCCCTGGTCAAGCCTGGACTGCTGCTCGCGCCGGCGGCTGGGCGCCAAGGTCAACAGAGAATGCTGGCGCAACACGATGATGATGATGATGATGATGATGCTGGCCTGAACAAGCGGCAAAAAGAAGGACAATGTTTGCCAGCACTGTCACAAAGGTGGTCACACCTCGAAAGTCTGCATCATACCATCACAGGGCAGTGGCAGCACGCGGATTTGCGTCCTGTGCTCGGACAGTTGTCATGTCCTCGACTTTTGCCCAAGGCTGAGCAGGTTGCCGCTGGATGAGACGAGTGGTTACTTCCTGAGCGTGCATCTGATAGAGAACAGGGTCTAGGCCCCGCAGGTGCGCAGTGAAGCGCTCTCTTGGATGGACTTTTTCGACTTCTACCACCAATGTCCAGGAAGAAGATTCCCACGCCATGTTCTAGTCTGGCAAAGACGTTGGAAATGGTCAGACAGGTTATCTACAACGGTGATTTGGATGGCGAGCGTCATATCGGCTGGAACAACGTTGACAAGATCCGCGAGACGCCCCGCCAAGATATCATCCAGCAAGAGATGATAGGGCAACTGAAGAGCAAAGAACAAGGGGCTTATGGACCGTGGAGGCAACCTGATCAGTCTGAACAGTGTTGAGAGACCGCAGGATGACCCTCTTGACAATCTGCCTTTGCCTGAACTTGGCGAGGTCATTGTCGTGAACCGAGATTCCCGATGTTGGGCAAGTCGTATCTCGGGTCATTGAGAGATATCGTCGAGGTCTTTTGGACTTCAACAAGCTCAACCACGAGGTCGAGATTTGGCTTGGCCAATATCATTGCCGACGATCAAGTAAAATGCTGAACGACGCGCATCGGGACGCATCTTCCTCTAGTGACCCGGAAGACGGACATCAAATGGTGACGAAGCTGTGATCGATTCTTAGGCCGAGTCTGGTCCGGCGGATGATGGATGATGCGAACATGGCGGACGATCAAGAGGCGCCGCAGGAAGAAGACTGGACGCTGCCATCAAATGGCCGAGCTACCGGATAGCGTCGCGGAAAACGATCCAGAGCAGGTAAAACTGTCCAGAGCAAGAGCAGCCTGGAAGCGCACACCGAAGACGAGATCGATTACTCCAATGAGGACATAGCTAGCCTAGATAGCGGTATTGAATGATATGCTGGAGGGGATTGAAACCCTGAAAACACACAGGTGCTATGTCTCCGCCCCATGTTAATGATCTCGAAAGGGGGTGCACTGTCGTAACCACCCCTATCGTTTCGGCGGCCACGCCCGCTCCCCTCCCGCACATAATACTTACCTGAATATAAAATAGCTTCTTAGCTATTTTACGAGGGGGTTAAGCCATAATATTTAGGCCTCAACGTTAATATTTAGGGCCTCACATTTCCATCATAACCCCTCAAAAACGGAAAAGAATGCCAGGAAAAGGTTGGCCCGGAAG